>Ga0209039_10000443_pt1 | contig 40526 bp, 41 predicted proteins | sample BogFormECP12_OM1_FD_188238 | JGI IMG/M metagenome (GOLD analysis project Ga0209039, IMG submission 188238) | Bog forest soil microbial communities from Calvert Island, British Columbia, Canada - ECP12_OM1 (SPAdes) (version 2) | ecosystem: Environmental > Aquatic > Freshwater > Wetlands > Bog ...
GGCAACACCACCACCGATCACGAGTGCCTTTCGCGTGACATCGACAATTTCGGTTGGCACGTCTTCAAGAGTCTTTGTGCGTTCAACCGCAGCTGCAATCAATGCTTTCGCTTTTTCCGTGGCTGCATCCTTGTCGTGCATGTGAATGAATGCATCGTGTTCCCGGAGATTCACGAATTCCAGCATGCGTTTCGGCAAATTAGCAGATTTGAGCACGCTTTGGAACACGGGCAAGTGTGTCTTTGGCGTGCAAGCTGCAATCACGACTCTTTTCAATTGCTGCTCGCCGATGGCTTTCTGGATGGCAACGGCTCCTGCTTCGGTGCAATATGACAGGTTCATTTCCGCGTATTTCACGCCAGGCAAGGTTTTGGCAAGTTCAGTTACTTGCGGAACATCGACGACTCCGGCGATGTTGATGCCTCATTTGCAGACAAACACGCCAATGTCCGAAGTATCTTCCTCTGCAACCGTGGCTTCACCTTCATCTGCTGACGGCTCTGTTTCGGATGCTGCTTCGATCTTACCAGATTTCTTTGCTTTTTCTGGCATTAAATATCTCCCTTGAAAATAACCTTTGATTTCTCAAGGCACATTTTTATTTTAATCGTTCTTAATCTTACTCCACGCACTTTAATCACCCTGTGAAGAGGGTGAAACCGAAGTGGCACGTGCGAATATTCACCACCTGTTTTTTGTTCATCAATTCAGCTTTTCTAAACCTGTTTAATTTATACTTGAAGTGTGATTCCAAGTGGCCCCAATTCTTTTACTTGCTCTGTAAAGCTCTTTACGAGATCGGAAAATTTCTTGCCCTCGGAGGCCGAGATCCACTCGAGTTTAAACCGGCGAGGATCGATACCGATAGCCTCGAGCAAATTTGGCATAAGCGCCATGCGGCTTTTTGTGTATGCATTTCCCTTGATGTAATGGCAATCACCGATATGACACCCCGTTACGAGTACACCATCAGCACCTCTCGCGAAACCTTCCAACACGAGGTCCGGATGAACCCTTCCTGAGCACATGACGCGAACTATCCTGATGGATGGCGGGTATTGATACCGTGATACACCTGCTAGATCCGCACCGGCATAGCTACACCAATTACATGCAAACGTGAGAATCTTGGGCATAAATGTTTCCTCTTCGCAAGTTTTTGAATAATCCATTCCTATTTCTGCCAAATCACCATTGGTCTTTTGCGAATCTCCATTTCCTTCTTGCAATTTTATTTCAGTCATGACGAATTGCCTCCATCCGTGGCGATATCCGTGTTACACGCAATGGATTCTATTTCGAATAAGTCTTTAATCATGTCAGAAAGTTGTTTTGCCTTGAAGTGACGTTGGTCCGCAGCTTTCGTAGGACATTCCGCGATGCATGAACCGCAGCCCTTGCACATTGCCTCGATAACATGTGCCTTCAGTAACGTTACAGGTTCCAAGTCTATTTTTTTGGTCAGTGAGACCATGTCGATAGCACTGTATGGACATACCTTTGCACATTTCCCACAACCGATACACATCTCTTCGTCGATTTCCGCGGTGATACCTTCAGCTTCCACGAATCCCTTAACGAGCAAGCCGATAACACGTGCCGAGGCCGCGTAACCTTGCAAGATCGCGTCTTGAAGCGTCTTTGGCCATTGTGCTCCACCAGCGATGAATATGCCCTCGGTCGCGAAATCCACAGGTCGCAGCTTTACATGAGCTTCCAACATAAAACCATCCTGGGTAACTGGTACTTTTAACTGCGTAGCGAGTTCTCGCGTCTCTGGAGTGGACCGATAGGGCATCGCTAGCACGATTGCATCAAATGGAAGCTGGAGTGTTTCTCCGGTATTTTTTTCCTTGAAAGTCGTTAGCAAACTGGTGCCTTCATTTTTGATCAAAGGATACCCGTCCGGGGAATATCGGACGATTGGAGCAAATTGCTGCACTGTTGAAAAAAGCACCTCATTCTGAAGATCACCGCTGAGATTCATGCCTCTCTGCATGATGCAAACCTCGATAGATGGATCAATATCATGCAATAATATTGATTGCTTTAGAGTAACTTTGCAACAGATACCAGAGCAATTTGGAAAATCACTTGTAATAGCACCATCGTGCCGTTGATTCGTGCACTGGATGAATCCAACTCGATGAATCCCCTCGAGATTGCCAGTATTGAGCAGATCTTCGAATTGTTCTTGAGTAAAGATTCTTGGAGAATCGATCTTTACAGCGCTCGAAACATTGCCATCCTGTTTAACACCCGTTGCAACGATAATGCCCCCGACATCGATTTCTTCAGACGTGCCATTTTCCGTGAACTTGATCTTATAATTACCAACGAATCCAGAGATGTCATCGATTCGTGAATTTGCATGGATTGTTACGCGAGGGTTTGAAGGAAGTTCGTTCACTAACCGTTTGACTTGCTCTACATTGGTGATTTCATTGCCGATCAACGTTTTTGGATTGATTTTATTGATGGCGCCCCCGAGTATTGATTCCTTTTCAAGAATATGAACATCAAAACCTTGGTTAACAAGATTATCGGCTGCGGTGAGCCCTGCTGGGCCACTTCCGATGACCAGCACGGATTTCAAGACTTTAAATTGTGTTTTAAATTGCGGGTTCAATTCCCGTACCTTGGCCACGTTCATCTTGATGAGCTCGATAGCTTTCCGTGTTGCTGCCTCGGGTTCGTTCATGTGAACCCACGATGCCTGCTCGCGGATATTGACAAGCTCGAATAAGTAAGGATTGAGACCCGCTTCTTGCAACGTGGTACGGAACAGCGACTCATGCGTTCGGGGAGTGCACGATGCAACAATGAACCGATTCAAGTCGTGTTCTTGTATCATGTTCTTGATCAAGGCTTGTGAATCCGAGCTACACGAATACATGTTGTGATCAGCGACAATAACATTGGGGAGCTTGGCAATTTCCTTAGCGACGCGTTCACAATCGACCGTTCGACCGATATTAATTCCGCAATGGCACACAAGTACGCCGATACGGGGTTCGTCTCCCTTAGCCACTTTCTTTTCCTGTGGGAGTTTCTTTTCGAACACGCGAGTAAATCTAACGCCATGCAATCGCCTCGAGATTTTTGCTGCTGCGGCGCTGCCCGACACGACCGAGAGTGGTATATCCATTGGTTTGATGTTAAATCCGGCTAAGAACACGCCCTTGCGTTCCAACTCGGTGATAGTATCTTTATCAAGGTATCCATTATGATCAAGCTCAATACCGAACACGTTTGCGATATCTTTCGTGTTTGGCACAAGACCGGCTGCTAATACCACGAGATCAACATTTAATTCATTTGGTTTACCGGTTTCCCGGTCTTCGTACTGTAGGATGAGATCGTCATTTATTTTATCCGCATACACGCGTGAAACCCTGCCTTCCACGAATTTTATGCCATATTCATTCTTTGATCGCAAGAAATACTCGTGGAATCCCTTGGAGCAAGCACGGTTCTCTGCATTGAAGATGTAACATTCTACATGTGGATTATGTTCCTTCGTGATTTGTGCTTCCTTGTTTGCAGTCATGCAACACATGGACGAGCAATATTCGAGCTCCCCTGGCTGTCTCGAACGAGACCCGACGCATTGAAGGAAGGCAATGCGATTTGCATGTTCTTTATTGCTAAGTTTAACAATCTCGCCACCTGTTGGACCGTTGGCGCACATGAGTCGCTCGTACTGCTGACTACTAAGAACGTTGGGATGGCCCCCAGCAAGGCGCTTGAAGCGTTTCGGTTCCATCTGGGTGCAACCGGTCGCGAAAATGATGCCACCAGCGATAATTTCGATGGTTTCATCGGTAAAATCATAATTTATAGCATTTGCAGGGCATGCAGCCTGGCATTTCCCGCAAGCATTAAGCTTCGCGTGCAAGCAGCGATCTTTCTCGATAGCATATACGGGTGGTACTGCCGAAGGAAACGGAATGTTGACCGCTTTTCGCTGCCTGAGCCCTGCGTCGAACCACGAGATAGGTTCATCGAATTTCACGGGACAAACTCGATTGCATTCTCCGCAGTTCTTGCACAAATTCTCGTTGATACCAGTGTGGTGCCTTTCCAACACGACTTCAATGTTTCCGTTCGGTAGGAATTCTATCTTTTTGACATCCGTGTTATTGTACAAGGTGATATTCGGATCGCGATAAACTTCAACCATTTTTGGAGCGAGAATACAAAGGGAGCAATCATTCGTAGGAAAAGTCTTATCGAGTTGAGCCATGAGACCGCCAATCGTCTTGCCTTTTTCGACTGCGGTGACATGAAAGCCAAGCCGGACTAGATCTAGGCTTGCCTGGATGCCTGCAATGCCTAGGCCAACAACGATGACTTCATTTTCCAATGCTTTACCGTTTTTTCCAACCATTTTCCTCGCGTTCTTTCCATTCAACACCAGTACTATTCAGGTTTTTTATCGAGATGAAAGAGCCTCGTTCCCATAAAAGTGGCGAGATCAGACACTTCAAGCTCCTTCACATGTGAGTTTCTTAAACTTGGCATCAAGGAAGCGAGCGCACACTTGTAATGAGTTACGCACGATGGACACGTGCTTACAACAACATCGACGCCTAGATCGCAAGCTTCCTTTAGACGCTCGTGACGCAGGTACAAGGAGCCATCGTTGCAACCGATAAATGCGGTGACTCCACAGCATGGCGCAAGTTCTTTTTCATAAGAAAATTTGGTTATCTTGACAAACGGAAGACTTTTAAGAATGGCACGAGGTGAATTGTAAATCTTACTCAAGCGACCGAGCTTGCAAGGGTCATGATATGCAACGACTACTTCTGTATCGAGATATATCTGCCTCTGAAGCATTTCTGTGAACCCGTTTTCGACGAGGAAATCGGTCCAAAAAACTATTTCCACCGGGAGGTCACCACCATACTTCGGGTACACGCATTTCAAGGTGTGATAATCCTCGGGATTAGCGACGACAAGCGTCTTACTCCCGAGCTTTTCTATTGCATCCCGGTTGTATTTTGCAAGTGCCATGAATGTTGCCTCGTCCCCGCCATAATAAGCATCATGGCCGCTATCCTTCATGCCTACCGGAATGGCAGGTTCAACACCTACAAGATTCATGGCTTCCAATATTGCACGCATGCCTGTAACAAAGTTTAAATCATAATTATAGAGAAGATTATCCCAAACTGGAACCAATCCTGTATACAAGGCTATTGAGCCTTTATCAGAAAATCTTTGATGCCCCAACGGCCATTTATTCATGATCGGTAAAACAGTTGATGATGCCTGGATTTTTTGTGCAATAGAAAAGATACGCCGGTGGCCAGATTTCGATGCCGGTGGTAAATTTCCATTATTTATCGCTTTTATACGTGCAAGCAAGACCGTACCCGGAATATCGATGGACATTGGGCATATTTCGCATGCGTAGCATGTTTTACAAGACCAAATTGATTTATCTCTCGATGCCTCTTCAATACCCTCATTTACTGCTGTTAATATGAAATTGCGTGGGCTATATTCCCCGATCCTGAATGCCGGGCACACGCTATTGCATTTGCTACACTGGTAACATAACAGTACTTGCTTTTGCATCGCGTTATATTGTTTCTGAAGCGATCCTTGTACCGTTACTGTCGTTTCGGTCATCGTGAATGTCTCCTCTTAAGAGATCGTTACAAACAATCACCAATTTGTTTGAATAGTATTATATTTAGTTAATTGAACAGTTCAACACAAATTTGTATTTATTACATAAACGATATGGAACAATATTGATGTATTATTGAAGTAAGATATGAAAAGCATTCTGATTTCATAAAATATGTCCGATAATATTAAATAATTACGAAATGATGATTAATTTACTTTAATGCCATGTAGTTTTATGTTCATGAAATAAAAAAAAACCTAGTTCGGCTTATGTAAAAGATCTTTCCTTAATTGAGACTTGGTTAAACAATTGCGCGGTTGTTATAATCATGTTTTACAAACAAATCGGATTAAAAGGACTAAACCCAAGGATGCTAAACCAGCTCCTTAAAACAAGCGAAGATATGAAAAAAATTAAGGCTTGCATGCAATGTGGTGAATGTTCTGCGAGCTGCCCAAGTGGCCGGTTCACGGCTATGCGCACACGAAAATTGGTGCATAGCGCGCTACTTGGAGTCGAAAGTGTATTGCAATCACCCGAGTTATGGATGTGCACGACTTGTTATCGTTGTCTTGAACGTTGCCCTCGTAGGGTTCCCGTAACAGATGTTATAATTTCGTTGCGAAATATCGCGGCGCTGGAAGGGTATATCCAGGAAAGCATGAAAAATACTATTAAAATTCTAGAAAAAACTGGACATGGGGTTCCCCTAGGCGATATCGATTCTGCTTATGCAAAACAGAGAACCGCGCTTGGATTAAGCACTCTTCCTCCAACGGTGCATAGCTATCCTGAAGCTCTAGAGGAAATTAAAAAATTATTCGAGATTTCTAAATTTAAAGAAAGGATCTCTTTGGAATGGTAGAACGGTGATGTTAATGGAGAATCAAGACCTTCCGATCGAAAACCAACTCAACTATTCCTTGTTTCTTGGTTGTGTAGTCCCAAATCGGTATCCAATGTACGAGAAAGCGACACGAGTCGTTATGGAAAAATTAAATGTCAATTTGAAGGATATGGAAGGCGCATCATGCTGTCCCGCCCCAGGCGTTTTCCGATCCGTTGATACCAAGCTTTGGACGCTTATCGGCGCACGCAATCTGACGATTGCAGAGCAAAATAACGCGGATATCGTCGCTCTATGTAATGGATGTTATGGCACCTTATCAGACGTCAATCATATTTTAAAAAGCAATTCTCAGGTTGCGAAAGAAACAAACGAAGATCTTTCCCAGATTAACCGCCATTATAATGGTTCTATTGCCGTTAAGCATCTAATGGAAGTATTATACAAGGATATTGGATTGGAACGCATCAAATCCGCAATTACAACACCTATCAAATTAAACGTTGCCGTTCATTACGGCTGCCATTTGTTAAGTCCATCGACACTCCGCCCGTTCGGTGGAAGTCTCGAAAATCCAACATTTTTTGATGAGATAGTCGAGGCTACCGGATGCAAATCCGTTGATTATCGTGAAAAAATGTTATGTTGCGGTGCTGGTGGTGGCGTTCGAGGGTCTTTTAGAGATGTTAGTTTGGAATTCACGCATCAAAAAATACATAACATGCGAGAAGCTGATGCTGATTGCATCGTTCTTGCTTGCCCGTTTTGTGCTCTTCAATTTGATCTAGGACAAACCGAGATTAACGAACCAGAACGCAAAATCCTCGATCCGGACGAACAACCTTACAAGATACCCGTTGTTTACATCACGCAGCTTTTAGGATTGGCAATGGGAATTGATCCGGTGGAGCTCGGCCTCGTCAAGGTGGAAGGGCTGCAAGGAATTTCCCCATTTACTGATACAAGCCCACTCTTGGCTAAATTAAAATCACAACTTGATTCATCAATCCCAGATGAAGGTGTACAAGCTTGAGCGAACAAGACGCTATAAAAATTGGAGTGTATACATGCCACTGTGGTAAAAACATAGCCGATGTCATTGATGTTGATGAGCTAACGGAATATGCTAAGACATTACCGCATGTAACCGCAGCACGAAATTACAAGTTCATGTGTAGTAATACAGGTCAAGAGCTAATCTTGGCTGATATTAACTCTGGATTAGTGAATCGCGTCGTTGTAGCAGCGTGTAGCCCGCTCATGCATGAACCAACATTTCGCTCTGTTCTCAAGAAAGCCGGGCTTAACCCGTATTTTTTCGAACAAGCAAACATAAGGGAGGAAGTGTCTTGGGTGAGTTCTACAAATCACGAGGGCGCGTTGCAAGTAGCCAAGGATCACGTTCGAATGGCAGTTGCAAAGGTAACCAGTAATGATGCACTTTCCATTTCAAAATTTCCCGTTCTCCAAGAAGCGCTTGTCATTGGTGGAGGGATCTCGGGAATGTACGCGGCATTGGCACTTGCAGATAATTTTAAAACTTATCTGGTTGAATCCAGCCCGACAATCGGTGGCCACATGGCTCAACTCGATAAAACATTTCCAACAATGGATTGTTCAGCTTGTATCATAACACCAAAAATGGTCGAGGTTTCGAGACATCCAAATATAAACCTGTTGACGTATTCCGAAGTCGAAAGCGTGCAAGGCTCCATAGGTAATTTTCAAGTCAAAATCAAGAAAAAAACACGAAAGATCAACCATGATATTTGCACGGGATGTGGCCAATGCGCTCAGGTATGCCCGGTGACAACGCCAAATGAATTTGATCTTAACATGTCACACAGGTCTGCGGCGTACATCCCATTTCCACAAGCTATTCCACCCAAGTACACCATTGATACAAATGCCTGCATTGAATGTGGCATGTGTGTCGATGCGTGCGAGGTTGGGGCGATTGATCTTTCCCAGCAAGATGAATTCATTGATCTCAACGTTGGAGCCATTGTTGTAACGACTGGTAACGATATTCTTGATCCGTCAGGATTGCTTAGATATAACTATTATAAATCCAAAAACGTGGTAACCGGCCTGCAAATGGAGCGACTTCTCTCCAGTACCGGACCAATGCAAGGAAAAATCGTGCGACCATCAGATGGTAAGGAGATTGAAAGCATTGTATTCTTGCAGTGTGTTGGGTCTCGCGATTTCCACGAGGGAATGCACAAATATTGTTCACGTGTCTGTTGCATGTATGCGTTAAAACAAGCCCGGTTACTCAAGGAGAAACATCCTGAAATAAACGCTTACATTTTCTACATTGAATTGCGAGCCTTTGGTAAAGGTTATGAAGAATTTTATGAGCGAACCGGTCGACAATATGGTGTTAATTTCATCCGGGGCAGAATTGGTGATGTTTTTATCCAAGCTGATAGTAGTCTAAAAATCGTGGGTATTGACACCTTGATGGAGGCAAAGATCGAGCTTGACGCGGACATGCTCGTCCTCTGTACCGCCATAGAACCACGAAAGGGTTCGCTTGATCTTGCCAAAAAAATCGGTTTTCAATGTACTGAGGATGGATTTTACATGGAAGCTCACCCAAAGCTTCGTCCTGTTGATACTTTGGTGGACGGCGTCTACTTGGCAGGTACTTGCCAGGCTCCACGAGATATACCAGATACTGTCAGCCAAGCTCAAGCTGCCGCAATGCGTGCTGTCAATTTTCTTAGCAAAAAAGAAGTGGAAATAGAACCTTATTATTCAATTATAAATGAAGCCGTGTGTTCGAGATGCCTAAGCTGTGTTGAGCTCTGCCCTTATAATGCTATAAAATATGACAAATTCCAAAATGTCGTATCAATAAGCAAGGTAGAGTGCAAGGGTTGCGGTACATGTGTCGCAGCATGCCCGTGTAAAGCCATCGAGCAGAATCATTTCGGAGAAAGGCAGGTTTTCTCCATGATCGAAACGGCAATGCCCCCAGTTGACGTGGAATGACTTGGATGATGAGAATATGGAAAATGTTGTTTCGCATGATGTAAAGCAAATATGGACACCTCGTATTCTTGGCATTTTTTGTAATTGGTGTTCCTATACCGGTGCTGACGGGGCAGGAACCGCCCGGATGCAACGGCCTCCCGTTCTTCGCATACTTCGGGTTATGTGCAGTGGTCGCGTTGAACCTGAGATGGTGTTCCGAGCGTTAAAAAATGGTGCCGATGGTGTTATCGTGAGTACATGCCATGCTGGAGATTGTCATTACATCCAAGGAAATTTTAAGACATTTCGAAAAGCATCGCTAATAACCAGGTTTCTCGAGCAAATGGGTGTAAATCCCAAACGATTTGTTTTAGCCAATATATCTGCCAGTGAAGGCGCGGAGCTCACGAAACTAATTAATGAATACACGGAAGAACTCTTGGAAATTGGACCTAACCCGCTAAATTGCAAAGATAATTTGTCATTCAAGACTATTGATGAAAAAGAAGGATGATTTCGTTGAACTGGCCTGAAATCGTAGAAATTACGAATGATGAAGTTCGTACATTAAAAACTGGATACATCACACGTTCTACAGACTTAACCATTGACACAAAAAAGTGCACGACCTGCATGCAATGCGTGCGCGCGTGCCCAAAGGGAGCATTAGCAAAGCCCCAGCTTCAAAAGGGAGTAAAAACCACAAAGATCGAGCGCCTTCCAATCGTTGTAAAACCTGTTAAGTGCGTTTTTTGTGGTGTTTGTATGACCTTCTGCCCGTATGATGCAATTTCGATGAAGCTGGATGGGATTCCTTTAGCGATAGAGGATTTAGCATTAGTTAAGAAACAATACTTACCAAGATTAGCTTCGGTTAAACTAGGAAAAGTCGAGTTATTGGATCCGGGAAACACCAATCCATTTTTTGAAAAAATTCTCGAAAGGATAGGGAAAAAAAACGAGTAATATCTGAATAAAACTGGGGGAATGAAAATCTTGCAAGCTTTGCTCACGGGATGTCATGAAATTGCCCGTAAAGAAGGATATCATTTAATTAATCTCAAAATCTGATTCTTTAATGGTCAATAGTTTTTTTTAGTTCAAAAGCGAGGAAGAAAACATGGTAACTGTTGCTAATGGACGGTATGAATTGCCGGAGAATTTATACTACACAAGTCGACACGTCTATATCTCAAAAGAAAACTTGACGATCGGGCTTGATGAACTTGGCTATGCATTTCTTAAAAATCCTCTCCAGATCCTTTTCCATGTCCAACCAGGGGAAAATATGACGGTCGATCAAGAATTTGTCACGTTTGTGACCGACCAAGGCATGACAAGTTTGAATTCACCATGTGAGGGAACCGTGAAATCCATCAATTTGGAAGCGTTAAACTTTATGCAGAACGATACTTATGGCCGAGGATACTTGGTGAATTTCAAGAATATAGATGCATATACAAATGATGTCATAAATGGAGATCAACTTAAATCCTGGGCAACAACCGAAGCTCGAAATTTGTTAAGAGGAAACCTGCAAATAAAAGTTGTAATGATTGGAGATTCTGCAGTTGGAAAAACAGCATTGAAGGTCCGTTTTACAGACGAGTATTTCAAGAAAGATCTGATCTCCACGTTAGGCGTTGATTTTGGTTCCAAGGTTCTTTATGGCGAATATTACCCTACTGACATTCTTATGCAGGGTACTATCAAGTTCAAGATGAATATGTCTATATGGGATGCCGCAGGACAGGCGCATTATGCGCAAATGCGCCCAATGTATTATCGCAATGCCCAGGGTGCACTGCTGGTATATGATGTTACAAACCAAGCAAGTTTCGATCATCTCCCTGAATGGATCGAGGAACTAGAAAACATGACTGGTCCTATCCCGACCATCCTCGTTGGTAATAAAATCGATTTGGACCGGGAAGTACAAAAGGAAGACGCCGAAGCTTTTGCAAAAGAGCATAAATTCCTTTACATCGAAACATCCGCAAAGTATGGCGATAATGTTGATAATGCTTTTCAACGATTGGGATTAGAAATCTTTAAGCGGATGTTCGAGGATGAATTAGATTAATTTTTTAATCACAAATACAGTAGCGGTTTACCCAGATGATCCCTACTAAATTCGGTTTTGACGAGATCTTAAACGACCTTCTTGGCGAACCCGATACCTTGAGAAATTGCTTGAAATATTATTCTAGCGAAGATGGCAAAGAAAAGTTGGCTAAAATAAGGACCGACTTCAAGACCGGGAATTTCAATCGGATTATATTTATCGGGGTTGGATCATATTATTACAGTTTGAAGGTACCTTATTATATTCTTAATTCCAACTTGAGCCTACGCGATATTTTTTGCGAAATGCACGAGGCTGCAGAGTTCCTTAACTTCATGATTCCTAGGCGATCCATGCCGAAAACTCTTATCATTATTGTTTCAAGAACTGGAGAATCCAAGACTTTGCACGAAATTCTCAATAAATTAACCTTACTCGAATTTAGAAAGGAAAATATCTGGGCCATGGTAAATGATGAGGATTCATTTCTTGCACAACAGAGTTATAATGTGCTCCCTCTGAAAGCCGGAATTGAGGTTATAAGGTCTTCAAAAACCTTCATGCAATCAATTCTTGTTTCATATTTCCTTTGCCGAGCAATCATGAATGTGGAACCCCTTGATAGAGATGTCATGCAAGAAATCAGGAACCTTATCTTCGAAATCGAGTTATATGAGTCGCAATGGGAATTAAACACTGATAACATCGTGAACTTTATCGGCGAGAATTTTCACTTTCTTTTTTTAGCATCAAGGGGTGCATCGCAAGCAACATCCTTGCAAGTTGCGTTGACATGCAATGAATATGCCCATATAATTGCGGAGGCAACGACTATAGACATGTTTCGTTTTGGTCCGTTGCAAATGGTCGATCCCTCGTTCCGATCGATCATTATTTCTGGATCTCGTTATCTCGCAAATGAACCGGCGGAAATTTTATCTTTAGTGGATGCCATAACATCAAAGATCGGCCAGGGAAAAGTCGTTGTCATCACGAATAGCAGGGATATCGCGGCGAAAGTACGGGCAAATCCGCTCGTTTTTGTGTTCGAACACACTACTATAAATCCTTATCTTGCACCCTTGTTCGAGACCGTTGTCATTCAATTCCTCATCTTAAAAATTGCCCAAAAAATGGATATGACCGCATAACCTACACATTTCAATATATCAGTAACCATGTAACTCGATCTCCTCATTAATTTTTGGATCCGACGTCCGATGTTTGCAGGTTCCATGTTCATCATGATTTTCGACAGGGCAAATGCAGGCATGGCGATTGCATTCGTAGTTGTCTTGGGCGTAACAGCCACCTTGGGCGCCGTCGATGATGCGTACAATTATTCTTTGGCCTTTTGAAGAAAAGTGATACGGAAGCCCGATATGATTATTCCTTGAGTCATGTCGAATGAAACTGGGTCATCCATTCAAATTTTCCACGAGTCTTGATAACAGATTATATTGATAACCGGAATTGGTTGGATGAAGATTTATTAATTTATTTTACCATTCAAACAATTGAGAAGTATGATGTTCCTGGCGAGAGTTTTATGAATTGGTAGGTGATCCATGATTTTCGGTAGGGCAAATACAGGCAGAGCGATTGCATTAGTAGTTGCCTTGGGGGTAACAGCCACCTTGGGCTTCGTCGGTTTCGTCACGGTTGGGCGTTCACTGGCGACGACATCACCGATAGCAGTCGCTCATGAAGATGACGGGCTCATGTTTACCATGTCTCTTCAAGGAACCGTGTTCCCTGTCGGGCAAACAGTAAACATCACGTTTACCGTCCGGAACGTTGGCTTCTGGACAATCGACTACACGCTTACGGAGCCAGAATTTGATTTCATCGTGAACAACTCGGCTCACGACCAGATTTATAGATGGACTACAGGACAAGCGTTCCCCATGTTCTGTACGGTGCTTCACTTGCAACCCGGGGAATACCGAACCAGTGTCCTGTCTTGGCCGCAAGCCTGGCACCAGTCAGTATACACGGGAGAGGGCGTTCAAGTCCCGCTAGGCCAGTACTCCATTGTTGGCAAATGTGACACGCTCGGGTGGCAAGTCGGCCCCTTGGAGGTCATTATCACCTTACTCTAGTCAAACCGGCCGTTTTTCGAACGAGTTGAGTTTCTCGAGTTACCACCAAAGCGTGGACCCGACGTGTCACGAGCGCGAGAAATTCAGATTTCCTTTTGCGCAATTGTAAATCATAATGTTCATGGAATCACAAACACATTCGCAAGCTGATTAATATTGGCGCTTTCCGTTCTTGGCAGGATCTTTGTCAATCAATATTTTGGGCTTAGAGTTGAATATAACCTCGCAATCACATTTTCCTCCAGTCTTGAATAGAAGGTCCATTGCGTGTTCCATTTCTAATCCCCTTATTTTCATCTCCGAAAGAATGTTCGTTGACAAGCGATGCGATTTATCGCAATCCCATGCTTTTATTTTTTTACCGTCGAGGTATGTATACCTAAAATTCAATCTTTTCTCTAATTCCTTGAAAAAAAATTTCCATTGTTCATCATTCATTAAAATTACCTCATGTCAATTTAGTCCATATAAACAACGTGTTAATACTTAATATGGCTTAGCTGATCGATTACCGACAATCCCGATTGAAAAATGAATGAAATCTGTCCTATTTTAAGCAGATTTGTTTTAAAGACTAAATAATATGATGCTAAATTTTGAATTATCATTAACCTGTTAGTTAATTAATTAGTTTGAAAGTCACCATCCATTTTACATAGCTATCCAACCAATCTTTTTAGAACCGACACACCCTACATTTGCCCATTCCGAGTGTCACGTTTAGTTTTAGGGTTAGTAAACGTCCGTTAAGAAAGATCATTACCTAACACAGGATTTTTAATCCCCGGTGGTTAGACCGGCACGCGCACGCTCCCTCTACCACTTTTATATGTGGATTTTTGCTTATTTTGCTCTTAGGGAATGTGAAAACAATAAAAAATCATTCATGCTTAGATCTTATGGTTTTTAGCTTATCTTTGATCAGATAGAATAGACCCGCATAGGCTAAGATTGCTAAAACCGGGAATATCACGAGACCTCCAGCACCTGACCCTGAAATAGATGGATCCTTGTTAATGACTAAAATTATTGCGGATGCATTTACAGATGTCGCAAGGGTGATGAAAAATCCGAAAAACAAGAGTATTAACGGATAAGCAATCTTAGGTTTGGAGAGAAGTAGAAGCAGGGCTATGATTCCGACAGGAATCGTGATCCCGAGATCAAAATACTTCACCACCCAAAATGAAGTGGGAGCCGCCAGGTACGAACCATCAGTCGTGTTTCCCGTCGCAATTACCTCGTTTATCTGAGAAATCCACATTACCGCGAAGAGTAATAGGAATATGGCCATGATTCCGACATAGAACTTCAACCCTTTTCGATTGAAACTCGGGGCATCTTTTCTTGTAAAACTGGAAAGGCTGCTGATGAGCAGAATGAGACCTCCTATCACGATAATCAAGTATAACCAAGAGTACACTTCAACATTTCCAGGGAATGCCGTACTGCTCCATTCTTCTCCTAATCCATATTCCAAACCGACAATCATCAACGTTATCGGCGAGAGTATCAAGAAGTATTTTGCACTGCTTTTCTTTGCAAGCTGTAGAACTCCCCCGATAAACAAGATTGGTGCAAGTACTAACAAGTCCGTTATATCAAATGCTTCGGTTTGCCAAATCCCTGACTGAGATGTTCTGTAATGTATCATGTTAAGCACTGCAGGTCCCAAGATCGCTATCACAATCAAAGCTATTGCACAAATGATCGCGACAATGCCAACAGCGTACCACGGGACGAGATAATTGTCGCTCGATTGTTCTGCATTATCCATTTTCGATTGTTGCATTTGCTTCACCATGTGCTAGTGTAGTTACACTCTATAGACTTGAATATTTTATTAAGAACAAATGGGAAACCGATTTTTAGCAATCTCGCTAATAAATTGAACCAGTTATCATCTCTTTCGGTATGAATGAGATTCGAATACGATTTTATTAAAATCATAAGACACATAATGAATTCTTTTTCTGATCGATAATCGACAATTTTTTAAAGAAAGTTGTTCGAAATCTAAATCTTTTTAAACTGTATTGTCTAAAAAGCAAATAATATAACACTAAATTGTCTTTCTTTCATACTTAGTTTTGTGTTATATATTTCAAGGTGAGAATTAAAATGGAATTTAAATTCAAAACCATCTCCGATATCGATTTAAAGGGAAAGAAAGTCTTGTGCCGGCTCGATCTCAACTCTCCCGTTGATGATGCGAAAAAATTGAAGGACGATCTTCGCATCAAGGCATCATCATCAACAGTCAAAGCGTTGAAGGATACTGCGTTGGTCATTCTTGCCCATCAAGGTCGGTACGGTGAAAAAGATTTCATTCCGCTCAAGCAACATGCCGAAAAACTTGCCCAGTATGTCAAGCCACAGAAAGTCACCTTCGTGGATGACTTGTATGGCGATAAAGCGATCAAGGCTATAAAGGCGTTAAAGGTCGGCGAGGTTCTTGTTCTCGATAACGTGCGTAACTTCCGCCCTGACAACGATGAAGTCCCGATCGACGATTGCCCGAAAACGGATCTTGTTATGAAACTCGCGCCCTTGTTTGACTACTTCGTGGTCGACGCGTTCGGCGCCGCGCACAGGGCACAACCCTCCGTCGTTGGATGGCCAAGGATTCTTGCAGGACCTGTCGTGGTCAAGGAACTTGCGGCATTGAAGAAAGGATTCGATAATCCGAAACATCCAGTCGTGATGTTGGTGGGTGGCGCAAAAGCTATCGATAAGTACAAGGCTTTGAAGTATAATCTCGAGAATAAAGTCGTGGATAAGGTCCTCGTTGCAGGTTTAACGGCAGAATTAATCTTCGAGGGCACTGGGCGCATGCTTGGAGACGAGAACCGCAAGATCATCGAGAAGGATCTTGACAAAGCTGGACCTCGCGTCATTCCATTCTGGAAATCTTACAAGGATAAGATCATTCTGCCGATCGACTTTGCCGTCGAGAAGGATGGCAAGCGCGTCGAAATTTCCTTGAAGGACGCGGTCAAGACGAATGCACCCATCATGGACGTTGGCCCCAAGACCGTGGAATTATTCAAGAAGGAAATTCTGGCGGCAAAGACTGTCATCGCGAATGGTCCACCAGGCGTCTTCGAGAAACCAGCGTTTGCAAAGAGCACGAATGACCTCATCGATGCGATGGTCACGGCAACGGCAAAAGGTGCGTACACAATCATCGGTGGCGGTGAATTCGGCGAAGCCGCTGAAAAGTCCGGAAAAGCAAGCAAGATATCCTGGATCAGTACCGGCGGTGGCGCCATGCTCGAGTTCATGGCTGGCAAATGGCTTCCTCTCTTCATCGCTTTGGAACGAAGCGCTGATAAATTCCCTGAAGCTCATGAAGCAGCTGAAGAGCCGGAACAAGTCGAAGAACAGGCAGAAGAACAACCGGAAGAACAGCTTGAAGAGCAGGTAGAGGAACAACCCGAGGAGCAGCCGGAAGAGCAGCCCGAGGATGAGCAACAATAAACATAAAATCTCAAAGTGAAAAATATGACTAAAAAGCTTTTCATCAATGGTTTTGGCAGGATTGGTCGCGTCGTCATGCGGGAACTCTATCACCGGCAATCGGTAGGATCTTCGGGTATGGACACGGAATCGGATGAATTACCAGCCTTGTCGCCTGATATCGAGGTCGTGGGCATCAACGACATCGTGCCAGCGGACATGTCTGCATACTTACTCAAGTACGACACGGCCTATCGTCCGTGGATATTTGACGTGGAAGCGAAAGAAACATCACTCACCATCGGCGACAAGGTAATTCCTTACTACATGGAAAAAGATCCGACCAAGCTTCCACAAGCACGTCTCGAGACGGACATCGTGATCGAGTCATCAGGCGTGTTCAAGAAAAAAGATGATGCAATGAAGCACATCAAGGCAGGTGCCAAGCGCGTGCTTGTATCCGCACCGATGGATGATCCTGATGTCACTATCGTCTACGGCGTGAATAATGCTATGTTAAAAGACGAGCATCTGATCGTCAGCAACGCGAGCTGCACGACGAATTGTCTCGGTCCTGTGGTCAAGGTATTGCACGAGAAGCTCAAGATCGAGTGTGGTCTAATGAGCACGGTGCATGCCATGACCAATGACCAGCGTTTGCTCGACCAGGCACACAAGGAGTTCACCCGCGCACGTGCAGCCCCGTTCAACATCGTCCCGACGACGACAGGTGCAGCCAAGGCAATCGGCGAGGTCATTCCTGACTTGAAAGGCAAGTTCAACGGGGTTTCATTGCGAGTCCCGATGGTCACGGGTTCTTTGATCGATTTCACGGCCATCGTGAAAGAGAAGACGACCAAGCAAGCAATCAATGTCATGATGGACGATGCAGCCGAAGGTCCGCTGAAGGGTATTATGTCGGTATGCTATGACGAGATTTGCTCGTCTGATATCATAGGTAACCCGAGTAGCGCCATCTTTGATCCCCACTACACCGACACTAGAGGACAACTCGTCAAGGTCCTCGCCTGGTATGATAACGAAGCAGGATATTCCAACCGCTGCATCGATGTCATGGACAAACTCTTGTAGATCATATTTAATTTCCTGCTTATTTTTATTTCGTGCCCATAACGATTTTATATTAGCGAGATCGTAGCCATATTCGTTTATTTCCACGGATTCCTCCAAATGGTATTAAGAACAAGAAAAAAATCGAAAGTTAGTAAATTACACGAGCTTCAAGGGAGCACATAGGTCATATTGAGATATACCAAGGCGCCCGCAAACCAAACAACTATATCGCGCTTTCTCGATGAATTCGTTGCACATGTGATTTTCTTCAGTTATAATTTTCCCACAACCAGGGCATTCCAGTGGATATAGTTGATCACAGACATGGCCAGGAGAGTCCACAGGTTGGAAACATATTCTGCATATATGCGGTCCTTGAATCCCCCCGCTTTCTTCGAAGTTTCTAGCAATCCGCTCTTTTAATTGTTCGGGGATTGGTTCGGGGTTGCAAATGTTATCGGGTTCGACTGCAACACGCCCGCATCCTGAGCAATAATACGCCAAATTTTGTATTTTTCCCGCACATAAATGCAACAAATCGACGTTTTCCTCGCCACAATATTCACACGTGAATCGATCCAAGTCATGTTCCTCATCACATAAATGTTTATGAGGCACTTGGTCCTTGCAATGAACACATTCGGGAGCGCAAATGAGGTGCATTTTTCATCATTTCCTTTAATTAAAGAATAATGATTAATATTTTCATAGCCATTTTATAACATGCTATATTTGTAATGGACGTGAAACATTTAAACATTCATTGTCGGTTCCAGGTTTATATCATAATTGCGAGCAATATTAATTGCGGCAATTAATGGCAGACTCGAGATAATTGAATTTCTTTTTTGACTTTAATTGGTGGCGTACACAATTATGGCAACGATGATGGAGAATTATGAATGCATAACCTGCAAGAAGGAAGGACCTGATGTCCACTTATGCAACCCTGAGGAGCAAATGAAGCAATTTGACTGCCCATATTGTGGAGCAAAATCTGTGACCAACCGCCACATGTGCAAAGATAAGGTTTCCAACTTGACACATGTTTGCTTGAATTGTGGGCGAGTGTCGGATCAACCCGATAATCTCTGCTATCCTGTTGCACTCAACGAGGTGACAAAGGCAAAGTGGAAAAGTATCCCTTCGCGGACTTCCGAGCTGCTTACTTGCGTGAATTGCGAGCAACCAATCGAATCCCCTGGCCATATTTGTGACCCACTCTTGCCCTATGAATGCAAGTACTGCGGCCAAACCGTCGTCAAGACCCACCACCTTTGCAAGGAAATCATCGACCAAGCGCGGTTTGCGTGTAAATTGTGCGGGCGGCTTGCAGTGGATGAAAGCGAAGTATGCACTGCTTGGGAACTCAAGTAACAACCCACAGCGAGCGATTTATGTAGATAATTTTTTTTGAATTATTCAAAAAATCATTAAAATGGACAATTCTTGTTTTTCAAATCATTTTGATCAAATTGCTTTCGCTTCAAGAGTTCACGAAGGCTCAAAATCAAATGGAATGTTCCACCGATCTTTCGAATGTTTAGAAGCGAACATAATTGAAAATAATATTAAAGAAAACGAAAATAAACCGAACGACCTTTTCCGTTATAGAGCGTTTTTAGGGTCAAAAGGTTTATAAAAGGAAAGGGACCATAAAGTTCTTATTCTACATGGATTCGTGAATAGCATAATATTCAGAATAAGACGGTATTATTAATGAATAATCTTGAGCTTAAGATTCTTACCAATAGAGACAAGGTATTCAATAGCATAGAGAAATTTAACGCGTTTGTGGAAATAATACGTTCATGACAAGATATTAAAGAAATCAAGAATCTTATATTGTGGAAACTTTTCAAGGAAAAAATAATTACCTGATCAGTTGGCCTATTTAATGAATAGAGAAAAGACAGACCGCGTGATTCCACTTGGCCCGTTAGATCGCATAATTCGAAAAATTAACGCAGAACGGGTAAGTGGAAATGCAGCAAGGGAGTTGGGGCTTATTTTGGAGGAATTAGGCAAGGAAATTGCCCTGAGAGCCGCGGATTTGGCAAAACACGCGAATCGAGTGACGGTAAAGGATGTCGATATCAGGCTTGCTTACAAGCAATTGCGAGGCTAAGCGGATCGTTTCTGAATTCTTTTTATCTTCATAGTTTATTCGGCTTGTAATGTTGTCATTAATCCGTTAAGTAATCATTAATCTAGAAATAACGTATCTTCAACAAATTATCGATATTTTAAATCGCGACAAATTTAAACGTCATAACTTGATTTCACTTATTTGGAGGGCCGGCTTGGGTCAATTATTTCCATACTTTACTCTTTTCCTCAACCTGGTAAGGCTCGCTCGATTTTTTATCGGAAAATAGAAAAGAAAATTCGAAAGAATCGTCGAGCCCCTTGAACACGACTTTATACGGCAACTTTTTTAATATATGAAACATCGCCACGTTGTCGGGGTGAATCTCGCCAAATAATCCCGAGATACCTTTCTCTCGAGCAAGTTCGATGATCTTTTCAAAGATGTGCGATGCTATTCCTTGGCCACGGAAGTCGCCATGCACCGTGACGCTCATTTCTGCGAGATTTGAATTTGATTCTAGATAATACGCGCCTTCAGCAACAATTCGCAAGTTCTCTTCGGTTCCTATCGTGCCGACGATCGTCATGCTCGTGAGATAATCACAAGAGATGCTACGGGCTTGGATGTCCTCGTGCGAGAAAACCTTGCAATGCGACAAAAACCGGTGCAACCTGTCCTTCTCGGACAAGCCATAATAAAGATCTTGCAATAATTGCTCATCAGTTGGCTTTACAGGACGAAAGGTGATGGTTTCATTTGATGGTGATTCGAAAGTCCAGCTAATCGGGGGTATAATGATGGCAACACCATCCTGGCTCATGGGCAAGACTTGGTCCTTGAATACATAATTCATTTCCTTTGCGCTTTCGAGTAACCATGCGCGATGTTCAGGAGCGGCAATACTGATCATCTGCAAGACCCGCTCCCGCATCGTTTTTCCGTGCAGATGGGCAATCCCATACTCACTCACAACGTAATGGACGTCGACGTCCCGCAAGCTCACAGGACCAGGCGGGAGGAATGGGACGATACGGGATTCACCACTTGCTGTCACGCTTGGAAGCGCGACGATGGCTTTTCCTCCTCGAGAGAGTGCCGCGCCGCGCATAAAATCAGCTTCGCCACCCATCCCTCCATAGAGTGTCGTGCCAAGATGATTCGTAGCTTGTCCAAGCAAGTCAACCGAAAGCGCGCTATAAATCGAGATCAATTTGTGGTTTCTTGCAATATTACTTATGTTCATGATGTAATCAACTGGATGAAACTCGATAAACGGATTATCATCAACATATTCGTAAAACCGCTTTGTGCCAACAATAAAACTTGTCATGCAATGGGAATAATAATTTTTCGAGCAATTCACTATACTCTGGTCGATAAGGTCGATCATGGCCTCGGGAAGCGTTTCGCTGTACAGGGCAAGGTTCGTTTTTTCGGTCAGGAAAGCCGGGAGGACCGCGGTTATTTTCCCGGAACCGACATTGAGCGTCGAGCCATTTTCAATGAGGCGAGCAACATTGCGACAAATATTTTCGACCAATTCATTGGTATCTTCTGGCTCCACGACGAGCAATGGATAGTCCTCGTATAAAAAGTGGTCAATATCATCAACGAACTTGATGAATGAATCTCCCATGGTGCGGGGCATTGACGGGTTGATGTGTGCGATCACGATTTTCGCATTTTTCACGATGGCCTTATTCACATCCACGTTGATACCCAAGGAGCAATAGCCATTTCTATCGGGGGGCGAAACTTGAACTAGCGCGACGTCGATCTGAATTGCGTGTTCCTTGAGCATGCGTGGAATTTCCGCAATGTTGATGGGCGTGAAATCAGCTTTTCCCTCATTAATAGCTTTGCGCATCTCAACGGATCCGATGATCGACAGAGTATTATGGCGAAAGCTTGTTGAAAACTGCTCGTCAAAGAACTTTTGGGTAGATAGAGTGAAAAAATGAAAGATACGCAAATCTGGCCATTTCCATTTGCCATTCACGAGTTGGTTCGTTAGCAAGACCGGTTCCGAGCATGCACTACCGAATGAAACCCGAAAACCCGGCTTTATTATTTTATCGAGGTCCCCGGGCTCGATCTCTCGATCCTTGAAATCTTCGCGCCATGTTGCAAGGTTGAATGGCCTCATTATAAATTCGCCTGCATCCGTGGGTTTCTCGTAAAATCAAACGATAACAGTCGCACGGATTTAACATTCGTATTGGATCGTTAAATAGTTTTTATTCAAATCTCAAGCAAGAACACCAATAAAGGATTTAGTGAGCTGCACAATGGATTTTCTGCATCTCGAAGATGAAGCAAGTAAATGTAAGAACTATTCACGCTATTCCCACGAGTCCCTATGCGTCAATTAGCTCGTGATATGATTTAACGTCGCTTTCCACCACATCGCCGCATTCAAGGCAAACAGGCTCCTGCATTTTATTATATGTGTGGATAGTAGTTCTTAAACACTTGGTGCAATGGGCAGAATAATTACCAAAGCTTTTTCGAGATTTGATCAATTTCATGGTTTATTTACCTCTTGATTACGTTGTTGAGATTTACTTGCATCAAACAAATGACCTTCCTAAAACAGAAATATAAGTTTTTTGATCATGATCGAAAGTGATTTAATATATTATAATCGTAAAACATACAAACTTTTCAAAAGAGAATTGGAGTTTGAATATTCCTTATTGAAAAAATATTTATACTCCCATTTTTTTGTTAAAATTGACTTAAAAGGTATAGTTTTTTATGAAAAACGAAATATATCTCTTCCGAATAATAGTTATTGTACACCTAAATCCAGAAACTAAGAGTAAAAGTAAAAACTAGTGTCATAAATTAAAAATAGTCGAGGAGGAACCGCAAAAAAATTGAAAAAAAATGCAAGTGAATTGATCGAGTTTAGAAAAATAGTAGAACTGATCTATTATGGAAACCGAAAAGCACGAAATTGAAAATATAGGGATTTTCGTGTGCCGGTGAGGAATAAATATTGCAGGAATCGTTGACGTCCCTTTCCTCGTCCAAGAACTGGGAAAGATCGATGGCGTGAAGGCATTTGAGTATTTATCATTTTGCACGGAGAGTGGCGCGACAGTGATTGCCGATGCTATAAAAAAGCACAACCTAAAACGGATCCTCGTCGCAGCTTGCACCCCGCGAACCCATGAACCTGTCTTTCACGCGGTGTTAAGAGATGCTGGTCTCCCTCCGCGTATGCTGGAGTTCGTGAACATCCGAGAGCATTGTAGCTTCGTCCACATGAAAGCGAAAGACCGAGCGACTCAAAAAGCGCTTAAGCTGATCAACGCGTCACTTGAACGTGCAAGACTCCTGGAAACCGTACCTACAAAAACTGTGGAAGTGACACCACGAGCGTTGGTTGTAGGTGGCGGGATTGGAGGACTCAGCGCGGCCGTGGAACTCGGTAATCAAGGGTATGATGTAATACTCGTGGAAAAGAAAACCTCCATCGGTGGAAGGATGGCTCAGATGGATCGAACCTACCCAACCGACGACTGTAGCATTTGAATACTAGGCCCCAAGATGTTGGAAGCGAATCGCAACGAGAACGTGACTATCATGACAAATTGCCAAATCCAAGCAGTAAATGGATACATAGGTAACTTCGAGGTCGACATAAAACATAATCCGCGCCTCGTCATCGAAGATAGGTGCAACGGATGCGGACAATGTGCTGATGTTTGCCCGATCTACGTCTCTAATTATTTCGATGAAGGACTATCTGCTCGGAAGTGTATAGACAAGGCATTTGCACAAGCAGTACCCTCGGTTTACGACATCGTGCTCGATAAATGCGTGCATTGCTATGCATGCGTGAAATCGTGCGAATTGGATGCGATCGACTTCTCCCAGCAACCAGAGATCACGCGGGAAAAGGTCGGAGCGATCGTTGTTGCCACCGGTTGGGATTTATACAATCCCCCGGTGCCTAATATGTACGGATATGGCATATACGATAATGTTGTTACCCAAATCGAGCTCGAACGATTGTTGGCGCCAAATGGCCCTAATCTGGGACATTTAACGCGTGTTTCAGACCACAACACTCCCAAGCGAGTCGCTTTCATAAATTGTGTAGGATCGCGGGGAAAAGTCTATCCACATTGCTCAAATGTCTGCTGCATGCTCTCGGTCAAGAATGCACAATTGATCAAGGCGGAATACCCGGATGCAGAAATCATCGTCAATTACATCGATATGCGATGCGCGGGTCGTGATTACGAGGAATATTACGAGCGGGCACGTAAAGCGGGCATCATTTTCATTAAAGGATTGCCCTCGAGCTTGCAGGAAGATCCACTCACGAAAAATTTAACTTTGACTTTTGAATCCGAGGATGTTGGCGAAATAATGACGTTCGAAGCTGACATGGTAGTACTTTCATCGGCATCTCTTCCATCGAAAGGCACCGAAGAAATTTCTCAGGTGCTCAAGTTGGAACGGACTTCAGTTGGATTTCTCAAAGAAACCCACGCTCGTTTGAATCCCATCGAAACCAAGACTCCTGGTGTTTTTATTGCAGGATCTTGCCAAGGACAAAAGCCCATCGATGCTACAGTCAACCAAGGTAAGGGTGCTGCGGCTGCCGCTGCAAGTCTTCTTTCGAAAGGCACTTATGAAATCGAGCTAATTCGGGCCTATCCAGATGGAGTCCGGTGCTCGGAATGTCACGAGTGTGTCGAAGCATGCCCGTACCACGCGATCAGCATTCAGCACGGTGCTGGAATAACCGTAGATCCCATAATGTGTCGAGGATGCGGACTTTGCGAATCAGCATGCAAATCACAAGCCATCAAGCTTCGATACTTCCGCGAGGAGCAATATAATGCGCTCATAGACACCCTATTAACACCAGAAGGTTAGAGAAAAATGACATTTGAACCCAAGATTATCGTCTTCGTATGTTGGAAGTGAGGATATGGTTCAGCGGACATGGCAGGAACAATACGAGGCCAATACCCCCCATCAATCTTTCCCATCCTCGTTCCATGTACGGCGCGAGTATCAGCGGATATGGTCGTGCGCGCATTTACTGACGGTGCTGATGGGGTGCTCGTGGTTGGTTGATATCCCGGTGAATGTGGATACGAAACAGGGAATTATCACGCCAGACGACTTATCGAGTATCTCCAGGTGGTGCTTAACGCGGCTGGCATCGACGGCGAACGATTGCACTTGGAATTCTGCAGCGCCGCGGAAGGACGTAAATTTCAACAAACTGCAATTGATATGAATGAAAAGATCCTCAAAATGGGGCCAAATCCCGGTACTAAAGCACAAACATAACAATCCCGCTTGGCATTGGATGATCATGGGAACTAAAAGCCCGGTTCCCTAGGGACCGCCCTCGCGAAGGGCGCCAGCGGAAAAAATTAACATGCTCATGAGTGATAAAACATGCGAGCGCCAAAAATGATGCAGCATTTACACGATAATGATATCGTCGAGTACGAGGAGCGATATGTGAATCATGAACGTAGTCTCGTCGTTGACAACTCAAAATGCATCGACTGTGGGTTTTGCGAGGTCGTGTGCCCACGGGAAGCCATCAAGGTGGCGCCGAAGATTAACGAGATGTCCCGGATAAAGTACGAGGTCGACCAGAATAAATGCATTTATTGTGGAGTTTGTCAGATATTTTGTCCTGTTGATGCGTTAACTCTGAACGTCGATGAAAAACCGCGGTTGATCATCGTGGAAACTGGAATGATGCCAGAAATTGATCCTGTCGTAGTGGACGTCGATGGAAATTCAATCAAGAAATTTATAGAAGGATCGATATCGATCAAGGTAGAGAATAAGATGTCCAGTGAGGACCTTGAAGGATTAGCGAGTTCATGTCCGACGCACGCTATAACAGCATCGCAAAACGCTATTGCCATCAAATCTACCGATTGCATTTTTTGCACACGATGCACACGTTATGCATCTGAAAATCATCTACCAGTTACCGTAACTGTAAAACGATCCAGCCTTTACAAAAAAGGAACAGAAATTTTACCACTTTGGAACGATGCTTCCCAGCGATTATTAGGACAAGATGGAAAGATCGAGGGAATTCGAGGTGATCTTTCTTATAACATCGCAGGTCGTGTCGTGGAGTTAGGAAAATCTCTAGGAAGGGATCTATTTTTAGAGGAAAAGGAGGACGAATAAGATAATGTCGTCAATGTCGATAAAAATCAATGCAATGAGCGAGCTAGGTCATTACCTTGGATGGAAACAGAAGGAAGTCAGCGTGGAAAATCAAACAATTCGAACCATCTTGATTGACCTTGCTAGTCAAGAGCAATTCCAGGAAAAGGTCTATGACCCGGTCGAAGACGCACTCCGTGCTGGAGTAGTCATTCTTGTAAACGGTAGAAATATCTTGCAATTGGAATATTTGGACACGATTCTCTCCGAAAATACTGATTTAACAATATATTACCCCTTAGGTGGCGGTTAAAAACATTAACAAAAGGCGTAAATCATGAAAGGATATACAGGCAAAGTCGCGAGGATCAACCTAGCTACAGGAGATATCAAACGCGAAGAAATTTCTGAAGAATTCTGCCGAAACTGGATTGGCGGATATGGAATGGGTATAAAGGTAGTCTGGGATGAAGTTCCGGCTGGTTGTGACCCTCTTTCCCCTGATAATGTATTAGTGTTTAACATAGGGCCGTTTCCGGGCACGATCTTGCCCACGAGTTCTAAGTACGGCGTATTTGCCAAGTCCCCACTAACCGGTTTATTTGGAATGGCTATTTCTTCCGGCTCGGTTGGGGCCCAAATGCGACGCGCGGGATGGAACATGGTAATTTTAGAAAAAAAAGCACCAGAACCGGTTTACATCATGTTTGACAACGACGATATCCAGATTCAACCTTGTTCGGAAACTTTGTGGGGAAAAAAGGACTCGTGGGAAACGGAAGAATGGATCCGGCATCATTACCATGACGAGCGAATTGGAGTATCGTCGATAGGAAAGGCCGGTGAAATCATGGTTCGCATTGCATGCCTCACTAATGATCGTAACCGCCAGGCGGGTCGTACAGGAATGGGTGCGGTCATGGGCTCCAAGAACGTGAAAGCACTAGCATTTCGAGGAACGAACTCGGTAGAAGTCGCGCATCCCAAGGAGTTCTACAAAAAAGGGAAAGAATTGATTAAAATAAGCATGGGTCCAGTCACGATCAAATATCGAGACCTCGGCACACCCGTTAACGTTCTTGAATTCCAGAAGCTTGGCATTTTACCGACTCGCAACTTCCAATCCGGCGTATTTGAGCATGCTTTCGATGTCTCTGGAGAAAAAATGGCTGAAACATGGGTCGTGAAGAAAGCTGCTTGCTCGCAATGTCCGATTGGTTGTGACCATTTGGTTTACATCAAGGATGGACCTTACAAGGGTGCCGTCGCCTCGGTTGACTATGAATGCTCTTTTTCCGTAGGTTCAAATTGTGGTATATGGGATATGCCCGCTATTACACGTGCTATTGAATTGTGTGACAGGCACACGATTGACGGCATCTCCGCGGGCGTGTGCGTGAGCTTCGCTATGGAAGCGTTCGAAAACAATGTTCTCACGCCAGAACAAGTCGGTTACGATCTTAAATTTGGAGACGGCGATGCAATGGTCCGGTTTATTGAAGATATTTGCCTGGGACGAACCGAAGCTGGAAAAATCATTGGTTTGGGTTCACGAGGCGCTGCAAATTACCTTGGCCAAAATAGCATGCATTATGCGATGCAGGTCAAGGGACTCGAGATGCCTGGGTACGTCGTGAGAGGCATTAAGACTGCAGCGCTGGGGTTTGCCGTGGCTATTCGCGGTGGTTGTCATTTGCGCAACGGAGCTTACCAGTTTGACATCAAGGGTGACTTCGACCGTTTTACTCAGGATAAACCAGAAGAACGCGTGAAAAAAATCATCAATATGGAAAATGATTACGCGCTTATCGATTCCTACATCATCTGCAAATTTACAAGAGGAATTTACAAGAATGGCGTGGATGAACAAGCAGAAGTTTATTCAATGGTAACTGGTATCGATGTAACTGGCGATGATTTACGCACCAGGGGGGCGGCTATTCATAACCTCGCTAAATGCTATAACCTCCGGGAAGGCGCAACGAAAGCGGATGATTATCTCCCGGAACGGGATTATACTGATCCGCTTCCTGAAGGCCCCTCTGAAGGGCAATATATTGACAGGGACCTCTATACAGTAATGCTTGATGCCTACTATTCAGAACGGGGTTGGGATAGCGATGGTGTACCCACCCAAGAAACTCTTGATAAGTATGGCCTTAGTAGTTTTGTAAACTTGGATGATTTACACCCAATAGAAGAAAGGAGGTATATGCCATGTCTGTAGGTAAAGGACGTAAAATCTTGTATGTGGATCCTGACCTGTGTACAGGATGCGAGGTTTGCGAGAGCGTGTGCAGTTTTGCTCATGATGGAGCTTATAATCCCATGAATACCCGGATCACGCGCGTGCGCATTGAACCGGTTACAAACATCGCGATCGGGTGTCAGACTTGTTCGGATGCTGCATGCATTGGAGCTTGTCCTCAAAAAGCAATCACGAAGAAAGAACCCGAAAACTTCCTCATCATTAACGAAAATAAATGCGATGGTTGCGGATTTTGCATTCGTGCATGCCCTTTCGGCGCCATAACTTTACACACGAAAACAAACAAAGCAATCTCTTGTGATCTCTGCACGACTACCGAATATAAAGAACCACAATGCGTAGAATGTTGTCCTAAAGAGGCTATACGGGTCGCACACCTAGTCGAGGTCTCTGAAGATAAGCGAATCGTTGCGGTAAAGAAACTAATGGAAAATTTGGGAAAAACTTTGTAAATTTGAATTGAGATTTTAGCTATGACCAAAATTCGGGAATATTTTATTCAAACGGTCGAATTTTCAAAGCTTCTCCAGGCACTTCTCAGTTCAGGTAAAGTTAATGCGATTGTCGCTGTTCAACAAAAAAAAGATCGCATATCTCTAGCCCCTTTAATCATTACTGATGCAGATAGCATCCCTGATCTTCCTGTGCTAAATTACATCGTGTACGGCTATGATTCTCCTGACACCCCGGCAGGGATCATTCACCGGCAATTAAATGGAGCTCGGGATCAGCGAATCGCATATATAGGTCGTCCAGATGACCACTACGCGCTTATTGAGCTGGCTAAGCGGAAACAAGTCGTTTTAGAGAACATCATATCCATTACCATCGAGGGTATCGGAACGGTAAATGCAAAAAAATTAGCACGGCGCCTCAAAGAATTGAAAATTGACCCGGCCACTATAACAAAGGAGATTTTAACCAAGGATGCCTTGCTCCTGATGGATGAATCTGGTGGAGAAACATCTGTTCTATTTGATGAAAAGCTCCAAATTGATGATAATTTTGGTTTGCATGATGATATTGCATCGGATATCTTTATTTCAACAGTGGGCTTGCCCGGAAGTGAATCCGAACTTTACATCGCGGCGGGTACTGCACTTGGGGAAGAAATCCTAAATTTATCGTCAGGGTCTCTGAAACCCATACAAGATGAATACGTGACAAGGAAAGACACGCTTCTCTCTGAAGCTTACCAAGAATTGTCCGGCAAGCTAAATCAAAAGCAAGAAAATTGGGATGCTTACTCTTCCGGTGAGAAATATGCTCAACTCGCCAAATGCACGATGTGTGGAATGTGCATAACCGTTTGTCCAGTTTGTTTTTGTAAAGATTGCAACCTGAAAGCCCAAAGGAAGGAAAAAACCATTACCAGCGGCGCGACTTATCAATTAACTCGGCTTGCTCATGATGGGGATGCTTGTATTGGTTGTGGCCGCTGCAATACCGTTTGTCCAGTAAACGTCCCGCTCTCAAATTTTCTCATCGCTATCCGAAATGGCATTAAATCTAAGTTTAATTATGAAGCAGGCGCAAGTTTGGATACAGCCCCTCTGCGAAGCCACGCAAGTATTTGTGGTGAAAAGTCCTCGATCTAGGCTCGCATTTCGAATTTTTTCCATTCACTTTCTTCCAAAAAACGAGTCAAATGAAGAAATTTAAGTGAAGTTATCATAATGTCAGAATTCATGCTCTTGCACATTGATCTAGCTTCCGAGGTCATCGACCAACAAGAGCTATCAATGGATTTTTTGCAAGAATGGATTGGGGGAAAAGGACTGGGAACGCGGTTGTTACTTGATGAAGTTGATCCTTTGATCGATCCTTTTGATCCTCAAAATAAAATCATTTTCGTTACTGGACCCCTAATCGGTACATCCTTTCCAACCGCAAACCGGTATGGGATCTTGTTTAAAAGCCCTCTCACTGGCACCTACGCAGAAACGTATTCGGGTGGGAGCGTGGCGATTAACATGCGGTCGGCAGGTTTTTTCGGCATCGTGATTGAAGGGCGATCAGAAAATCCAATATATCTATGCTTGGCCGAAGGTGATGTTAATTTTTACGATGCGGGAGACTTGTGGGGAAAAGATACGTTCGAGGTCGAAACGATCCTTCAACAACGGCATGGTAGTTCGGCAGGAAATTCATCTAATGTTATTTGCATAGGTCCTGCAGGGGAAAATCTTGTTCGCTTTGCTTGCGTGCAAAATGATTTATATCATTCTGCCGGTCGTTGTGGTGCAGGCGCCGTCATGGGATCTAAGAACCTCAAAGCACTGGTATTTCGCGGGAATTACAGAACGAATTTGCAAGAAAAACCCTCGTTTAAAGCGTTAACGAGAGAAATCATGAAAAAAATCTCAAATAATCCACAAGTATATGGAAAGCACGGCAATTTTCAACGAACCGGTACAATCGGTGTGGTGGATTGGACGAATGAGCTTGCATGCTTTCCCACGCGGTACTTCACATCTTGCCAATCGCAGTTTAAGGATAATTATGACGCCGAGGCTATGTTAAAAATTCTGGTTGCGCACGAGGGATGCCGTCGTTGCCCGTTTCCGTGCGGGAAGCTCGTGAAAGTACCAGATGGACCGTTTTCGTGCAAGGTAATGGGTCCTGAATACGAAACAGTTGCGGCATTTGGCGGAATTTGCGACATCCACGACATCAACGCGATTGCCAAGATCAACGAATATTGTGACCGGATGGGATTGGATACGATATCTGCGGGAAATCTTTGCGGATTAGGCATTGAGGCTAATCAGCGCAACCGGTTATCTTTGGAGTTTCCTGCCAATTATAATGATCCTAAAGGAATTTTGCGTGTTCTTGATGACATCACGTACCGGCGAGGAATAGGCAATTTTTTCGCAGAAGGTATTACTCGCGTTGCTCAACACTTCCAGCTCGAAGATCTTGCGATGCATGTTAAAGGGTTGGAATTCGCTGGGTATGATCCTCGCGCTTTTAGAGGATTCGCCCTTAGCTATGGTGTGGCTCCAGAGGGCGCAACCCATCTCCGATCATGTTTATATGCGACAGAAATCCACGAGCCGGACCGCTTTTCTTACGAAAACAAGGTGGATAAGCTAATCGAAGCTGAAGACCGCATGGCTGTGCTTGATTCACTCATAGTTTGTAAATTTCTTCGTGGTGTTCTCGATTGGGATGCCCTCTGCCACATCTACTCGGTCATTTTCGATCAGCCTATCGAAATCCCTGAATTAAGAGAGCTCGCAGGACGGGTGATAACCCTCAGCCGCGAGTTCAATATAGTTGCGGGGTTTGGTCGAAGAGACGATTATTTACCTGATCGCGTGTATCTCGAGCCACTTTTTGATAAACACGGTATTGAAATTAACCTGGATAGGGAGAAATATGATCGAATGCTGGACGAATATTATTCTAAGCGTGGGTGGACGCAAGATGGCATCCCAATTATCAGCTAATCATATAATGCGCAAAAATCTGCTCGCAAGGGACGGTTTTCGAGAGATGCATAGTTTGTGCAGAATGGAATTGATTGTTTCAGGTTAACGAGTATAAAAAATTGAAATAGTACTTGAGTTAAGCATTAACACATAGAGGTTCGACAATGGTGAAAAAATTACTAATCGATTTTGATACCGTGAACACGGTTTGAAAAAAAAGCGGCGTCGTGCGAGGCATTGCAACTAAAACGCTAAAAATTAAGCGAGAGAACGGGGAAGAATTCATGTTACTCGATACGCCAACAGACTACTTGTGCGGACCATGGTTTACGTTCCATTGCCAGGATAAATTTTATGTTTTCAAGAATTACGACAAGGAGAATCCGTACAAGTTTGTTAACGTCAAGTCGGGTAAAAGGGTAAACCGATTTACCGTTGAGTATCAGAAAACATTGAACAATCGGAATGATGATATCGCTGAAGAAACGGATTATCCAGAAATCAAGGCTCGATTCTTTATGGATGTGTATTACAGCACAAACGATCTCAACTGCGTGTTCTTTTACTCCATCCAAAACAATTGTACCCTGACATTCAAAAACGTGCACCTTTTCAATCTATTTGACTTCGACATTGGTGGATTGGAACACTATAGCACCAATTTTGCTTTTTTCGATCCAAAATACAATGCAATTGTTCAACACGACGGAAGAGTACACGTTGGATTTTGTAGCTTAGAGAACTTTCCCGCTGTTCATTATTCTGCAGGTCATCCATACGAAATCAAGATCGATGTCACCTCTTCTTCTTTAAATGACACCATCTTGAAAGGACCCGATGATTTCTTCAGCGGTCTCGAGTGGGATCTCGGTAGCATCGATCCCGGGCAACAAGTGATCCTCCCTGTCGTGCTCGCAGCTGGAGAATCCAAGGAAGAGTTCTATGATTTTTTACGAGATGGCATTACAAAGGCACGAAAAATCTTTCCGTCCATACCACGGGTCATCAATGCCCCTGAGCGCCAGAAAATCTTAAAAACCGTTAAAATGATCGAAAAAATGAACCCCGCTCAAAAAGACAATGATGAGAATGAATGTTAGGAGCGCGGCAATTTCCAAGAAGCCCTTGGCACCGATCATCTCAATTTTTTCAATTTCAATTTTTCAATTTCAAATTATTAAACACGTTTCAATAACAAGCCACTGTTGTCAATAACAGTTCCACATCCGGGGGGCAACCCCTGGTCTCCTAGACTTCGTGTTTGTAGCCTAGGATCATTCCTCAAGTGCAAAGTAAAACTGAACCCACTCGGCGTCTTTCCCGTATCGAGCAACGAGCGCGTCCTGCAGCGTGCCCAAAGAAACGATATTTCCCGACTCATGTCATCAACACCCCGCGTCAACCGTCACCCGAATGGAGGCATCTTGTGGGAGCGGAACATACAAATTCGCCTTGAGCGGGAGCCATTCCCCATTCGGCCCACGAGCTTCGAGTCCCATGTTGGGATATAAACTGTCCTCTTGCGGGTTCCATATCAAGTGAAGGATAGTTTGAGCACCCCTGTCTTTCGCAAGATATTGGTTGCGGAGACCTTTTGTCCGGAGTTGCTGGAAATAACGTATATCAAAGCAAGCAATTGCCTCGACAAAGTCCCCATCGTCTCCAATTTCGACCATGACCGGGGACGAAAGGACCTTTGCAATGGAAGGATCACCGATTGCCACGTAGATTTGTTTAATGGTCATCACCACCTTTTGATATTCTATCCATTTTCCAACCGATTTTTCAAATCCAAGATTTTCTGTTCTATGGTGTCGCGTGTTTTTCGAAAAAATTCAATGTCTTTGTCCGTTGGGTCATCGAGGTCCCAATCTTCGACCTGTATCTTGTCCTTGACTATCGGAACCGGACACGAATCGAGAACACCGCACCCCATCGAGATAAAATGAGTCGCTCCCTTGAGCATGCTTGTCGCGATAATTTTCGGCTTTTGGCGCGAGATATCGATGCCAATTTCTTTCATGACCTCGATCGCGAGTGGATTTACTTCCAGAGCTGGCTCCGAGCCAGCCGAAATAATCTTGACAGTCTTGGGAAAATATTTTTTCGCAAAACCTTCTGCCATCTGGCTCCTGCAAGAATTATGGACACAAGCAAATATTATGGAATATTTCATCAAGCATCAACCTTGAGTTTTGCCTTTTGGTTCTTTTCCGGTAATTCCTCAAACCAGTTATCAATCTTATCTAGCCATTCGACCATGATACTCTTGAAATCGTAGATTTGCCTTTTCACGAGTGAATAGTGAGTGAATTTCCCTTTTTTCCACCCCCGTATCAAGCCAGCATCCTCGAGCACCTTGATGTGGTGCGAAATGGAAGGTTGCGCTTTGGCAAGAATGACCTCGAGCTCACAGATGCATCGATCTTTCTCTGCAAGCGTATCGAGAATCAACAACCGTTCCGTGCTTCCTAACCCTTCCAATATATCGCATAATTTTTTCTTTTCAGGATTTAGAGTAAAATCCTTTTTTAATTGAAGTAATGATTCGTAATGCTGCTCAGGGTTGCCGAAATCTTCACATTTTGACAAGGTTTCAATGATTTTTGTTTTGCGCAGAGGTAATTCCATTGGAAATCACGGTAATCTTTCTACAAAAATTATGAAACACCCGTTAAATTTTAACGTATCGAAAATTTTGAATACATGTTGAAACTTTTCGATTACAGAAGTTCCGTGATTATCGTGAAGACAACTACTTCTCTCGTGACAAGAGCAAAACTCTCATTTCTTGATAAGTACCTAACGTTATGGATATTTTGCGCGATGGCAGCTGGCATATTATTAAGTGCATTCGTCCCCTCTTTCTCACAGTTGATCGGGGGATTGCAAGTCGGTACAACATCTATCCCGATCGCGATCGGGCTCATTCTCATGATGTATCCGCCCCTTGCCAAGGTAAGATATGAAAAATTGGGCGAGATATTCCAAAACAAGAAAATTATTGCTCAATCCCTTGTCCAAAATTGGGTCATCGGCCCTTTTCTCATGTTCGGTCTTGCAGTGATTTTTCTCTGGCAATACCCAGCATACATGGTTGGGTTAATAATGATTGGATTGGCACGATGCATTGCCATGGTGCTCGTCTGGAACGAGCTCGCATCGGGGAACACGGATTACGCCGCGAGTCTCGTGGCATTCAATAGCATTTTCCAAGTCCTTTTCTACAGCGTGTATGCGTGGTTTTTCATAACCATTTTGCCGCCGTTGATCGGCTTGACTGGAACCGTTGTTCAAGTGAGCATTTTACAAGTAGCAGAAAGTGTTTTTTTCTATCTCGGTATTCCCGCTATAGCTGGGGCGCTAACCCATTTCATTCTCATAAAGGCCAAGGGAGAAACATGGTTCAACAAGGAATTCATTCCTAGAATAAGTCCTTTGACACTTATCGCCCTCTTGTTTACCATCATCGTTATGTTCAGCCTAAAAGGGAATATCATTCTTCAAATCCCCTTGGATGTCATTCGCATCGCTATCCCGCTCGTGCTCTACTTCGTGCTGATGTTCCTGGTAAGCTTCTTCTTAAGTCGAAAATTAGGTGCAGATTATTCGAAAACAGCCACGTTGTCACTAACTGCTGCGAGCAACAATTTTGAATTGGCGATTGCAGTTTCTGTTGCGGTTTTTGGTATAAACTCTGGAGCAGCGTTTGCGGCGGTAATAGGTCCCTTGATCGAGGTACCTGTACTGCTTTGTCTCGTAAAGGTTGCACTTTTGTTGCGACGAAAACTTCAATTCGTGTGATCGTTGAACTCCTGCGGTGGCCGAAAGTGAAAACCACCATTCATCGATTTATAAATCCATCTTTCGATTTCAAGCATAGAAAAAGAAGCCCATTTCATAAAACGGGAAAGAAAAAAAACGGTCCTCTATAAATCAGTGAAAGGTAACGGATGTGCATCGATACTGGAAGAAATCCATGCAAAAATGGATAAAATTATTGGCAGAATTGGATTCACGTTTAATTAATCGGTAAATTCTTTTATGTCTCTATTAGCAGCAGGTACTTTGCTCGAAGCTTGCCTGGTTGCTTGGCTCGCTGCTTGGCTCGCTGCTTGGCTCGTTACCTGGCTCGCTGGTGATTTCTTCTGGAAAAACTTCGACCGGCTCTTTTTTACTGTGATACAATGCAAAGCCAAGTAACACGGCTATTACAATGACTATCACGATAATTGCCGGTGACAAATTGAAACCTAGTAAAAAGGTGCCAGGGTTTAGCGGGTCGGGGTTCATTGTTAGCAGTGCGGTCCCGAAAATCACGGGTCCCAAGAGCAGTGATATCAAGTTTATGACCTTCATCATGGGGTTCAAAGCCGGTCCTGCTGTATCTTTTAGCGGATCTCCAACCGTGTCGCCAACTACCGCCGCTATGTGAGCTTCTGATCCCTTACCACCATAGAGCCCGTCTTCTATTGCTTTTTTCCCGTTATCCCACGATCCACCAGACGTGGCCATGAACACGGCAAGAATCTGGCTAGTGACGATGGCCCCGGCAAGGAACCCTCCAAGAGCGGCACCCCCGAGGAGTAAGCCAAGAAGAATCGGCGTGAGCAATGCAAGCATTCCAAGCACGAGGAGATCTTTCTGCGCTGCGCGCGTGGAGATACCAACGCATTCCGCGTAGTCTGGCAGCCTGGTTCCTTCCCAGACTCCTTTTACGGTGAATTGTCGTCGAACTTCTAGCACCATCTGGGACGCACCCCGCCCGACTGACCTCACGGCAATCGCGCTGAATAAGAGAGGAATTGCGCCCCCAATCAACAATCCCACGAAGATCAATGGATTCGAGATATCCAGGCTTAAGGCGGGAAGTCCTTGTTCCACGGGTAGCTCCGTGAATGACCTGAAGAGCGAAACAGCTGCCAAAACCGCTGAGGCGATGGCGATGCCTTTCGTGATTGCCTTGGTCGTGTTCCCGACTGCATCCAGATCCGCGAGTATTTGCCTTGCTTTGTCATCAAGTGGATCCTTTCGTGCCATCTCCGCGATTCCGTTTGCATTGTCCGATATCGGACCAAAACTATCCATGGCAACGTTATTCCCGGTGAGCGTGAGCTGCCCAATGGCACAAAGCGCGACACCGTAGAAAGCAGTGACTCCGAGCGATCCGAAAATCATTATGGAAACGAAGATCGCGGCACCGATGCTGATGATTGCCCACACGCTCGATTCGTAGCCAACGGCAATACCTGCAAGGATGTTCGTCGCGGAACCGGTTCGCATTGCTCTTGTCATTCCCTTGACTGGTCCACGTTCGGTGGAGGTGAAATGTTCGGTTAAATAATTGACCGAAACTGCCAAAATGATTCCTACGCTGATTGCAATTGGAAATTTCCACCAAGGTTCTGGTAAATCTTGCATATAAAAGTAACTGAGAAGAGCAAAACCGAACACCGATATTATCGCAGAAAGGGTATACCCCCGGCTTATAGCTTGCATCGCGTCCTTTTTTTCACCGCGAGCTTTCACCGCGTAGGTGCCAATCATGGAGCTTAGAACACCTATTGATCTAACCATGAGGGGAAACAATACACCTTTGAACCCATAGATAGCTGGTGGAAATGCTGCCAGGCCGAGAATCATTGCTGACACCATGGTCACCTCGTATGATTCAAAAATATCGGCAGCCATTCCCGCGCAATCGCCGACATTATCACCAACAAGGTCCGCGATGACCGCTGCATTCCGGGGATCGTCCTCCGGTATGTTTTTCTCGACCTTCCCAACGAGATCCGCACCCACGTCTGCTGCCTTGGTGTAGATGCCGCCACCAACGCGGAAAAACAAGGCGACGAGCGTACCTCCGAAGCCAAAACCAAGTAACGCTTCAAACGCCCACTCTCGATAGAATATGAAAACAAGCGTGCCACCAAGCAAGCCCAATCCATCCGTGAGCATGCCCGTGACCGTTCCGCCACGGTATGCGATTTTCAAGGCTTCGCCAAAGCTCCTTTTTGCGGCACTGGTAACCCTGACATTCGCACGAGTGGATATACTCATTCCAAGGTACCCGACAGTCGAGGAAAATGCCGATCCCATCAAGAATGCAAGCAGTCGCCCGGTAGGCAACGATGGATAGGCCGTGTCATAACCCGTTGGTACCTGGACCGTGAAATACAGGAGAACCGCCAGGAATGCGATGACGATGAGGATCGTGCCCAATTGTTTCTTTAAATACGAGTTTGCTCCTTTCCTGATAGACCTAGAGATCTGATTCATCTCGTCCGTTCCTTCTGGGTGTCTCAAGGTTTGTCGTGCGAGAATTGCTGCATAAATCAATCCCGCGATGGCGATGCAGAAAATCATCACTAAAAACAAGGTTTCAATAGCAGAAAATTCCAATAATAGCTTCACCCTTCAAGATTTTTCTAATTTTGACACATTTATTGGTTTTTTTGGATAATTGTCCAAGGAGAACCGTTATTGCAAACAAGGGTATCACCTAAAAACTAGTCTATAAACTAACAAATATTTATGTTTTGTGTTTCGAACAAGAAATGACGCAGTGCTTTCTTTCTCTTTTTAGGCTTTATTTTGTATTTCATTATGCAATTCCAACATTATATTCCAAATGGATCGTTGATCGAAATGAAATGACTAGATCCGAACATTAATACCATCTATTTTTCAGATTCAATACATGATCATCCCTGCCCAAACGCTATTCATGGGATAAAATGCTTATTTTTCCAAAAGTCGGGCTATCTTCAAGGAAATATGATCTTTTAATTATTTAACTTTTTATCTGTTTTGAGTTACAATAATCTTGTAATCGACTTTTTTGTTAATCCTAGCCTTTCCAATAATCCGATTTAGAATAATATTGACATTATGCCTTTTTGCGAGCACTTCGTGCGGTATTGCAGATGCGTCGTTCCGAATTGCAAACAAGCCCCTAATGCGACGTCGCAAATGTTCGATTGATGGCATTCCCGTCAAGCACATGACCGATCGCACCACGTTGTTTGTTGTCTCAGACCAGTTGTTTTGAATGTGCTTTCCACAGAAGAGCAAGAACGCGTCTCGAAGTGCACGTTCAACTGCAGGTATCACGTGCTTTGTGAATTTCAGTTTCTTTTGACCAGGGAAAACCATCACGTATCCTTTGGTTCCGCTCTTGAAAACCTCAAAGATGCTTTTTCGTCCCCGTTTTTTTTTGTGTCAGCCTTGATGTCCTTTTTTTTCTTCTTGTTCTTCGACCCTTTTGGGCGGCCAAGCGGACGCTTTGGAGGCTCGATTAAGGACTTCTTTTCTTGTAGATACTGGAATTGGCGGCGTTTTCGTTTCACGAAGATGTCCGTGTTCACTCCAACTTGCGTGATAGTGCGATACTCGGAATCATATTCAATGCGCTCAATAATGGCTTTGTCATATGGACGGCGATGCGGGTGCACGATGAGCGTGATTGGATATCCGAGATGTCGCGCCATGGCTCGAGATGCCTCGAGGGCGTCGATCGTGAGAACCTCGATCCGCTCAGACGAGTTTGACTGTGCTTCGTCGAATGCTTTTCGCATGTCCACCTCCCCGCGTGCTGTTGAAACGTTAATCCCTATTACCTTTGTTGATTGATACCCGCGAGCGATGATCACGTAAATCGTAATCCCGCCAATCTTGAAAAACGTCTCGTCCATCGATACGTGCTTGTCCTTTGTCTGCTGTGACACCAGCTTATCTCGTTGCATTCCTTGTTCGATCGCCGTATCAACGGATGATTTCAATAGCGACACGAGACCTTCAGAAACGCCATGAGATTCGGCCACGGTTTTCGCTTTCGCACCGCGCCGGTACAGGTCGTCTATCATTCCCTTGATCTCAGACTGGATCAATCCCCGGATTAAACCGGATGACGTCACGAAAAACTGGCGAGCGGATTTCTTGCCTCGTTTGGCCGTGCAATCGGGATTTAAGCACCGATATCCCTGCACGCGAGTATTTTTACGACGACGCATCCCATCTTCCGCGATTAGCTTCGTATTGCAGTCCGGACATAAGATCAACACGTCTTTTATGGCGAATTTCATTCCGTATTCGGATTCAATCTCGATGGAAGCGTAAATTGGTTCCCGTTCCATTTTTGGTCGTCCAGCCATGATATACACTTCGATCACGGCGCTAAAAAGGTTTCGGTTCACGGTGATTGCGAACCGTGCTTCGATGCAAGATTTCGTGTCTTGATGCTATCTTTCGACGAAAAACCCAGCCTTTCAATCGATCCCGTTTTCGAACCAGACAATCCGTGAGAATAGAGATTAATAAAAGGAGAGAAACACAAGCCATTAGAGCCCGTTCAGGAAATTATCATACTTCCATCAATTTAGCCAAAA
>Ga0209039_10000444_pt1 | contig 40521 bp, 35 predicted proteins | sample BogFormECP12_OM1_FD_188238 | JGI IMG/M metagenome (GOLD analysis project Ga0209039, IMG submission 188238) | Bog forest soil microbial communities from Calvert Island, British Columbia, Canada - ECP12_OM1 (SPAdes) (version 2) | ecosystem: Environmental > Aquatic > Freshwater > Wetlands > Bog ...
GCCGAACGGATTGTTGAACGAGAACAGCCGCGGTTCGATCTCCGGGATGCTGATGCCGTGCTCCGGGCAGGCCAGGTGCTCGGAAAAATGCATATCCCGGCCCTCGTTTCCGCTGCCCTTCTCGGGCAAGGTCTGGATGGTCACATAGCCATCCCCGAACTTGAGCGCCGTTTCGACCGATTCCGTCAACCGGGTGCGGGCCGACTTTTGTTCCTCCGCCGAGCTGGAGGCAGAGATCACCAAGCGGTCGACGACCGCCTCGATCGTGTGGATTTTGTAGCGGTCCAGAGCGATCTCTTCATCCAGTGAATTCACTTTCCCGTCCACGCGCGCCCGGACAAATCCGGCTTTCCGGATCTCCTCAAAAACCGCCTGGTAGGTGCCCTTGCGGCCGCGCACCATGGGGGAGAGCACCAGGAAGCGCGTGTTTTCCGGCAGGTTTTCGATCGTGTCCACGATCTCCTGGGCGGATTGTTTGACGACCTCCCGTCCGCAGATCGGACAATGGGGGATGCCGACGCGGGCGAAGAGCAGGCGCAGGTAATCATAGATTTCGGTCACCGTGCCGACGGTTGAGCGTGGATTGTGGGAAGTGCCCTTCTGGTCGATGGATACGGCCGGGGAGAGGCCTTCGATATGGTCCACATCGGGTTTGTCCATCTGGCCGAGGAACTGGCGGGCATACGCGGAGAGTGATTCCACGTAGCGGCGTTGACCCTCGGCGAAAATGGTATCGAAGGCCAGTGATGATTTTCCTGAGCCGGAAAGACCGGTGATGACCACCAGCCGATCGCGCGGGATATCGACGTTGATATTTTTTAGATTATGTTCCCGCGCCCCGACCACGCGGATGGCATTGGAAGACATATATCCCTCAATGTAGAACAGGTGTCCTAACAATAATCATTATAGCACAATTGTTTCAAGATCTTGAATGGGAATATCGGCAAGGACGAATTATACCGCGCCGGTGCAAATTCCCGACCGATACCCCGAAAGTAACATTTGGCTTTGAGGCAACGATGCCCCGAAAGTAACATTTTGCTTTGAGGCAACGATACCCCGAAAGTAACATTTGGCTATGAGGCACCACGGATCGGGTGAGATTACCCTGGCATGATAAAATTACCTTGGGCTTCCCCTCGGCGATTTCAGCCTTTCAAGGCCACGGTTTGTCCTTGGCGGAGTTCTGTTTGGGATAGATTGCTTTTGGAAATGGTGTTAGAGGCAAACCCTTGGGCAAAAGAAGTCTATTAGGCATCATCGGCTTGGCTGGGCTGGGTGTGACAGGCCTGGCCTTATTTGCGCAAAAGCTTGGGATCGCGCGCAGCAATCACTGGGGGTTCGGACGGGTCATGGTCCTTGGGACTGGCCTGGTTCTGCTCCTGCTTTTTTTATCGATCCTGACCTGGGGCTTCTGGCAGAAAGGATCGGATAGGCTGAAAGGCCTGATCCGGAACGGGTTCCAAGCCTTCTTGCGGTTGGGGTTTGTGCAAAGGATCCTGGCGGTTGCTCAGAGCGGCAGGCTTTCGCTCGAGGCCGGTTGGAACCGGTTTCCACCGGTAAAATGGACCGCCAACCACCTCCAGAGGCCGTTCCAGGCTGCACTTCGGAATCTATGCGGCTCCCGAACGAGGCAGGATCTGGGTTCTTCCCACGGCCGGCGGGCAGCCCTGGCGGCCGTTTGCCTGGGCGTGATTATCATCGCCACCTATGTCTGGTTTGTCAGTGTTGGCCGCTGGACGGACTGGCCTAAAACCACCAACTATTACGATCGGCTCGCCGCGGCATTCTGGCATGGGCAGCCCTCTCTCTTGGAGAAACCCGATCCTGCCCTCGCCAGGCTCGATGACCCGTATGATTTTAACAGCCGACATGGCATCCCGATCCTCTGGGATGTCTCGTATTACAACGGGAAATATTTTCTCTACTGGGGGCCCGCGCCCGCATTGATTCTCATGGGGGCCCGCCTTTTCACTGCCCGGGAAATTGGCGACCAGACCCTTGTGTTTGCACTGGTGAGCGGGACCTTCCTGTTCTCTGCCTTATTGATCCTGGCCTTGCGCAAGCGTCTCTTCCCTGACCTTTCCTGGAAATATGTTCTTCCAGCCATTCTCATCGCGGGCTTTGCCAACCCGCTGCCGTGGCTGTTAAACCGACCGGCGATTTACGAAGCCGCCATCGCCGGCGGGCAGTTTTTCCTGATGGCAGGATTGTTCCTTTGCTTTACGGCCATTGAGAGGCAACCTCCCCTGCACTGGGTCCTGGCCCTGGCCGGGGTGTGCTGGGTCCTGGCCATGTCCAGCAGGCTGACCTTGACTCCGGCGGTCTTGTTCCTGGTTGCAAGCACCGGCGTGTATCTGGTCATTCAAGGCAAGCGCAAGGAGCTGCTGAAATATGCCCTGGCGATGGGATTGCCGGTGGGCGCCGGCTTGGCAGGGATGCTCTGGTACAATAAAATCCGCTTCAATTTCTGGTTCGAGTTCGGACTCCGATACTCGTTAACCGGCCTGAATTATCATAAATATTATAACGAAGCCTTCTCCCTGGGCAATTTCCTGCCCAATTTCAACAATTACCTGATCAACCCGTTCAGGACCCTGACGATCTTTCCGTACGTCAAACCGGACTGGGGCGGTCGTTTGCTCCTTTTTTACTTCAAAGCTCCGGTGCATTATTTTTCTGAACAGGTCAGCGGGCTGATTCCTACTCTCCCCTTCATCATCATCTCCCTGATCCCCATCGTTTATTTGCTTCGTGCGGGCTGGAGGCGTCTTTTCCAGCGCTCCGGAACCCAAACCCCGGCTTGGCCATGGATTCACAACGGTTTGAAAGAATGGATCTTCATTTCCCTATTGGGTGCCAGTTTTCTGGCTTTTTTGCCGATCCTGTTTTTTATCACGGCCAATATGCGCTATCTCGCCGACGTGGTTCCCATGCTGGTGCTTTTATCGATTCTGGGTTTCTGGTCGGGAGCGGATTTGTTGGCGGCGCGACCGGCCCTCCGCCGCTTATGGATCGCTCTGGTAATCGTCCTGGTGGCCTACTCGATCGGGGTCAGCCTGTTATTGGCTGTCACCGGCAACGAGGCTCGCTTTGAAAACCTGAATCCGGTTTTATTCAAGCAACTGGAGCACTGGCTGACCCCCTAGGAGGGAACGGTGAGCGGGACCGAAAATTGTAACGGGGTTGTCTTGCTTCGATAAGTGCTTTGTGCTAGACTTTGATTGGAATGAAAAAAGGATGTGCACATGGCCGATAAAATTCTGATCATCGACGACGACATTGATACCTTGAAGCTGGTCGGCTTGATGCTGCAGAAACAGGGCTACCAGATCGTGGCAGCTCCGAACGGCCCGCAGGGTCTCGCACAGGCAGAAACGGAAAATCCCGACCTGATCCTGTTGGACGTAATGATGCCCGAAATGGATGGATATGAGGTCGCCCGTCGTCTGCGGGCCAATTCATTCACGGCCAACATCCCCATTCTCATGTTCACGGCCAAGACCCAGCTGGATGATAAAGTCATCGGATTCGAGGCCGGGGCGGACGATTACCTGACCAAACCCACCCACCCCACAGAGCTGCACGCCCACGTGAAGGCCTTGCTGGCCAGGTCCGGCAAGGGAAAGGCCGTTGTCGGCCCCACCCCGGTCGAGAAACGGGCCTTCACGATCGGAGTGCTGGCGGCGCGCGGCGGTTTGGGGGCCACGACCGTGGCGGTGAACCTGGGGGCCTCCATCCGGGATGCCAGCAAGGAAGAGGTCATCGTAGCCGAATTGAGACCCGGCATGGGCACGATGGGCCCGGATCTCGGGGTGAACGACCCCCGTGTCATGACCCAACTCCTACAGGCCAATTTGGCCGATGTGAACCGCCAGAAGGTCAGCGAGGCGCTGTCTACCCAGGCCGGCGGGCTCAAGTTGCTCTATGGCTCCGTCCAGCCAAAAGACGGCATCCTGCTCAATTCAACCGCCGCCTTCGAAGCGCTGGTCAACCGCCTGGGCTTTCTGGCGCGCTACCTGGTCCTCGACCTGGGCGCCGGCCTTCCCCCGCTCACTCAGAAACTGATCACCAGCTGCAACCAGATGCTGGTGGTGGTCGAACCGGTCGCCAATTCGGTCGCCCATTCTAAAGCCATGATCTCCAATCTGTCCGACCTGGGTTTTAACAAACGCACGATTCAGGCGGTTGTGGTCAGCCGGATCCGTTCCGATACCCAGTTGAACTGGTCCCAGATCGAGGAAATGCTGGGTCAGCCTCCGATCGTTGCCATCACCCCGGCTCCCGAGCTGCTCTATATGGCCGAACGTACGAAAACCACGGCCATCGCCTGCCGTCCAGACAGCCTGACCACCCAGCAATTTGCAAAACTGGCCTCGGCCATCCTCGAGATCGAAAAGCTCAAGCCATGAACACCCTCTCCGCCTAACCATGGGGGTCCATCCCGCGGGCGGTGGAGAGGGCATCCCCCCGGAGCAAGCAAGGCGATTGGTTGATGACTCAAACTGAAACTCGTCTGGAAGGGTACCGCCAGCTGATCGAAATCACCCGGGATCTGGCCTCGACCCTTGACCTGGACATCTTGCTGGATCGCATTGTCAGGGCTGCCACCGCGATCACCGGGGCAGAAGTCGCCTCGATCCTGCTCTACGATGATGCGTCCCGGGAGCTGCACTTTCAGGTGACAACCGAGCCTGACCTGCCGACCATGCGCGGCCTGGTCGTTCCCCTGGAGGGGAGCATCGGCGGCTGGGTCATCACCCATCGGCAGCCGGTGCGGATTACCGACGCCCACAAGGATCCGCGTTTTTATCAGACCGTAGAACAGGTCACCCGCATCACCACCGAGTCGATGCTTTGCGTGCCGCTGATCACGAAAGATAAGGTCGTCGGTGCCCTGGAGGCGATCAACAAGCAGGGCGGAGCCTTCACCGAGACGGATGAGGACCTGCTGCTGGTTTTGGGAGCGCAGGCTGCGGTGGCGCTTGAGAATGCGCGCCTGTTTCAGCAATCCGATTTGATCGCCGAGTTCGTCCATGAGCTTCGTACTCCCCTGGGATCCATCGGCACTTCCGCCTATCTGCTCCTGCGGCCAGAAATGTCCCAGGAACAGCGGGATCAGACGATTCGCAACATCCACAACGAGACCCTTCGTCTGAATGCCATGGTTTCTTCTTTCCTGGACCTGGCCCGTCTGGAATCCGGCCGGGTGCGTTTTCAGCTGGAAAGTTTCGAATTGAAGCGGCTGGTTGAGGAATGCTGTCAGATCATGCAGAACAAGGCGGATGAGGACCACATCCATTTGGAAAATGATGTCCCGGGGAATTTCCCCAAGGTTGAAGCCGATCGGGATAAGATCAAGCAGGTCATCCTTAATCTGTTGAGCAATGCGATCAAATATAATTCACCCCGCGGGACCGTGACGGTCTCAGCGGGAGCAGCCAGGGAGGAATGGAACCTCTCCGTCAAAGACACAGGTCCGGGAATCCCCGAAGCAGCCCTCCCCCACCTCTTTGAAAAATTCTTCCGGGTGCATGCCACGGAAGGGAAGGTGAGCGGGACGGGACTGGGCCTTTCCATTTGTAAACAGATCGTCTCCGGCCATCGAGGCACTATCGAAGTAAAATCCAGGTCGGGCAAAGGCTCGACCTTTACCATCCACATCCCCCGACAGAGCTAAATCCAAAGGGCCGTCCACCTTCGGACGGCCCTCTACATGCTTCAGGCCGCCAGCAGGTAGATCGCCGCCAGGGCAAGCGCGATCCCCAGCACCTGCTTGAGGCTGAGCCCTTCCCGGAGTAGAAGCGCGCTGAGCAGCAAGGTGATCACCGGATACAGCGCGGTAGTGGTGACCACTACGCCGCCGCGTCCGCGCCCGAGCGCCTGAAAGAAAAAATAAGCTCCGAAGGTGACCAGGGCCCCGGAGGCAATCCCGAAGAAGATCCCGCTTGGTTTCCCGCCAGGTTCGAACTTGACCAGAAAAGCCATGACCAGCCCTGACAGGAGGATGCCGACGATTTGATAGATGTAGGCGTTCGTGGGTTTCAGGGTGACAGCCGCCAACTTGGAGAAAAAACTCCACACGCCCCACAGCAGCAAAGCAAGGATCGTATAAAAAAACCAGGGGTTGGACGATTCGTTCATCTCAATTTTCCTTTGAGCTTTGCTGGCATACCCGCGGGCTTTATGCATGGGCTCCCTTCCTGCCGAACTGCTGTTCCAGAAGATCCACCGAGAGATGGATCATGGTCGGCCGCCCATGCGGACAGGTGCGCGGCGAAGAGCAGGCTTCCAGGTCGTTCAGCAGGGCGCGCTGTTCATCGGGCGAAAGGGCCTGTCCGGCTTTGACGGCCAGGCGCTTGCATACGCGCGCGGCCAGGCGGGCTTCCAGTTCCGTCTGAAGCGGGGTCTCATCCTCTTCGAAATCTTCAACCAGGACCTTCAGGGCTGCGGTTGGGTCGCTGCCGCTGAACAGGATCGGGATGGCCCGGACCTGGTAGCTCATCGGACCGAAGGGATCCACCTGGAACCCGAGGTTTTGCAGGAAGGGGAGTTGATCATCCAGGAGCTTGGCGCTTTCAGGCGGGAGATGGACCACCACCGGGGTCAGCAGCGCCTGGGAGGCGACGGATTTCTGCTCATGCTGGGCCATCAATTTTTCAAAGAGGACCCGTTCGTGGGCGGCATGCTGGTCGATCAGGTACAGGCCGTCCGGTCCCTCGGCGACCAGATAGGTAGCCCCAACCTGTCCGATCAGCCGGAGCAGCGGGAAGTTTGGAATGGCGGCCTGCTGCGGCGAACCGATCGGGGTTCCGGCCCGGGGGGGCGGGGCGGATTCGAGGGCCTGGTCTTCAGACAACTGTCGGTTTCCCTCGGGCCGGGGGTCGGGAGTGTGGCCGAGGCTCCACCCCGGATCCACCGTCCGGGTGGGTGCCGCCCACAGCGAGGGCGGCGTGATCTGCGGCACGGGTGTGAAGGCCAGCAGGGTCCTGCGCACCGTGCGCTGGACAAAAGAGAATGCCTGGTCCGGATGCCGGAATCTCACTTCTGCCTTGGCCGGATGGACGTTGACGTCCACCTCTTCCGGCGGAACCTGGATGAACAGTGCCGCCATGGGATACCGCCCGACCATGAGCAAGGTGCGATACGCCTGCAAAAGTGCGGTGGTGAGGGAGACATCCTGGACCCAGCGTCCGTTGACGAAGAAGGTGATTTCCTTGCGATTGGAGCGCGTCAGGGCGGTCGGGCTGATATAACCACTCATCTGGTAATCGGCCTCGACCGAGAGCACCTCCAGCATCTGGTGAGCCGTATCCACCCCGTAGAGGGCGGCCAGGATGGCGCGCCGGTCTCCATCGCCAGAGGTCTGCAAGGAAATTGTTTCCCCTTCGACTAGCTTGAAACGAACTGCCGGGTAGGCGAGGGCGTAGCGCGTAAGGAACGCATCGATGGCGCGCCGTTCGGTGCCATCCTGCTTGAGGAATTTGAGGCGCGCCGGGACGTTGTAGAACAGGTCCTCCACCCGCACCTCGGTGCCGATGGGGGCGCCGACCTTTTTGGTCCTGCCCAGTGCGCCCCCTTCGACCACCAATCGCACCGCGGACAGGGAGTCGGCGGTGCGCGAGGTGATGGTCATGCGGGACACCGAGCCGATGGAGGCCAGTGCTTCGCCGCGGAAACCTAATGTAACGATACGAAAGAGATCGTCGGCGTTCGAGAGTTTCGAGGTGGCATGGCGTTCCACCGCCAGCGGCAATTCATCCGCTGGAATTCCGGCGCCGTCATCGGCGACCTGGATCAGGGTCCGTCCGGCAGCCTCGATGTTGACGGCGACCGACTCCGCCCCGGCATCCAGGGCGTTTTCCACCAGTTCCTTGACAACCGAGGCGGGACGTTCCACCACTTCCCCGGCGGCAATCTGGGAGGCAACCTCGGGAGGCAGGAGATGAATAGGCATGGTTTTATTATATCCGCTTATAATTCAGGCATGCGTTTTTCAACCCTGTTCTTTGATCTGGATGAGACTCTTTACCCGCCGGGCAACGGCCTGTGGGGGGAAATCCGCCAGCGGATCAATGCCTATATGCTGGAGCGCCTGGGATTGTCGCAGGAGCAGGTTGATCTGGCTCGGGAGCAATACTTTCGTGATTATGGGACCACGCTGCGCGGCCTGCAGGCCAATTACTCGGTCGATATGGCGGATTATCTGGCCTTTGTGCACGCGGTGCCACTCGACCGCTATCTCCATCCCGATCCAGAACTGCGTGCCGTGATCGCCGGTGTCCCGGGTCGCAAATTCATCATCACCAACGCGGATTCGAATCATGCCAACCGGGTATTGGATGCACTCCATTTACAGGGCTTGTTCGAGGGTATCTTCGACGTCTATACCATGGCCCCCTACTGCAAGCCCATGCCGGAAGCTTTCGCCCTCGCCCTGGCGGCGGCTGGCAGCCCGGACCCGGCCACCTGCCTGCTGCTGGATGATCAAGAGCGCATCACCCGGGCCGCGCACCAGATGGGATTCTTTTCGATCCTGGTAGGGCGAGAGGGAGTCACTCCGGATGCCGACGCAACCCTGAAGCGGCTGGTGGATTTGCCAGGGCTGCTTGGCAGCTGATCGGAAGGGGGATTCCGAGCCTGCGGATCGGTGAAGCTCGGTCGAATGGGGTATCCGCCTGAATCTGGTTAGGGCACACCCTGCTGCCGCTAAGCGGAGAGGCTTGCGGTGGCCTCCAATCGGTCAGTTCTAACGCTATTTATACACATGGAGGTTAAAATCTAATTTGCCTTTAAGCCGGTTATGCTAAGATTGGGAACTATCGGCGAGGAGGCTTATTGTTATGGAAAACAAAACCCTGCGTTCGGTTCTACTTGGTTGTGTGGTCGTCGTCCTGGTGGTGTGCGCATTCGGCGGCGGCTTTGCTGCCGGACATTTCCTGCCGATCGGGACCCTGCCCACTTTAGCGAATACCAGTCCGGCCGCTCCGGCGACTCCGGGGGGTACGCCGCAGGATTTGCAGCAGCTCTTTGCTCCTTTCTGGCAGGCTTGGACCCTGGTCCATCAGCAGTACGTGGACCAGCCGGTGGACGATACCCAGCTGATGCAAGGCGCGATCAGCGGGATGTTGAGTTCACTGGGCGATGCCCATACCGCCTATTTCACCCCTTCGGCTTACCAGTCATGGAATTTGGAGTTGTCCGGTCAATATACCGGCATTGGCGCCTATGTCGATGTCACGGGAAAATACCTGACGATTACCAAACCGATCGCAGGTTCCCCGGCAGACAAAGCCGGCCTCCAGTCCGGTGACGAGATCATCGCCGTGGACGGGCAGGACATGACCGGCGTCAACCCGGAGACCGTCCATCAGAAGGTTCTCGGCCCGGCAGGAACGACCGTCAAGCTCACCATCCAGCGCCTCAACCAGATCAACCCGTTCGATGTGGTGATCACCCGGGCCAAGATCGTTATTCCGAGTGTGACCAGCAAAATGCTGGCAGACGGCATCGCCTATATCCAGCTTTCCGATTTTGGCCAGACCTCAGGCCAGGAATTCCATTCTCAGCTCCAGACCCTGATGGCCAACCACCCCAAGGGCCTGATCCTGGACCTGCGCGACAACGGCGGGGGTTATGTGACCACGGCGATCCATGTCGGTTCCGAGTTTATCGATCACGGGGTGATCTTTTATGAACAGGATGCAAATGGCAGTAAACAACCCCATCCGGCCCTGCCCAACGGTCTGGCGACCCAGATCCCCCTGGTCGTGCTGGTGAACGCCCAGAGCGCCTCTGCCTCGGAGATCGTTTCGGGGGCCATCCAGGACGATGGTCGCGGCAAACTGGTGGGCGTGGTGACCTACGGAAAAGGCACAGAACAGGTCCTGACCCCGCTAGTGAACCAGCAGGGCGCGGCCGACATCACGATTGCTCGCTGGCTGACCCCCAACGGGCGCACCATCGATAAGAAGGGTCTGACGCCGGACGTGATTGTCCAGCTGACCCCGGACGATGTCAAAGCCGGCCGCGACCCGCAACTGGATGCGGCGGTCAAGCTGCTCACGAATCCATAGGAGATACCCTTGTTAAGGAAGTGACCCATGTTCTTCTTAGATCCGACATACCTCTTGTTCATGGCCCCGGCCTTCCTGCTGATGCTGATCACCAGCTGGTATGTCCAATCGGCTTACAAGACCTGGAGCCGGGTGCCGGCTCGCAGCGGGTTGACCGGCTACCAGGCGGCCCAGCGTTTGATCTCTGTCGGGGGGTTGTACGGTGTTCAGATCGAGGGGGTCCGCGGAAATTTGACCGACAATTATGACCCGCGCACGAAAGTACTCCACCTTTCCCAAGGCGTGGCGCAGAATCCATCGGTGGCCTCCCTGGCGATAGCCGCCCATGAACTCGGCCACGCCCAGCAGGACTCCGAGGGCTATTTTCCCCTGCGCTTCCGGGCTGCCCTGGTACCGATGGTCAGCGTCGGTTCCTACCTGGGTTGGATCCTGATCCTTATTGGACTGCTGCTCGGTTTCACCAATCTTGCCTGGCTCGGCGTGGCGGTCTTCGCTGGTGGCGCCGTCTTCGCTTTGGCGACACTGCCCGTAGAGCTGAACGCCTCCGCCCGCGCCCGTCGTCTCTTGGCGGACACCGGCATCATCTCCAGTCCGGACGAGCAGCGCGGCGTCAGCCGGGTGCTCAACGCCGCCGCGTTGACCTATGTGGCCGCGCTGCTGAGCGCCATTATGCAATTGCTCTACTACGTCAGCCTGGTCGGGGGATTCGGGCGTCGGCGGAGCTAGGGAAAAGATCCCGAGCGAACGGATCCATGGGCCTCCCAGCCTATTTTTACGAGCGGGAGGCCCATGTTGTTTAAGGGCCGGCTTGAGCGATGCTCGATGAGTCCATTTCTTTTCACGTTTTCAATGCTCCCATTCCTGCCGGAGAGGGCAGGAAGTGGTTTTCAGGTAAATCCGGTATAATTTTGGCATGCGCAAGGTCATCGCCTCACTGATCCTGCTTCTTGCCATTGCATTTGTCATTTTTCGATTCTCGGAACTTACCAACATTATTGATACGGTCCGGCACAGCGACGTGCGGTTCCTGTTGGCTGCGTTGGTGATCGAAGTCATCTGGCTCTTCAATTCCGCGACCAACTACCGGGTTTTATACCGCCTGGTGAACATCAAGGATGAGCATTACCGCCTGATTCTGGTAGCGACGGCCGCTAATTTTGTGAACGTGATTGCGCCCAGCGTCGGAATTGGAGGCATGGCCGTTTTTGTGGATGACGCCCAGCGGCATGATTATTCGAGCGGGCGTGTGACAGTGGTCGGTATCCTGTACCTGTTTTTCGACTACCTGGCCTTCCTGGTGGTACTGGCGCTGGGCTGGGTGGTCCTGATCCGCAGGAATAACCTGAACGCGGGGGAGATCACCGCTTCCGTGATCCTGCTGGGTATGGCCATCTTCTTTGCGACGATGCTCTATCTCGGCTACCGGTCGGCGGTGAGACTTGGGAATGTGCTGGCGGCCGGGGCGCGCCTGGTGAATCGTTTACTCCGTCCCATCCTGCATCGGGATTACCTGCCGGAAGCGCGTGCCCACACCTTTGCCGCAGAGGTCTCTGGAGCCCTTTCCACCCTGCGCGGCCGGCGGATGAGTTTGCTCTTGCCGTTCCTGTTTGCCTTGAACAACTTTGCCCTGTTGATCTGTGTCCTGGCCTTCACCTTCCTGGCATTCGAGACACCCTTCACCGTCGGTACGCTGGTCGGTGGTTTCAGCATTGGTTACCTGTTCCTGATCGTGTCTCCGACCCCGGCCGGCTTGGGAGTGGTTGAGGGTGTCCTGACGGTGATCCTCAACACCCTGCGCGTCAAATGGGAGGCGGCGGCGTTGATCACCCTGACCTATCGCGCCATCACCTTCTGGTTTCCCCTGGCGGTCGGCGCCGTGGCGTTCCGCATTCTGAATCAAACCCAAAAATCGGATGAAAAAAAATAAACCGGAGCGTGCGTCCGCCGGGACCTGCCCGCGGCAGCAGCCTCACCGAATCGTTGTGGGTCGCGATCGGACCGGGTGAACCTTCGACGAAACTTTGGAGGACCTCCCACCTGCAGCCATGAAAGGAAAGCCGGACTCCCCGTCTCCTTCGACGAAGCTCAGCGGGCCCCCACGCCTCTTGTTCTGGATGTCGTGGGTCCTGGCCATGGGTCTGCGCCTGACCCTCGCCCTGGTCAACCGTCAGGCGTACGATGATCACACGCAGGTGATCACCTGGATCCTCCAGCATCACAGTCTGCCTCTTCGGGAGGATTGTTGGGAGTGTTTTCAACCGAAACTTTACCACCTCACGGCAGTGGGGTTGATTCAGCTCCTGGGGATCCATCAGGCTGCGGGACAAATCGTCGCCGCCCAATTGATCAACGTCGTGGCCGGCGGGATCACCTTGATCGTCGTCTGGGCTTTCCTGAAGCGCATCGGCACCGATGATCCAAACCCTCGGACACTGGCCTTTTTCCTAACGGCGCTGAACCCGGTATTGATCGCCATTAACTCTCAGGCCACCAATGATACCTTTGTCATCCTGTTCATGACCTTGGCAGCCTACTTTACATTTTTAGTCCTGCGGGAAGGCAGGCTTCAACAATTCCTGCTGGCAGTTCTCTTCGCTTCCCTGGCCATTTCCTCCAAGACCAATGCCTGGGCAGGCGTGTTGGCGATCCTGGCCGCATTGCTGGTCAAGGCCTGGCTGGAGCGGACCCGCAATCCAAGATCCACGCTCTTCGCAGTTTTGTTCTTCCTGCTCGTTTTCCTGATCGCCTGTCTCAATCCGATCAACCAATATATTGCCAATATCCGACGCTACCGGGTGCCGGTCGTGGTGAACATCCTCACCCCGCCCTTCCCGGCTTTCTTTGAAAAGGCCTGTCTGCCGATGTCCGGGATCGTTTCCATCCAGGATGGCATTTTTACCTTCCGCTTTATTGAATTGTTGAAACACCCCAGCCTGGTTGATAATTTGGGAGATTGCCCGCCTTATCGAACGTCCTTGTGGACCCAGCTGTACGCCCGGTCGTATTCCTCCCGGTTTGATAACTATCCCCCCACCTGGTCGTCCCCGACGCCGGGCGTTTTAGACCTCACCCGGCTGATTTTTATAATGGCCCTGCTGCCGACGGCCGTGCTTGCCCTTGGGGCGTTTCTTGAATTGGTGACCTTCCTGAAAGGATTGCTCAGGAAAAATTCCTCCCCTCTCCAATCGACTTCCTATGGATTGTTTTTGTTCTTGTTTGGGGGATTTATCGCCTTTATCATCAGCTATTCCCTGGTGTACCGGCAATTCCCGGTCATGAAAGCCATATTCATATTCCCTGGTTTGCTCTCTTTCAATGCATTCTTTTTGCAAGGAGCCAGTAGGATCGTGGACCGATTTAACCGCCGGCGTTGGCGGATCTGGTTATTCCGGGTTCCCCTGTTCTGTTTGCTGGCCTTTTTTGCGGCCGATATCCTCCTGCTGATCGTCCATCTGATCTGATTCCGGAATCGTTCGGGAAATCGTTGCTTTAGCAATAAAAGAATGCTCATCCCTTGGGGGATCGCCTGCCTCGCCCGTAAGGGAAAAACTTTCGCTTTTGCCAGGGAAGATTCTGCCCGGGGGACCAGGGCTGGGCCCCGGTTATAATGCTTGCTGATGTCCCTTGAATCGTTAATTTCCCAGTGGCGCGCAGATCCTGACACCGCCCCCAACCTGCATACCTGGCGGAAGACCGCTCCCCGATCCGCGGTACTGGCCGCCTTCCCGGCCGATCTGCCGGAGGAGCTGGTTCAGGCGCTTGCCGAGCGCGGCATCACGACCCTGTACAGCCACCAGGCCGAGGCTTGGCGGCGCAGCCGCGCCGGGGAGAATGTCGTCCTAGCAACCGGTACGGCCAGCGGGAAGACCCTCGGCTACAATCTACCGGTTCTGGCGACACTGCTGGGCGATCCCGGTGCACGCGCCCTCTACCTTTTCCCGACCAAGGCGCTGGCCCAGGACCAGCTGACCGGCATCCACCAGATTCTCGCCGCGCTTCAGCGCAGATCCCCGGCCCCTCCCCTGCAAGCCGCGATCTATGATGGCGACACCCCTCAGTCCCACCGCTCGGCCATCCGCGGGATCTCTCGCCTGATCCTTTCCAACCCCGACATGCTGCATACCGGTGTGCTGCCGCACCACACCAATTGGGAGGACTTTCTAGGCGGATTGCGTTTCGTCGTCATCGACGAGATGCATTCCTACCGGGGCGTGTTCGGTTCCCACGTAGCGAATGTCATCCGGCGGTTGAAGCGGTTGGCGGCCTTCTATGGCGCGCACCCTCAGTTCATCCTTACCTCGGCGACGATCGGCAACCCGTCTGAGTTGGCGGAACGTCTCATCGAAGAACCGGTCAGCCTGATCGATACCGACGGCTCGGGGCGCGGTGAGCGGCACTTCCTTCTTTACAATCCCCCCGTGATCGACCCTTCCCTGGGCTTGCGGAAAAGCTCGATCCAGGAAAGCGTCCGCTTGACCCAGGACCTGTTCTTGAACGACGTACAGACGGTGGTGTTTGCCCGTTCCCGGCGGAGCGCGGAGATCCTCTTGAAGTACCTGCAGGATTCACCGGCATTGCAAAACGGTCCCAGGAATGCCCTGCGCGGTTATCGCTCCGGCTACCTCCCGGCTCAACGCCGGGAGATCGAACAGGGCTTGCGGGAGGGCTCGGTTCGAGCGGTGATTGCCACCAACGCCCTGGAGCTGGGCATCGACATCGGCGGGCTCGGGGCAGCTCTCCTGGTGGGCTACCCTGGCACGATCGCATCGACCTGGCAACAAGCCGGAAGGGCAGGGCGCGGAGAGAAGCCGGCTGCAGCCGTCCTGGTTGCTACAGCCTCGCCCCTGGACCAGTTCCTCGCCCATCATCCCGAATATTTTTTCTCACGCTCGCCGGAGCACGCACTGATCAACCCCGATCATCTGTTAATCCTGCTCAATCACCTGCGCTGTGCCGCCTTTGAGCTCCCCTTCCAGCCCGGGGAGGGCTTCGGGCGCCTGAGCGCTGAAAAGCTCCGGGAGTTTCTCGATTACCTGGTCAGCAGTCAGGAGCTGCACCGGTCGAATGAGCAGTACTTCTGGATGGCGGATGCCTACCCGGCCGCAGCGGTCTCGCTGCGCTCGGCCTCGCCCGAAAACGTCGTTCTGCAAATGGAAGACGGCGGGCAGCCGCGCCTGCTGGGCGAAGTGGACATGGCCTCCGCAGCCTGGATGGTCCATCCTCACGCGGTGTACCTGCAGGAAGGTCAGCAGTATTTTGTCCAGGAACTGGACCTCGACCGTGCGACGGCAGTCTTGATCCCGGTTGCCCTTGATTACTATACGGAGCCGCAGCGGCAGACCGAGGTGGGGTTGATTTCCACCCTGGATCATGCCTCGGTCGCGGGAGGTAGCAAGGTCTACGGGGAATTGAAGGTGACCACCCAGGTGGTCGGCTTCCGCAAGCGCCAGTGGATCAGCGGCGAAACCCTGGGGGACGAACCCCTGGATCTGCCCCCGACTGAACTCCAGACCACGGGTTACTGGCTGACGCTCTCTGAAGCCACGATCGAAGCCTTGAGGCAGGCGGGTTCCTGGAGCAGTGATGGGAATGATTACGGGGCGGCCTGGCCTCATCTGCGGGATGCCGTCCGAGCCCGGGATGGATACCGCTGTCAGGTATGCGGGCTTCCGGAAACCGCCCGTCAGCATGACGTGCACCACAAGGTCCCGTTCCGCCAGTTTGCATCGGCTGCAGAAGCCAACCGCATGGATAACCTGATCACCCTCTGCCCGGTCTGTCATCGCAGGGCGGAGGCCAATGTGCGCATGCGCAGCGGCCTGGCTGGTCTGGCAAGTGTGCTGGGACAGCTGGCGCCGCTGTTCCTGATGTGTGACAGCGGGGATCTGGGCGTATCTTATGACCCGCAGGCCGCATTTGCCGATGGACAACCCGCGGTGGTCCTGTATGACCAGGTCCCGGCCGGGATCGGCTTCAGCCAGAAGTTATTCGAAATCCATGCCGACCTGCTGAAGCGCGCGCAGGAACTGGTCGAGGAGTGCGAATGTGAGGACGGCTGTCCCTCCTGCGTCGGTCCGGCCGGTGAGAACGGGATCGGCGGTAAACAGGAGACGATGGCCATCCTTCAAATCCTGGCCCGAGAGAAAGCCGACGCAGCCGGTACCGAAATGCTTTAACCCCCTGGCCAGATAGCTTCTCGCCAATCTTGATATAATGCCTGCATCATGCCCCAGGATCCTTCCTCCAGGCCGGACTCCCTGGCCGACAAGCTTAAAGCCCTGGGCGTCAAGGTCGGTGCCTCGGACCTTGTCCCGCCCGCGCTAAAATCCAAAGCCAGCTCCATCGAAACCGTCGTAGACGGGCACGACCTGGACACGCGGGCCGGGGAGACCTTTGTCGCCGAGCAGGTCTTCCCCGCCGATTACCACCACGGTCGAACCCCGCTGGGCCTGGCGTCGCGCCTGGAGGTGCTGGCTTCCTGGGCGCACGATCCCCGCCTCCTGGAACTGCCGCTCGAGGCTTATGCCTTCCTGGACACTGAGACAAGCGGTTTGGCGGGCGGTACGGGGACCTATGCTTTCCTGGTCGGCGTGGGGCGTTATGAAGGGGGGACCTTCCGCCTGGCTCAATTCTTCATGCGCGACCCCACGGTGGAATCAGCCCTGCTGGAAGGCGTAGCAGATTTTCTTGCTCCAGCCCAGGCGCTGGTCACATTCAACGGGAAGGCCTTCGACGCGCCGCTGTTAAAGACCCGCTACCGCCTGCACCGCTCTCCGGTTCCTTTTGAAGGGTACAGCCACCTGGACTTGCTGCCTCTGGCACGGCGATTGTGGCGGGACCGCCTGCCCAGCCGCGCCCTGAAGTACCTCGAGGAGAACATCCTTGGCGCGCCGCGCAGTATGGAGGAGGTCTCCGGCTGGGAGATCCCGTACCTTTACTTTGACTACCTGCGCAGCGGGGACGCCACACCCCTCAAGGGTGTCTTTTATCATAATGCCATGGACGTTGTTGCCATGGCCGCGCTCTTATACCACCTCAGCATGCTCCTGGCTGAGCCCCATGAACAGCAGCATGAGTTCGGACAGGACGTGGTCGCGCTGGCCAAGCTGTTCGAGGATCTGGGGAAATGGGATGATGCTGCCCGCCTTTACGAGCGCGGCTTTGGGATGGGACTCCCGGAAGCGGATTTCTGGCAGACCATCCAACGCCTTTCCATCCTTCAGCGCCGTCGAGGGGATTTGGAAGCCGCGGTCCGCCTGTGGGAAAAGGCCGCGGCGGAGGGGAATATCTACGCACACATCGAACTGGCCAAGTATTTTGAGCACCGCCGACGAGATCCGCTTCAAGCCTTGAAGTGGACGCGCTCCGCGCAGGACCTGGCCCGGGACCCTGCTCTTCCGGTCTATGTCCGCAGGCATTGGGAGGAGGAGATCGACCACCGTCTGGAAAGATTGAATGGCAAGACCAAAACCATACCCGGAGGTTGAATGCGAACGCGCTCCCGAAAAGTACCGCCAGGATGGTCCTGCTCCTTCCTGCGTTTGATTTTCTGATAGAATATTGGCCGCGAGCCATCCCTCGCCGGCAAGCCTTTGGGAAGAACGCCTGATATCCGGAAGCGAACATGCCCCATACAAATAACCGCTCGAAGAAAACCAAAAAGACAGATCGAAGACCCATTCCGATCTGGGTGCTCTGGCTGGCAGCCGGCCTGTTCTTGGCGATCGTCGCCGCAGGTGGATTCGTCCTCCTCCAGCGGCAACAACAGGCGGTCACGGCCATGGCGCCTCAGATCGACACGGTCGAGGCCTGGGCCTTCTATCAACAGAATGCGGTCTTCCTGGATGTAAGACCTGCGAATGCGTTCCGCGGCTACCATATCACCAACAGCAAATCGATCCCCCTCGCTGATCTGCCCTCACGGTTGAAAGAATTGCCTCGCCATACGACCATCGTGGTCGTGGATGACAACTTCGACCTCAGTCCAAAGGGCAGGGATCTTCTGCTCAAGGCCGGGTTTACTCAGGTGACGGCGCTCTCCGGCGGGATCGGAAATTGGATCCTGGGAGGATACCCTTTTGATGGAACTTACCCCTACTGAGGCCTGCTCTCCTTTACCGAACAGGATCTCCAACCCCGGAACCTCGCCAGCAGTGGATCCGGTTCAACAGGGCCCCGGGCAGCAATTCGTGGATGTTGGATGATCGTTCGCCACTCGTGGCGGTGATGAAAGTCTCCTGGGCCCCGGAAGGGATCGGCGGTGCTTGGAATTGAATATGACAGCTCTCACCCGGCATATGCTATGGTGGATGCTCATCGCCGTGCTGCCCTGGCTCCTGAGCGGGTGTGCGGCGATGTCTCCAGCTGGGCCGAGCCCGTTCCTTCCAACCTTGATGACCACCGCATCCGAACCTCCCTCCCAGACACCCTTCCAGCCTCTCCTGGATCCTCTGACCGCGATTCCAACTGGTCTCCTGCCCGCCTCTTCCTCCATTCCAGCGACCTCCCTACCGTCTTCCTCGGCTTTCCCATCGCCCGTGCCGCCGACAAGCTCCTTGACCCTGGTGCCGCAACCCTCCAGGGCGCAGTACTTTCTGTCCGTCTCCATGGATTATGGCGCGCATACTCTGGCGGTGAACGAATCGATCCACTATCCAAACCTGACCGGTGAGACCTTGCCTGAGCTGGTCCTGGCGGTTGAAACCAACCGCTGGCCGGGCTGTCTGAATTTGGGGATGATCCTCATCGATGGCCAGACTCCGCGGTTGTCTGTCTTGAACGGCATCCGCCTTGAGCTTACGCCCAGCGTGGCGATTGCCCCCGACCAATCGGTGAGCCTGTTTTTGCAATACGTGCTTCAACTTCCGGCGGCAAACTCATTCCAGGTCTTCGGCTATCATGACCTGCAGACCAATCTGGTGGACTGGTATCCTTTCATCGTCCCTTATGCGACCGGAGAGGGCTGGCTGCTCCATGACCCTGCCAATGTCGGTGAGCATCTGGTGTACGATTGGGCGGATTTTGATGTCACGCTTCAGTTCGCCCAGCCGACTGTGCCGCTCGTGGTCGCTGCCAGCGCGCCCTCCGACCCTATCGCCGGAGGCTGGCATTACCGGCTTGCCGGTGCCCGGACCTTTGTCCTGTCCGTCAGTCCGGTTTATTTATCCAGCTCCCTCAACGTCGGCCCGGTAACGGTCACCAGCTATTATTTCTCCGCGCAGACCACCTCCGGCCAGGCTGTTCTCCAGCAGGTCGCAAAGGCGATCGCGACCTACAGCGATCTGTTCGGGCCGTATCCAACTCCCAGCCTGGCCATCGTGGAAGCGGAATACAACGACGGGCTGGAACACACCGGGTTGTTCTTCCTGAGCCAGAATTTTTATGAAGAATATGACGGCACCGTGCTCAACAATTTGATCGACATCGGCGTCCATGAAACCGCCCACCAGTGGTGGTTCAGCCTGGTCGGGAATGACCAGGCCCTGGAACCCTGGCTGGATGAAGCCATGGCCACATACAGCGAACGCCTTTTTTACCAACAGAATTACCCCGCCGTGACGGCCTGGTGGGCCTTCCGGGTAGACAAGTACCATCCTGCGGGGTGGGTGGACACGGATATCTATCATGGCGGCAGCTACCGGACCTATACCAATGCCGTCTATCTGCGCGGGGCCCGCTTCCTGGAAGCACTCCGCCAGCGGGTCGGAGATGTCGTCTTCTTTGCATTCTTAAAGGACTACGCGGCCCAGATGGGCGGGAAGCGCGCCGGGGCGGCAGATTTCTTCCGCATCCTCCGGCAGCATACCCCCGTGGACATCTCGGGGGTCATCAGTTCTTTTTTTCAAAACCAATATTAGGAGGTCTTTCCGATGACACCTTCTCGTTTGCCTGTCCTCTTTATCGGCCACGGCAGCCCGATGAACGCCATCGAAGATAATGAATTCAGCCGTTCCTGGAGCGAAGCCGGTCGATCCCTGCCTCGGCCGAAGGCGATCCTGTGCGTCTCCGCCCACTGGGAGACCCGGGGGATACAGGTCACAGCCATGGAAAAGCCGAAGACGATCTACGACTTCTACGGCTTCCCGCCGGAGCTGTACGCCATGCAGTATCCGGCAGCTGGATCTCCGGACCTGGCCCGACGCATCCAAGGGCTGGTCAAACCGGTCGAGGTCACCCAGGATCAGAGCTGGGGTCTGGACCACGGAGCCTGGTCCGTGCTGAGCCGCTTGTTTCCGCATGCGGATGTGCCGGTCATCCAGCTCAGCCTCGACCAAGGTATCAGCCCACAGGCCCACTATGACCTGGGTCGGCAGCTCGGGACTTTGCGCGAGGAGGGCATCTTGATCATCGGGAGCGGCAATGTCGTTCACAATCTGGGCAGGGTCGCCTGGGAAGACACCGCCTTCGAATGGGCCGCCGAGTTCGACGATCGAGTCAAGCACTGGATTCTAGACGGGAACCACGAAGCCCTGATCGGTTACCAAACGCAGGGACCTTCTGCCGCACTGGCGATCAACTCGGCAGAACATTACAAGCCCTTGCTCTATGTCCTGGGAGCCATCCGGCCGGGCGAATCGGTCCATTTCTTTGCTGAAAAGGTCACCCTGGGGTCGATCTCCATGCGTTCCTTCAGGGTCGATTAACCGCGATTCATGTCACCTTTTGCGCTGGCCCTCCTGCTGGTTTCGGCCTTCCTGCATACCGCCTGGAACTTCCTGCTCAAACAGGCAGGGGATAAATTTCTGGCGGCCTGGTGGGCGATGCTGATCGCATCGGTCGTGATGCTCCCGGCTCTGGTTTTTACCGGCCTGCCAGCGCGATCGATTTGGCCGTTCATGGTTGCCAGCGCCCTGATGGAGACCATTTATTTTATCGCCCTCGCGGCAGGGTACACGATTGCCGATTTTTCGTTGATTTACCCGCTCGGACGCGGCTCGGCCCCCGCCCTGATAACGCTCGGGTCGATCCTTTTCCTCCAGGAGAAGCTGACCACCGGCGGCTGGATCGGTCTGTTCACCATCATCTCCGGCCTGTTCTTGGTGGGTGGAGCTGCCTGGTTCCAGCAGACCGAGAAAAAGCCTTCGGTCAGAGGGATTTTGCTCGCCTTGTTCGTGGCCCTGGCCATATCGATCTATTCCGTGATCGACGGTGCAGCCATGAAAAGGACTTCACCATTGTCGTATATCGTCCTGGTATTCTTAATGATGCCGGCGATCAGTGCTCCTCTGGCCCTGAACCGCTACGGCTGGCAGGCCATGAAAACGACCTTGAAAAGCGGGTTCTGGAGGCTGGCGGCGATCGGGATCGTGTCCCTGCTGGCATATCTGATGGTGTTGATGGCCTACGCGGTCTCGCCGGTCAGTTACTCGGGCGCCATTCGAGAGGTCAGCGTGGTGATTGCCGCGTTCGCCGGCTGGAAGTTCTTAAACGAAAAGCTGGGCGGTATGCGCCTGGCAGGCGCGCTGATCATTTTTTGTGGTATTCTATGCATCGCTTTGTTCGGTTGATCGATCGCCCCGACAGAAGCAGCCGGAGAGCGTGATTCAGCACCGATGCGGGCTGAAATTCTGGCCCGTCGACTTGTGCTTCTCAGTAATACTGGACTTCATCGCCAAAAGGCTCGAAGGGAGATCCCATGTCAGACCTTACTGATTTTCGGGAGGCCAAGGATGCCTTCTTCAAGAACGACACCCAGTCCCCGCTCAGCCGCGAGCAGAAGAAAACCTTTAACGGCTTGCGGTACTTCCCCGAAAATGCCGACCTGTGTTTTGAGGTGACCCTCGAAAAAGCTGCCTCGCCCCAGCATATCGTCCTGGCCACCTCCACCGGCGACCAGCAAGAGTTCTGGCATATCGGCCAGTTTCACTTTACAGTCCGGGGCGAGGAGGCAGCCCTGCAGGTGTATCAGTCGATCCGGGGAGGCGATTTCTTTATTCCATTCGTGGATGCGACGGCTCCAAAGGAGACTTACGGTGCCGGCCGTTACCTGGAACCGGAGGAACTCCCGGAGGGGCGCCTGCGGGTCGATTTTAACCGGGCCTACAGCCCGTACTGCGCTTATAACGACCAGTGGTCGTGTCCGCTCCCGCCGCGTGAGAACCGCCTGGCTGTGCGCCTGGAAGCCGGGGAAACGAAATTTCACGATTGAGGCGGATGGCGGGGAGCGCGTTCCCCAAATCCTGCCGCCCACGGACATCGACCCGAAAAGGAGTTGCGAGGATGGATCAATTGACCCCAGAACCGACCGTCGGTGCACTTATTCTTAACCCGGCGGGGGAGATGCTGCTGGTGCAGAGCCATAAGTGGAAGGGGAAATATACCATTCCAGGCGGGCATGTGGAACTCGGTGAGAAAGCGACGCAGGCGGTGGTCCGGGAAAGCAAAGAGGAGACCGGTCTGGACGTCCAGGCCGTGGAATTCCTGTGCTGGCAGGAGTTCATCTACGACGAGGCTTTTTGGAAACCCCGTCATTTCCTCTTTCTTGATTTCGTCTGTCGAAGCGAGGGGGGTCAGGTCACGTTGAATGACGAAGCGGAGGAATTCTTTTGGGTACGACCGGAGCAGGCGCTGGAACTGGATATCGATCCATACACGGCGGTAACCGTGCGTGAGTATCTCAGAAGGGGACAGCCCTCCAAACCCTGATCCCGTCGCCCCAACCTTTGGAGCGGGTGGGCTGCGAGTACTGATGGAGATGTGACCTCTTCTGATTCGAGGGCCATCGGCGTTCACCCGTTTTCCCCTTCCTGCCCGTGAAAAAAGATCGGCCTGTGCCTGGAAATGGAAAAGCGCGCCGCATGCGGCGCGCCAGAGCAATACAACCTGCCAGCTGCTCTAGAAATGCTTCGTGAAGATCACCAGATCATCTCCATCCCGGTAGAAATCCTTCAGGGTCGCTTCCTGGGTGTAGCCGGTCGCCTGATAGAAGGCACGCGTGGGGGCATACTTCTCCAGCCCGGAGGTCTCGACAATGAGCAGGCGTCCGCCCTGGGCGCGCACCGCTTCTTCAGTGGCAGCCAGCAGTTGTCTCCCAATGCCACCGCGTCGGATGCTGGGGTCGACGGCGATCCAGTACAGGTCGAAGGTGCGGTCGGTCAATGCCCGGGGTCCAAAGCAGGCGAAGCCGCGCACGCGTTCCCCTTCCTGTTCGACCAGGAAGGTATAACCGCTGGCCTCGGGACCGTGTGCCTGGTATTCGTTCCAGAGTTCGTCGACACACTCCACTTCTTCCGGATTGAAGACCGTGGTGCTGGCCGCGATGGCATGGATCTGGGGCCCGTCAGAGCCCGTGGATGGGACGATCATTTCCAACCTTCCCTTTTCAAGGCATGTTCCAGGATGTGCTGGGCCATTTGCGGGTAGGTCATCCCGGCCGCATGGGCCGACCTCCAGAATCCTGCATCCTGGGAGAGATCGGGCAATTCGTTGATGTCAATGACATACGGGGTGCCGTTGTAAAAGCGCATATCGATCCGGCCAAAGTCGCGCAGGCCCATGGCCCGGAATGAGTTCACCGCGGCTTTCTTAACGACCTGTTCCTCGGTGTGAGTCAAGGGCGCCGGCACGAGGGAGCCGATATTGTGAAAGTAAGGTGAAGCCGGGTCCCACTTGGCCTCGTAAGTGAGCAGCCACTGGAGAGGGTTGGAGATCAGGGAATAATCCTGCTCGGCAATCGGGAGGATTTCCACCGTTTTGTTGCCGCACATCGCCACGGCCAGCTCGCGACCCGGGACGAACTCCTCCACCATGGCGGGCTCCCGGTAATTTTCCAGCACGTAGGCGACGCGCGGGAAGAGATCCTCAATGTCGCAGATGACCGAGCCGAGATCGATCCCCATGCTGGCGTCCTCGACCGACGGTTTCACGATCACCGGCAGGTTCAAGGTCAGATCCCCTTCCGGTCGTTCGAAGACCTGGTAGTGAGGCGTCGGCACTCCGGTTTCGACCAGGCGCTCTTTGCAAAGCGGCTTGTTGATGCACAATTCGATCGAGTCGGCAGGAGCGCCCGTGTGTTTAAAACCCATCCGTTCGATCAAGCGAATGACCTGGACGGCCTGCAGGTTATTTCCATCAAAGCCGTCGCAGTTATTGAAGATGAAGGTGTTTTTCGTCGAGAACGAACAAAGTGTATCCTCGAGTTCTTCGAGGGAATCCCTGACGGCGATCTTGATCGTGGAATACCCCAGGCTGGCCAGGGCGTCGTACAGAAATTGTGCGGTTGTGACTGTAAACTGGATTGCCGTTAAATCTTGTGTGTCACTTCGGCTAACCTGACCATCTTCGTTATAAAGGATTGCGACTTGTAAATGACAATCGTCCATCTCAGCCTCAGATTGAGGGATCACCTTTCTTTAAGGTTGGAAGGGTGATGATGTGTCAAGCACGTACGCGTTTTGATGGGCTTTGCTCCGTTTCGGGTCATAGGTTTTTTTATTTCACATCTATCATACACCGAATTGGAATCTTAAAAAATCTTTTTTTCAAAGTCCGTGAATATTTTAAGGAAGTAATCAAGGATTTCAAGCACGATGTTATTTGACGCATCCCTTTTTCCGATGTACACTCATCTTAACATATCCCTGTTTCCCCGTTTCTTACATTTCCATTGTCGCGAAAGGGAATCTCCTATGTCCGCCAACAGCAGTTTTGTACGCCCGCATCTGTCGACTTTCCGGCTGCTCTTGCTGAGCTTCTTCTGGTTCTCGACCAACGTGATGTGGGCCGCAGTTCTGATCATCACCATGCCCCTCCAGATCAAGGACGCGGTGGGGGATACCACCAAGGGCAGTGCCCTAGGTTTGGCCCTGGCGGCCGGTGCGATTATCTCGATGGTGGCCGCTCCGATATTTGGCTCCCTCTCCGACCGGATCCGCCTGCCCGGAGGCCGCCGCAAGCCGTGGATCATGATCGGCTCTCTCGGCACTGCCATCGGTTTGGTCGGCCTGGCGTATTTGATCCGGCCCGGTCATCCCGAATCGGTGATCGGCTGGACAGTAGTCTTCCTTTTTGTCGAGCTCTTTAATAATATCGCCACCGGACCGTACAGCGCACTCATCCCCGATCTGGTCCCGCCCGAACAGCGCGGCTCAGCATCCGGCTGGTACGGCCTGATGGTGATGCTGGGAACTTTCATTGGCGCATTGATGGGATTTTTGGTTGGACCGTTCGGTATACCCGTGGTGTATTTCATCATGATCGTCTTGATGTTGCTCGGTGCAGTGGTCACCCTGTTTGGGGTGAAGGAATACGACCTGCCCCACACCACGGCCCCCTTCAAGTTGAGCGACTTCGTGCGGGGTTTGTACGATCCTTTCAAGCATTCCGATTTCACCTGGGTGTTCCTCACTCGCTTTCTGGTCACGATGGGGGTCTATACCGTACAGGAATTCATCCAATACTATATGGGCGATGTGATCGGGTCCCCGTATATCCTGGCCGGCCTGGGGAAGGTGGCGGACACTCCGGAGGCTGCAACGACCTTCTTCGTGTCCACGTTGCTGCTCGGTGCGATCCTCATTACCCTGGTGGCAGGCGTGCTCTCCGACCGATACGGCCGGAAGCTGATGGTATATCTCTCCGGTGCGTTGATGGGGATTGTCTGCCTGGTGTTAATCGTCTTCCATTCATTCACGCTGGCGGTTCTGATTGGTGTCGTCTTCGGACTCGGATACGGCGCCTATGAAAGCGTGGACTGGGCGCTCGCCTCGGACGTGCTCCCGTCCATGGACGATTATGCCAAGGATATGGGTGTGTGGCATGTCGCCATGGTCCTGCCGCAGGTGATCGCCACCCCCGTGGCCGGATTCTTGCTGGACAATTTTCAGCGGGTCGGCAAGGCGCAGAACATCCCCAACCTGGGCTATACGGTGATCTTCGCGGTTGCCGTGGTCTTTTTCATCCTCGGAACGGTATTTGTCAAACAGATCAAGAAGGTGCGTTGATCGTGTCCATTTCTGGGATATGACCATCGTCCAGATCGACCTCGGTGACCGAAAGCAGGTCCGGCAGTTCCTGGACCTGCCCTTCCGCATCTACCGGGATATCCCCCAGTGGGTTCCGCCCCTGGCTGGAGATGAGGCCCTCCGGCTGAGCCCGAAACGCTACCCCTATTATCGTCACTCGGCAGCCGCCTTTCTATTGGCCTATGCCGGGGACCGGCTGGTGGGTCGTCTGGCCGTGCTCGACAACCGCCTGTACAACGACTATAACCACGAAAGGACCGCCTTCTTTTATTTGTTTGAATGTGAGCCCGATCCTGGGGCAGCAGAGGCTTTGTTCGCCTCCGCTTTCGGTTGGGCCCGGAGGCGCGGCCTGGACCGGATGGTCGGACCCAAGGGCTTTACGGCCCTGGACGGACTCGGGTTGTTGGTCAAGGGTTTCGAGCACCGGCCGGCCTTCGGACTGCCCTACAATCCACCTTACTATCCGGACCTGATCGAAGGCCTTGGTTTTCAAAAGGCGGCCGAAATCGTCTCCGGTTATCTCAACCCGCAGATCCCCATTCCGGAACACATCCACCTTCTGGCGGAGCGCATCCGGGAGCGGCGCGGCCTGCGCATTGCCCATTTTCGAACGCGCCGCCAGCTGCGTGGCATGCTCCTACACCTCAAGGAACTTTACAACGGTGCCCTGGAGGGCACGGAGGGCGGGACACCCATCACCGATGCGGAAATCAAATCTTTAGCGGATCAGATGCTCTGGTTCGCGGATCCCACCTTGATCAAGATCGTGATGAAGGCCGACACCCCGGTCGGATTTCTGCTGGCTTACCCGGACATCTCCGCGGCACTGCAGAAGACGAAGGGCCGGCTTTTCCCCTGGGGTTGGGCGGCCATCCTGCGCGAACTGCAGACGAGCGAATGGATCAACATCAATGGGGCCGGCATGCTGGCTGCCTATCGGGGTCTGGGTGGGACCGCCGTCCTGTACAGCGAGTTGTTCAAAAGCGTGACGGACCATCCGCGCTACCGCCATGCCGAAGTCGTCCAGATCGGACTGGAGAACGAGAGGATGCAGCGCGAGCTGAAAAACTTCGGGATCGATTTTTACAAGATTCACCGCACCTATCAGCGGAACCTGTAATCAGCGAGGCTCCCGATCGTTTTTGGGAATGAATGGGGTTGCCGTGGAGGACTTGATCCGGTTGGACCCCGGTTTGTTACCAGGACTGTTCGGCCGCCGAAGGAGTGTCTGGGATGGTCAAAATCGTGAGCGATACAACCAGCGGCTTGCCGCGTGAATTGACGGAACGACTGGGCATTCCGATCCTGCCGCAGATCGTCATCTTTGGGAACGATTCATACCGCGATGACACGGAGATGGATACGGCCGCGTTCCTTAAGAGGCTTAAATCCTCCCGGACCCTGCCGAAGACCGCGGCCCCGCCCCCTGCGCTTTATAACCCGGTCTACCAGAAGCTGACCGCGAACGGCGAGGCCGTGATCGTCCTTGCCCCCTCGGCCAAATTGAGCGGAACGGTGCGTTCGGCCGAGGTTGCCGCCCAGGATTTCCCCCGGGCCGATATCCGCGTGGTGGATACCCAGGTGATCGCCGGAAACCTGGCCACGCTCGTCCTTCTGGCTGACCAGTGGGCGAAGGCTGGAGAGCAGCCTGACCAGGTGATGGCGAAAATCCTGAATTGGATGCCTCGTCAGCGCATCTATTTCCTGGTGGACACCCTCGAGTATTTGCAAAAGGGCGGGCGGATCGGCGGGGCGAGGGCTTTACTGGGAGAGATGCTGCAGATCAAACCCATCCTCGTGCTCCAGAATGGGCAGGCCGAGGTGTATGAGCAGCAGCGCACCAAACGGCGGGCGTTGCAGCGCTTGACCGAGATTGTCGAGGAACAGGCCCCCCGCGGTCCCGAGTCCCATCTTTGCGTGATGCACGCGGATGCCGAGGAGGCCGCCCGCAAGCTGGCTGCAGACCTGGAGTCCAGAATGGGTCTGGAGGGGATCCTGCTCTACGAACTTCCCCCGGCGATTGTTGTCCACGCGGGACCGGGTACCCTGGCGGTCGGGTTCTTCACGGCCTGACCGTGATGCCTGTAAATGGCTATGGTATAATTTAGTCTCTTTTGTGTAAATCCCCACAATTTAAGCTTTTGTAGAAGGAGATCGCATATGTCCGGACACAGCCATTGGGCGACTATTCGCCGCAAGAAGGGAGCAGCAGACGCCAAGCGCGGGCAGGCCTTCACCCGTCTGGCGCGCGAAATTGTGATGGCAGCTCGTGAGGGGGGGGGCGATCCCGAATCTAATTTCCGCCTGGCGCTGGCGATTGATAAGGCCCGTGCCGGAAATATGCCCAAGGATAATATTGAGCGGGCCATCCACCGCGGCACCGGCGAAGATAAGGAAGGCGGCACCCTGGATGAGGTGACTTACGAAGGTTACGGCCCGCACGGGGTGGCGCTGATGATCGAATGCGTGACCGATAACCGCAACCGGGCCGTGGCAGAGATCCGCCATCTGCTCAGCCGCAGCGGGGGGACCATGGCGGAAGCCGGTGCGGTCAGCTGGCAGTTCAAGCGGGCATCCTACTTCTCCTTCCCGTCCAGTGCGCTGAATTATGACAAGGCCTTTGAACTGGCCGTGGATGCTGGGGCGGAGGATGTGAACGAGGACGGCGGAAATATCGAAATCATCGGACCGGTCGAGGCGTTTAAAAAGGTCAGCGACGCCTTAAAAGCCGCGGGGGTTGCCGCGGATGAGGCCGGCCTGCGGATGATCGCCAAACAGGATGTGGAACTCGAAAAGGATGCGACCCTTTCGGTCCTGCGCTCCATCGAATCGTTGGAAGAACTGGATGATGTCCAGAACGTCTTTCATAATTTAAAGATTTCCGAAGAGGCTTTGGCGGCGCTTGAGGCTGGATAACCATGACGGTGGTGCTGGGGATTGACCCGGGAACGGCGACGACCGGTTATGGTCTGGTGCGCAGCCGGGAGGACGGCAGTTTGGAATCGCTCGAATACGGCACGATCCAAACCCCATCCGGGATGCCCGCCCATCAGCGTCTTTCGCTCTTATTTCACCAATTAAATAAGATCTTGCTTCTCCACCGCCCGGACGAGTGTGCGGTGGAGAAGCTGTTTTTCCAGCGCAATGTCTCAACCGCCATCGCCGTGGGTCAGGCGCGCGGGGTGGTGATGCTGGCGATCTCCGAGGCCGGTCTGGATGTGGCGGAGTACACGCCCAATGCCGTCAAGCAGGCCGTGGCGGGCTACGGGAATGCCGGGAAGAAGCAGGTACAGGAAATGGTGCGCGTCCTTCTGGCCCTGCCGGAAATCCCCAAACCGGACGACGCCGCAGATGCCCTGGCGATCGCGATCACGCACCTGCATACACGTCGGGATTAAGGGGAGTGATGAAATGAGGAATTTACTTTAATTCATGAGAGGCAGCCATGATTGCTACGCTACGCGGTGAAGTCACCCAGATCGAGGAAAACGCCATCGTGGTCGAGGTGAGCGGGGTGGGGATGCGCGTCTTTGTCCCCTCCCCGTTGCGCGATAAACTGCGGGTGGGGGAAATGGTCCTCCTGTATACGCACCTGGTGGTACGGGAGGATGCGCTGAGCCTGTATGGTTTTGAAACCGTGGCAGAGCGCGGCCTGTTCAATATCCTGCTCGGAGTGGATGGCGTCGGGCCGAAGGTGGCACTTTCGGTCCTCTCCACCCTGACCATCGACAGCGTCCAGCGGGCGGTCTTCAACGAACAGGAGGAGATCCTGCACCGGGTGCCTGGAGTGGGGAAGAAGACCGCCCAGAAAATCATCCTGTACCTGCATGACCGTCTCAAGCCGGTCAGCGGGCTGGAGAACGTGGCTGCCATGTCCGACACCGACTCCCAGGTCCTGGCGGCCCTGACCGGGCTCGGGTACAGCGTGGTCGAGGCCCAGTCCGCACTGCAGGCGCTCCCCAAGGACGCGCCGGAGGAGCTGGAAGAGCGGTTGCGCCTGGCCCTGCAGTACTTCACCGGGGGTTCGTGAATGCTTGCAGATCAGGAATAGGGATCGTCCCTGCAAAGCGGTCGGACGGACCGCTCCCAAGCGTTCATCGACGATTGCCTGGCGTTCCCCATGCGGGTGCCCAGGCGAGCCCTGATTTCCCCTCCGAAAGCCACAGCCACCCGCGGCGGGGAAGGATCAGGATCAGCGGTAGTGTCTGGCAATTTCTGAGGCGTACCGGGTTCCTACCGTTTCCCGATGGAGTCCCAACCAATCCGCGAGTCTGGTTCGGCCCAATGCCGGGCCGGATGAGCTGAGCAGCCCGGCCAAAAGGCCCTCCACTTCCTGCTGCGTCAAGAGAACATCGCCTACGAAAAGGCCGAACAACCTGCTGGCCTCCAGCGCCAGAGGCGGGGGAACATGTAGGATGGGCCGGGGGTGTCCAATGCCTTGCCCGATCTGGCGGACCAGATCGTCAAACGTGAAGGTATCCGGCCCGACTACATCGATCGTCTGATTTTCTCGAGTGTAGACAGACTGGCAGGCCGTTTCTGCCAGGTCATCCACATAAATCGGCTGGACCGGATACTGGCCATCCCCGATCTGGGCGAAGAAGGGAAAACGCCGCAGGAGCCAGGCAATATTGTTGATCAGGATGTCCTCCATCCCGAAGATCAAGGTCGGTCGAAGGATGGAATAAGGAATTCCGGATTCGGACACGGTCTTCTCATTGGCGGCTTTGCCGCGGTAGTAGGGCAGGCGAGAGTCCGCGGCCGGGTTGGCGATGCTGATGTGGAGGATCCGGCTGAGGCCGGCGCGCTGCGCGGCCCGGACCAGGGTCCGGGTATTTTCCACCGCAGCAGCCTGGGTATTGGTCCCCCGGTCGAAGCGCACCCAGTACGTGTTGACCAGCACCTCACACCCACCCAGACTGGTGGTCAAGCCTTTCTCGTCGCCGAAATCCAGGGGGAAGGCCTTGACCTTTCCCTCAAACGGGTCCGGACGGTTGGGGTGATTGGTCAGGCTGATGACTTCCTCGCCATGCGCCACCAGGCGACGGGCGATGTATTTTCCGGAGTACGAATAAGCACCTGTCACAGCGATTTTCATGAGGTCGCCTTCCTGGATGAATTCTCCTTGGGGCGGGGTGCAAGGAGTGCGGAGAAGGAGACCGCCATTCCGATCATGAGCAGGGCAAAGATAAAACCGCTCAGGTTCAGACGCAACGGGCCGGTGACAACGAAGAAGGCAGCTGGATGGGCGACGGCGACGGGCTGATCGCCCAGGCCAACGATCGCGGGCAGTGCGATCAGGACGATATTGGAAAAGGCCGCCCCGAACCTGGCGCGGGCTTCCGTCCTGCAGGTATCCACGAGGATGTGGACCCTATGGGGGCGCAGGCAGGTTACCAGCAGGAAACCGGCCATCCCGGTAAGACCGAACTGCGTGAGAAACATCAGGATCGGATTCATGAGTTCTCCTTTCTCTGGAAAATGGGAAAATCCATCCCTGCCGAGGCGGTTGCCCCGGAATTCAAGAGGAGCTTGAGGCTCTCCACGATCATTTGAGTATTTTCAGGATGGTCTGGACGGTATTCAGGCCGAGGTGGTCCAGGCGGGAGATCGCATTCACCAGCGCGTCGATGGCGTCGAAAAAATCCTTCAACGCACGGATCCGTTCGACCAGGAAGGCCTGCTCCGGGTCCGCGGAGCCGGCCCCTTCGAGTTTCTCCAGGGTGAGGCGGGCGGTCGCGACCGCCCGGTCGAAATCGCTGTTGCGGCGTTCATTCAAGATCGTCCGCACTGCCCGGTAGAAATCCGTTTCGGCGCTGTAGTAATCCTTGCGGTCACCCAGGTGGGAGGCGGGATGGATCAGTCCCAGGCGGGCCAGGCCGCGTACATGCGTGCTGATCGCTCCCTTGGACAGCCCGGTCTGTGCAACCAGCTCGTCCAGCGACATGGGGGCAGGGGAGATGTATAAAGCCGCGAAGATCGCCCCCATCCCTTTGGGGAAGCCCCAGAACTGGCTGATGTTACTCAGCCCTTCGACGAATTCCTGTTTGATTGGAAGGAGGTCGTTTGCCATCATAAGAGTTTAATATGTTTAGTAGATACTAAACATAGTATATATTAAAACCTGCGAGGAGTCAAGAGGCAATCATCCTGCCCCGGGGCATGAAGAGGCCGACAAGCTGATTGAAAGGGGTCTCATGGGACATGCCGTGGTGATCTGGATCCGGATAGGGAGCTGCCTTGTCCGGGGATGTAAATAGCCTTTGATTCTGCAGAACGGTTTATAATTTGAAGGCGTTGTCCCTCCCTGGCTTTGTTTTCCATCCTGTGCCGCGGCCTGCGCAGGCAGATACTCTACGGAAAATGGTTGTATGTCTCTGATCGCTGCCTCCGATCTTTCGAAATCCTTCGGCCCGGTGGACCTCTTCACCGGACTGAATTTTGCCGTTCCACGAGGGGCGCGCCTGGCGATCGTCGGACCGAACGGCATCGGCAAGACCACCCTGCTGCGGGTCCTGGTTGGATTGGAGGAGCCTTCCGGCGGCAGCGTGACGCGGGCCAAGTCCTTAAGGGTCGGCTACCTGCCCCAGGAAGCCGAGTTCGAGATGAAGGGCACGCTTTGGGAGGTGTGCCTGGAGTGTTTTGCGGAGCTCCAGCGTCTTCAGGCGGAACTGGAGCGGCTGGAGGCGGAAATGTCCGACCCCGAGCGCCGCGCGCCTGCCTTGCTCCGCTATGGTCCTTTGCAGGAGAATTTTGAACGGCGTGGCGGCTATGTCTACCCTGCCCGCATAAAACAGGTCCTGAATGGCCTCGGCTTTTCCGCAGGCGATTTTGACCTGCCCCTGAAGCATCTCTCCGGTGGCCAGAGGACCCGTGCCTTCCTGGCCCGGCTGCTGCTTTCGGAGCCGGACCTGTTCCTGCTGGACGAACCCACCAACCACCTGGACATTGCCGCGGTCGAGTGGCTGGAGGGTTACCTGAGCCAGTGGGAGGGTGCAGCAGTCATTGTCTCTCATGACCGCTACTTCCTGGACAAGGTCGCCACTGGTATCTTCGAAATGACCTCCGCCGGGAACGAGTCCTACCGCGGCAACTACTCGGCGTATGTAGCCCAGCGCCAGGAGCGTTGGGACCACCGCCACCAGGTTGTCGAAACCGAGAAGGCCCGGCTGCTCAAAGAGGTCGACTACATCAAGAAGAACATCTCCGGCCAGAACGTCGGCCAGGCTAAAGGCAAGCTGCGGCGCTTGACGCGCATCGTACAGGCCCTCGAACAGGTCGGAGTGGAGGCGGTCCTTTCCCGCTCGTGGCTGAAATTGAGCGAGGAGGTGACCACGACGGTCTCTCCGTTCGGGGTGGAGGAGGCGGAACGCCGGGTGCGCAGCCTGGTCCTTCCGGATCATCGTCCCCCCCGGCTGCGGCTGCACTTGAGGGTCGAACAGCGTTCGGGGGAATTGGTCCTTCGAACCAGGGGCCTGTGCATTGGCTACCCGGACCGGCGGTTGTTTGAGGCGCCGGATATCGAACTGCGCCGACGGGAGGTTGCCGCTCTGATCGGCCCCAATGGGGCCGGCAAGACCTCCTTCATCAAGACCGCCCTGGGTCAGCTAGCACCGCTTTCCGGGGAGGTGATCCTGGGGGCTTCCCTGCAGATCGGGTATTTTGCCCAGGCGCACGAAGGGCTTTCCGCGCCGAACTCCTTGATCCAGGAGATCCAGTCCGTTCGCCCCGAGATGCTCCCAGGACAGGTGCGTGAATACCTGGGCAAGTTCCTCTTCTCCGGGGATGATGTCTTCAAGAAGGTCGCCGTCCTCTCCGGGGGGGAGCGCGGGCGCTTGGCGCTGGCGAAACTGGCCCTCCAGGAAACCAATCTGCTCCTGCTCGACGAGCCGACCAATCACCTGGATATCCCCTCCCAGGAGATCCTTCAGGAGGTGCTGGAAGATTATGCCGGGACCATCCTGCTGGTCACCCATGACCGCTACCTGATCGATGCCCTGGGCACCCAGATCTGGGAGATCGATCCGCAGGAAACCAGGCTGACCGTCTTCCGGGGCACATACAGTCAACGCAGGGAAGAATACGAGCGCCTGGCGGCATTGCGGGCCGCCCAGGAGTCCGGGTCAGAATCGCCGCGCCCTGCCCGCCGGGTGGTCGACTCGTCCGTCAAGGAAGCTCGACGCAGGGTGGCGCGCCTGCAGGAACTGGAGAACAGGATTTCTGGGCTGGAAGCTGAGTTGGCTGAAATCGGGCACCGGCTGGAGAATCCCCCGACGGACACTGACCTGGTGCGGAAATGGGGCAACCAGTATACCGCCTTGCAAAAAGAGATGGACCGGCAATTGCAGGAATGGGAAAGCCTGCAGGATTGACGACTGATAGCCAGATCGAGGCGGGGCCTACTCCCGCCTCGATCTTTTACCGGTAGGGAATCTCACCTTCTTCCTTGGATTTTTATCCTCTGCCTCGAGCGGTTCCACGTGGACGGTTACATCCGCGCCGGGGATGATCTCCTGCACCTTCTTCTCGATCTCCTCCGTGGTCGCGTGGGCGCGGTGAAGGTGGATGTTGCCGTTCATGGTCACATGCAGGTCCACAAACCAGCTGGCACCGGAGGGCCGGATGCGGACGGCGTGTGCGTTCGATACTCCTTCGATCGAAGCTGCCGCCTTTCTCACCCTTTCGGCCTGTCCTTTGGGTGCGGTATCCAGCAGGCCGGCGATCGTCCGCCAGCCCAATTGAGCACTGATGTAGATGACGATCCCTGCCACGACCAGCGCGGCGAGGGAGTCGGCTTTGTGCATCCAGGGCAGGCCGGGGGTATAGCGGGCGATGGTCAGGCCGATCAGTCCCAGGATGACCACTGCCGAGGACCAGATATCCGTGCTGAAGTGCAGGGCGTCCGCTTCGAGCGCCTGACTGCGGTACTTGCGTGCCGTCCGAAAAAGGATCCGTGAACGGGTGTAATCGACGACCATCGAAAGCCCCATAATAATGAAAGACCAGATCGAGGTCTCGACCTTTACGCTGATGAAAAACAAGCGCTGGACGGCCTCGTAGATGACCCAGGCCGAGGTGCCCAGCAGGAGCAGGGTTTCGAAGAGGGCTGACAGGTTCTCGATCTTTCCGTGGCCAAAAGGATGTTCCCTGTCCGGTGGTTTATCCGAGAACCGCACTGCCAGGTAGGTCATGGCCGCGGCAACCAGGTCCAGGGCGGAATGGGCGGCCTCGGCCAGGATCCCGAGGGAATTGGTCAGTAACCCGACCGCCAGCTTGAAGGCGGTCAGTCCAACCGCAGCGAGGACGGAACTCCGCGCTGCGGAGCGTTTCTCCTTTCTACCATCGGTTTCAAGCATAGGTTCCTTGTCCAGCAGCAGGCAGGAAGATTATATCCTGAGAAAAACCAGCTATCTGCAAGAGGACAAAAGTCACGATTAAATCATAAAGCGGGGGAAACCGTCAAAACCACACCGTGGATTCCGGGCTGGACAGCAAAGCATGCCGCGGGAGGAGGCGATGCTTTTGCCAAGGGCGGCCCTTCGGCAGGGCTCGTCGCTTATTTGCGTTTGGGCTGCGTCGGCCGCAGGGTTTTACCAGGTCTGCGGACTGTTTTGCGTTTCTTGAGGCGTACCGGCTTCCGAACCGATTCCTGGGGCGCGGTTTTCCCGGTCCTCCTGGCTTTCGGTTTGACCTTTGGGACCGCCCCAGCCGGGGTTTTCCCGCGGGTGCTGGTTGTCTTCGGTTTCTTGGCAAGTACCGCCTTCCGGGCCAGCTTCTGGGGAGCGGTTTTCCTGGTCTTCTTGGTTTTTGGTTTGACCTTTGGGACCGACCCCGCCGGGGTTTTCCCGCGCGTGCTGGTTGCCTTCGGTTTCTTGGGACGCATCGGCTTCCGGGCTGGCTTGTGGGGAGCGGTTTTTCCGGGCTTCTTGGCTATCGGTTTGACCTCTGCTGCCACTGCGGCCGGGGCGAACATCTCTCGCAGTCTGCCTTCCACGGACTGCACTCCGGCGCCGTCCAATGCTCGACAAACGGCTGCAAGCCTTCCATCGAGATCGGAGACCTCGCGGAAATCGACAAACGCATGGCACTGGTAGGCCTTCAACTCCACGAATAGACCATGGTGCATGAGTTCTCGACTGGAACGGATGAATTCCAACCCGCTGGGAATGTCCCGGAAAAGCAAATAGTCGTTGTCGCCGCCGCGCAGGGCCAGGCCATCGCCGAGGGTCCGCTGGACAAGCCGCAGGGACGCCTTGTCCATGGAGGCCACCGAACGCTTGATCCATCCGCTTGTCTCGGCGAACTTATTCTGGTAGATCACCAGGCCCCGCTCACGGTCGTTCCCGTTCGAGAAGGCGAAGACGTCCTCGTTGACTTTCCCGGCGGGGGTGAAGAAATCATAGAGCAGGAAGTTTTCAACGTCCGCAAACAGGTGCCGTCGGCGGAGCAGGGGAAAGATCTGCCAGGCGTGGCGCGCGATCAGCCCCTCGTTCGGGTGCTCGTCCCAATAAGCCCGACGATATTCCATGCCGTACTTTTCGTGAAAACCCTCGATTTGTCCATGTCCGATCATCGGCAGGCCTGGCAGGGTCGCCAAAAGGGTGGCGACCCCGAAGTACTTGTCGCCGTCCCCGAACTGCTCGACCGCAGTTTTCTCATCCGGGTTGTTCATGAAGTTGACAAACCGTTTGAGGACCTGCGGATCGAACTCAAGAACGTTCTTCATGACCGTGCGGTACTTGGCGTTATCCTCATCGCGCAGCATGTGCATGAAAGCCGAGTTGTAGACCCGGTGCATGCCTAACGTGCGCACGAAATACCCCTCCATCAGCCAGAAGGCTTCGGCCAGCAGCAGGGTATCGGGGACTTCTGCGGCTACCCGATCCACTACTTCGCGCCAGAACTCATTGGGAAGGGCGGCATCGAACTGGGCGCGCGTCATGCCGTGCTCCGAGCGCGAAGGGATCGCTCCGCCTGCGCCCGGCTCGGGGAACCACAACCGCTGGATATGCTTTTTGGCGAGCGTCATGGCGGCGTCGAAACGGATGATCGGGAAGTTGCGCGCCACGTGCAGGATGGTCTGGATGACCGCCTCGCGCACCTCGGCTTTCGAAAAGTCCAGCTGGGCAGTATCGTTCCATGGCATGGACGTGCCGTCATTGCCGTGGTAGATGTAGCGTGCATCCCCCGTCCAGCGATCCGTACGTTTGAAGACCACCGCAGCATCGGCGCGGTCGTAGTAGTGGTCCTCAATGTACACTCCGGTGCGGCTGTCACTCGAAAGATCCACGCCGTTAAAGGTGTAGTTCGGGTAAGGAGGGTAGGGCAGTGACAGGAACCAATCGGGATGATCGCTCACCCAATGCGAATCGACTCCCATGTGGTTTGGGACCATGTCCGCCGAGAGGCGGATCCCGCGTTGCCATGCCCGTCCGCGCAGGTTGCCCAATGCCTCCCAGCCACCCAGGTCCTCGGCGATCTGGTAGTCCATCAAGGAGTAGGCTGAAGCCACCGCCTCGGGATTGCCCATCATCTGCTTGATCCTCTGGGAGGCCCGGCTGCGTTCCCAAAGGCCGATCAACCACAGGCCGGTGATGCCGCGCTGCGCCAGGGCATCCAGCTCCTCGTCGGGGATCTGGTCCAGGCGCGTGATCGGCCTTTGATACCATTTGGAGAGCTGGTCCAGCCAGACGTAGGAGTTCTTGGCGACCAACACGAGGCGAGGCATCCAATCCTTGTCCTGGCTGAAGCGTTCATATTCGAACTCCGCCCCTGCGAAGCTGAGCACCGGTGTTTCCCCGCCGAATCCCCCGGTGCCTGTGCGCCGGATGGCCTCCTCCCGGACGAAATCGATGGAGCGCAGGATCCTCTGCACCAGCGCCTTGCCGAGGATTTTTCCCCAGCGCTCCAGCAGGTATTCCAGCTGGGCCTGGAGCGAATGCGGCGAGCGGCGGGCCGGAGCCAGGAGGATCTCCATCAAGGTCTCCTGCCCAGGCCCAAAAGCCGGCAGACTGGCGAAATAGGTTTGCAATCCCGAGATCATGGTCTCGTAGGCTGTGGTGCGCCGCAGTTCCTCATCGTCGAAGAGCTCGCGGTAGGGCCCGAAAGCCGGGTTGGCGTTGGCGAGGTAGAGCAGGAGCATTTCTTCCAGGCTGGTTTCCCGATGAGGAATGCCGGCGCTGGCCTGGTCGAGGTAGGCGCGCGGGGAGACCTGGCCGCGATGAACGGCCAGCGGGGGATAATCCTCGGTGAATTTAAGCAGGGTCGCCTCGACGGTGGCTTCACTCAGACGGGCATGCAGGTGGCCAAGAGCTTGGCGCATCACACCCGGGTTCTGCAGCTCATATTGGCGGATGAGCAGATGCAGGATCTCGTCGATCAGGCCCATGGCATTGACATCGCTGGCCGGAACCGTGTGGCCGAGGACGCGGGTCATTCGTTCGGCGAAGCGGCGGGCCGCCGCAAAATCCGCCAGGAGAACATGGCCGTTCAAGGCGAACAGCTGCTCATCGAACTGATATCGCGTCCTGGCTTTGCGGGAGACATGAAACTCATAGGTGGGCATAGGGACCTCGCGGACGGCGATCGGTGCCTGAAAAGACTCAATACGTCTTTATTCATTTGAGTATAATCGAGTTTATCGTCCATGAGATTCCATCCTTTTCGGATACTTTTTTCCACAGGGATCGGAACCGCGGGGGAAAAGATTTAACCCCGCGCCTTTAAACGACCCCGGCTTTCAGGTTCAAGAAAACGAAAACCCTCACCACAAGGTAAGGGTTCGTCTTTCGCTTCTGCCCGCTGATCTTGCCGGACCTGGAAATGCCTTCGTAAAAACGATCAGGTGCCTTTTTCCGGAACCAGCAGTTCCCCCATGACCGTCAGGATCAAGGTCACGATCCAGATGGCCAGCGTGGCGAGGAGGCTGTAATTTTCGACGTTGTCCTCGCGGACCTCGACCTCCCGCAAGGACCGCCCGGCCAGCACGAAGCCGTTCCCGGTTCCTATGGTGACAGTTGCCATGCGGACTCCGGGCTCGGGCTGCCAGGTGACCCGATCCTCCCCATGTTGGCGGGTGTAATCGAGGACCCCCCCAGGGAAGGATGGGACCTTTCCGTGCAAGGTGGCGGAGGAAGCCACGACATTTCCTGCGCTGTCGAATACCATGATGAACGGGGCAAGGCTGCTGGCGATCTCCACTTGGGCAGATGGGACAACGGAGTCTACACTTGCACCGGCTTTCAGGCTGGCAGCGGCATCCTCTGCCATCTGGATTTGCGGGTCATTGGCGCCCTGGCGCAGGGATTGTTGGACGGCCAGGTAGACCAGGGCACACAAGCAGACCGTGGCAACCGCCAGCGGCAGCCATTTTTTCAAGATTCGGAAAAAGATGGACATGCTCCTACCTCCAGGATGGAATGGGATCGATTCCTATTCTATCCCAGCACCGTTCGGAAATCCTTGCAGATGCTGGCAAAACCTATCGGCTTTGGCACCCTTTGCTCCTTTGATGAAGATAGGACCAGTAGGCTTCATTCCTTTTACTATTCAAACCGGAATCCGATCAGGGAGATGGATCCCGGGAAGCGGATCGCAAGGTTTAGGTCGCAAATTAAATTTGGATGGAGAGCGTGAGTCCCCAAAAGTCGGGGGATTTACATGGACCGAGTGACCGCGTCGGCGTTCGAAGGGGGAAGCCGATGCCCGTCCGTTTGAGCGGTTAGATGACGTCCGGGATGGGATGGATCGTGACCATGGGGCGGCGGGGAGCGAAGCGGATCAGATCTTCGCGGCTGGGCCTGGAGGGGATCCCTTCGGAGCGGAGAATGGCTCCGAACAGGGTGGGATTGCGCTTCAACTGGCTCTGAAGATAGTCGGCGATTCTTTCGGGATCGGCAGTCTCTTCGGCAATGGCGTCGAACTGGCGGCGGCCGACGCGCACCCGCACCCTCGGATCAGCCCTGATATTGCGGAGCCAGTCGGCGGAAGGGCCGCGCGCGGAGGCGATCATGAGCATGCCATCCCTTTCCTCGTAGACGAGAGGCGTGACCCTCGGCTGCCGCGACTTGCGCCCGACCGTGGTCAGCAGCAACACGAATCTGCCGGTGAGGGGACCCAAACCGACGGCATACGCCATGATGGGACCGAGATGGATGAGCCGCCAGAAGAAACGGGGTGCTTTCACGGAATTTGTCCCTGGGGCGTCTGGAGATGGCACGGAGCGATCGCTGACGGGGGGGCCGAAATGCGGAGCGGCGCTCCAGCGATGCAGCCAAACCCCAAGCGGGTTTGACGGAAACGTCCGCTCCTGTTACAGGAATCATTATAAGGCTGTTTGCGCCAGACTCGCTCGATCATTGACCGAGCCGACCGCGGCCGGGAAGGGAAATTCGGGCTTGACTTATCCGAATTTTGGCTTTATGATTACGGATGTAAGTTGCCAGTAAGTTCACGTTGGAAGGATTGACGATGGCCCGAGG
>Ga0209039_10000445_pt1 | contig 40466 bp, 36 predicted proteins | sample BogFormECP12_OM1_FD_188238 | JGI IMG/M metagenome (GOLD analysis project Ga0209039, IMG submission 188238) | Bog forest soil microbial communities from Calvert Island, British Columbia, Canada - ECP12_OM1 (SPAdes) (version 2) | ecosystem: Environmental > Aquatic > Freshwater > Wetlands > Bog ...
TATGCGAGATCTCCAACAGCCTGGCCTGCTCGCGAGAGCGTATTTCTACACGCCTACGGAGTAGCTGTTCGGCCTTAATCCGTTTGCTGACATCACGGACCATCCCCAGCAAGCAGGACCGGCCTTGATAAGTGAATGCCGACCCACGCCATTCTGCAAAAAAGGTTGAGCCATCCTGACGCACCTCCAGGGTCCGTCTGTTGAGCATCCTATCCGACTGAAATGCTCGGATATACTCACTGAATACATTTTGGCTGTCGGGATGTATAAATACTGTCAGTTGTAGTCCGATGAATTCTTCGCGTGTGTAACCGTGCATGGCGCATGCCGCAGGGTTTGCCTCAACCACCAGCCCGGTTTCCAAATCGGTAATGATTATCCCGTCATTGGCGGCATCGAAAATGCTGCGATACTGCCATTCTTTACCTGCTTGATTTGGTTGGATGTGCTGCAATAGATCCCTATCCCTTCGTTTTACTTTCCGAAAGGCACCAAATTTAATAAAATTTATTTTACTATAAAATACAAAAATCATTAATCGAGCTAAACGATATTCTACTTTCTTTGCCATAAGCCCATTGGACTGGGGCAAAACAGGTAGGCCATTGGATGGGAGAAGCATTTTCCGGTTATTGTCCTTTTAAGCCATTGGTTAAGGGTTCAAGCCCTCGCGACCCTATGGGCTCCGCGCTCACAAGAAACCCCGTCAGGGTTTTTTTGAGTGCACCCAAATGGGTTTGCTATTCGAGCACTCGCGAGGCACTCTACCGGCTCGGTACTTACCTGATAAATGAGAATTAGATTATTTAATAGGGAAAAAAAGAAGTACACTCAGAAATACAAAAGAAAGGTTAGGAAAAATGAATTCTGAATATGTCGTGGCCTTGATAACCGCCCCTTCGAACGAAATCGCTAAAAGTATTATCGATAAACTATTACAAGAAAAATTAGCCGCCTGCGTAAATATTGTATCGCCCATCAGCTCTTTCTATGTTTGGGAGGGTAAAATTTGTGACGATTCTGAAGTCTTGTTAATTTGCAAAACCAGGGCTGATCTTTTTCAAAATGAATTTATATCTGCCGTGAAGTCGGTTCACCCCTACGATGTACCCGAAATTATTGCCTTGCCAATTCTAATGGGATCGCAATCCTATCTTGATTGGATCAAAGACGTTACAAAATCTTGACCCCTTCGAATTGATCTAAAATTAAGATTTGTCAGGAAGAAAGCGAGATCGGCCAGGGAAATTCAACGAGTTTGTATTTGCACCTGCCAACCATCTTGGAAAAATAAAGCAGCAGCTTAAAAAACGGCTGCTGCTTTATTTTTATCTTTTACTCGCTCTGGCTGCCCGGCGCGGAACCTGACTAATTCTATGTTGTCGGCGTTGGCGTAGGGGTGGGCGTCGGGCTGGTTATCACAGTCAGCGTTGGCGTAAGGATGGGCGTCGGGCTGGCTGTCACAGTCGGCGTTGGCGTAAGGATGGGCGTCGGGCTGGCGGTCGCGGTGGGCGTTAAGGTCTGGGACGGCGCAGCTGTGATACTGGGCAGTGGCGTATGCGTGGGCGTAGCTGTTGGCGAAGTAGTTGCCAATGTTGGCTTGCTGGTCGGGGTATGTTTGGAGGCGGCGGCTTTCATGGAGCTGTCCGAGGAGGCCGTTTCATAGGCGCCAACGTCGCAAGGATTCTTGCGAGGCTGGCCGCGCTGGTCCGTGCTGACTGAGATCGGCAGCGGAGAGGTGCTGGAGAAGCCGCTCCAATCGCATTGGCCTGCACCGATGGCCGGGCTGCCGGTCTGCAACGACATGGTCTGGGTGGGCCCACCGCTGTCTGCCAGCGCATTGAGTAGAGGATCGACGTTCTGCTGGTCGCTGCTGATCCACCCGCTGGAGCCTGTCGTGCCGTTAACCAGGTTGTTCCCCAAAGAAGTCAGTGCGCCGTTCATATTTGGGCTGCCAGAATCGGCCACGTTGCCGCTCAAGATTGTGCCGCCCAGGTTCAGCGTGCCGCCATTCTCGGCGATAGCACCGCCATACCCCGAAGCCCAGTTGCCAGAAAAAGTGCTGTTGGTGACGGTCAACGGGCCGTGATTGTCAATGGCCCCACCATCGCTGTAATAGCCAGCGCTATTGGCCGTGAAGGTGCAGTTGCTGACCGTCATCGTCCCGCGGTTGATGATCGCCCCGCCAGAATCATTGCCCATCGAGCCACTTATTCCTGCATTATCGTTAAACGTAGAGTTCGTGATCTTCGTCACCGCTCCCTCACCGGCCGCAATAGCTCCGCCGTAAGCGTAAAAAGCGTTGACCCGCTGGTGCATGAACGTGCTTTTATCGACCGTCAATGAGTGGCCATTGTAAACATTGATCGCTCCGCCCGGACCATCAGACAAATTGCTATCGAAAATAACGCTGGTGACCGTCAGATCACCCTCGTCATAAATGGCGCCTCCGTTTGCGCCATGGTTGTTCTTGAGCACCAGGTTGGAAATTGCCAGCGTTCCAAGGTCCTGAAAGGCGCCCCCGCCATCCACGGCATTACCTCCATGCTGGATGGTCAGGCCAGAAATCGATGCTGTGATCCCGTTCGGGATTGTGAAAACAATATAGGTAGAATTGCCATCCACAGCCGCCAGGTTTGTGCCAGGCCCCTGGATGGTCAGATTCTTGCCGATATTCAGCGTGCCCGAGCTGAGGGTAATGGTGGTGAGGGAGGTATTGAAAACAGCTGGATCGAAAGTGATTACCGCCCCGTCCGGTGCGTTGGCGATCACATCGCGCAGGCTGCCCGTGCCGCTATCGTTGGCGTTCTCAACCATCCAGGGGTTCACCGTGGGGCTGGGCGTGTTGGTAGGTGTATTCGTGGGGCTGGGCGTCTGGGTCGGTGTGGGCGTGACCGTGGGGGTAGGCGTGGCGGTCGCCAAAGTATAGGGCGATTCGAGTGCACCGGCGTCGCAGGGTGTCTTGCGCGTTACGCCACGCTGGTCGGCGGTGACCGAATTCGGCGCCGGGTATTCTGGATATTGTTTGGCCACGCTGCTCCAATCGCAAACGCCCTTGCCTATGGCCGGGCTCTTATCCTCCAGCGCCATCGTCTGGTTCGTCCCGGGCGGGTTCAACGCCAGCGCATCCAGCTTCGGGTCGGCGTAGAGCTGGTCACTTTGCAGGAAACCAAGCCCGGTCACGCCGAACGGGTAGCCGACCAGGTTATTGCCCAGCGAGGCGGTCAGGATGCCGCTGACGTCAGAACCGGAGGCGGCGCTATTGCCATAAAGGATTGTGCTGCCGAGGTAGAAGTGCCCGGCGTCGCTGTCGATGCCGCCACCGCTGGTCAGGGCGGAGTTGCTGGCGATGGTGGAGTTGCCAACGGTCAGGATGCCCTGGTTGTAGATGGCGCCCCCACCGCCGCTGGTGGCGGTATTGGAGGCGAAGGTGCTGTTGCTGACCATCATCGCTTCGGGCTGGCCGGAGACGATATTGGCGATGGCGCCGCCCGATCCACCGGCTGTGTTGCCTGAGAAGGTCGTATTGCTGATCGTGATGGTGTAGCTGCTATAGATGGCACCTCCGCTGCCATCGCTGGTGTTGGCGTTGAAGGTGCTTTGATCGACCACTGCCACGCTGCTATTATAGAGCGCCGCGCCCTTGCCGGATTCGCCATCCGCGGAGGTGACAGAGTTGTTAGAGAAGGTGCAGCCGGAGATGGCAATATTCCCGTAGGTGCCCCCGCTGGAAATAGCGCCGCCGGCAAAGCTGCCGCTGCTCCCGGCACCGGATTGGTAGATCACCGAGTTGTTGGAAAAGACGCTATTGACTACCTTCATGCTGGTCTGGTTACTGATTGCCCCGCCTGAGCCGAGCAAGGCCTGGTTATTGCTAAAAGTGCTTCCGGAAACCTGGATGCACCAGCCCGAGACTCCACAGGGCACATCGTTGAAAATAGCCGGCCCTGCCACCGTTGAGTGATCGTCGTTGAAGACAGTACCGGTAATATTGGTCGAATCTCCGGTAATGATGCCGCCAGCCTGTTCGTGCTGGATGACCAGATTGGAGACGGTCAGCAATCCCCCATAAGAGTGGAAACTGATCGCACCCTGGGTGCCATTTTGCATGGTAAAGCCAGACAGGGTCAGATTGACCGGTTTGCCGGCATCGGCTACAACAAAACCGCCCCCATCGATGCTGAGCTGGCTGGCGCCTGGGCCCTGGATGGTCAGGTCCTTTTCGATCTGGATCAGGCCGGATGTTAGCTGGATATTGGATACGCTCGGATCAAAGGTGATGACCGTCTCAGCCGGTGCGCCGGCGGCGATATCGCGCAGGCTACCGGGACCGCTATCGTTGCCGTTCATCACAATCCAGGCTGCTGGCGTAGCAGTGGCCGTGGGGGTCTGCGTAGGCGTGGGGGTGATGGTGGAGGTGGGGGTGCGTGTGGGCGTGAGCGTCCGGGTAGGCGTCAGCGTGCGTGTCGGCGTGCTGGTTTTGGTGAGAGTAGGTGTGCGGGTAGGCGTGCGGGTAGGCGTCTTGGTGGGCTGGGTGTAGTAGGCCGATTCAAAGGCGCCCACGTCGCAGGGATCCTTGCGAGCTACCCCACGCTGGTCGAATCTGAGCGGCCCAGCCGGGCTGGTCAGGCGGCAGTCGCCTTTCTGGATGGCCGGGCTGCCGGCCTTCAAGGCCAGGGTTTCGGTAATGCCGTGAGTGCTATTCAACGCCGGGGGAGTAACCAGCTTCGGGTCGAGCGGCGTCTCACCGCCGCGCTGGTCGCTAGAAACCAGTTCGGTAGTAATGTTGCGCGGATCGCCAAACAGGTTGTAGCCCAGTGAGGTGATGGCGCCGTCGACATCGTTGCTCTGGTAAGTCAGCAAATCAAACGTAGAATAATTATTGGCGATAATATTGCTGCCCAGGTTGAGCGTGGCAGAGGCAGTGTTGTTGATGCCACCGCCGGCCCCCTCGACCGAGTTGTATCCCTCAACCGTGTTGTAGGCGATGGTGCTGCTGTAAACGGTCATGGTGGCTTGATTATCGATACCGCCGCCGCTGCCGCCGTTGAACGTATTCAGGTAGGTGGTCAGGTTGTTGAAGATGGTCGTGTTGCTGATAGTCGCCACGCCGTTGTTCAGGTTTTCAATGGCTGCCCCGGCTGTATCGGCCTTGTTCTGGACGAACGTGCTGCCATAGACGGTCAGCGTGCCGCCATCGTTGGCGATGCCGCCGCCAGATTGGAGAGAGTAGTTGCCGGAGAACTTGCAGTCAGAGACCGACAGCGTTCCGGTATTGTAAATGGCTCCGCCATTGCCCCAGGCGGTGTTCGCCGCCAGGATGCTGTCCCTGACGGTCAAGGTACCGGCGTTGCTGATCGCCCCGCCGGCGCCGTTGGGCTTGCCATTTTCCATATCCAGGCCGGAAAGCGTCACGATAACGCCGCTGCTAACGGTAAACAGGCGCTCCTGGGTGAACTGGTTGCTGTTGACCGTCAGCTGGACGATATTCGCGCCAGGCCCCTGGATGGTGATATCGCGGGTCAGCGGAATGGCAGCGTAGAGGGTGATGGACTGCGGGCTGCTGGCCTTGAAGACCGCCGGGTCGAATGTGATGGTCGCTCCGGCGGGCGCGTTCGCCACGATATAGCGCAGGCTGCCCGGAATGCCGCCCACATAATCGTCTGCGGTGGTTTCGACCACCGGGCTGAAGACAGGCGTTGCGGTAGCTGTCGGGGTGGAAGTTGGGGTCGGGGTGTGGGTAGGTGTAGGCGTTAGCGTAGGCGTGCGCGTCGAGGTCGGGGTGTGGGTGATGACAGTAGGTGTACGGGTTTGGGTTGGGGTGCGCGTTTGGGTAGGTGTAGGTGTGTTGGTAGGCGTGCGCGTTGGGGACGGCGTAGTCGTGCTGGTGGGGGTGCGCGTGACCGTGGGCGTAAAGGTCGGCGAGGGGATGATCCCGCTGCTATACCATTCGTAGGCGCCTACGTCGCAAGGTTTTTGGCGGGTTACCCCGCGCTGGTCTATGGTCACCGCCAGAGCCTTGGTCAGAGAGCAATTGCCCTTCTGGATGGCCGGACTGCCGTTTAGCAGCGCCATGGTATAGGTGCTGCCGGGACTGTTCAGCGCCACAGCGCTAAGCAGTGGATTGCCAACCTGGTCGCTGCTTTTCCAGCCGCTCACACCGCTATTGTTACCGACCAGGTTGTTGCCCAGCGAGGTCAACACGGTGACCAGGTCCGGCCCGGCCAGGCCGGTATTCTCAGCCACGATGCTGCTGCCCATGGTCAGCGTGGAGCCGGCGTTATTGAAAATCCCGCCGCCGCTGACGGCCGAGTTGCCCGCGATGGTGCTGTTGTTGATCGCCAGGTGTTGCGTGCTGTAAATTCCGCCGCCCGATCCGAGGAAGAACGAGCCAACCGAGTTACCCGCCACAGTGCTGTTGCTCAGCGTAAAGATATAGGTGTTATAGATGCCGCCGCCCAGGCCAATCAGGGTGGTGTTGTTATGCACCGAGCTTTCGTGCAGTGTCAGATTCCCGGTATTGTAGATGCCTGCCCCCGAGCCGCTGATCAGCGCATTATCGTGGATATCCACCCTGTTCAAGACCAGGTAGCCGTCGTTGTGCAGGCCGCCGCCGGTGCTGCTGCTCCCTTTCTGCAGGCTCAGATCGCTGATCGTGACAATAGCCCCGGTTTTCACCGTGAGCACGCAGGCCTTGCCCTGCCCATCCAGCGCCAGCATTTGCGCCCCCGGCCCATGCAGGATCAGGTTGTGGGTGATGGACAACCCGCCGCCGGCCAAATTGATGGTTTGCGGAGCGTTGGGCGGGTAAAACGTGGCGTCGAACGTGATATTCGAGTTGGCGGGTGCGTCGGCCAGCGCCAGGCGCAGGCTGCCGGCGCCCGCATCGTGGGTGTTATGCACTACCGGATCATACTTGGTTTCGTAAGCGCCCACGTCGCACAAAGGCGCTTTGCGATAATAATTGCGCTGGTCATAATAAGTGAAGCGGGCCGGGGCGGGCAGGCTGCAATTGCCCAGGCCGATAGCCGGGCTGCCGGCGTTCAGCGGCAGGGTGCCGTGGATAGGATCGAGACTGGCGGTATCCGGATCGACGTTCTGCTGGTCGCTGGAGACCAGCCCGCTGGCCCCGCTTGGGTCGCCGATGAGGTTATTGCCCAGGGAAGTCACGGCCCCGTCGATGTCGACGCCGCCGCTGCCGTTGGTGTTGTGGGCCACGATGCTGCTACCCAGGTTCAGCAGACCTTTATAGTTCTGGATGCCGCCGCCTACCGCCGAAGAGCTATTGGCCATGACGGTGCTGTTGGCAACCGTCAGCGTCCCGGTAGAATTGACGTACAGGCCGCCTCCGCCCAGGGAGGCCGAGTTGCCGTAAAAAGTGCTGTTCGCTACGCTCACCGGCGCAGCGGCGTACAGCCCACCGCCATAGGCACTGGCAGCCGTGTTATTAAGGAAAGCGCTCTTTGTGACGGTGACCGCCAGGCCGTTTGCGTAGAGGCCGCCGCCAGAGACGCTGGCCGTATTCCCGCTGATGGTACCATTTAGGGTCAGGCTGCCGCTGCAGGCGATGCCTCCGCCCATGTGGGCATGGTTGCCGGTAACGGCCACGCCGTCCAACGTCAGGGCGCCCACGCTGCTGATCCCGCCGCCATCGCTGCTGCCGGCGTTGCCATTCTGGATGGTCAGGCTGGAAATGGAGACAATGCCTTGCGTGATGGTGATGACCCGGCTGGCGTTGTTACCGTCAATGGCCAGGCTGGCGTATGGCCCGCTGATGGTCAGGTCTTTATCGATCAGCAGAGGGCCGCTGGTCAGCAGGATGGTAGTGGGCGTACTGAAATAGAGCGGGTCGAAGGTGATGGTTTGGCCGGCCGGTGCGTAGCGGATCGCAAAGCGCAGACTACCGCCGCCATCATCGTTGGCGTTAAACACCACCGGAATGTAGGAGGTCTCGTAGGAACCGGCGTCACAGCCGGGCATGCGGCGCGTGACGTAGCGCTGGTCGATAGTGACCTGCCCGGCCGGCGAGGGCAGGTTGCAGTTGCCCATGCCGTAGGCCGGGCTGCCGGTCTGGAGAGGAATCGTGTCCGTCGGGCCGCCCCAGCCTGAAAATGCGCCCAGCATGGGGTCGACACTCTGTTGGTCGGTAGAGACCAGGCCAGTGGTGTTATACGGATTGCCGACCAGGTTATTGCCCAGCGAGCTGACGTGCCCATCGATATCCAGCCCGCCGTCGCCGGTGGTAGAGTTGGTAGCCACGATGCTGCTGCCCAGGTAGAGGATGCCGTTATAGTTATAAATCCCGCCGCCATTTCCCGAGGTGCTGTTTTTGGCGATGGTGCTGTTGCCCAGCACCAATTCACCCAGCGGGTTGACGTATAATCCGCCCCCGCCGCGGTAGGCCGTGTTTTCGTAAACGGTGCTGTTGCTGACCGTCGCATTTCCATAGACGTACATTCCCCCGCCGTAGCCGCTCATGGCCGTATTGTCGTTCAAAGTGCTGGTCGTGAGGGTGGCCGTCCCGTTGTTGTTGTCGATGCCGCCGCCGCTGACGCTGGCCTGGTTTTGTGAAATGGTGGTGTTGGAAATGGTCAAGGGACCCGAGCTATCGATCCCGCCGCCGCCGCCGGCGGTAGCGGTGTTATTCGAGATGTACAGGTAAATGAGCAGCAGGCTGCCGCTGTTTTCGATACCGCCGCCGGACTTCGCTTTGTTATTGATGATAGAAACCGTGCCCATGGTCAGCGATCCGGCATTATTGACCCCGCCCCCATTACCGCTGCCGGTGTAGCCATTCTGGATGGTAAGCCCGGCGATGCTAACCGTCCCCTGCGTGATGGTGAAAACCGGGCTGGCATGGTTGCCATCAATCAGGGCGTTTGCCATGCCCGGCCCGTTGATGCTCAGGTTGTGGCTGATCAGCAGGCTGCCGCTGGTCAGCAGGATGGTCTTGGGCGAGTTGAACACCGCCGGATCAAAGGTCACCGTCCCGCCAGCCGAGGCGTCGGTGATGGCCAGGCGCAGGCTGCCGCCGCCGTGGTCGTTGGTGTTGTGGACGATTGGGTCGTAGGCAGTTTCGTAGGCGCCTACGTCGCAGGCCGGCGACTTGCGGAAATGCCCGCGTTGGTCGCCGGTGACCGCGGCGGCCGGCGAGGGCAGGTTACAGTTGCCCATGCCGATGGCCGGGCTGCCCGCCATGGGCGACATGGTCTGCGTGGCTCCATCATAGCTGGCCAGGGGATTGAGCAGCGGGTCGGTGATTCCGGTCTGGTCGCTGGCAACGGTGTTAACACTAGAAGAGATCATGATGTTGTTGCCCAGCGAGGTAAATAAAACCCCGCCCTGCAGATGGTCAACAATTGTGCTGCCCATCGTCATAACACCATGGTTGTCGATGCCCTGGGAAGTATTGCTGGACAAGCCAGGGCGATTATCATAAATGGTGCTGTTATAGAGGGTTAGATTGCCGCCAGCATTGCCGTTCAGGATGCCGTTTCCATCGGCTGTCAAGGCAATATTATCGGTGATGGTGCTGTTGAAGATGGTCAGTTGACCCATGTTGTAAACAGCTCCACCGCCATTATTTTTTTGCAGGGATTGCGATATATTGCTGTTAAAGAGGCTGGTCTGAATGAGCGCCACGTCTTGTTGGCAGCCATCTGAACAGCCATTGACGAGGGCACCGCCATTAATTTGGGCGACATTCTGGCTAAACGTGCTGAGCGAAACTGCCAGGGTACCAAGATAATTACCAATAGCCCCGCCCGAACCCTCACTCACCGAATTGCCATTGAATGTGCTGTTGTTCACCTGCAATGATCCTTCAAATAAGTCAATGGCTCCGCCGGTATCGGACGTGATATTATTGCTAAAAGTACTGGCATTGACCGTCGCCGTGCCGCTCCCCACGTAGAGCGCCCCACCATAATCAGCACTGGAATTGCCGGTGAACTGGCTGTTATTAATCACAAGCGTGCCGTCGCTGGAAATTGCCCCACCCGAAACAGCTGAGCGGTTTGCGCTAAATGTACAGTTTGTGACGGTCAGGGAGCCGCCATGATTGAAGATGGCGGCACCCTGTGCGTAGAAAACTAGTTGGTCAAAATCAACATTTGTCAGGTTCAGCGTGCCATTATTTTGAATACCTTCCGCTTGTAAGCCAGAACCTCTTTGAATAGTCAAATCCGAAATATTGGCCGTGACCCCCGGTTGAACGACAAAAACTGGACCGCCGGTGCTTTTAATAATCAATCCTCCCATTCCCGGTCCCTGGATGGTCAGATCTCTACCAATAAATAATGTTATTAAATCACTATGCAACGTAATAGTATCATAGCCAGCTGAGAAAATGCTGCTGTCAAAAACGATTAGATCGCCGCTAGAGGACTGGGCAATGGCTTCACGCAAATCTAACACACCGTCCACGTGCGTGTCCTTCAGCGAGGTGACGACGATCGTATTCCCACTGTCCGACAGGATGGTGGCCGCCTGGGTTGTTTTAATAGGGATAATGGCAAGAATAATAGCAAGCGCAAGAAGAAATGGAGCCAGATGATGCTTTTGCATTTTTCCCTCCTAGCCGTCTGGATTGGTTCGAAGTACGTTCTTCTGTTGGATTATTAATTTGTAGACTTAACTGGATTTAATCATATTAGCACGAAGATTAATGATTGTCTATCGTTAAATATTAACCAGAATTAGATATTAATGAACTAAAACCATAAAAATGAACCGGGAACCCGAACGACAATCACGAAACCCTTCTGCACGCAGAGCGTATATAGAAATAGGCTCAATTATTCCATCGGGAGGAAAAAATGGCTGAGGATAATATCCGAACCAAACCAGATGTTCACAAGCCAGGAATGGCCCGCCAGGGCGGCGGCTCAGACGCCGTCTACGGCATCGGGCTGATCGGCGCCTGGCTCTACTATTTTCAGCGCGCCACGACCAACCAGGAGCACATCCAGGCCTTCTTCAAAGGCCTGTTCTGGCCAGCATTTTTAGTCTACGATTTGCTGGTATTCCTGAATAAAAAGTAATCTGCCTGGTATAGGATACAAAACCGGAATGAGAAAATCCACCCGCATTGTTGCAACATTGCTCGGAATCCTGGCCGGTCTGGCAGGGTTGGAACATGGTTATTTTGAGATTCTGCAAGGCAATGTTCGTCCTACCATCTTCATGTTCCCTTCCTGGGGGCCGCAGCAATGCGACCCTGCCAGAATCTGGCACGCCTGTGAGCCGGCCATGAGCCTCTTACCCAACCTGCTCTTTACAGGCATGCTCACGGTCCTTATCAGCCTGGTCATCCTGGTCTGGTCGATCGCTTTTGTTCAGCGCCGGCGTGGAGGCAGCACGCTGCTTCTGCTCTCGCTGGCCCAGCTACTGCTGGGTGGCGGATTCTTCCCTCCCCTGATCGGCCTGGTGGCCGGAATAGCGGGGACACGCATCCGCAAACCGCTCTTCGGACAACCCTCCACCCTGACGCGTTTTGTTGCGTCCCTGTGGCCCTGGCCGCTGGTGATCCTGGTTGCCTGGCTAGTGGGGCAGTTTCCGCTGGGCGCGCTATTCAATGATTGGCTGAAAAGCATCATCATACCAGCCTTGCTGCTGATCGTGGTTTTGCTTCCGCTTTCAGTCTGGTGCGGCTATGCACATGATGCGACTCATACTGGATAAAAAGGAAACCGATGGATATCGTCTCGAAATTCGCCGTCATAATTATCTTGTTCCTGGCGACATTGGGCTTCGGCTTGTGGGTCAGTTTTTCCGGTAAGCCCTATAATGGCCTGCTATTCACTGCTCACAAGCTGTTCGCACTGGTGATGGTGGTCTTCATCGTGATCAGAATGATTCAGGTGCTCAGGGGTGTCCAGCCGCAAATGCTGCTGGTCAGCCTGCTGGCGCTGGCGGGTCTGTGCGTGATTGTGTTGTTCGCGACGGGCGCGCTGCTGAGTATTGGAACGCAACGATATAGCCTCAGCCTGACGACTCACCGGGTTGCTATGATCCTGCTGCCCCTGGCAATGGGCGGATCTCTCTACTTGCTAGTACAAGCGAGCCTGACATAAAGCAAAAAAGTGTAACTCAATAGCAAGATATGCTGTTTGGATCCCGGAAAAGAACGCTTCAAATATAAATGGGGGCTCCTTAGCCCGAGCTTAGTTTTCTTTCAGCTCTTTCTTTCTTTTTTGGATGAGGAATAACACCGAAAAGATATATCCGATTACCTGCCAGTTGAGCAGCAGCTTGATCATCCTGGGCAATTCTTCCGGATTTAAATACATCGTGCTTTCCCAGGCGCCAAGCAGCGAGCCGACGATCGTCATCCGATCCCCATCCCGCCCGACCGAACGGATGGACATCATAGAAGCACCTTTATCGTTTAGCACGTTGACTGATCTATTATCTTTCTCTTTCATCATTTGCGAGCATCTCCTGATTTGCGCTTTCCTGGATTAAAATTTGGGCAGAGCCAATTATTGCGGATATATCTGGATTAGCTCTGCCCGTTAGCCCTCAATGGACGTTATTTTTTCTTTTTCTTTTCATCGGCCTTAATGGCATTGACACAGTTGAGCGGCGCCCAACCGGAGATGCCGGAGCCTGGGTGGTTCGAGGTGCCGCACAGGTACATGTTCTTAATGGGCGCACGATAATCGGACATGCCAACAACCGGTCGGCAGTTGAACATGTTCTCAATCTTGATCATGCCGTGGGTCCAGGTGCCGCCCGTGGTATGGTACAGGCGCTCATAATCCGGAGGCGAGCAGCAGTTCGACCTGCGCGACCCCAAGAAAACAGCCCGGCTTCTAAGAGGGGATAAAAACCACGTCCGCGACACCTATCTTTGTTCCAAGGACATGATCGGCCAGGCGCGCTCCATCTTAGCCAGGCTGGACGATCATTTTCTCACCCGGCTGGTCGATGTGACCGAACTGCGCCTGGATAATTACTTTCGCAAGTAAATCGTCGGGTTGAGCGAACGTTTACAAATTTCAAAGCGAAGGAGTTCTTTCCGGGGCGGTCCTATAAAACCACCGTCATTTGTCCGACGCGGCTACAGCGTCCCCTGGCAACGATTTTACCCCGGTGATTGGGTGCGATGTGTTCTCATTCTGGGAACCGCTGGACGAACTTGTACTCACTCAGCTTTCGAAGAATTCCACCAACACCGGTGCGAGCACTTCCGGGCTGACGTCGTGGCGTTGACCCTCCAACGTGCGATGCTGTCCGTGGGGAACAGCCCCTGCAATGGCCTTGGCCGTGTCGTACATGAATGGAATGCTGGCGCTGCCGTTCATGGCGAGCGTAGGCGCAGTCACCAGGGCGGCCCGTGTGGCCGGCACCGCGCGGTCATCGCCCAGATCGATGGCATCGTAAATAAGCGTGGGTGCCACAGCCTCGAAGTCAGACCACATGGGTGACTGGCGCATGCCATCCACCATTTCGGCGGGCGTGCCTACAAACGTCATAAACAATGCGGCGGCATCCCCGCCGCGACCGGCAGACAGGAAATCCGCTAGCTGTCTGCGATAATCTCTCCATTCTTGCCGGGTAGCTTCATCATTATTATAGGGCGCCTCGTATATCGCCAGCTTCTTGACCTGGTCGCCCAGCCGGCTGGCAGCTTCAAGGGCCAAAGCGCCGCCTGAGGATACGCCGCACAAAAACGCAGATCCACCGGCGGCCTGAATAAGCGCTTCAAGATCTTCAACCTCACGCTCGATGGCATGGGGCCGGGTGTCGCGGCTGTCGCCGCTCTGGCCGCGGCCGCGCCGGTCGTAGGTATAGACCGTAAAATTGCCTTCGAGCAGCTTGGCAAGTTCGGGCATGGGGCCGAATAAGCGATAACATAATGCTCCATCCACCAGGATAACAGCCGGTCCATCGCCCTGCCTGTCGTAGGCAATCTGTGTGCCGTCTTTTGAAGTTACTTTTGGCATGATAATCTCCTTAAAAATATCTCTAAACTGTTTTCAGACCTGCTATTATAGGTTTTCTTTTATTATTGCCTGACCGGATGACATTATATATATTTAGATAAATATTGTCAAATAATTGCCAGCGTTTTTTGTGGCTTGTCCAAACAAAAACCTGAGGTTATGGTATCGGCAATACCCGCTGCTTCTGCAATCATCACGGGTTTCCAGCCATTTTGTGTATAGGTATTGTTTAGATATTATTAAGATAATATATATCTATTTCATCATAATTATGATATAGTGAAAGCATAAGTTAGGTCTGCTAACTTATTACCTGGCATCCCAAGCTAACGGGCCAGGTTCATAAATAATCAGTGTGTTATAGGATAAAAAATGGCTAACTATTGTTTTGTAGCACCCATTCTCGAAGGTGGGGTCGATAAAATGCACTCCTATATTAAGAACGAAGTCACCAATAACGCCAGCCATGACGAATTTCTGCGCTCTGCCGGCATGACCCGCGAACAGGTTTGGGTTCAGCATACCCCCATGGGCGATTTTGCCGTGGTAAGCTTCGAAGTCGAAGATCCTGCCAAGACTTTTGCAGCGATCGCCACTTCAAAGCACCCCTATGCAGTCAAGTTCCGCAATCACCTAAAAACGGTTCATGGTATCGATGTTACGCAGCCTATGGATCTCAACGAGCGCGTGCTTGATTGGCGCGCCAAATAATGATAATTAATAAGCTTCACTTCACACACCCTGGCAGCAAGAAACTGCTTCCCTTTGCCCTACTGATTGGCATGTTCCTTATCAGTGCCTGCGGCTCTGCCGGCGTGTTGCCGGCCTCTGCCGCATCCGCTTCTGGCAATAATAACGCCGCAAGCAACCTGGGCGCCAACAGCGCCTCAAACAGCACGCCCCCGCCGGCTGTTGTAGCGCCGGCTGCGCAGGGCAGCGGCGCGGTAGATTGCCAGGTCATGGGCAATGCTTACCTCGATTTTGTGGGACAATACACATCTCTGAATATTACCAGTGACGCCCAATTGGCTGCCGCATTTACCCCCGGGAACCCGTTCTACATTGATATCCCCAAGCTGCGCGCAGATTTAGCCCTATTTGCCACTTTACCAGACGGCAAATCCTTTGGCCAGGTCGCCCCGGCCATCGCCCAGATCAACCAGTTTATTGATACTGCCGAAAGCGATTATAAGTCTGGTAAAACGACTTTCAGTGATGGAAATTCGGACGGGCAAGAAATGCTGAACGAATACATTAAACTTGTACAACCCTACACCGTTGTGGCAGATGCTTTTGGAACAGCCTGCCCGAATTATTCGGCTCCGGTGCCTACCAGCGGGCCAACCTCCCCCAACCCGGCTGATGATCCAGCTATGAAGACCGAGGCTGCGGCCGGCGCCAGCATGCAAGCAACCGTTGACGCAATGAGTAGCGCTATGCCCCCTGATGGAAACACCACGCCGGCGCCCTGAGTTCAAGGCCAGCAGGTCATTGAGGCGGGAACGCCCCGTCTATACGATGATTGTACAAAAAGTTGGGTATCGGGTATTTTCCGATACCCAACTTTTTTAAATTGTATAATGGAACTATGCCTGAGTTGCCCGAGCTGGAAGTGGTCTGTGAAGTGCTGCAGCGCCGGGTGGTAGGCCAGACCATCCAGGCTGTCAAAATCATTCCGCCGGGCGGGCCTATCGTCGTGCGCGACCTGACTAATCTTGGTTTTGCGGCGGCTTTGACCGGCGCCGCCTTCCAGCAGGTGACACGCCGCGGTAAATTTCTCATTTTTTTATTTCAGCCCGCCGGGTCGACGGTCTATCTGGCCTTGAACCCCAAATTAAGCGGCCGCCTGCAATTAGCACCTTCGGCAGCCGAAAAACTGCGGCCAAAAACACAGGTGGTGTTCAGCCTGGCAAACGGCACTCAGTTACGCTATCTCGATCCAAAGCAAATGGGCCAGCTTTACCTGGCGCACGATCTGGCAAAGGTTCCGGATTATGCCGCGCTGGGCCCGGAGGCGCTGCAGATCTCCCTGGCGGAGTTCCGTGAACGGCTAAAGCCATTCCGCGGCGAGATCAAAGGCGTGCTGACGCGCGGCGAGTTCGTAGCCGGGATCGGCAACGCTTATGCCGACGAAATCCTGTGGCAGGCGCGTTTGCACCCCTACCGCAAGCGCACCCAACTAACGGTAGCTGATGTGGATGGCCTGTATGCGGCAATACGGGTCACCCTGTTGGAGGCTATAGAAAAAGTCCGGGTGGAGATGCAGGAAAATATTGACCTAAAGCCGCGCGATTTCATGGCGGTTCACATGAAAACCGGGCAACCCTGCCCGCGCTGCGGCACGCCCATTTCATTGGTGGGCGCCAACCAACGCATCACCAACTTTTGCCGGAATTGCCAACCGGGGGGATTGATCAAGGGCATGTGACCCCCTCCGGCTCCCCCATTTTGAAAGGCAAAAATGGGGGAGAGAGAAGAAGATCTATATTTGATTAGGAGCCTTAATATGGACATGAAAAATATCCCCTTCGGTACAACGACCTGGTCGCAGATCAGCCCAACCGAACACAAAGGCGAAACCGGCATGGCTTACTGGCGCACCCAACAGTTTGATACCATCCGGGTGCGCATGGTGGAATACAGCGCCGGCTACCTGGCCGACCATTGGTGCACAAAAGGCCACATTCTGCTGTGTCTGGAAGGCGAGCTGCACACCGAGCTGGCCGATGGGCGCCAATTTGTGCTGACGCCCGGCATGAGCTATCAGGTGGCCGACCAGGCCGAGGCGCACCGCTCTTTTACGCCAACCGGTGTTAAGCTCTTTATCGTTGACTGAACCATACGAAAAAGGAAACGCAACATGGAAGTCGATAGTTTTCGCTATGTATCGCCGCTGATCACCCGCTACTACAAGCTGAGCCGGGTCGAAAAGGAGCTACCCATACCCTGGACGCCCCTGGCGCGGCCGCTGAACCAGTCGCGTTTTGGGCTGGTCACATCCGGGCGGGCTGTACCATAAGGGTCACGAGCCGCTTTTCGATCTGGAAGGCGAACGCCAGAACCCGCCCTGGGGCGATCCAAGTTATCGCACGCTGCCAAGCGATATGGATATTTCAGAAGTAGGCGTCAGCCACTTTCACATCAACTCCTGCGATATTCTCGCAGACATGAATATCCTGCTGCCGGTGCAGCGCTTGCAGGAGCTCACAGTCGAAGGCCGGGTAGGCGGGCTGGCAGAGCATGCCTACTCTTTTATGGGCTACCAGGGTTTTCCAGCGGATCTGAGCGGCTGGAAAAATATTTACGGCCCGCAGGTGGCCGAAAAGCTGCGCTCTGAAGGGGTGGAGTGCGTGCTGCTCTCCACTGCCTGACCGGAGTGCGCTGCAAACGTGCCCGTGTTGGCGCGTATCTTTGAAAACGCCGGGATGTCCACCATCATGGTGATGAATATGCCATTCTGGGCCGAAAAAGTCGGCGCACCCAGAACGCTGGCGGTTGAATTCCCCTTTGGCCACATATTGGGCCAGCCCCATAATAAGGAACAGCAAAGAAGGGTCATATTGAAGGCGCTTGAAGTGCTGGAAACGGCAGAAGCGCCCGGGACGATCGTCCATTTTCAGGAAAAGTGGCCTGAGCCCCTGGAAGCCGCCCTGCTTGCCTCCCATCCGCAAACCCCGCCGCCCATCGGCGCCGAAATGGGGCGCTACATCGGCAAGTTCCTGTTGGGGATGCGCCGAGGCAGTGTGCGTTGACCAAAGCGCTCCCTCAAATAAGCTATAGCATTTTTATTTTTCAGATATACAATTAATACCGTCAGCCTTATTTGTCAAACAAGATCTAACCTGGCCTCGGCTGAAGCCCTTGCTGCTGCGTCAATCCCTAATTCCGGCATCACCCAGGGGAAATCAACGAAATGCAGTCATCAAATTTGACTTACAGCCAATTTCTCGAAACTATTCCTGAAGCAGCAGTGGTCGTCAATCAGGATGGGAAAATTGTGCTGGCAAACGCTCAGGCGCATATCCTGTTTGGTTATTCACCCGGCGAATTGCAAGAGCAACCGATCCAGATCCTGGTGCCTGAAACAAAACGAGAATTCCACACCAAAGACATGGAAGCGTTTTGGAGTAAACCTGGGACCCATTCAATAGGCCAGGGACGAAAACTAACTGCCAGGCGCAAGCAGGGCGGCAGGTTTCCAGTAGATATCCTGTTGAACCCGGTTGAGATCGATGGGGCTTTGCTGGCCGTTTGTATTGTAAGGGACATGAGCGAGCGCGAACGCGCAGAAGACGAGCTGCACCGGAAAAACCGCGCCCTGGTAACGTTAAGCGCCTGCAACCAGCTGCTCGTACACGCTACGAACGAAGCGGAGCTGCTCGACGAGATTTGTCGTATCTGCGTCGATAAGGGCGGCTATCGCATGGCATGGGTTGGCTGGGCTGAACAAGACAGCCAAAAAACGGTGCGACCAGTGGCCCAGAAAGGTTTTGAGGCAGACTACCTCAAAACGGCGAACATCACCTGGGCAGACGACGAACGCGGCCGGGGGCCTACCGGTACAGCCATTCGCACGCGCCAGTCGTGTGTCGCGCAATACATTGCAAAGGATCCAAACCTGGCCCCCTGGCAGGCCGCAGCGCTGCAGCGAGGCTATGCCGCTTCTATCGCACTGCCGCTGATCGCCAACGACAAAGTCCTCGGCGCGCTGACCATTTACTCAGCGGAAGCAGGTGCTTTTAATACGGAAGAAACCGAATTGCTCAATGAACTTGCCGCTGATCTGGCCTATGGCATCGAGTCGCTGCGCATACGCTTCGCCCGTGCACAGGCGGAAGAGGCGCTGAGGAAAAGCGAAGAGCGTTACCACATGATTTCGATGGTGGCTTCCGATTACATGTTTTCGACCCGGCTGGCTGCGGATGGCAAACTGGTTCTTAACTGGGTTGCCGGAGCCTTTGAGACCATCACCGGATATACGTTTGATGAATATGTCGCCCAGGGCGGCTGGCGGGCGGCTGTGCATCCCGATGACCTGGCAGTAGATGACCATGATATAGAAAAGCTGCGCTCCAACCGGCCGGTAATCACTGAAATCCGCACGATTCACAAGAGCGGAAAGACAGTCTGGGTGCGAGTCTCTGCCCATCCGGTCTGGAATGCAGAGCGCAATGAATTGGCCGGCATATACGGCGCAGTGATAGATATCACCGAGCGCAAGCGCGCTGAAGAAATTATACAAGCAAGCGAAAAGCGCCTCTCGCTGATCTTCGATACGGTTAATGATGTAATCTATCTGCTCTCCATCGAACCGGGGGACTGCTTCCGTTTCGAATCCATCAACACCGCCTTTCTTACCGTTACCGGCTTAAAGCGTGAGCAAGTGGTCGGCAAACGGATCGAAGAGGTGCTGCCGGAAGCAGCTCATGCACTCGTGATCGGCAAATATAAACAGGCCATCCGGGAAAATAAAACCGTGCGGTGGGAAGAAGTCTCCGAGTACCCCACTGGCAGGCTTTACGGCGAGGTGGCAGTCACTCCTTACTGGAACTCTGCAGGAGTCTGTACCCACCTGGTCGGCTCGGTCCATGATATTACCGAAATCAGGCACGCTGAAGAAGAGATCCGCAAACTAAACCGGGAGCTTGAGCAGCGCGTGACCGAGCGCACCGCACAACTTCAGACGGCAAACAAAGAGCTGGAATCATTCTCGTACTCGGTTTCACACGACCTGCGCGCCCCACTGCGCGCCATCAACGGCTTTGCCGCCATCATCGCTCGCCGCCATCGCACCAGCCTGAACGAAGAAGGGCGTCATTACCTGGATAACATCGTACAGGCCAGCGACCGGATGGGCCATCTGATCGACGATCTGCTCACCTATTCTCGCGTCGGACGGACGGGCGTGCGCCACGAGCCAGTTCCGATGGACGAGGCGCTGGCCCCACTTGTAAGCGATTTGGAAACTCGCTTGCCGCAAATAGGCGCTACACTACAAGTGGAAGGCCAGCTCCCAACTGTATTGGGCGATAAGACGGTGATCTACCGGATTTTCAGCAACCTGGTCGAGAATGCCATCACATACCGAAGAAGGGAGGTGCCGTTAAGCATAACGATCGCAGCACAATCCGATGGCGAAACGGCCACCTTGCGAGTCAGCGATAACGGCATCGGCATTCAGCCCGAATACTATGAAAAAATTTTTAACATCTTTCAACGCCTGCACAGCGATGATGAATATCCGGGCACCGGCATTGGGCTGGCTACGGTAAAAAAGTCAGCCGAATTGATGGGCGGCAGTGTATGGGTCGAATCAACCCTCGGTGAAGGCAGCACATTCTTCGTGAAACTGCCGCAGGAGTAACCTTGAATAACCTTGCTCAGATTTTATTGGTCGAAGACAACCGTATGGACGTGGAGCTCACCCTGGATGCCTTCAACGAGGCAAAACTGTTCAACACCATTCACGTAGCGCCCAATGGACAGGATGCGCTTGACTATCTGTTCGGGCGCGGCAAATATGCTGACCGGAACATATATCCACTGCCCAGTTTGATTTTACTCGACTTGAAACTGCCTGGCATCGACGGTTTTGAAGTGCTACGACAGATCAAGTTAACACCCGTGCTCAAGCGGTTACCGGTTGTTATACTGACTTCATCCAGAGAGGAGGGTGACCGCGCCCTTTCCTATGACATCGGCGCAAACAGCTATCTGGTCAAGCCTGTCTCCTTCGAAGGTTTTCTGGGCGTCGTTCGGGAGATTGAAGGCTACTGGTTGTCGCTGAATGTGGGGCCCCCGGACAGAAATGACTAATCCCATCCACATCCTCTACGTTGACGATTCCCGGCTAGACCGCGAACTGGTGCTCGACGCGCTCGAAATAGAAGCCGGCGGATTTCAGGTTGTCGAAGCTACTTCGCGTGAGGAGTTTGAAACTGCCCTCTCCCAAGGTGAATTTGATCTGGTCCTGACCGATTTTAATATCCTCGGCTATGAGGGCCTGCAAGTACTTGATACGGTGCACGCCAGGTACACCGGGCTGCCCGTTATCATTGTCACCGGCACCGGCTCTGAAGAGGTAGCAGTCGAGGCGATGAAGCGCGGCGCAGCCGACTACGTCATCAAGTCGCCCAGGCACATCCACCGGCTGCCACAATCCATCCGTTCGGTTCTGGATAATGCGCGCCTGCAAGAGGAGCGCACGCAGGCAGTAGAAGCCTTGCGCGAAAGCGAGGCGCGCCTGAACGAAGCGCAGCGCATTGCCCGTATTGGCAGCTGGCGATATCAGCCCGACGGCTCGCTCAGCTGGTCTGACCAGATGTATGAATTGCTCCAGTGGCCGCGCCACATCCCGCCGAAGCTAGAAGCGGTGCTCTCGGCCGTTCAATCGAAAGACCTCAGCGGCGAAAGCACAAGTGCACTCATGAAAGCAATTCAGTCCGACGCGGCTGATTTCGAATCCGAATATAGTGTGACACGGCCCGATGGCGCCGTCCAGATACTGCACGAAGTTGGCATGATCCACCGCGATGAGAACGGACAGCTAATAGACGCCGTCGGCACGACGCAGGACATCACCGAGCGCAAGCAGACTGAGGCGGAAATCCACTACCATGCCAGCCTGATCGAAGAAGTCTCCGATGCAATCATCTCTACAGATACAAATTTCGCTATTCGCAGCTGGAATAAAGCCGCCGAAGTGATTTACGGCTGGAAAGAGGCGGAAGTTATTGGCAAATCGGTGGACGAGGTAGCCCCAACTTCGTACCCGCACGATAAGCCCGCACAGGTTTTACAGCAGTTCCGCTCCGCAGGCTTCTGGAGGGGTGAAGCAATTCAAAAGCGCAAAGATGGCACGCCGCTCCATATTCTCTCGTCAGTTTCGCTCATCTACGACAGTGTCGGAAATCCGAGCGGGGCGGTGGCCGTCAATCGCGACATTACCGACCGGGTGCGAACGGAGCAGATCATCCAGCAACAGCTTCAGCGCCTGCGCGCTTTGCACACCATAGACCAGGCCATCGCTTTCAGTTTCAACTCAGGCATTATCTTCGATGTATTGCTTAAACAGGTTATCGCTCAGTTAGAGGTAGATGCTGCTGCGCTGCTTTTACTCAATCAGCCGATGCAGATGCTCGAATATGCAGCCGGACGCGGCCTTGACTTTCGGGCGCTCCAGCGCATGACGCCAGGAGTTAACGAAAGTTATGCCTGGCGTGCAGTGCTCACACGCCACACTATTCACAGCTCGAACCTGAACGAGGAGGGCGGCGAACTGGGACGCGCCTTGCTGCGAGCGCGGGCTCCTTTCGTCGATTACTATGGTGTGCCGCTGATTGCCAAAGGCCAGGTCAAAGGCGTACTGGAGCTATACCATCGCACTCCGCTCGACCCCAACCCGGAATGGCTGGGCTTTTTAGAGATGTTAGCTGGGCAGGCCGCCATCGCTATTGAGAACGCACAGTTGTTTGAAGACCTGCAGCGCTCAAATACCGAGCTTACCCTGGCTTACGATGCCACCATCCAGGGTTGGTCGCGGGCGATGGATTTGCGAGACGAAGAGACCGAAGGACACACCGCCCGGGTCACCGAGCTGACTTTGAGGCTGGCCAAGTCAGTGGGAATGAGCAAAGAACAGATCATCAACGTGCGGCGTGGAGCGCTTCTGCATGACATCGGCAAGCTGGGTGTACCAGACAACATTTTGCTCAAGTCGGACAAACTGACTGACGAGGAATGGGCGATCATGCGTCAGCACCCGCAAAATGCTTATAACATGCTGGCCCCCATCGCCTATCTCGCTCCGGCGCTCGACATCCCCTATTGCCACCACGAAAAGTGGGACGGCATGGGCTACCCGCGCGGACTGAAAGCAGAACAGATCCCCTTAGCGGCCCGCTTGTTCGCGGTTGTGGATGTATGGGACGCACTCCGCTCTGACCGCCCATACCGGGCTGCCTGGCCTGAAGAAAAAGTGCTTGAACACATCCGCTCACTGGCCGGAACGCACTTTGATCCAAAGGCAGTAGAACTGTTCTTGAAGGTGATCAAGGAATAAGCACAGCCGCGTTGCACTGTCTTGCAGTCAGGCCTTTATTATTTTCCGCCCTTTGAGTGCTGTTTGAGTTGCGAAATCGCCTGGAGCAGCTCAGGCGGTAGCGGCTTTACATCACCCAGCAATTCCGCAAAGAGGAGGGTCTTGGCCACGTGCTCCAAGCGCTCCAACAGGATCAAGGCCTCTTCCAGATTGGCCCCCACCGTCAGGCTGCCGTGGTTGCGGATCATGATCACGTTGTGGCTGCCGATCAGGTCGCGGATGGCATCCGCGTTTTGAGTGGTGGAAGGCATGGCGTAACCGGTGACCGGAATGTTGCCGAAAGCCACCGCCGCTTCGGGGATGACATCCATGCGAAACTGGCCTTTCGAAATGACCAGGGCGTTGGCATAGACCAGATGAGTGTGGATAACGGCCCGCACGTCTGGCCGCAGGCGGTACACTTCCAGGTGCATGGGCTGCTCGGAGCTGGCTTTCAAGGACGGGATGGCGGCCGGCTTGACCAACTTGCCGTCGATATCTACCACTAACAGGTGCTCGGAACTGATGCGTCCCTTGCACACCCCGGAGGGCGTGATCAGAATATTGCCATCCGCCAGGCGGGTTGAGATATTGCCGTCATTTGAGATCATCAGCCCGCTCTCATAAGCGATCCGACCCGTTTCGATAATGGCGGCGCGCAGCTCCGCCTCGCCTGCCGTGGGCGAGAAATTCAGCAAGTTCCGGCCTGCGCCGGGCACAGCTTCAGTGGACTGGGGCAGATCAGGGACTGCAGCCGGCATCGGCTGCGCCGACTGCGCCGACGGTCGCAGATCGCTGGCAGGCAAATTTAATGACCGAGCGGTCTTGAGCTTGAACCCCAGCCGGCCGGCTTTTTCGTAGGCCTGGTCGGTCAGCAGGGTCTCGTCATCGAGCTGCAGCTCAAGCTGCCCCTGCCTGGCCAGGTTTTCGATATCACGCTCGGTAAGAATGGTTTTTGGCATAAGAGGTTATTTCTATACCCTATATTAACCGATCCCATCGTATAACACAATGCACGCGCAAAAACAATCAGTTTTTTCTCGACCGGAAGCTGCGGCGGCTGTGCTACAATTTAATGGATTGAGCGCGGCTGGCCTTGCGCTTTACAGCCAGCGCAGGTGTTTCAACTAGCCCATTATAGAAATTTATTGGAGAAACGAAATGGATGAAAAAGCTCCCACGGAGAAAGGTTTACACCGCCTGGCTCAGAACTTTCGGGTGGCCTGGAGCGTGGCTGGCTTCCTGGCTTTACTGGTGCTGATCTCCTGGGGCTTGGTGGCCTGGATGTGGAGCAGAGCCATGCATCCCAGCAATGCCGTGCAGCGTGTGCTGCTGCAAAGAGCAACGGCCCAGGCCGGCGCATGTGCTCCGCTGGCCCTGGCCCAAACGCCAACCTCTATCCTGGCCGAGACGCCTACCACACCTACGGCAGCGCCTGCGGCCAAGGCACCTTCGGCAGCCAGCGGCGACCAGCTTGCCCTGTCTGCGGATTTAGCCGCTCGCCTGAACCTGTTGGCCTCCAGCGGCCGTCCCTTTCAGTTGGATCTGTTCGTAATGAGCAAGTGCCCGTTCGGTAATATCGCCGAAGCAGTGATTTTGCCCTGGCTGCAAGCCCACCCGGGCGCGGCTGATTTCCACCTGTGGTACATCGCCTCGGGCGACGCCAGCAGCGGTTTTCAGTCTTTGCACGGTCCGAGCGAGGTGGTTGAGGACCTACGCCAGGAAGCCATCCTGGTTCATTACCCTGCCAAACTGAACGACTATATATCCTGCCGTAACAACAACTACTCGGACGACAACGGCTGGATCGACTGCGCCAGCCAGGTTGGCCTGGATACCAACGAGCTCGACAGCCTGGCTCAAACCCCTGCAAATGCAAATGCCCTGGCCCAGAACGTCCAGCACGTGCAGTCGCTGGGTGTACACATTTCGCCGACGGTCTACCTGAACGGACAGGCCTATAACGGCTCACCCTTCACGCTGCCGGAGGCTCAAGGCGTCCAGGCCAACACCAGTTGCAACCCGTCCGGGGGGCAGCCTGCCAGGGTCAACGCCGTGCTGGACCCGGGCTTGCAGGCGAAATTGGATCAACTGGCGGCCGGCGGCCAAAAGCTGCACCTGGAATTATTCGTGATGAGCCTGTGCCCGTACGGCAATATGGCCGAGACGGTGCTGCTGCCCTGGCTGCAAGCACACCCCAGCGGCGCCGATCTGAGCCTGCAATTTATCGCCGCCGAAAGCGGCAGCGGCTTTCAGTCATTACACGGGCCAAATGAAGTCAGCGAAGACCTGCGCCAACTGGCGCTCGCCCGGCAATACCCCGCCAAACTAAACGATTATCTGGCCTGCCGCAGCGCCAACTATTCCGATCCCAACGGTTGGATCGCCTGCGCCGTCAACCAGGGCCTGAAGCCCGACGAGATTACCCAACTGGCTCAATCCGCCGCTACTGCTTCAGCCCTGCGCAGCAGCCTGAGCCTGGCCGACAGCCTGGGCGTGCAGGCTTCACCCACCCTGCACCTGAACGGTAGCCCCTACAACGGTGCGATTTTCGATATCCAACAGTAGAATTTAAAGCGGGAGGGCAGCATGGAGCTTCAAAGTCCGATTGTTAATGTCCGCAAAGCCGTTCCCGAGGATGCCGGCGCCCTGACCGAGGTGATCCGCAGCGTGGAATATTTCACTCACCTGATTGAACTGCCCTTCGAAGAAGCGTGTGCCACGGTGGAGCGCGCCCTGCAAGGCGACCTGACCTGTAGCAACGATCATCTGCTACTGCTGGCTGAGGATGCAGATGGGCGCATCCTGGGCTACTGCGCGGTGCATTGGCTGCCCTATCTGTTGTTCGAGGGGCCGGAGGGTTACGTGTCCGAGCTGTTTATCCACGAGAGCGCCCGCGGCCAGGGTGTTGGCAGCCAACTGCTGGAAGCGGTCAAGGCCGAGGCCAGGCAGCGCGGCTGTAATCGCCTGTCGCTGCTGAACGGCCGCCAACGCGATTCCTACCGGCGCCAGTTCTACAAAAAGAACGGCTGGCGCGAGCGCGACATGGCTAATTTTGTATTCGACCTGTAGATGGGCGGCGGTCGAAGATTAATATAAAAATGGAATGATCCGTTTGGTGCGTTGGATATAAGCGCGATAAGGCGGACCAAACTGAGCAATCAGCATGGCTTCTTCGCTCTGCATACGATAGGCGTAGCTGATGATCATCGCCAGTGTGATGATCGAAAAAACGATCCAATTGGAGGCCGCCAACCCGGCGCCGATCCACACCAGCAGGCTGCCTGCATAGCCGGGATGGCGCAGCAGGTGATAGGGGCCTTCTTGCACGATGCGCTGGTCGGAAGTGGTCAGCAGCGTGCGGGTGTAGAACTGGCCCAGTACTCTGGCTGCCCAAACGCGCAAGGCGATGCCGATGACTATCAACGCCACCCCCAGCCAGCCCGGAAACCAGCTTCCCACCGAATAGCCAAGCCGGAAATAATTGAGCAGCGGCGCTAACAGCATCAAAATCAGCGCCAACCCAAAGGCCTGTCCCAAGCGGCCGGTGCTGTGACGATCGGATTCGCCGGGGGTTAAATTTTTGGCGTTTTCGCCAACACGCAGTCGCACGCCAATCAGCGTTAAGGCCTCATCACCCCTAAGACAGTTTCGCTATCAGGGAAATGAGCTTAAAAATCCTCTCGATCGCCGGGCGCGTTGGCGTAAAACCTTCAGTCATCCGAAGGATGCGCATTCTGGCACATTCATGGCACAATGCCTGTGGCAATTGAACATAAGAAGGATTTGACGACAACCGCAAATCGCTCGGGCTGGTCATAATGGAGCCCGTGGCCGGCTTCCGGAATTAGTTCAACTTGAAGTCGCGGATTAAGACGTTGCAGATCTGCGGCAACATCAGGCGAAACCACGCCTGCTGAACCAATCACAAGTAGGCTTGGAACTTCAATGGCACTCACTACCTGCATATAGTTGGGGTTCGGTGGTGTGAGAACATCGAAAGCGCCCATGCTGGTTTGAAGTCGTGCCCGGGCGATCAGCTCGATGGTATCCAATGACCGATCAGGGTGTCTAATCCGCGCTTCTGTCACCACGTCATCCAATGACATATTGAGATATCGCCGATGCTGATCTACCACGTCGCTGTCTCGAATTTCGCGCTGAACTTTTGGACTCAAGAACGTTGGATCAGCTAAGATCAGACGACGAAGAAGCTGTGATTTACGACTTGCCACCACGGCGGCAATCATACCTCCCATGGAGTGTCCGATTAGGATTGGAGGCGAAAGTCGTAGAGCCTCTATAAGACCAACGACATCATTTGCATGGTCTTCGTACCGGTAGCCATAGTCAGGCACACTCGACTTGCCATGGCCTCTGGCATCCGGCATGATTACATCATAATCTCCCTCCATAGCATGCGCCAACGCAGACCAGCAGGCTCCATTCGCAGTTAATCCGTGCAGCAAAATTAAAGGGGGCTTGCTTCCTCCAGTTCTCGTGTAATATATGTTAATTCCGTTCGTTTCGCAGATTCCTGTGCTCCAGGCGGTCAATTGGTATCTCCTTCGAGCATAAGATGCGTGGTATTCTCCTGCTGTTTGTTGCGCCGGCAGGGCCGGCCTGCCTATTTATAATACCCCAACGCGGATCGGGCGGCTACTTCTCCCAACCATCACAGCACGGCTTTCACAAGCTTGAAACCCTGCCCCATCCCCTACCCCTTGCCCGCCGAAAAATGCGGGGAAGGGGCCTTAAGAAAGACTCTGGGGTTGAGGTTGTGCAGATAAGAGTGCATATTGAGCTGTTGGATGTCCGCACTCAACCCAAACCTGAAACATTTCATCGGTCTCAAATGCCGGTCTACCGCGTGAAACGTAACGGTCAATTTTTCTATCGCCTCCAAAATATCAACAAGGCGCTCTCGGTCGCTTCTCATAGAGGCACAGCCTCTCGCAAGACTTGCTGGCGGATGCGTGGGCGCAGTCCTTTTTCTGTCACCACATCTACTTCGGTACCTAAAAGAATTTGCAAGTCGTAAAGCAGGCCCCCCAAGTCCATCAGACTCCGGCCGGGTTCCAGATTAACCAGGATATCGATATCGCTGGCTTCATCAGCTTCCCCGCGCGCTACAGAGCCAAAAATACGCACATCATAAGCGCCGTATCTTTGCGCTATTTCTAATATTTGTTCTCGTTTTTGCTTGCGCAAAATTTGAAGATCCATCGGCCTGCCTATCCCCATTTATTATAGCCTGTCGAAAAGCATTTAGCTTATTAATTCGGCTGACGTTTTTTAAATAATTAAATTGACGTCGCCAAATTCGTGCCAGAGATAGCCCTGCTGGATGGCCTCCCGGTAGGCGGCCTGCAGGCGCTCCGGATCGACCAGGGCGCTCAACAAATCCAGATGGCTGGAGCGCGGCTCGTGAAAACCGGTCAACAGCGCATCCACAGCGCGCAAGCGGTAGCCGGCGTTGATGTGCAGACGCGTCCAACCGCTGGCCGGTCGAACGTTTCCATTCGGCTGAACGGCTGTTTCCAGGGCCCGCACCACCGTCGTTCCAACCGCAATCACCCGACCGCCATTGGCGTGGGCGGCATTGACCAACTGAGCGGTCTGCTCCGGCACCCGGAACTCTTCGGCATAAACCGGATGAGTGGCATCCAGCTCATCGTCGCGCGTGGAAGACAGGCCGGTGTGCAGTGTAATTGTGGCGAGCTCAATCCCCTGGCGCTGCAGGGCCAACAGCAGCTCCCAGCTAAAGGGCCGGCCGGCCGACGGCATTTCGACCGAGCCCGGCTCAGCGGCATAGACGGTCTGGTACAGGTCGATCGGATAGGTTTCCTGTATGTACGAATAGCGCACCGGCTCACCCAGGCGATAGATCAGGTCGAGCAGCGGCATGCAGCACGGCTCGAACTGCACCTGCCATAAAAACGGCAGATCCGGAGCTGCAGCCAGCACCTGTCCCGCCAGACCCTGCCCAAAATCGAGCCGCATACCGGCACGCCCCACCCGCTGGCGCCCATCCAGCAGCAGCGCATCCCAGCTATCGGCGCTGCGGCGCCGCGCCAGACGCACTTCCAGCGGGTTACCCAGCTCGTCACGAGCGCGCAGCAGGGCCGGCAGCGTGCGGCTGTTGTTCACCACCAACACATCGCCGGACCGCAGAAATTCTCCCAGCACAGTGAAGTGCGTGTGGATTATGGAGCCTTCACAGCGCGGCAGCACCATCAGGCGCACCTGGTCGCGCCTTTGATCGCGAAATTCGGCCGGCTGGTGGGCTTCCTGGATGCTGCTTTTGTCAAATTCAGGCAGCGACACGAGTTGCGCTGCCTGTTCACTCCTCAAATAATCAGAAATAAGATCGCCTGGCTCGAGTGTGTTCACCTGGATCTATTCTCCACCATAAAATCTTGAGCGCTCAAACGCTGTCCGTTCACACCGGCCGACCTGTCCGAGGCCAGATAGACGAATACCGGCGTCACGGTCTCGGGCCGGGACCAGTGGGAAGGGTCGCCGTCCGGTTCGGAAGCTCGCTTCATGGCCGTATCCATATCCCCCGGATCCACGCTGTTGATGCGCACGCCGGTGCCATCCAATTCCGCCGCCCAGGTGCGGGTCAGATGGTCCAGGGCAGCCTTAGAGACGCCGTAGGCGCCCCAGTTTGGGTAGCCCACCGCACCCGCATCCGAGCTGATGTTGATAATAGAGCCGGTACCGCGCCCCAGCATCTGGCCGATCAAGGCCCGCGTCAGCATAAACGGTCCACTCAGGTTGGTGCGCAGGACGGCCTCGAACTCTTCGATGGGTGTATCTGCCAGAAACGGCATGGGCGTCGGGCCCAGGGCCGAAGCGTTATTCACCAATACATCCACCCGGCCAAAGCGCGCCAGCGCTTCGGCCGCCAGCCGTTCGACATCGGCGCGTTTGGAAACGTCGGCCTGCACGCGCAAGACACAGCACATCCTTCCATCGCCCAAGGGGCCAGATTTAAGGATCTTGATCTCTAATTCCGTCAGAGCCGGCGCGCTGCCCGAGCGTGAATTGATCACCAGGGTGGCGCCCTGGCGGGCAAATTCCAACGCCAGCGCCCGTCCCAGGCCGCGCGAGGCGCCTGTGATCAGGCAAACCTTATCTTCTAATTCGAGTGAGTTATCCATCCTTCAGCCCTATGCTCAATAATAATCCTTTATCAGATATTATATATCTTTTTTATCGTATAAATCAAGAAAATATCCTCTCAGATTTCCCAGAGTATAATACGGGATATGGCAGGATTTTTTCAGGCGGAAACGCAGAGTTCGCAGAGCTAGGAAATACTTTTTTTTTCATTTTCTCAGCGTCTCTGCGCCTCGGCGTGAGACAAAAAATCAGGAAACTAAATAATGTCCGATCTTCAAAACGAGCTAACCGAAACGATCCGGCGCTTCACCGTCGAATCAACTTCCAATCGCCTGCCCAAGATTGACAACTCGCCCATTTATGACGAGCCGTTGGTAGGCTTTGCAAACGGGGATGACCCACTATTCGAGCTGTATCGTTCCGTGGTGGGCGATTTTCACCGGGCGCCGCGCCAGGTTTTAGGACTGGCGGATGACCCGTTCGTGAGTGTGGTGGTCTGGGTTCTGCCGATTAGCAAAGCGACGCGCTTATCCAACCGGGTCATGAAAGAAGGCTGCTCGCTGCGTTGGAACCACACCCGCTTTTTGGGAGAAGATTTTAACGACGAGCTGCGCCGAATGGTGGTGCAATTTCTGGAAGAGCGGGGGTTTAAGGCAGCCGCTCCGGTTCTGATGGAGTCATACCAACAGGTTGCGCTACAGAACGGGCCGGCCTCCAGCTGGTCGGAACGACACGCTGCTTATGCGGCCGGATTGGGGACTTTCAGCCTGTCGGACGGGCTGATCACTCAGCGCGGGATTGCCCATCGTGTTGGCAGCGTGGTGTGCAACGCCCCATTTGAGCCGACAGCGCGTGCTTACAGCCAGTATCAGGAATACTGCACGTATCGGCGGGATGGCTCGTGCGGTATCTGCATGCAACGCTGTCCAGCCGGAGCCATCAGCGCGGCCGGGCACAATAAAATGCTGTGCGAACAATATTTAAAGCAAACCCTCAAGCCCTGGCTGCAGAAACCCGGTTACATGGGCGCGGGTTATATCGGCTGCGGTCTGTGCCAGACCGCCGTGCCGTGTGAGCACAAGATTCCGCGCTAATTACTATTGTTTGCGGAGGGGATTTCCATCAAAATAAACAAACTACCCATTCTATCTGCCGGCCTGTCGGTGCTGCCGGCCTTGCCGGCCCTGGCAGTTTATTTCATCTGTCTCAGCCTGCCTTTGCCGCGCCAGATTGGGCTGAACGTGCGCTACAGCTTCCTGGTAATCCTGCCGCTGATGATGATCGGCGGTTATTTGTTTTATCGACTGCCCGGTTTTATTGGCCGCACTCTGGCCTTGACTTTCACGTTGCTCGTATTTGCCCTGGCGATGTCCGGCCTGTGGACCTCCGGGCAGACCGAACAATACATCATCGGCGGGATATTCCCTTATTCGGATGCCGGCTCTTATTATTTTGATGCACTGCGATCCCTGGAGGGAGCCGTTTTTGGTACTTTCTCGGCCAGCCGGCCACTCTACCCGGCCCTTTTAGCCTCGGTATTAGCTCTAACGCGGCTTGATTTTCAAAAAGCCCTTCTGCTGTTGAACTTGCTGCCGGCCTTTGCCACCTACCTTACCGTCCGCCAGGTGCAGCACAGCCACGGCACTCTGGCCGGCGTTGTATTCCTGACCGTATCCTATTTCTTCGTTAGATTTTACATCGGCGCCTCCATGAGCGAGGTTCTGGGTTACAGCCTGGGGTTGGCCGGTTTTGTGCTCTTGTGGCGCTGCGCACGCCAGAAAGACGGCGCGCCCACCTTTAAAAAAACCGGCTGGCTGGGATTGGCCGGGATTTTTCTGCTGACCCTGGCTTTGAACGCCCGCAACGGTGCATTTTTTGTACTGCCGCTGGTAGCCATCTGGCTGGCCTGGTTGATGAAAAAGGATGGGCGGATTTCATGGCGCTACCTGGGATGGAGCGTGCTGGCCATGGCAGCCGCTTTTCTGCTAACCAAAGGGGTCTCGCTGCTGGTGACCGATCCCAATAATAATGGCGATTATCATCTGGCCATGCAACTATACGATCTGGTCACCGGCGGCAACGACTGGAACGCGCTTTTCAACCAGCATCATGAACTGGCCGGTCTTACCACCAACCAGATACTGATCCAAAGCATTGGCATCGATTACCGCTATTTTCTGGCGCATCCCACCAGTTTAATGAAAGGACTGTACGTCAACTGGATCTCCTATTTTCAAGAAGACAACCGGGGCGCCTATTCATTTTTAGGCGGCACCAGCTCGACGGCCAGCCAGGTCGCCCGGATTGTGATGCTCCTGCTCGGCGCAAGCGGGCTATTTGTCTGCTATCGCCAGCGAAACCGGCCCGAAAGCTGGCTGATTTTGGCCGCTTCCCTCGGTAATTTCCTTTCGATCCCTTTTGTTCCGCCGCTAAATACCTTCAACCTGCGCCTGTTTGCCGCCACCATTTGGGTAGAAGGCATCGTGCCTGCCCTTGGGTTGACCTTCTGGCTGCACGAAATCACAAGAAAACGCTGGCCCAGGCTGGATCAAGAACTTCTTTCAGCGCCTGCCACGGGCGGTTCTGGCATATTGATCTATAGCGCGGCGCTGGTACTGCTGGTGGGCGCCGGGCCGCTTCTGACCCACGCCGCGGCAGCCCCAACCGTCTTAGCGGCCCAGACCCAAAGCTGCCCGGCCGGCCAGACAACCGTCTTTACTCGCATCGAGCCGGGCAGTTATCTCGGTTTGGTTGATAACGCCGACCCGCGCGGCAGCCTGCTGCCTTACGTCCGTCTGGCGTTTTTCAAAAGCAAGTTTCACAATCTGTCCACTTCATTACTTTATCCCGAGATAGACAGCCTGAATGCGCCAACCGCTATGATCTATGACATCGACCTGGTCAGCGATAACAGGATCTGGGTCTTTGCGCCCCTGCAAATGCTGCCGCAGCAGACCGGCATCGTGAAAGTTTGCGGCCACTATAAAGTCAAACCCATCCACCTGGTCAACGACTACTTCTTTTATGCCGATTCGATCACGCCGGTCGCTTCTCAAACAAAATAACCGGTCACGGCGCCTATGCGGGGCAGGACCGGCTGTTTTCTTAAACCACTAAACGAATTTACGAATAAGCCACCACAACCGAAGAAAGCTTCTTCTCCAGGCCTTCCAGGCATTCCAACTGGCTGGCGTTCAAAACCGCCGCCTTCAGACCGGCTTCGGCGATCTTCTTTTCCTGCACCCTGGGTTGTTTGGCCGGCTGGTAGGCCAACAGCCGCACGGCATGGACGCCAAGGGTCGCTTCCCCTTCCTGTAGTTCTTTGATTTGTTCGGGTTTTAAATTAGCCCATTCCCAGGCAGTGCTGCTCATAGATTCCTCTTTTCTCATTATGTTCCACTACAAATAATATATTACCGGTAATTATTATCCACTATTATCAGACTTTTTTCAAGACCTTGTTTAGTACGGTAAAACGCCCTTTTCTATTCCAAAAAGGTTGCTTCGGCAAACTTGCGGTTGAAACCCGGCACGCCGGCCAGCTCGATGTAGTCATCCATCTGGGCGATGCGCTCGGCCTCGGCCCGCTGGCTGAGCGAGATCAGCGCCAGGCGCGCCCCTGTTCCGGCCGCATTACCCACCTGGTTGTAGCGTTCCAGCGGAATGTCCGGGAACATACCGATCTGGACGGCGCTTTCCACGTCGATAAACGTGCCGAACGCCCCGGCCACAATCACCTGGTCGATGTCCTGCTCTTTAAGACCGGCGGCTTCGGCCAGCACCTGGATGCCCACACGGATGGCGGCTTTGGCCAGTTGCAGCACGCGCACGTCGTGCTGCGAGATGGTGATCGCTTCCAGACCGGCGCGTTCTTCTTGCGAAACAATCACGAATTCTGGCATAGGATTCTTCAATTCAGTGTTCATCCGCACCCGGCTGTGAACGCCCATCCGGCCGTGCTGGTCCAGAATGCCGTTCAAACGCAACTGCGCCACCGCATCCAACAAACCGGAGCCACACACCCCCACCGGGGCAACGCCCGCAATGGTCTGGTAGTCCAGCTTCTCCTCACTCAGTCGCAGATGCTCAATGGCGCCCGGGGCGGCGCGCATGCCGAACTTGATGTGGGCGCCTTCAAAGGCTGGCCCCGAGGCGCAGGATACGCTGGTCAGCCGGCCGTGGCTGTTCAGGCAGATCTCGGTGTTGGTGCCGATATCGATCGCCACTCGCACCCCGTCCAATTGGGCCAGGCGGGTCGCCAGCAACATCGACACATGATCTGCCCCCACATAACCGGCAACATTGGGCAGCAAATGCACGTAAGCGCCCGGCGCAATTCGCAAACCGAGATCGCGCCCCTTAATGTCCAGGCTGGCTCGCACAGCCGGTACGTAGGGAGCCTGCCCCAACTGCCGCACCGGCAGCCGCAAGAACAAATGGTGGATGGCAGTATTGCCAACCACCACCGCTTCAACAATTTCCTGTGGAGAAGCCCCGATCTCAGCGCACAAATCGGCCGCCAGCTGGTTCAAGCCATCCGTCAGCAGTTTTTGCAATTGGGTCGCCCCTTCCGGACTGCGGCTGGCCGCCGCAATGCGGGAGACTACGTCCTCGCCGTAAGAGATCTGCGGGTTCATCAGCCCTTTGGAAGCCAGCGTCTTACCCGTTTCCATATCCAGCAGGTAGCCGGCAATTTTGGTCGTGCCGATATCCACCGCCAATCCCAGCCATTTTTTAGCGGGTGAGCCGATGGCCACAACCTCATCGCCCCGCAATGCCAGGCGTACTTGCCAGTCCAGGCTGCGCAACTGCTGTGACAGGCTCTGCTGTACGGCGTAGTCCAGGCGGCCGGCCGGAATAGCATGCTGCTCGCCCAGAGCCAACCAGAGCGTACGGTCATCGGCGCGTGCATCCGTCAGGGTGGGTGGGGCCAGTTGCGCATCCAGGCTGCGCACCGGCGGTTGCGGCTCGACCTCGACTTCAAGCCCTTCCACCTGGGTGCGCTGCGGAGCGGTCAGCGATTCGGCCGGGACGTGCACTTTGACATCGCTCAGCGGAAAAGTCTGGCAGGCCAGGCGGTAGCCCTGCTCCAGCTCACGAACGCTCAGCGTGTAGCTCTCGTGCGGGGTGACGGCCGATACCTGCCCGGCCACGATCTGCACTTTGCAGCGCTCGCACACGCCGACCCCGCCGCACACGCTGATGATATCCAGGCTCAACTGCCGGGCGCAATCCAGTAAAGATTGGTAGTCTGCACACTCGCCGCGCCGTCCGACCGGTTCGAAATCGATGCTATAGGCCATGAACGCTCCCATTTTGTGAAGGTCGCTCCGCCGGCAGATTGGCCTTCCGGCGGGCTGCTTTATTTTACTGCTTTAATTTGTAGAGGGCACCTCCGGCGTCGCCGTCGAAGATGCCCACTTCCAGCCACTACGACCGATAAAAAGTTAAGGGTACACCTTTATTCTCAGGCCAGGGCCAGATTAATAGGTGCCGAATTCCTTGGTGGCGTCGCACCAGGCCTTGACCAGCTCGGGTTTACAACCTTCCAGTTCCATGACGTTGTTGGCCATGATATAGCCGCCACCTTTACCAACCCGTTGGCACAGCTCTTTGGTATAGGCACGCACTTTTTCAACCGTGCCGTTCTCGAGCATTGAGAGCGGCATGCCGCCGATGATGCACATGGTATCGCCGACAGCATCCTTGACCTTAAAAATATCGCTGCTTTGGAATGAGCCGATGGTCTTACCCTTGGGCAGATCCGCCAGATAGCCGAGCCGCTCGTCCCAGACGCCCTCGTAGTAAACCCAGGGTGTAATACCGGCGTCGATCAGCCTCATCATCATATTCTTCAACTGCGGCCAGTAGAATTTTTCAAACTGCGGGATGGACATGAAGCCATCCGAGCCGCGGTGCAGCGGGATGAAGACGTAGGGAATACCCAGCGCTTTGGATGAGCTAATGGCCCAATCGATCTGGAAATCAGAAACCTTTTCCTCGGCTGCCAGCAGTTTATCCGGCCGGCGCAGCATGTCCAGGAAGATACCGCGCATACCGCGCAGCGTATCGGACATGAAGTCGAAAGGCGCCTCAATGATGAAGGTCAGCATGGTGAGGGGCGGGTAACCCAACGCAGCCATGCGCTGCATCGAAGCTACCGCTTGCTCGACCCATTCGGTGTGCAATTTGGCGGCCTTGCCGATCGCCTCGAAAGCCGCCACCACCGGCGGGGCGGTCAATACGGCATAATTGTCGAGAATGTTGTAATAACCGAACAGCGACATGCCCATCGGCGGCAGCATGGCCAGGCCGGCCAGCTCGCTAAAAGCGCGCGGCATATAAGTGCGCAGGGCCCAGTCGGAAGGATCAGCCAGGAATTTATCGTAATCCTCGGCTTTCATGAATTCATGCTCATTGAACTGGAAGGAACCCATTGGATCCAGACCGTAGCCGGGCCACTTGGTCATACGATCGCCCATTGCCAGGCTTGGGCCGGGGGTATGCCAGGCGCCAAAAATCATATCCGGCTTGAACATGTCGGCCGCTTTTTCCAACAGCTCCTGCGACTTGGCCGGATTATCATACAGCTCTTTGCGGGTAATCCCGCCCAACTCGGCCAGCATATAACCCGTTCCCATAAAGATCGGGATACGGTCGGGCTGCTTCAGCTCGATGGCGTCTTGCACACGCTTGGCGCGTTCGGCGCACAATTGTTCAGGAGACTTGCCCAGATCAGGATCTTGCCAGGTAGTCGTCATGTCAGTTTACTCCCATCCATTTGTTAGCCAGGATTACAGCCGTCATGGCGTCACGCCCAAAGGCATCCGCCCCGGCATATTCACATACGCCCTGGTCAATTGTACCGCCCCCGATCATGATCTTGACCTGATCGCGCAGCCCGGCTGCCTTAACGGCATCCACCGTGTCTTTCATCGAGGTGTAAGAGAGGGTCAAAAAGCCCGACAGGGCCAGGATATCCGGCTGCCAGGTTTTGATCTCATCCACAAAAGCCTGCACCGGCACGTCCACGCCCAGGTCTTTCACATCAAAGCCGTTGACATCCAGCATGAACACCACGATATCCTTGGCAATGTCGTGGATATCGCCCTGCACGGTGCCCACCACCACCTTGCCTTTCTTGGCCCCACCGGCAGTCTGCTTGATGCGGGGTTTAACTTCAGCAGAGATAGTCTTGAGCATCTCGCCCGCCAGGATCAGCTCGGGGATGAAATACTCGCCTTTCTCAAAGCGCTTCCCGACTATGTCCATGGCTGCCCGACAGTCATCCAGGATAGTGACGGGATCAGTCCCATCGGCCAGCATCTCCTGGACCAGGGCGAGCGCTTGCTCCTCGTCCATATCCGCTATTGCATTGACCAGCTTATCTGACATAATGCTCTCCTTGTACCGCTACAATATAAATAGGATTTTCGGGAACATTCCTATGAGGAACCACATTTCAACGATCTTTATTTCGTGCTGCTGGATGGGGGAGGGGTAAAATCTTCGTATTTAACGGTCTGACCCGGGGCTACGACCACAAATTCAGCGTCCCAGGGTCCAAAAACCAGCTTTTTAATCAAAGCCGGCGATCCGGCAATCTCTTCGTAGCGCAGTCCAAATTGATGCGCGGCTTGCTGGGCGTAAGCCTGGTAGCGCTCGATCTCGTACTGGCCGGTGTTAATAAACGCCAGGCGCTTATAGTTCTTCAACATCAGGTTGATCATCCGTCTGGATTTCTCTTCGCCGTAGCGCTCGATCATGCGCTTGTATTCTTCGAAGGGACTGTCGCCGACTTCGATCCAACCTTTGGTGAGATAGTATGTGCCGGGCTCCTGTCTGGCTTGCTGGTGATAGGCCTTGCCCGAGCCCAGAAAGATACTGATGCAATCGTCCACGCGCGGCATGACCAGCGTGGCCGTGCTGGCACGCAGGTTCACCACCGCCATGGAACATAGGCCATACCCCAGCAGCAACACGTCTGCGTTCTGGCTGGCTTGATCGATTTTTTCTTGCAAGGTTTTTTTGAGCTCACCCGGGCGCAGGTGCAGGCCGAAATCCAGCACTTCGTAGGTCACGTCGCCGGGTAAAAATGGCAGCATCTCTTCTATCACGGTGGCGCAGGCAATCACCCGCCGGCGCGAGTTTGGAAGGTTCGCCAAATCATGAGACTCAGGAGACTTGTCCATTGATCCGAGTGGCTTATCGAGTAGTATAATTAAGGATGGGATTGTAAAATAGACCTATATCATTATATACTTATATATGGAAGCGTGCAAGTCTCAAGCTCCAATCCTGTTTCTCACATGAGTACCTGGCCGCACATGAATTATCTAAAAGCGGCCAGGTAGGGGAAAATATGACTAATCGACCCACCAGTCTAATTCTGGAGCAAACAATTTCTATCGACCGCGACTCCTATGAGCCGGCTTATGTGCAGTTGGTCAACATCCTGCGCTGCAACATGGCCAACGGCCTGCTGCGTCCGGGCGACCAGTTACCCTCCGAAGCGCAGTTGTGCGGTCGTTATGGAGTCAGCCCAATGACCGTCCGGCGCGCCATTAACATCCTGGTCGACCAGGGCATTGTCATTGCCCAACAGGGGCGCGGTGTTTTTGTCAAACCGGTTGCCATGAGCGCGGCCACTTTCCAATTGGGCGATCTCAAGAATTTGTTCAACGACCCCAGCCAGACCGTGCACCTGCTCGAATCGCGCATCGTGATTGCAGATGAGCAGGTGGCCAATAAACTGGCCATCGAAGTGGGACAGCGCTGTATCTACATCCGGCGGCTGCTGCGCACCAACGGCATCCCGATCTTTTATCACCGTGAATACCTGATTTACGATGCCACCCGGCCGGTGGTCGAGGCCGAGCTGGAAGTAACCGCCCTGCAGCACCTGTTTACCGGCAGCAGCGAAAGCATCCTCAAACACGGCGAGATTTCCATCGAAGCCGCCATTCTGACGGATGAGGAGGCCCACCTGCTGGAAGCGCAGCAGCCCATGGCCGCCTTCCGTTTGCTGCACCTGTTTTACGATTTTGACGAAAAACCGATCAGTTGGGGCTGGTTTATCGGCCGGGCCGATCGCCTGCGGTTCACCACTCAAGTTGGATTATTGATCAGCTAAGGCATACCCATGGATCAATCCGATCTCCACAATCAATTAATGACCTTAATGGCGGATCTTGAAGAGACCGCTGTGCTCGACCGGGTGCAGCAACGGATCCAGGCGGGCGATGACCCGATGAAAATCCTGGAAGAGTGCAACGAAGGCCTGCGCCTGGTCGGCCAGCGCTATGAAGATGGCAAATACTTTATCTCCGGGCTGATCATGTCCGGTGAGATTTTCCGAGAAGTGGTCGAGCTGGTGCAGCCGCTGCTGGAACAGCGCGCCGAGGAGCATTCGTCCGGGCGCGTGCTGGTGGGCACCGTTTCGGGCGATATCCACGATATCGGCAAAAATATCCTGGGCATGCTGCTGTCTTGCCACGGCTTTTTTGTGATCGATCTGGGCATCGATGTGCCGCCGATCGATTTTGCCAAAAAAGCCGTTGAAACCCGCCCGGATATCGTCGGTCTTTCGGGGCTGATCACCGCCTCGTTTGAGATGATGAAGGAGACCGTCTCGCTGCTGCGCGCCGAAGCACAGACCCACGACCTGTCCTTCCCAATCGTCATCGGCGGCGGGCTGATCGACGAGCAGGTCTGCCGCTACGTGGGGGCGGATTACTGGACGGCAGACGCGATGGAAGGGGTGCGCCTCTGCCAGCGATTGATGGAAAATCACGAGAATTAAACATCTGATTGAAATACTTTCTGGGGTTTGCATAACAAACCAGCAGGGGTTTTTAAATATTAAGTAACGAGCCGGAAAATCTCGCTATAATGGAATCGGCAACCATTCCATCCATTTTCACGCGTCTGTTGCCGTGGTGTCTTTCTGGAAATAATCAATGGGAGGAAATAGCGATGACACAAGACGCATACCGCTTCTATGCTGAAATCTACGACAAGGCTTATGAGCCTGCCGAAAAGAAATTGAGAAAAATCGGATTGGAGGTTTTCCCACCGCAGGAGAACCTGTCAATCCTGGATGTGGGCTGCGGGACCGGCACACAATTGGCTCTCTACAAAAAATCCGGCTGCAAACTGACCGGTATCGATCAATCTCCGGCCATGCTGGCGGCGGCTCATCAAAAATTGGGCGAGGCAGCCGAGCTGCGCCTGGAAGATGCCACCCACATGACCTTTGCCAGTCAAACATTCGACCTGGTCACCGTGGTCTTGGTGCTGCACGAAATGCC
>Ga0209039_10000446_pt1 | contig 40379 bp, 25 predicted proteins | sample BogFormECP12_OM1_FD_188238 | JGI IMG/M metagenome (GOLD analysis project Ga0209039, IMG submission 188238) | Bog forest soil microbial communities from Calvert Island, British Columbia, Canada - ECP12_OM1 (SPAdes) (version 2) | ecosystem: Environmental > Aquatic > Freshwater > Wetlands > Bog ...
TCATCTGACTCTCGCCGTTCCAAGTGTAGCTGTAATTGCCGTCGCTAAGCGTGTTGCCGGAGGCGTCGTAGGTCAGACCGGTAATGTGGTTGTTCCCGTCGGCAGTGACCGCACCCATGATGCTTTCGGTACAGGCACTGTAGGTAGGCGTCCATCCAGTTTGGGAGAGAAGATTGCCCCAAGCGTCATAGCTGTACTGGTAACTATGACGGCGCCAACTCGACGTTCGGCCATATGGCACTGGCCTCCACCAGCGCCAATCGGGGCGTGCTGTCGGTCTACGGCGCTCTCCGCACCGCCGACAACGTGGTGACCGTTGTGGTCATCAACAAGACCTATGGCGATCTGACCGCGACCCTCTCGCTCGCAAATCTGACCCCGAACGGCGCCGCCAAAATTTTCCTTTATAGCAACGCGAATCTGGCTGCGATCGTCGCGCAGCCTGACCTGACCGTGACCCCGCCGGCCACGGGAAGCACGACCAGCACCCTCAGCACCACCTTTTTCGCGCAGTCCATCACCCTCCTCGTTGTGCCGAAGATGTAAGTGCCTGTCGCCTGGGACTTGTTAGCTAGGAACTCAGATGGGTTCGCCGATTTCGGCGAGATCCTGACGTGGTCAATCACGCCTCTATGTCGGTGTCGCAGGCGCAATTACTTGCGGAACCGTTCTGATGAGGAAACGCTTTGTTGCGAAAGGCGGCGCAGTTCTCCGCAAGCGTAGTTACGGCCTCCGCACCGCTGTCAAGGTAATCAAGAACAGATCTCGGCAAGCAGCGCTGTGCCAGGCGGCGCAAGTCCTCGACATCGACATTGACAACCGCGGACGAGCTCAAAGCTCCAAGCGCGATTCATAGTAGCCATTTCCTGTCTCAGCAGCGCGTAAGTTAGTGTGCAGCAACCTAGTTTCCGGAATCATCGTAAGCGGGCCAGCGGGCCGACAGTCTTACTCTTACTTTGAGCGGAGAGGAGTTCGGGCGCTGACGGCTCCAACATTGCCACTCACCTTGAAGTATTTCTCTCCTCTGGCGAAAGCGCGATGCGTGCGCCTCAGATCATTTCCGGTAAACAGGTTGTCACCGCGCAGAAGTATGGCAGAGACAAATGCGGACGCTCCGGCAGCTGCGGTGCTGTCGCGCACCGTGGCACCTTCTCCCCGCGCAAGAGCAATTACCGATGTATCAGAACTGTCCTGGGCCTGGCGCCCCTCAAAATGATCGATGACAAGGTCCCGGAAATCTTCGCATTCAATTGCGTGAGAATAAAAATCCGCTTTCTGCGCATCCCAGGTCACAGTCACATTTTCCAGATGAACGCCATCTGTGTAACGACAGTAGATCGCGGATATGTCGTGCTTGAAAACCGCATTTGAATGCGCCGTGGCTGTCCAGCGCAGATCGAAATTGCCGCCGACAGCTTTACTGACCTCTTCGCGGGTGCGGCGAAGGTTCAGCCAAATATTCGTCATCGAGATATCGTGCACCGAAGCGGACGGTGCTCCGTATATGAAAATTCCGCTCTCGGCGGCCGCGCTGATATTGGAAAAACGGACATTGCTGACTTCCCCTTCCGGCCCACGTTTTGAGTGCCCGCCTGCTGCTATGTAGATCGGCTCGGCCTTCCCCCACCAGTGCCCAGTGAACAAGCGGGTTTGAATCGTTATATCGGAGAAGATGACGTCCGAGGTTCTGCCGGCACCCCTCCCGTAGACGCCGATTCCGCGATTCGCATCGATCGTCAATCCCGTGAACAGCGCATGCTGCGTGCTTTCCAGCCTGATTCCCGAAGAGCGGGAAATCAGAGAACATTCAACAACCGTCACATTCTCGCTGCCGACAATAGCAAAGTCATCGTCTCCCGCCCGTATATCGGAATCGGAGATGTGGACGTTTTTGCATCCCATACAGTCGATACCGTCATTGTTCGGCAGCAATTCGCTATTCAGGATGTGAATGCCGCTCACGACCACCTGTTCTGTGTGCTGAAAATGAATGGTCCAATTTGGCGCATTCCGAATCGTCACATCCCGCAGCAAAACGTTACGGCAGTGCGAGAACACCATCAGCGTACCCGGGCGACCTTCGGCCTTGAACTCCACTGGACCATCGCCAGTGTCCCGGACTGCATCCAGAAACAATTGCCCCTGGCGGGTGTAGGCAGGATCGAAATCCATTGAGTAGTGAGGGCGGGCGGAGTCGAAAAAGCTGTCTCCTTGCCCATCGATTGTGCCGCGGCCCACGATTGCAATGTTCTCCGCCTCGCGCGCGATAATAATGCCGACCTTATTGCCTTCGCCCGTGCTGTTCACGCCATAATCGTGACCGAACCCAAAAGCGTTGATTGATCCGTAATCAGCTGGGTCTTTGCTGCCCTGAATTGTCGCGCCCGCATCCAGGTCTAGAGTGACATTGCTCAGCAGTTCGAACGTTCCCGTGCGGTAAGTGCCGGCTGGAAAGTAAACTGTTCCACCACCTGTGTGAGATGCCGCCCGCACTGCGTTCGTGATCGCCTGCGTGTCGAGGGCCAGACCATCGCCAGCGGCGCCGAAATCTCGTACGTTAAATGGACTCTTCTGGGGCATCTCGCCGGCTTTCGCGCCAGCCGAGGTTTGCGCCCCACAAAACAGAGTCATCACAACTACGAGAATCGCGAACGAGCGAGCAAGTCTCTCCAAACTCAAGTCAGCACCCTCCTCTCGTTTGAGCGTTTAAACCAGTCCGGCTTCCGGAACATATCCAGCCACGGGTCAGGAATGACCCGTGCTCGGCAAATCACTCACGCTCGCCAAAGAGATCGAAATGCAACTCGACGCCCGCTCCGGGATCATCAGGGCGGCACGGTTCTTCGATCCATGCCGGATCGTATTTCTCGATCGCAGACCCGCGAGGACGACTTCGTTGATGATGGCGTTTCGTCCGTTTCTTAGCCACAAGGCAAAGATACTACTCTTAGGGCAATGACACGGGCTCAATTCAACAGCTACGCAGAGCTCACTTAGCCATCGGTTGGGCAAGTGGAAACAGTGCATAGCGGTGAGGCAGGGGCTGGGCGTCCTGGCGCTGTTGCTCCACGGCTGCTCTGCGTGCTATGTCCAGCTCTTTTGCGGCATCACGATCGAGCGCGGTGCGCGCATCCTGCGCAATCCTGAACCGGGCGTCCTCGATCGAGTCCTTCCTCTCCGTATCAAACGCGACCATAAGGGCTTGCTGCAACATCGGAGTATTCATCCGAGCTAGTTCTACTCCTGTCGTCAACTGATCAGCTGTAAAGTCGCCAATCTTACGGTCATCGATTTGCAATGTGTAGCTTCCCGCAGCCAGTCCCGTGACCTGTAGCGTCTCGCGATTCAGGGACTGATCCAAATCCGAAACTCTTTCCGCCATGGCCACAAAGGGATCTGCTTTTGCCGGAGGAAGAGGCAGCGGAAGCCCATGGTCTAGCTGTGTCCAACTTAGCGAGTCTTTCTTCTTGCGAAGATCGGTGACCGTTGTGTTGGTCAGACTTGTAGCCACGCCTTTGATGGCATCCAAGCTCACAGCAGTCACGGTTGCAGGTGCATTCCACGACTTCAGTACCGCTTCTGCCATAAGCCAATGCACCCCCGAACCGGGGTGCACCCGATCCTGCATCAGGCTTGTGGAGAAAGCTGGGTTCTCCGCTTTGGCCCGCACCAGAGCTGCAACCACGGGAGCATTGAGGTCGGCGACCTGGGCATGTTTCTCAGCCGCCAAGGCAGCCACGAAATCGCCAAGGCGAATCATGGTGGTGTTGTAATCCGGTTCGAACTCGGCCGTCCGGGTTACGTCATCATGAGGCGAAGGCCTCAGTAAAAAGAGTCGCACATTCGGTAGTTGTTGCTGAATTGCATCGATCATGTGCCGGTAACCATCGGCGTAAGTACGGAATATACCCTCGTCATAAGGGCGGTAGTACCCGTCATTCATCCCGAGCATGATCGTAATCACTGTGGGCTGGTAGGCATACACATCGCGTTGCAGGCGCAGGTCAATGGGTCCAGCCCAGCCGCCGCTCACCTTGTCTCCGCCCACTCCGGAATTCACAAACTCAATTTTCCGGTCTGGAAAGCGCGTGAGCGCATACTCTTCAATGTAAGTTGTGTAGAGTCGCTGCTCAGTGATGCTGTCTCCGTAGAAGACAACACGATCCCCGTCTTGAAGTGCAAAGCCGGGTGTGCTCGGGGCGGGAGTCTGCCCGAAGCATTGGCCGACCATCAGCAGAGCGATACACCAAGAGCACCATCGCAAACTTGTCATATTTTCCTCCGCGTGCACTCGATTATCACCGGCCATGGTTTGCCAATAGCGCCATCGGTGGACAATCGGTGGAAACATCCTATAATACACTCTTGCGAAATAGTTTCAACTGAGGAATGGCATGCCTACTCGACGCACAGTTCTGAAAACTTTGCCCTCTTTAGGTGCCACCGTAATAGCGGCGCGCGCACTGCACCTAACGGAGAATGTATCACTTGCTATTACGCCGGAGCCCAGCCATCCCTTTCTGCCCTTGCAGACTGTGCAAGTGAAAGGAGCATCCGCCAACGGGACGTTAGTTGTACTTGATGGCGATGGCGAAGAGTACGTTCATGCGCCCTCTTCAGATCCTTTCGAATTCAAGACCGGTGGTGCCCTGGGTCGCCACACCGTGCAACTGCTTACCCCGGACCAGAAGCTTTTGGCATCTGCGAACTTCCACCTGGAATGTGAGACGAGCCTAGCCGATGATGGCGGGCGATTTGCAAAGCTTCTCGCAATGCTCCGCTGGACGATGGAATCTTGGGACACCGAAGCGCCCGTGCACGTCGCACGATTCAATGACCGCATGTACCGCTTTTTCGTGTGCTGGCTGCGAGATCACACCCACACCATGAAAGGCATGAAGTATTTCGCTCCCGACTTGAAATCGGCTGTTGAACTTTACGCCGAGACGCAGCGGGAGGATGGAATGATCTTCGACAATATCTACCCGCGCACTCCCTACATGAATTACTGGGATTGGATTCTCACGGACGGCAAGTTCATTCGCATCAGCGAAGACAAGTTGTGGGAGATGAGACGGCAGCCCGTCGAGGCTGACGTCGAATACTTGTTCCTTGAGGTGATTTACTTCACCTGGAAGGCCACGGGCGACGACACCTGGATGTCGGCCCACCTCGACCAGGCGCTCCGTGCTGTGCACTATTGCACGACCGATCCTTACCGCTGGTCCCAGAAATATCAACTAATAAAACGCGCGTACACGATCGACACCTGGGACTTCACCCCACAGCAGGACAGAATCCGCGGCCAGAACCAGCTGATCGATCTTAAAGAGACCCGCTTCGGCATCATGTTCGGAGACAACACCGGGCTCATCGCCGGATGCCGGTACCTAGCTGAGATGCTCTCGCACGTGGGCCGGATCGACGAAGCAAAGCAGCAGCAAGACCTGGCGCAACAGCTCCAGCAACGCGTTGACCGCCTGGCTTGGAGCGGAGAGTTCTACCGTCATCACGTGCCAGAACAAGCCGGCTTGGTTCGCGACCTGGGAGTAGATGAATCTACCCAGGTTTCCCTTTCTAATGCGTACTCCTTGAATCGCGGTATCAGTCACGAGAAAGCGGTCGCCATCATCCGAACTTATCAGAAAATTCGGCGCTCTATGCCCTCGTCCTCGCCCGGCGAGTTTTATGCCATCTTCCCGCCCTTCCGGCAGGGTTTTGACGCGGAAGACCAGATCTGGGAATACATGAATGGTGGCGTCCTGTCGCTGGTCGCAGGCGAACTTGCCCATGGCGCGTTTGAGCACGGCTTTGAGGAATACGGCGTGGACATTCTCCTGCGCCAGAAGGAGGCGGCAGAGCGTCATCACGGCTTCCTTCCAGTAGCGCTGCGGGGCAAGGCTCCGGAACCTCCGCAGCGAAAGTTCTACACTGTCGACATTGGCGCGGTAGCAAACGCGGACTTCGGTCCGGGAACATCGACGGTGGTCGGCTGGATGGATGAGGCTGGAAATGACCTACACGCCATGCCGGTCGGTCCGCAAACCTTCGCAGGAGTTCCTTTCGATGTAATCGATCCTGGCCGTAATGGGCAGAAAGGATGCATCGGGCTCTCCACAGCTCCGAAATATTCGGTCAGCATTTCGATCCCAGTCCGGCAGAAAGCCGACTCGGTATATCTGCTGCACACACGCAATGGCGTACCGCTGGCTGGAACCCTTCGATTCCGCTACGCCGACGGCCAAACGCACACAGAGTACGTAGATGCGGAAAAGCTGGGCACGTGGTGGGCGCCGGAAGATGCGCCTCATGCCCGTGTCGCCTGGCGCGGTGCCAACTCCAACTTCGGCAATCTTGGTGTGTATGTGACCGGCTTCAACAATCCTAATCCGCAACTGGAGATCGAAGCGCTCGAACTGGAGGCTTTTCAGAACGGCGTCAAGTGGATGGTAGCTGGCGTGACGTTGAGCGACGCACCTGTATTCTTTGCGCCCAAAGATGATGTCTCTTACGGAATCCCAGATGGATGGGGAGCTGCCGCAGTCTTGTACGCACTGGTTGAGGGATTAGCAGGAGTGAAAGATGAAGGGCGCGCCTTCAATCCTGTTCAGCTCTCGCCACGTTGGGCCGCGGCCAATGTGCGTTCGGCCGACGTCACCATTCGCTACCCCGCCTCTCGCGGCTACGCCTGTTACTCGTATGAATGGGATCAAGCGCTCAATCACCTGCAACTGCGGTTCACCAGCAACGCCCAGCGCACACGGGCAAAGATACTTTTGCCGGCAGGCATCCACAAGGCCACTAGGGTGAGCGGCGCGAGCAAGGCACCACTCCGGATTGAGTCAGTTGAAAGTTCTTACTACGCGACTTTGGAGGTCGAAGGGCGCGGGGTCCACGAACTGCAGCTTCAGCTGGAGGCTTGACCCTTTCCAAGGATCTAAAATCTGGAATATTTCGCCGTTGGCTAACGATTGCCTGGGAGAAACATGAACCGACGCTCATTCCTCAAGCTCGCAACAGTCTCAAGTGCGGTTGGCCTGGCAGCTGCTTCTTCGCATGCCCACAGTGCTCTTCGAAAAGACATGATGGTTCCGGCGCCGGATCTGGATGCGCAACCCTCAGCCTTACTGCATTTGCAAAATGACAATCTTGACGCGTCGATCTTCTCCGACGCCACGGCCCTGATCAAAGATGTAAACAACCAGCTTGACTGGCACATGGGACCGGTAGCCTTTCAGGATGAGACTCCGATTGACATAGGTCACGTATGGGTCAGAACGGGCCGTTCCCCATGCGAGCAATACCCCGGACGCTTTCGCGGCCGTCGGGAAGGAGATGGAATCCGTTTCTGGGTTGTCGATCGCCTTGGAAAAGCCCGCGGTTCGTTTCACGTCCGTGCGGCGCTGGATGGCCCCTGGATTGAATTCAGGTTGACTGATATTGACGAGTCGCTCCCCAGCCTTTGCTTTCCTCCTCCCATCGAATGCGAGAGCCTTGTCATCCCTCACGGCGTCGGGCGCTGGATTCGCAAGCCTCTCGAGGAGCGGTCCTTCTATCCTCTCTTTAGCCGACTGAATATGCGTTGGTTCGGCGGACTGAGAGAACAGCACGGCTGGATCGCCATCTTTCCGGAGCAGAATTTTGCGGACTCCGGCGTGATGATGGCAGAGCTCTCAGCCTTCCCCGCCTGGCTGAAAAGCATGAACCGGTGGTCAGAGCCGCGGGCCGTCCGCTACACCTTCCTGAAGGGCAACTACGCGGATCTGGCAAAGTGCTACCGTAAATGGGCCATGGACAAAGGCCTCCATCGGCCGCTCACCGAAAAGGCTGATAATACGCCGGCTCTGCGAAACCTGCTTGAGGGCCGGCTGGTTTCAATCTGTGTTGCAGATGCTGGCCACGACCGTGCTTACGACGAAAATGTTCTGCGTCCTGCGAGCGCCGACCCCAGGCTGGGCTCGAAACCGGATCTACATTTTCGTTACGAAGATGTAGAGCAAATGCTGATGGAGCTGCCGGCGAACGATGTCCCCCGCGCCTTGGTCATGATTCGAGGCTGGATTCGCGGAGGATATGACTACTCGCACCCTGATATCTGGCCACCCGAAGCGTCCGTAGGGCCGCTCAAGCAGTTGCAGCATCTCTGCTCCGCCAAGGATTCATTCACGATTGGACTGCATGACAACTATCAGGATATCTACGCACATTGTCCGAGCTTTCCGCGCGGTGTGGATCGGTTGGCGTCCGGAGAATTGCTGGCGGGCGGCTACTGGGGCGGCGGGCAAGCCTACATCCTGAATTCACGGGACAGTGTTCGCTACGCCGAGCGGAATTGGAAGCAGATCCAAACCCTCAGCCCTCGTGCGATGTTCATCGACACCACCAGCGCGGTGCAGAGTTATCAGTCCTTTGAGGCGGGCAATACGCTGACTCGCAGCCAGGACATCGAGTTCAAGTCGAAGCTCCTTCAGTTCTTCAAACGACAAGGAGTAGTTCTGGGAAGCGAAGAAGGCGCAGATTTTGCGGTTCCCTTCCTCGACTGGAACGAGAACCGCCATGAACGGGTCGCGGGAGAATCGGTGCCCTTGTGGCCTTTAGTCTTTCACGATGCGGTCGCCTGCGGAAGGTATGTTCGCGATGTCAACGATACTTTGGGCTGGCTGGGCGGAGTGGAAGGCAAGGCATCATACCCGCAGCGCCTTTTAGACATGTTGTGGGGCTATTTCATTTTGTCCGGTCTTGGCAGTGCGGAAAATTGGGACAAAGAACGGAAAGGCTTAGGTGCCTCTGCAGAGGCCGACCGGTGGTTTCGCAGCATTAGCACGGCCGGGATGGAGGAACATCACTTTCTTTCCGAGGACTCCGCTCTTGAACAAACCGTCTTTTCGAATGGCCGTTCGATTCTCGTGAATTTCGGTGATATGGACGTGCAACACGGTAAGTACACCATCCCCGCGCACAGCTACCGTATTGACTAGGGAGCAGCCGAAGAAGACGAACTCGCCGGAATTTCCAGCGCCCGCGCTACTTCGCCCCACCCGACGAGCTTGATCCCATTCTCCTGCAGGGCACGTCGGAATACGGGATCCTTCACGAGGTCGAAGTCGCTTTGCCGGCTTGCAGCCCCCTGATCGCGATCCAACATGATTGCCCCCAGTTCTGCATCGTCGTGACCGAGATGCACGATCGTGATGTAAACGCCGGGACCAAGCGATGCAAAGGCCTTACGAAATCCCTCGATGCGGTTCTCTGCCGAAGCAGGCTCGACATAGGTCAGCACTGGAAAGAACTCGTTGCCCCTGAAGATCTGGGGATACGATTTGATCTCACCCCCCGAGATGAATACGGGAACCTGAGCGACTCGTCCTGCCCGCAAATACACACCGAATAGCTCGGCGTTCTGGGCCAAACCACCCATATGGTTGTCAAGATGAGTGAAGTGAATTCCCGCAGATCGCGCCTTATCCACCTGCGCCCGTATCTCAGTTTCGGCCTGACTGGCGCTTGCATGCTGGCCTACATCCCCGCTCTCTCCGGGGAAATAGCCTTGGGCATCGACTAGTGTTGATACATCAACGTGGCTGACCGGGCCCCAACGATAATTGTTCCATTCGCTGGTAAGCGTCAGGTGAAGTCCGAGATCAATCGTGGGATGAGCCTTCGCGAACTGCACGACCTCGTTGAACCACGGGCAGGGCACCATGATGCTCCCTGAAGACACCCATCCCTTTTCCAGGGCTTCGAACGAAGCGAGATTCACCGAGTGCGACATGCCAATGTCATCCGCGTGCAGTATCAGAAGCTTTGCATCTGGCGGATAGCCCATTTTTTGCAGCAGCGCTGCTCCGGATTGCTGTGCGAAAGAGCCACCAGACGCTGCGAAAATGAAGAGCAGGAAAAGCAGAGTTCGCCATCTCACAGATATACCCTCACCAATTCTCTTGGTTGTTCTACGGCAAATTGAATTGCTGGACGCCGGCATGCATTTCGTATTGAGCACCTTTCCAGACCAACACGCCACTCGTTCCCGGCGGCAATTCGATTTTGGCTGCCACTGATTGACCGCTACGGTGAAATGACGTGCGAATCATTCCTGCTGGATGCGGCATGGATGCCTCGACCCAATCTAGTTTCGCCAGGCTGGGCTCGATGCGAATAGTGGCGAATCCCGGTGAACCGGGGCGAATACCCGCGATCATCGTGGTCAGGTCGTAGGCCGGATGCGCGCTCCAAGCATGCGTGTCAGAACGGCTGGGATCCGGGTACTCCGGCGTGGTAGTTAGACCTTGGTCCAGCATGTGCCGCCAAGGCGCAAGAGTTCCTAGATAAAGGTCTCCAGCTCTCGCGTGCTCGAGAGCTCGTGTCACATAGAATTGGAAGAAATATGAAGCTGGTGCAAGTCCGGGCATACCAGCCAGAATCTTTCTCATCACCTGCGCTTGGTCTTTCTCGGGGATTACATTTGTGAGCACTGCGAGCGTGTTGGCATGCTGGCTGTACTCCGTCTTGTCCGGCGTATCCGCTAGTAGTCCAAGCTTAGAATTCCAGCAGCTCGCATAAACGGCCGCACCCGCCGTGCGGGCCTCTTCGCGATACTTCGCCGCGACCGCTCGGTCACCAAGACCCTCTTCCATCGAAGCAGCATCTTGCAATGCAGCGACATATTGCAGAGTCAATACCGCCGAGCGGCCTTCCTGATCAACTGGCGGGAATTTCTCATGCCCTGCCGGCGTATCCACAAAATCCCAATGATGCAGCGACCCGAGAAATCCGTCAGCTCGTTGCCTTCGCTCAAACCATGCCAGCACCGGCCTTGTCCCGGGCAGTAGATCTTTCACGAAGTCGGCGTCAGGCCGGTACATCCAGTAGTCATGCAGCATGCCAACATAGAGCAAGGAAAACGGCGGGATCAGCTGCAGCAGCGAACTGGGATACCGGCTCTGCGTAATGCCGTCGGAAATCCGGGAAGAGTCGAAGGCGCGCAGAGCTTGCCTGGCCAGGCGATCATCGCCACTCACGGCGTACGAGATAAGAGCCTGGATGCGTGTGTCTCCGATGTATTGGAGCTGCTCCCAGTACGCGGTGTCCATGTAGGTCTCGTGGGCATCCACTCGAGCCGTTCGCCACGAGATTTCCCGGATCTTGGCAAGCTGCGGATCGCTTGCAGAGAACTCACCCTTCTCCACAAATGGGTAGGCAGTGTAAAACGTATGCAATCCGGCCAGGGTCAGCGGCTCGTCGGCGGTATGGATTCGCAGCTCGACATAGCGCCATGTCCGCCACCAGAGCGGCATGAAGGCACGGGCGTCTCCGCCGTCGGAAATGAATTCATCGGTGACACCGAGCAGAACTCGATCTCCCACTTCGTTACGATTGCCGCGCATTTGCTTCGAGTCGTAGAGCGCTTCGGTATAGGCTAATTCCACGCGGGCTCCTCGTCCTCCGTTCACCATCAGCTGCGGATAGCCTGAGAGCACAGCGCCTGCGTCGAGCAGCAAATTGGCTTCTGTATGGGGTGGAATTAGGGTGGGCGCGCCCGGAAAAGATGTCGCGAAAGGCAGGCTGGAGCGAACGACTCGTCCAGAAGGCACTTCAATGAATTCCATCGGCGGCAAAGGATCAGGCACGAGCAACCAGGGCGAATCACCTCCCTCGCTGGCTGACACCGGACGGCTGCCCTGCGGGTAAATCGATTCCCGAATCGCAAGCCCAGCCTTTACCCAATGACCTGCGTTCGAACTCTCTCGCATCCAATCCCAGTCGTAAATGCTACCGTCGATCCGTTCGCCAGGACCCGCGACGTAGTAGTGCCACAGTCCCTCGGGCATTGCACGGACCGGCATGTGCCCATTCTCCTGCTCCACCTCCCATGAGGAATCCGTGTTCACCGCGGCCTCAGATTTCGAGTCGCCTTCCATGAGAAAGGCGAGCCTGTCGGACATCTGCGCGGTGGGCGCGTAGATTCCGAATTGCCACACCGTGGCCGCAATAATGTTTTGTCCCGACTTGAGGTAGGGGGCTAGATCGAAGGTCTCGTATCGCCAATGCCGAAGGTCGCCGCGTGCCGAACCTTCTCCGACCCTCCGGCTGTTCACGAAGAGAACAAAGCGGTTGTCTGCACTGACATGGACAACGAATCGGGCAGGACGGGTCGCCAGTTCTAAGATCTTCCGAAAGTGAAACACGCCAGGCTCGCGCAAAGGAGCCGAAGGATGGGCAATCCAATTCGCTGCCCACTCCACGCGTGGCTGCAATTCTTCTACTTGAGCCGCTGCGGATATCGAAGCCAAACAGCAAAACACGAATACCAGCAGGAGCCGACCTCGGCGATTGCCCGCCGCCTCTTCATTGTGCGCGTATGACATAGTGTCCGGCATAGACCTTGGCGTGTTTGAACCTTGCAGTGCTGGCCTCGGATTAGGCCCCACCAGGGCCCGCGATCGTCCGGCTCTCTGCGCCGAGTTCAACCGCAACCACGTGCTTGGCGCCAGCGTCACGGGGATAGGTTGTGCCGACCATGGTTAGAGGACTTCTGGAGTCCAGGTGTCACGCGTAGGAGGAGACGGTGCCCTTCTTGCGGCTGCCTCGTTCGCGCGCGGCCCGCTCCGTATAACCGCTGTTTCGGAAGGCGCGCAGCGGATCGGGGGCCAGCCTGCGGCTCTCGCGCCATTCGCGCAGAACCGGACGAACGTCAGTTTCAAAAGCGTCCTTCAGGCAGTTCTCGGCGTCAATGAGGCGCTGTTCGTTGCGAGCCTTTTCCAAGGCCTCATGTTCGATCAGCGCCGCTTTTGCATAAAGCTGCTGCGCCGTCATCACCGTTTGGATCATGGCTTCAATCTTGTTCTTCAAATTGTGGCTCTGATCCACCATGTACGCGATATCCGCCCGCCGTCCCGTTTCCCACTCGTAGTGACGGATTTCGGCGAAGATGCGGAACACCTGGTAGGGATCAATCGATCCCAGGGTCAGGTCGTCATCCGCGTAACGCCGGTCGTTGAAATGAAATCCCCCCAGCAAGTCCTCGCTGAGCAGCCACGCCACGATCTGTTCGATATTTTGCGCCTGGTAATGATGGCCGGTATCCACCAGCACGCGGGCCTGGGGGCCGGCGGCACGCGCCAGCAGCAGCGCCATGCCCCAATCTGCTACGTCGGTATGGTAAAAAGCCGGTTCGAAGGGCTTGTATTCGATCAATAACCGTTGTCCGGAAGTGAGCGCCTGGTGCACTTTGCGCAATCCATCCGCCAGCCATTGCTTGCGGCGACGGATGTTGGCGGTGCCGGGATAGTTCGAACCATCCGCAAACCAGGGTGCGACGTCACGCGAGCCAAGTTCTTTCGCCCACTGAACCGAATCCAGGATGTGCCGCAGCGCTTTCTCTCGCACTTCCGCTCGTTCGTTGGCCAGCGATCCGTGCTTGTATTCCTGATCCTGAAAGACGTTGGGATTGATTGATCCTGGCCGCACGCCAAATTGATCGCTGAGCCTTTGCACTTCCTTCGGGTCCGTCCCCGCGGGAAGGTCCCAGAGCACATGAAGCGCAATCGTGGGACAGACTCCCGTCAGGGAATGCACTTGTCCCGCATCGGCAAACTTTTCCGCCAGTGTGCTGGCCGCACTGTCCTGCAGAAACTTGCCGAAGCGGGTTCCAGTATCAGCGAACCCCCAGGAGGGGACTTCAATCCGAAAAGAATCCAGAGCTGCATGCACTAAGTCTGACGACCTGGCCATTGCCGTTCTCCCGCGACCAAGACCACTATAATAGAAATGGAAACTATTTCAACTGGAAAATTAAGAGGGTCTGCGGGTCTCTGCCGAACGGCAAACGCACCGTAGGCGATGGCACTGATCAGGCAGAACGCGCCGCGCTAGGAGACAACAGATTCAAATACCTGCTTACCAGGCGGTGCTCCACATAGTTGTAGGGTGGAACGCTCTCCCCTCGCACCAGCGCGAGCCCCAGCTGAATCAGTCTAGGGCCGTAGGTTGTCACTTCGTGCGAGACAGACCCGATGACAGGGCTGTTCTTACGCTTCATTTCTTCCATCACTTCAGGAATGCAATCATGGCCCAGGATGGCTATTTGATGCTCCCGGCGCAACTCCTGGGCCGCCTGTAACGCGCCGAGGGCGCTGGTATCGTTGTTCGGAGCAACCAGAATTCTTTCCGCCTTACGATTCTTCTGGAGCACTGACCGCATTGCCTGCCAGCTTTCCTCTGTGAGCCCTGCTCCGTCCGCGCGCAGGAACTGTTCATCGAGCAGGTCCTTCAGTCTCGTTCGGATTCCTTCGAAAGCTCCGGTGATCCGGCTTTGCACCAACGTCCCGGCCTTCTGCAGTTCCAGACCAACCACCAGATCGACTCTGCCGCCCCACATTTCTTGTGCATAGGCTCCGAGAAGGTCGCCCACTTCCAATCCGGCTCGATAGTTGTCCAAACCGAAAAACACCGCATTGGGATGGGGAATATCAACAGCGATCAATGGGATCCCCGCGGCTGTGAGCCGATCAGCAATGATTGGAGCGACGTACCGGTCGGTCTGAAATTCGATAACCAGATCCACCTGCTGGTTAAGGAACTCCTCGGCATTCTTGCGCGCGACTTCCGCGCTGTACTGGTTGTCGAGAACAATCAGATCGACACCTGCGGCGATCGCCGCTGCCTTCAGGCTCTCCGTGACGGCGTTTGAGAAGGGCAACTCTCCGGACTGCCCGCCGAACCCAAACCGAAGCTTGCGGGGCCGGCTGATCAGCCGATAACGCCCGTCCTCAGGGCGTGAAACGTAACCGCGATGAACCAGAGTCTTGAGAATCCGGAACACGGTGGTTTTGGAGATACCAGTGCGCTGGTAAATCTGCTCCAGGGTCAGTGGCTGCTTTTGTTGCTCCAGTAACTCGAGAACATCAAGGCTCTTGGAAAGAACCGGTATCAAGTAACTCGGTTTAGAGATGCGGCTCATCGGTTGTGGGGAAGCCTTTCACTTCGCGGTTTTGCCGGCTCGCAGTTTAGCACTCCTTCGTTTCGATAGAGAAATGCGCTTCACGCCATCCTCATCCGCTGCAACGATGATTCTCGCCGTCACCACGCTCCAAGGAACGGTTTTAGACAGTCAAGTTGGTTCGCCGGCAGAGCTAGCTGAGATGGCTCGGTCGTTTGCCTTCGAATCATGCGCCGTCGACTCATGGAGGCGGCAGCCGCCGCCGCTGCTATGCCTGATTCCAAAAACTTGCGCCGATTCATGTTTCTCCACCCGCCAAGGCTAGGCACCCTGGATCACTGGCCCACGATCCGCACCGTTTTGGCGCCATCCCTACGAATCCTCACCACACCGTCTGGCTGCAACTGCCAGCCCGGTTGATTCAGATCATCCCTTTGAACAAGAGGATTGCCATCGCCCATGACTTTTTTCGGTTTGAAAGCCAGGCGTAAAACCTCAATGCCAATTGGATCAAATGCTGAATAACGCACCTCGTGCGGCTCGTATTCCGCATCCACGATGACCGATGTGGATCGCAGCAAATGGTTCTCCTGCGGCGGCGCCCACTCGGGAACGGCGCCAATTCCGCTCATAAAATGCCGTATGTAATCGGCGTATCCATCGCTGAACCAGAGACTCTGGTCGACTGGCCCAACCTTCACCAGGCCTTCGGGGCTGCACATGTAAGTCGCCCAATTGAAAGATCGAAAAGCCTTTTCTTGAGCGGCCGTATCTCCGGTCAGCTCATACCACATGGCGTTAATGGAGGCGTAGCGCGACGTATGGCTGCCCATCTTGTTCATATCGCCAATCTGCTCAGAAACCGCATTCGCTCCCCACTGCACGCCGGGCTCGTTTTTCACCTCTACAAACACAAAGGTCTTTTCCACGAAATCAATGAGGGCCGGAACGTGTTTTTTCCAATCTGCATCGTATTCGGGATGTTGCATCAGATAGCGGGCCGTTTCCATCGGTGAGTACTGGTTGTAATTGACCGGCTTGCTATAGTTCGGGATGTCCTCAAAAATCCCGGACCAGGCGTTGTTCTTTATCGGGTATTTCATCATCCAGGCCCAAGCCATATCCCGTGCCTTTTGGTAAGCAGCCACGTTGCCCAGATGCAACCGGATCAACTCGTCGAACAGTCGGATTGGCCCCAGAACATTGGCCGAGTACTCGTCTTCAATTACGTTGGTCTCGGCGTTCACGCGAAAGGGCCAGGGCGACTTCTCCGCGTCTCCCTCGCGCACGTGAGCCGCGAGCGCACCCGCGCAGGCGATTGCTGCCTCCAGATAGACTGGACTCGCGCTCCACTCATGGAGCCTCAAATACCCAAATCCGAGTTCGCCGACCTTGTCCGGTTCGATGAAGCCATAGCCGTCTCCCCTTCCGGGGTCAGCGGAGTACATGAAGCTATCCGCACCACGGAACTCGGTCGCCAAATGATTGGAGCTGGCGTACGGAACGCGCGCCCATGCCCAACCCGCGGGCGTCGTCCCATGAGCAAGCCCATAATCTGCCAGCGAGCGGGCTAACTCGACAGGGGCACGATCCCCGGAATAAGCGTAATAAGCGAGCGCCGAGTCAATAAACTGGGCGGCCACAAAGGCCGGGTTGTTCGGCCAGGCGGAAAAATGCATCGACGGAGGGTAGATGCAGCAACTCGTAAAATACGTCTTTAGGCCGTTGTCTTCCACCAGCACTTTATGCAGAAGGAAGTCCCACGCCAGCCGCATCACTGTGTCGTATGCCTTAGCCTGAGGTTCCACCCAGGAGATCAACTTCCCTTCTGAATCCAGCTTCACGGGATGACCGTTAAGAGTGGACTGCGCCAGCAGTCCGTCCGCAGAAGCAACCAAGAAGAAGAGAGAGAGAAAGAGAACTTGACGCAAGTGCATGTGCATCACCCTTCGACCCCGGCGACCTGACGACGGACCGGCACGACCCGCCTGATTGTGACCCAACGTTCAGGGCTACCCAGGCACAGCCCTGGGATGCTGGTGCCGCACGGCGTGCATCGGCCGAAACATCGCCTGCGGATATGGATACAGCGCCTGTTGGATCGTGAGTCCCGACACCTCGATCTGCGACAGATCAGCCGTGCCAACACCACTCTGCTGGGCCAGCAGCAAATGATTGTCACAACTGGCAAAGGGCGGAGTACCACGCGGCGCGAGTGGGTTGGCATAACCCATGACGGCCACGCCGACGGCATCGGTTGACACCGCATTCAACCCTGCGATCAGAATTCCGGGAGACGTGGGAGCCGCATTCGGCGCCCAGGGACCCTCACCTCCGCTCATCGCGGTGATGCCATCGATAATGCCAATGTGAACGTGCCGCGCGCCATTGATGTCGGCCACGATCCGCGGAATGCGCGAACCGGCATCCACGGGAGGCGTGCTGGTGTTCGCCCCGGGAGGGTTAATACCAGCCCAATCTGCCGTGCCATTGCCGTGCAACGGACCGCGCCAACCGATGGCGTTCTCCGTGCCCGCGTCTGACCCATAAAGGGAATTCGGCGTCGACCCAAAGACGTCTTTCATCGAGAGTGTGACCCCGGCCGTTAAGTGCTGCTTCAGCTTGGCGAGGGAGATGAAAACGTCGGTATCGTAATAACAATGATTCAACTCGAAATAGGAAAACAGATATCCGCCACCGGGCACGTTCAAACGGTCATATTGAGTTCCGCTGCCGAGATTGCGTGTGTTCTCCACCTCTACATTGCCCAGGGCCAGCAAAGTGGCCACGTCCCACCCCGCCAAAGTCAGCACCTGGTCTAAGGTTTCAAGGAGAGGTGCTGAATCGACAAAGCGAACCTTTTGGGCGCCGTTCGACAGCAGCACCGAGGCCAGCGCAATCGCAGTCGCGCCATTCGTGATATAGGAGTCACCGGGCGGCAGGCCGAACAGATTCTCGTAGGTGCCGTCTGTTGTGAGATTGGCTTTCACCGTCACGATCTTCCCGCTCACCAACCCACCAATGCCTCCGAGAAGAGTGAAGGCCTGGCTGAACGCCCCTTGCACTTCCGACGAGTCGTAAGTCTTACAGGAAACGATAGCCACCTTGGCGTCAGCCCGCGGGGTGAACGACTGATGACTTTCACTCCCGCATCCGCTGGACAGCGCCAGAGGCGCTCCGGCCGCAAGCCCCAAGCCTAACCGCAGAAACCCTCGTCTCGTACAGGCTGCCAATTTGTCTTCCATTGCAGCACCTCTCCAGGGCCGCCCAACCCATATGAGTCGGCCGTCCGGTTGGGCTGGCCCGGGGCGACATCCCGGGCCGCAACGTCAAGCGGACCCCGTTTCGGCTAAAGTCTATCTCCTCGATCTCGTGTTTTCAATGGAAAAATTATTCCTTTCTGATGATATAGCTTGCCTGAACGGGGCAAGCTGTGATGGTGAATCCGGGGAGAACATGGGCGAAATATCGCGAGCAGCTTCTCTTCAGTCCGTCTGAGGGGGCGTTTGCCGATCCCTTGAAGAAAATCGGTAGGGTTGGACTGGTTACGATCCCGGGACGGGGCGAATCGAACGGAGAATGGCCTTGGTCCCGCCCGGTCTATCCCCCGGTTATTTTCAGACTCGAAATAATTCCTGGAAATACGATTGTTCTTGACAGTCGTCATGTGCAAAGGGTAAAAAAGCGCCGAAGTATGTAATACGTTTGCATTAGTGCTCTTGTGCCTAAGCGGTCTTATGTGCTCGCGGCAGAGCCGCCTTTACTACGAGAGCGCGACTTATTCAGGAACGCGTATGGGTTCGACATGGCAGCACACACTTGGACGAACCCGAGGAGGTCTTTGATGAGACGAATTCTTTTGATCCTGGCTGTTATAACAGGCGCTTTTCTCCTGACGCTGCCCATTGCGTTCGCGCAATCGACGGCGACGCTCTCCGGCACGGTTCACGACGCCAGCGGCGCAGTGATATCTGGAGCCAGCATTGTAGTAACGAACTCCAAGTCCGGAGTGCAGCGGAAAGCCAGCACCGGAAGAGAAGGTTTTTTCAGCGTTCCACAGTTGGACGTCGGAACGTACAAGCTGGCGGTCACAGCCCCTGGTTTCACTAAGTACGAGGTGACTGACATCGACCTGAACACCGCCGACAGCAAGTCGGTCGACGTCGTGCTCAAGGTGGGAGCGGTCACCGAGTCAGTCGAGGTCTCGGCGGTAGGAAACACCATTGCCGTGGAGGATTCCGCCGAGAAGTCTCAGCTGATTACCAACAAGGAACTGGAAGACATCACCTTGATGGGCCGCAATGCCACGGAAATCGTGAAGATCATCGGTGGCGCAACCCTGAGTGCGAACGGCGGCAAGAATGGGTTGTCTTACGACGGCCAAACGATCGGCATTAACGGCTCCAGCATTGGCGGCAATACTGGCGGCATGAGTGGCGTGAACATAAATGGCCAGGCTGCCGACATTACTCAGGACGGCGGGCACACGTTTGATCCCGGCGCGTCCGGCGCCGCCACGCCGGTCAACCCGAACACCAACATGATCTCGGAGGTAAAAGTTCTCACCTCCAACTTCTCGGCCGAGAACGCGCAAGGGCCAGTGGTTATCAACACGGTAACCAAGCAAGGCGGAAACGCGTTCCATGGTGAAGGGTATATGTACGCCCGAAATTACGTGATGAACGCCAACGACTGGTTCAACAATCACCAGAACGAGCCGCGAGGTGAGTCGAAGTACTACTACCCGGGCGGAAACATCGGCGGACCGGTACCGATCCATGGCCTCAAGGACAAGCTGTTCTTCTTCGAAGGATTTGAGCTATACAGGCAAACGCTGGACGGCGGGTTGGCGCGCGCGATTGTGCCGAACGCTGCACAGCAAAGCGGGGATTTTTCGCTTGCCTCGCAAACCCCTGGCATTGGGAAAGAAGGGAATCTATGGCAGGTGCCCGGAAACAACGGTAGCAATTCTACGACGCCTTACGATGCGGCGGGTGACAATCCGCAGGGCGATGTGCCGTCTGTTTATGCTTCCTGGCAGAACCCAACCAGTTGGGCAAGTCAACGCCCAAATTGCACCCTTCCCACAATGCAAATTCCAGATCCAAACCCGAAGGCACCTACGGGCACGATGTTAACGGTTTCGACGGGCGTCCTTTCTGCAGGGTGCATCGACGCCAACGGGCAGACAATCCTCAAAGCCTACCTGCCTCAACCGAACGCTGACCCATTACTGCACAATGGCTACAATTTCGTGCAAGGCATCATCACGCCGCAGAACTCGTGGCAGAACGTGTTCCGCATTGATTACAACATCACGCAGAATACGAAGGTGTTCGTCCGCAACAGCGAGCAGCGCGAGACGCAGAACCAGCCCCTGGGCCTGTGGGCGAATTCTGGCTCTGACAACGTGGTTCCAAGTCCAACCAACATCGTAGGCGGAAATGGAACAGATTCATGGGCGGCCAGCCTGCTGCACATCTTCTCGCCGACCATGACCAGCGAAACCACATTCGCCTACACCTACATCAACTTTCCCAATGCGCCGGCCGACCCCACCAAGATTCTGCGCAGCAACATGGGGTTGACCCTCACGGGCGTCTACGGGAACGCGCAGGCTCCATCGTTTACAACGTGGGGCGGTTCGGTTCCGAACCTGGGCAGCGGAGCCAACCTGGGCGCGATTTATCACCCAACCATGATCTGCAATAAGGGCATTCCGAGCATAGCGGAGAACCTGACCAAGGTGTTCCGAACGCACAGCCTGAAGTTTGGGTTCTACTACGAGCACGTTTACAACAAGCAGGACAACTGGGGCCAGTACGGCGTATTCCAAGAGGCCCAGGGTTGGGGCAATACCGTGGGCAACAACTATGCCGACATTCTCATGGGTTTGACTACCGGCAGCTACACCGAGCAGCAAGTGCCCCCGCCCACGCAGATCTCGAAGAATGTGATGTCCTTCTACGCGCAAGACTCGTGGAAGGCAACCCGCCGTCTGACCTTGGAGTACGGAATGCGCTTTGATCACTATCCCAAGGCGTACGCAGCCAACAACTACGGTTTAGCAATTTTCGATATCAGCAAGTACAGTACCGATCCCTTGGTGGAAAGAGCCACCCACCCCGCGGTGACCTGGCACGGACTGGATCACTCGGTTTCCCTCGCTGGCGTCAACAGCACTGCACTGTTCTATTCTCCACGGCTTGGACTTGCTTACGACATATTCGGCAATGGCAGGACCATTATTCGCGGAGGATGGGGGAAATACCGCGCGTATGAATCCGTCCAGAGTAACGAATTCACCGGTCCGGCGGAGACTGCGCTGGGCGCAGGGTATTTCAGTTGCTCACAAGGCGGGGGCTGCAATACTTTTGAAGATATCGACACCCAGGCTGTAAACCACCCTCTGGGCGGGTTGCTGCCTGCTGGCTTGCAGAGTGTAACCGTCGTCAACCCAAAGAACACCGAGCAACCGCTGGTCACGACCTATGACCTGATCATCGACCAGAGATTGCCCGCCAAGTTCAACCTGGAATTGTCCTACGTCGGAAACCACGGCGATTACCTCGAGTACACAAACGCCAATGTGGATACCAATGCTGTTCCCGTCGGGGCAATCCCGTATCAAACTTACCTTAAAGAAAAGAACTGCCAGGATCCAACTGGCGTAACGTGTACAGAATGGCCGAGCAGCGGTCAGGATGCCTATCGGCCACTTTTGAATTACCAATCAATCAACCAGGGCCTGAACACCGCCAAATCGCAATTCGACTCTTTCCAAGCGAGCTTACGGCGGAGTTACAGCTGGGTGACCATGCAGGCGAACTATACCTGGAGCAAGGCTTTTGCTGTAAACGACGTGAGCGGCGCCTATGCCGACAGCGGCTTGCACGAGTTCTGGGGTGTTTCCCCGCAGAACCGGGCCCAGGCTCTGAGCCTGCTCTACATCTTCAACCTTCCAAAGTTAAACGGCGGCAATGCGTTCCTGCGCGGGGCAACCAATGGCTGGCAGATTTCCGGCGTGACTCAGGTGGAGAGCGGACCGGATATGTTCGTTCAGAACTCTTACCTGAACTACACGCAGGACGGTCTTGGAACGGCTCCGAACATTGTCGCAATGCACGATCAGATCGGCACCATGGGAACAAATGGAGTGAATCTCTACGCCACCATCGTTTGCAACCCTAACATGCATAAGAAGGTGACGCTGCCAGACGGAACACCCGGGGTTCAATTCTTCAATCCCGCGTGCTTTGCTCCCGCCATCCCTGGGAAGAACGGCACAACCAACCTGCCGTACTTGGTTGGGCCGATGTTCTGGGATACCGATCTGACTCTGACCAAGAACTTCAGGATCACTGAGCATCAGGGCCTGCAGTTCCGGATCGCCGGGTTCAACTTCCTCAATCATCCGCTGACTTCGTTCGCAACCAGCGATGCCAACATGAAACTTCACTTCGATGGAAACGGTAACTTGCTGCAACCTACGTTTGGCACCACAACCTTCCCAACGTGGGGTATCGCGCAGTACAAGTTCGGTCACCGCATCGTCGAACTTGGCGTGAAATACACGTTCTAGGCTGATTTCCAGCTGGGGTGGCTCCTATGAGCCACCCCATTTATAATTCCGCCTTATGGTCTGGGCTCTTACCCTCTTTCTAGTACTTCCCTTTGCAGAGCCTCCCCAGACAACGGGTACGCGTCCCAGCTTTTCTGAACTTGCGCGCCAGGCCGACGAGGCTCGCTCGGCTGACAAACTGCCGGATGCGATTCGGCTGTACCGCGAGGCAGTGAGGCAGCGTCCCGGCTGGAGTGAAGGATGGTGGTGGCTGGGTAGCATCTACTACGAACAGGACCGATTTCCGGAAGCGCAGGAATCGTTTCGGCACTTTGTGGCCACTTCGCCGGACGCTACGGCCGCTTACGCCTTCCTGGGATTATGTGAATACGAGACCCGCCATTTCGATGCCGCCAGACGATACTTCAGTCAATGGGCGCTGAAAGGCTCTCCGGGTGACGACCGGTTGATTGAAGTGGCGTTTTTCCATTGGGCGCTCTTGCTCACGCAGGAAGGACGGTTCCCGCAGGCGTTGTTCCTGCTGCAGAAGGCGGCCGAACAGCACGGACCCAATCCATTGCTGATCGAGGCCATGGGGTTGGCATGGCTGCAGATGCGGCACATCCCAGAGGATTATCCACCGGAGCAGCGCGAGATGGTTTGGCTGGCGGGAAGCGCCGCAGTGTTCGCTTCCAGAAGCGATTTCGCCAGAACCCAGGAGTATGCCGCGCGTCTGGTAGCGCACTATGGCGACCGGTCCAACGTGCACTACTTTCGGGGAATGATGTACTCATTCAATAGCCAACTGGAAGAAGCGGAGGCAGAATTCCGCAAAGAATTAGATGTAACTCCGGCGCATGCTTCGGCGATGATTCAGCTCGCACTCGCCCAGTACTTTTCCAGCTCGCAGCTAAGCGAAGCCAGAGACTTCGCCCAGAAGGCGACCGCGCTGGAACCGAAGAACCCCTTGGGACACTATGCCTTGGGAACAATTCTATTGGCGCAGGGTGAGGCCCAGCAAAGTGCGCAAGAGCTTGAGCTAGCGGCCAAGCTGGCACCCGCCGACGCCAAAGTGCACCTGCAACTCGGCAGAGCATACAAAAAGCTGGGGCGGACGAAGGATTTCGAGCACGAAATGGCGGTGTTTACGGCGATGAAAGACAAGCAGAATGTGTTCGCGACGCCCGAGGAGAAGTTGCAGGGCCTCCCAAAGAACATGGAGCAGGTGAAATGATGCTCAGGGCTGCCGTTCTTGCGTGGGCATTGGCCTTGGCTGTTCCTTCGTTCTCCGCAGACACAAAACCAGCGGCCACGTTCGAGCAAGTCTCCAGAGCTGCCAAGGCTGCGCGCGATCAAAACCAGGACGCTGAAGCTATCCGCTTATTTCGTCAGGGACTTCGGCTCAAGCCTGACTGGGACGAAGGACTGTGGTACCTGGGAACGCTGTTGTACGAGAAAGAAGAGTTTGCGGAAGCCCGCGACCTGCTGCGTCATTTTGTTGCCCAGAATCCGAAATCCGGCCCCGGATGGGCGATCCTCGCGTTGAGTGAGTACCACACCCGAGAATATCAGCGGTCGCTGGAACATCTGCAACGATGTCAGACTTACGGAGTTGGAGACCGGAAAGAACTGGCGGATTCCGTTTTTTACGTGGTAGCCGTCCTGCTCACGCGATTGGAGCAGTATGACGATGCAATGACTCTGCTGTTTCAGTTGCGGTCCGCAGGGCAAGCGGAGGCCAACATCATTGAACCGCTTGGATTGGCTGCTCTTCGCATGCCTCTGCTGCCTGCGGAGATTCCGCAAGACCGCAGGCCGATGATTCGCATGGCGGGAGCGGGAGCCCTGGCCCTGGAGGGGCAGCATCGCGAGGAGGCTGAGCAGAAGTTTCGAGATATGACAGCCGCCTATCCGGACGAGCCCGGAGTACATTTTCTTCTGGGAGCGTTCCTGCTCGACGAGAGGCCGGAAAACGGAATCAGCGAGATGAAACGCGAATTGGAGATTTCTCCATCACATCTGGCTGCTCGCCTTCGCCTGGCACAGGAGTATATCAGGCAGCAGAATTTCGGGGCCGCGCTGCCACTCGCGCAACAAGCGTTGGAACTGGATCCAAAGGATCCCTCCGCCCACATGGTGCTGGGTGAGACCTTGGTGGGCAAAGGAGGCCTCACTGCGGGAATCCACGAATTGGAGACGGCGCGGGATCTGGCTCCTGACTTGACCCGCATCCGCTGGGATCTGGTTCGGGCATACACCGCCGCCGACCGGGGTGAAGATGCCCAACGAGAGAAGCAGGAAATTGAAAAGCTTAACCAGCAGAATGCGAAGCCGGAGTAGCAGCTTTAGGCGGAAGACCCCAGACCAGGCCTGGTTCTATGGGGGGATTCTCCTGCTGCTCGTGTGCGCCGCCGCGCTGCTATTCCTGCCCAGGCAGCACGCCCAAGCTGCCGAACCGCCCAAAGGACCTATTCACTTTACGTTTCAGCCGATCGCATTCTCCCTCGACAGCTGCGAGTCCCCGGAACGGCACGCTCCGGAGACAATGGCAGGCGGGATCGCTGTTTTCGACTATGACAATGACGGCAACCTCGACATCTTCTTCACCAACGGAGCGGACATCAACAGCCTGAAGAAGACATCCCCGAAATACTGGAATCGGCTCTTCCACAACAACGGCGACGGAACATTCACCGATGTGACGGAGAAAGCCGGGCTGGCTGGAACCGGCTACGACACCGGGGTTGCCATCGGCGACTATGACAATGACGGATATGAGGACATCTTTGTCGGCGGCGTGTACCGCAACACCCTGTATCACAATAACGGCGATGGGACCTTCACCGACGTGACGGAAAAAGCTGGGCTGGCGCGTCTCGACAAGCAATATGGTCCGCTGTGGTCCGTCGGGGCAGCTTGGGTGGACGTGAACAACGACGGCTTTCTGGATCTGTTCGTCGCGAACTACATGCGCTGGGACGGCGCGCACGAGCCCGACTGCAAGTTGAACGGCCGGCCCGAGTATTGCCACCCCCGTTTCTACAAAGAGACGCCCAACCAGCTCTTCCTGAACAAGGGAGACGGCACCTTTGTGGATGTTTCCGAGCAAGCGGGAATCCGCTCCTCTCTGGGAAAAGGGATGGGCGTCGGAGTCGCCGACTACGATGGCGACGGATTGCCCGACATCTTCGTCTCCAACGACAAGTTGTTCAACTTTCTGTTTCACAACAAAGGGAATGCGCGCTTCGAGGAACTGGCATTCGAAACCGGCGTGGCTCTTCCCGAGCATGGCAATCTCATTTCCGGTATGGGCGTGGGTTTTGACGACCTGAACAACGATGGCCGCCCCGATATCGTCCTCGTTGCCCTGGACAACGAGACCTTTCCCATCTATATGAACAACGGCAAAGGGGGATTCACAGAGGTCACCGCCCGGAGCGGGATGACTGCGCTCAGCAACCCCATGGCCGGATACAGTCCGAACATTGCCGACTTCGATAATGACGGCTGGAAGGATATTTTTGTTTCTCGCGGGCACGTCCAGTCGCCCAACATGGCCGGACGTCTGCAGATTGATCAACCCAATACCGTCTTCCGGAACCTGGACGGCAGCAAGTTTGTCGCCCTGACGGAGGAAGCTGGCTTCACAGCGCAACCTCCCAAGCGCCACCGCGGTGCCGCGGTTGGCGACCTGAACCACGACGGAAAACTGGATGTCGTGGTTACGGCTTTGAGTGCTCCGGCGGAAATCTGGATCAACGACAGCCCCGACCACAATCACTGGCTGGAACTTAAGCTGCAGGGCACAAAGAGCAACCGCGACGGAATTGGAGCGCGAATTAGGATTGTGGCCGGGGACCAGACTCAGTTCCACTATGTGTCCACTGCTTCCGGCTATGCCTCCTCCAGCGCCGGTCCCGTTCACTTTGGCTTGGGCGCCGCAAAACAGGCGGACGAGATCGAGATTCGCTGGCCGTCAGGAACAACACAAGCACTGAAGAACGTAGAAGCAGACCGCATTCTGCACGTTGTTGAGCCGCGGTAATGCTATTTCGTGGGTTCGCGTTGCTCGCGAGCTTTCTCATTGAGCTGAAGGACGATGTCGCGTTCTCGTTTGCTGTCGTCGAGGCGCTTCATGCGAGCGTACAGAACCGCAAGTTGTGCATGGGCCTCCTGAAAATCGGGAGAGTCGCGCTCGACCTGTTCCAGGTCTTTGCGCGCTTCCTCCAGATGGCCCTCCTCCAGATTCAACACGCCAACCTGGAATCGTGCCTCGACCGATGCCGGTCTCAGAAACAAGGCCTTCTTTAGATATGGAGCGGCCTCGGTGGTGCCCCCGTTATGGCGTAGCATCCCACCGAGATAGAGGTTGGCCTCGAAATCATTGGGATCGGCCTGAAGGGCCTTTTGCAGTGCGGCTTTTGCCGATCCAGGGTCACCGCTGTCGAGCAGAGCTTTTCCGTACAAAGACCAGCCGCCGGGAAGAGCGGGGTTTGCGTCCAAAGCCTTGCGGAGTGTGAGAGCAGCGGTTTTGGCGTCACCGGCGGCAAGCTGGGCTGCTCCAATCAGCAGGTCCACCTCGCCTGGGCCGCCGTTCTTCAAAACGCGGTCAATGATGATCTCCCCTTTTTGCACTTGTCCGTCGCGCAGCAACGCCATCCCGAGGGCAAAGTCCACGGTGCGGTCCTCTGGACCCGCGTCGTATACCGGCTGCAGCAACGCGATCGCGTCTCGGTTTTTACCCAGTCGCAGATAACAGTCGGCGAGCAGATAGAGCGCCTGCCGGTTCTCCAGGTGTTTAGCGCGCAGACGCTCGAGATCGGCGGCGGCCTGCTCGAAGTTGGCCTGCTTGTACCGGGCCAAAGCCAGGTTGAGCAGAATGCCCGGGTTCTCCGGCGCACGCTTCAGCGCTTCTTTGTACTGCGACACAGCTTCCTCGTAGCGCCCTTCATGTGCGAAGGCAACAGCCAAGTTCGTTCTGGCAGGGACCGAATCCGGCTGCGCCCTTAGCAATTCCTGGTACAAACCGATCGCCCGCTGGACCTCGCCACGCTGGAATGCCTCTTCGGCCTCGTGAAAAATGGCCTCTGGGTCTTTCGTGTGCGCGGGCGCTTGCGGCGCTGAAAATTCTGACAACGCAAAGATGGAAAAACAGACTGCACAGGGACAGATCAGGTGCCATAAGGTCCGGTACGAAGTTCGCCAGTTCCGGTTTCTTAGCGCAGTTCCAAGAGACATAACTTGTCAAAACCAAGGTTAGCAAAGAACGCAGCACCAACCAACCAAGCGCCAGCACCTACGAGCTATGCCATGCGTGCGAAACGAGAACAATTGGTAGAATACAAATATTTCAAACACAAAACAATTTCTGAAAGCTCTCTTCTTCGAGTATACTGCGCTGGAAAGTTGCGGTTTCTTCGCATCGGCGTGAATCGTATGCGCAGGGAGGGCCACTGGATGAACCGGCGATCATTTCTTCGTTCCACTCTCGCTGCCATTGCGGCAAGTACCACCGGCGCCGTTGCCAGGCGTTCTGCATACGCTGCTCTCGAGTCTTCCTTCGCTGACCACGAAGCGTTGCCGGCGTTCCCCGAGAATTTTCTCTTTGGGGCCTCAACGTCCAGCGTACAGATCGAAGGTGCTGCAAGGGAAGATGGAAAGGGAGAATCGATTTGGGATCGCTATGCCAGCATTCCAGGGAAGATCGCGGATGGTTCCACGCCAGATATCGCGTGCGACTCCTACCACCGGTGGCCAGACGATATCTCCCTACTGAAGCAGATGAATTTACAGTCTTACCGTTTCTCTCTCTCATGGCCCCGCGTCTTCCCGCAGGGAAAAGGTACACCCAATCAAAAGGGACTCGATCACTACAGTCGATTGATCGATGCGTTGCTAGCGGTCAACATCCGCCCACTCATCACCTCCTATCACTGGGACCTGCCTCAGCCGTTGGAAGATGCAGGAGGATGGCCGAATCGGGACACCGCCGGCTATTTCGCCGACTACGTGGGCCTGCTGGCAAGAACCTACGGCGACCGCGTGCACCACTGGGGTCTGATGAACGAACCCCAGGCCTTCACGGTTGTGGGCTACGGATGGGGCACTCATGCCCCCGGCAGGGCAGATCGCACGCTTATGCTGCGTGCCTGTCATACCGCCAATCTGGCCCAGGGCCTCGGCTTTCGGGCCATAAAGGCACAGAATTCCAAGCTCCAGATTGGAACCACATACGATTACGATCTCGGACGCCCTCGCACGGACTCCGAAGCGGACCGCGCTGCCTGGGAGCGTTACGACGCCTTCCGAAATCTGTGGTTCATTGATCCCGTCTTCACGGGCCGATACCCAGATGCTTTCGTTGATGGCGTTCCCTTCGACGCCATGAACTTCAAGCCGGGCGATGAGACGACAATGAAGGTGCCTCTCGACTACAGCGGCGTCAACTTCTACTGCGGTTATGAATACTTCGCGGTAGGCCAAAAACAGAAACTTCTGCGCGGCCTGAACGCTCACGCTGAAACCCCGGCCAACAAGTTCGATTACGAGGCGGTTCAAGAAGTGATGCTGTGGTTCAGCAAATGCTACCAACGTCCAATTGAGATTACCGAGTGTGGTTATAACGACGAGAGGGACGCGCCCGGCCCGGATGGTAAGATCCACGATCCCATGCGTATTGAATACCTCCACGGTGCCCTGACGGGTCTGCGTAAGGCCTTGCTGGCTGGCGCCAATGTTCGCAGCTTCCACGTCTGGAGCCTGCTTGACAACTGGGAGTGGTCGTCTGGTTATGTCCCGCGTATGGGGCTGACATACGTCGATTACAAGAAGAAGCAAGCGCGCATTCTCAAGGAGTCGGGCAAGTGGTACGGACGGGTCGCATCGTCCCGCGAAATTCCGAATCTGCACGAAGCCTGATAGAAGAGGTGCTTTACCGATTTAGCGGAGGATTCCTTGACGACCCACCCTAAGGCCCTTAGTGTCAGAGCCAAGCGCTGGCGGTGCGTTCTTTCTCTGTGCGTAACTTGCGCAATCGCCTCGACCTTGCAAGCACAGGCTCATCCGACGCAGGATTGCTACTTGCATCGTGCAGGTAGCGCGCTCCTACTAGGGAACTCAAGACTGGAGATCACGATTGATGCCCGGAGCGGAGCGATCACGCAAATCCGCAACAAAACGACCTCGCAGTCTTACCTCTTGCCCGACGCACATGGCAATTTCCGCCTGGTTTACTCGGCCCCGGAAGCAAACGGCGCAGTTTCAGGGGATCCGTGGACTGCGGTCAGTGGGACGTTGATTGATGGCAGCAAACAACATGTCATGGGATGGCGTTCGCAGCGGCTCGATGACGGACTTCGGCTGGAGGTTTCCTATGACTCGATCCAGATGGAAAAACGCCGTATCAAGGTAGCCTTGCGCTATTCCATCCAACTCGCTAATGATAGCGAGGCCACTTCCTGGGAAATGTCGGTCGACAATCATGAGCCGGGTACCATTCGGGAAGTGCATTTCCCCTTCCTCTCCGGTTTGGTGAAACTCGACAACCTGATCATGCCGAACCACTCCGGCCAGTTGCTTCGGAATCCAGGGGAGAAGATGTCGGACGAGATCCCGAATGTGCACGTGGAATATCCGGCTCGCGCCTCGATGCAATGGTTTGAGTACTTCTCATCTCGAGCCGGGCTCTATCTGGCGGCCTACGACCAGGATTTGAACTACAAACAGCTTTTTTTCGGACGAGCAGCCGCCGGTATGAAGGATGCCAGCATGTGGATTGTGCAGTACCCGTTCGCCGTGACCTCAACCACGTGGCGATCGCCGGAGCTGGTTGTGGGCATTCATGCCGGGGATTGGCACTGGGGAGGCGACGAGTATCGTAGATGGCTGCGCTCGTGGGTTCCTCCCTCCCAAGTTTCGAAGTATGTGCGTGAGATGACCGACAGTGACACGGATGTCTTCATCAAGGACGTGGACGAAAGCTTGGTCCATAACTACTCAGACGCTGCCCGCATGGCATTGGAGCGCCCGTTACATTGCGGCACCATGTTCGTTGGCTGGCACTACAACGGTCATGACACGTATTATCCCGAGTACGTTCCCATTCCGGATCTAGGCGGGAAAGACGCCCTCACCAGTGCGATCGACGCAATCCACACCGGCGGAAGCCACGTCAGCGCCTACACAAATGTTCGTTTGAACGCGATCGCCACCAAGACCTATAAGGACTCTGGCAGCGCGTGGGCCGTGCTAAACCGGACACCGGGCACGGGCGTGCCGTCTCTCAGCGGGGGCGAACTTCGCGAGGATTGGAACCCCAAGTGGACTCCGGCACGCCGCGGCGAGGGCAGCCATGCTGTTATGTGCCCCTCCGCGAAGGGTTGGCAGGACCACATGGTTGCGGAAGTCTCCCGAATCGTGGGCGAGTATCACTTCGATGGAGTGTTTCTGGATCAGGCAGGATCATTCTATTCAGAGCTGTGCTGGAACAAGAACCATGGTCATTCCAACCCGGCGAATGCGTGGGGTCCCGGGTACGTAGCCATGCTGCGCAGGATTCGCGAAGCTACCCGTGCCCTCAATCCGGATTCGTATCTCTGGATCGAGGGGATGAATGACGTCTACGGGCAGTTCATTGACTACCATCTGGATAAGAACCAGGTCTGGGAGCCGATGCGAACGCATCCGGAGGCTGAAACGTTTGCCGAGATGTGGCGCTATTCGCTGCCCGACCAAATCATTGTTGATGACCCCAAGAGCTATTCGTATCTGCCGTCCAAGGATCCAGCCTACGGTGATTCGTATTTCTTTGTGATGGGAATTCGCGGATACGGCATGCTGAACGAGTTGGCCGGTAGCAGTCCAGAGCAGAAGCAAATCCGTCGGGCCGTGACCGACAAGATTCGACGGCTCTGGACTGCGGGCTCAGATTATTTCTTCTACGGCGAGTTCCGAGATACCACCGGCTTGAGGGTATCGCCGCCCGAGCTCTTCGCAAAGGTGTATCGCGGCGCCAATGGCGGCATTGCAGTGGCTGCTTGGAATGCGGCTTCTCGACCCACCCAGGCTGTGGTGGCAATAAATTTACGGCGTTTGGAGTTCAGCGAGACCGGGGATCTCTCCGTCACGTCACTGGACACTCGCCAACCATTGCCTTACCGTATCGACCGCGGAGTCGTGCAGGTCAAGCTCAGGTTGGAACGTCATGACATTGATGTCGTGGAGATTCGGACAGCCAAATAACCCGATGACGATCGCGCGGCGAGTGCTCACTTGGCTCAGAGCGCTAATCGAGCATTGACTTAGGTTTGCCTCGCTACATTTCATTAGGGGAACAGTTCCAAAATATTCTTGACAAGGTTTCCTCGCGGCGCTAGAGTGGGCGTCCGGCGGGGCTTTGGCTCAATCAGGCTGTATAGTTCAGCCTTCCCGTCATGTGGCGCTCTTCGCAAGACTTCGATTCCATTTTTCCCACCGAGAATCGGTGGTCCACATGGGCGCCGCCGAACCCGTCCAATCAAGGAGTGCTTATGCCGCGGAACCTACTTTTGCTGTTTCTGACAGCTATCTTTGTCGCCACAGTGAACATTGCATCAGCTCAGAAGTCAGTGATTTTGCACGTTGATGTCGCTGCCGACAATCATCCGATTGATCCCAACATCTATGGAATAGCGAGTGGCGTTGATTCCACTTTTGCCCAACAGATCAGGCTGCCTAATGTACGTTGGGGCGGCGATGCAACCACCCGCTACAACTGGGAGAACGACGGCACGAACTCCGGATACGACTGGTTTTTCATGACCAGCGGCACTGAGGGGACCACAACCCCTGGTGGGCAAGTGGACTCCATGATCCAGTCCTACAAACCCGCCGGTGCTAAGCCGCTCATCACGATCCCAATCATTCCCTGGATCAGTTACGCCGGCAATAACGATCCCAAGACCGGCGCCACTTGCAGTTTTCCGGTTTATGGTTACGGAGGGGCGACCGCCTACGGACCTCAATTGATAAACCCGAACTTCAACTGGCCGGGCAGTCCATTCCAATACAACCCGTTCGTCAACCCGTATGGAGACGAGTGTGGCTGGGGTCTGGATCCGAACTCTCCGGATCCGAACAATCCGATTCCAATTCTAGACACCAATATTACCTGGAATCACGTCGAGAATACTCCCGCTATCCAGACGGCCTGGTTGCAACACCTGGCGTCCACCTGGGGAATCGGAAGGCACGGAGTGCAACTCTTTCAGTTGGACAACGAACCTTATGGCTGGGGCAATACACATCGCGACGTGATGCCCGCCGGCGCGACTTACGACCAGATCATCGAACTCGGTCAGCAGTACGCTTCAGGGTTGAAGAAAGCCCATCCCAAAATCCAGATTCTTGGGCCATCGGATTTCACCTTGGGGGGCTGGCTGGGCGACCAGACCCAGCAGAATGGCTTGTTCGCTGGTCAGTATTACCTGCAACGGATGGCGAATTATGAAAAGGAAAATCACGTCCGGCTGCTCGACTACTTCGACGAGCATTTTTATGGCGGAAATGGTGGTGGAGTTGCCAATTGCGACGCCACTGAACTGGAATCAACCCGCGCCCTTTGGGATCCTACCTTCAATTCTGGAACCTGGCTCGAGCAGTGGTTCTTCAAAGGTCCCATGAGGCTCATTCCTCGATTCAAGAGCTGGACTGACAAGTACTACCCCGGCACAAAACTCGCCATCACAGAGTACGGCTGGGGTTGCGAAGATTCCATCTACGGCGCGTTGGCACTTACGGACGCTCTGGGCATCTACGGCCGGGAAGGTTTGGATCTGGCTGACATTTTCAGCAGTCCAGATCCGACGGGGCAGAGCAATCTGCTTGCCTACCCATTCTTGCTGTACCGCAACTATGACGGGAAGGGAGGAGAGTATGGGGACGTGTGGGTGAAGTCGACCAGTTCAAACCAATCGGAGGTTTCGGTTTACGGTGCAATCCGCAGCAAGGACAAGGCTTTGACCTTGGTCATCGTAAACAAGTCGGCAAACGACATTACCGCTTCGGTCAGACTGGCGAACTTCAAGGATCCGGGAACCTGCGCGGAGTTCTTTTACTATAGCGGCGCGAATCTAAATCAGATCGTCAAAGGCAACGACATTCCGATCGCTCAACTGGGCAACACTGCCAAACGGTTCAAGGCAACTTTCCCAGCCCTGTCGGCGAGCATCGTCGTCCTAAGGCGAGAGAGATAACCCAGAGCAGCACGTGTAGCCCTCCGCGCGCGTTTAGCGGAAGGTGAGCACAGATATACGGGCAAGAAGAAACTCGAAAAACTCTTTGCCGCTTGCGATGACGGCGGGGTACAGTCCTGTCGGGTGACTTTCGCTCAGGAGCACCGAATTCACGCTACCGGCCAGTAAGCCGACAGCACCTCTCCCGTAACTACAGATCGGTTCATTCGGTCCGCGAGTATGGACACTGATCCCAGCTACTTGGCTGCTAGTATCACTTCCGCTTCAGCTACACTGGCGCCGGCGTGAACGATCGCATTACAGGCCGCCAGCATTTTCTTGGGATGCTGGTGCTGGTAGATGTTCCTGCCGTACACAATGCCTGACGCGCCTACTTTCATCAGCGTATGTGTTCTCAGCAGCAGCTCCCTGTCTGAAACGCGCGACCCGCCGCGCAGCAAAACAGGCTTGCCGGAGGCGTTCTCCATAACCCGACCGTACTCCGACAAGTTCTCCGAGGGGTCCGCCTTGATTACGTCGGCACCCAATTCCACCGCGTGGCTAGCTACAGAGACTTCTTGCGGCAGCCGAAACCGCGGACCGACTCGTTTGCCAAGTAAACGAGTTCCGTCGCTTGTGATTAGACCTGGGTCGCCTCGCTGAATGACATGCCGACTACTGCGGTGGCCCACGTAATCCTGGATCGCGTTGAGGTCGTGTGTTTCCTGCCATAGCAAAACGCAGATGCTGTGCTTGAGGACGTGGTAGTGCCGTTTTGCGGGATGAATGCCCGCGAGGGCAGCATACCGTTTGATCAGAACATCCATGTATTGGCGTGGCCACGGAAACAGCGCCGTGTCAGGGCTAGCCTTGGCAAGCTCCAGCAGAGGAGGCTCGTCGAACAAGGGATCGCTGTCAATTCGCAGAGTGTGCAGCGTCGGGCGGCTCTTCTTCAGCCGCTTGACTGACAGCCTGCCGTCGCAGATGTCGTGAACGAATCGCCAGCGTTTCCGACACCCGGAGCCCATGAAGAAGACCGACGAGCAGGGCAACGTGGTGCAAGGGATTGTGGCTGCGGGCGACCTTAGACAATCTGACCAGTTCGTCGCGACTGAGGTATTCCATCGTGCCTCCATGCTGTGCTCAGTTTACGATATACCTATGGGCATAACTAGAGCACTATAGTCATCTATAGTAATCTGCAGTCTATGTACTTGACATATATATGCTTAGAAGGTATGCTTGTGTCATGAAGGACACGATGGTTCGAACAGCACTGTTCGTAAGATCGGGCCAGATGGCCAAGTTGCAGACCCTCTCCAAGGTCACCGGGGCGCCGGTCGCAGAATTGATTAGACGTGCGATCGACGTCTACCTGGAGCAGAGGAAGGCAGAGATCAAGAACGCCTGACGATGGCAGGTAGGTGCCGATGCACTGTGCGCTGGGCGCGCGACCGCTCGAGGTCGCAATGTCGACCCCACCAAAAACGCAGGCGATGACCGGGATCGCTGGGTTCTCGAAGAAATGGAGGCGACGTTGCCCTGAAGCCAGCCGGTTTCCAACGCGGCCTCAAGCCAGTACCACTATCTAGACTCGCGGGCTAAGTGGACGACTCCCGAGCCTACTGGTACATCAATCAGCAAAAGCGGCTCCGGCTTTCCGGACACGATCTGAGCATGGATCGGTTTCCCGTCCACGATCGCGGTTGCACTATGCCACGTGGAGGCAAGCTCCACACGCAGTGTCAGGGGCAGGTCATACGTTGTCTGCGGCATAGGCCAGGACAGTCGAATGTCGACGGAGCCGTCAGCATTGGACCTGACGTCAAGCGCCGCTGCTTTGCGCTCTAGGCTGTATCGTAAAACGTCACCGAATGAAGCGGTCCAGATCTCAGGATGCCGCTGCAAATGGCCTGCGAGACCATCCATAGCATCAGTCGTTACGGACAACCATTCTCCCCCCACTCCATGGAAGCAGAACACGCCCCAATTTCCCGCATCCACTGCAGTCTGTGCCATTGCGATGAGTGCTGCCGAGTCCTTTGCTTCGGTTACCCCCAAGTCTGGGATGGTGAGTACATCCATGTCATCGGGGTCTTGCGGTTCACCGGATTTGTATCCTCGTCCTCCAAACGCATACCGGGATACATAAGTAAGATAAAGCGCCTCATTCTTGGCCTGTTCCGCGGGCTTTCCGAAGCTCATATCCCCGCAGGGATAAGCAAAGGTCAGCCCACGATGCGAATTGGTCGTGGCAGCGATGTCGGCGGCCGCATCCCTGATCTCTGCCTCCATCATCTCCGGCGTGTAGTCCTGCGAATGTGGTTGGATAATCTCCAGCAGGCAGGGATGATTCACCGTGTGATTCGCCAGTTCGTTTCCCTCGGCAGCCAATGCCTGCCATTCCGGCTTACGATCTTTCCATTCCCGTCTTCCAGTGCTCACGAAGAAAGTCCCCACCAGTTGGTGTTTCTTGAGGATGGAACGAGCCTGGTCCAGATGCGTGTTCATCGCATCGTCAAAGGTGAGTGAGATGGCAGCTTTCCGATCCCCGGGCCAGCGCGCGACGGAGACCTTTGGAACTGCCTCCTGCGCCAATCCGACTGACACAGTGGCCAGTGCAAACAGCATCCAGACCGTCGTTTGCGCAAGCTTCCTTCCGTCTCCCCAACGTTCGGGCATACTGATCCTCCTTCCGCGACTCTTCAGAGCGGGTTCTACGGCGTCACTTTCAAGATTCCCTGAAGGGGAATGTCAGCCGACGATCTGCCGATCATGACCTCGAAGTCTCCCGGCACGACGCGCCAGTGCATGTCAACGTCGAGCAATTGCAGGTCTCCGTGGGTCAGGGTCAGCTTCACGGTTTTCTTCTCCGCGGGCTCCAGCGCTACCCGCTCAAATCCGCGCAGTTGTTTCACCGGAGTGGCCACGGGAGCGTACTTCTCATGGATGTAGAGCTGAACGGTCTCTACTCCCGCCCGGTCGCCCACGTTCTTCACATCCACGCTGACTGTGGTCTCGCCTCCGGGGCGGATCACCGCTGGCTCGATGCGAAGATTGCTGTACTCGTATTTCGTATAGCTCAGGCCATACCCGAAGGGATAGAGCGGGGTTGCCGGAATGTCAACGTAAGAGGCTTCTCGTGTGGCCATCCAGTGGGCTTTTGACGGCTTGTAATTGTAGTAGATCGGTAATTGCCCGGAGTGGCGCGGTACCGAGATGGCAAGCCGCCCGCTGGGGTTGTAGTTGCCGAACAGTACGTCGGCCACAGCTTCGCCGCCACGTTCGCCTGGCTCCCAGGCTTCCACCAGGGCGGGAACGTGTTCCGACGTCCATCGAGTGGAAAGTGGCCGGCCGTTAATGAGGACGACGACCGTCGGAGTCCCCGTGGCGAACACCGCCTGGATCAGGTCCTCCTGAACCCCCGACAAATCCAAGTTCGCCACATCGTTCCCTTCGCCGTCCGTGCTGCCGGGGGCATCGGCAAAGTGGCTCTCTTCCCCGACCACCACGATGGCGACGTCGGCTCCTTTCGCCGCCTTTACGGCTTCGGCAAACCCGCTCTTGTCCGTGCCGCTGATGTCGCAGCCATGCAGGTGGGTGACCTTGGTTTGAGGTGAGACAGCCGCCTTGATGCCTTCAATCAACGTCGTGATGTGGGTGGTAATCTCCGTGGGCGAATAGTCGCCGAGCTGGTTGCGACTCTCGTCCGCGTTGGGACCAATCACCGCCACTGACTTCAGGTTCTTCTTGAGCGGCAGCAGGTTCTTGTCGTTCTTCAGCAGGACGATTCCCTCGTGTCCCGCACGCAATGCCAAGTCCTGATTCTCCTTGGAATGCACGACGCGCACAGCACGTTCCACATCAACATAGGGATTCTCGAATAATCCCAGGAGGAACTTCAGTCTGAGAACCCTGCGCACAGCGCGATCCACCAGCGCCATGGGAACTCTTCCCTCCTCCACGGCCTCCACGAGTGGGCCCATATAAGCCGGCTCATACGTTATGTTCAAATCGACACCCGCCTTCAGGGCTAAAGCACCCGCTTCTTTCTGCGTCGGAACGATGTCTTCGTCAATCAGAGTCTGGAAACCATCGCCTTCGCTTTGTACGACTCCCTCGAAGCCTAGTTCCTGCCGCAGGACATTGTTCATCCATTTCTCCGAGCCATGTGCCGGCACATCCTCCACTTCCGGGTAGCCGGCCATGACTCCCAATCCCCCGGCTTTCGTGATCGAGCCGATCCAGGGAAGCATGTCGTTCTCGCGCAGCGAGCGTTCCGACAGTTCAATCGCTCCACGCTCCAGCCCGCCGACCGGCGGATTCTGCGTGGGAAAGTCCGTCAGAACCGCGATGACCTTGTCCGGGGCGGCGAGATTCGTGCCTTGGGTCCCGTGGACAATGGCTTCACCGAGCCGCATGCCGAGGTAAGGATCTTCCGTGTAGGCCTCTTCGTTACGGCCCATGCGCGGATCACGATCCAGCTCCATGACCAGAGTGGAGAGCATGTGGATGCCGACGGCCCGGGCCTCGCCAGCCGCTGCGGCATAGATCGACCGGACCAGGTCAAGGTCGAAGGAACTGCCGATCGCCAGCCCCTCAGGAAAAATCGTTGTACCGGACATCATCACGCCATGCGTTCCTTCTTCATCCTCGAGTAGCGGAATCTTCAGCCTCGTCTCGGTGGTCGCAATCTTCTGGAGTTCATTGAAAAACCCCGCCTGCTGGCGGGCGCCCTTTTGCAGAATCTGGTCGGACAAGGTGAAGAAGCCCGAGCCCGGCCCTATCTCGGAAGTGTAGGTGCCGGCTGCAAATTTTCTGCACGCGTTGGTCTTCGCAGGGATGTCTTTGCCGAGTGCATCCACGTAGACGCAGGGCAAATTGAGCTGGCCGATCTTCTCCTTAAGCGTCATTCGCCTCATCAGGTCATCAATGCGCTCCTCGATGGGGCGCTTGGGATCAAGGTAAGCTGGGGCATCGCCAGAAGATTGCGCGAAGAGAACTGATCCCGGGAGCAGACAGAACATCACCACCGCCAAGCAGAAAAATAAAGCCTTGCCTTTCATTTTCCACCTCCAGAGGACTACCTACGAGTACCGGCGCAAGCAGACCCGGTTTGTTTCCGCATGACAGCAGTATCAGAGAAGGCACACAACGGTTGAGGTTAGCTGTGCGCGTGTCGTTACACTGCGCTGAGGCGCACTTGCTCGACGCAGTCGTTGATGCTCCGCTCAAAAAATGAACTTCATCGCCACTTGTGCGACGCGAGCATCGCTCGCGCTGTTGATATAGCCAAAGCCGGTTTTTGCAGAGTTGTCCGGGGTATCGTTGAAGTTCCCATCCGGGTTGCCGAATTGGGCATGATTGAAGGCATTGAACAATTCGGCGCGAAACTGCAGTGTCTTCGATTCAGTGATGGGCAAGTTCTTGAGCAGGGCAATGTCCCAGTTGTTCGTGCCCGGTCCGTGGAAGAAGCGGCGCCGGGCATTGCCAAAGAACCCGAGTTCTTCCCCAGTGAAGAGCGAATTGTCGAAATAAGGATTTCTGTTCCGCGGGTTGGTGTTGATCAAGAGCTTCCCCGGAGTGTAATTCGGCTCATCCAGAGGCGTTCCCGGGCCCACCGAGGTGGCGCCAACTAGTGATTGGTCGTCGGTTTCGCTGATCGATATGGGCAAGCCCGTCGTAAACCGTGTGATGCCCGATACAATCCAGCCGCGAGTCAGGCGATTGGCGCCGAAAGCCCGGTCAAGGGGCAATTCGTAGGAATAGCTGACCACGAAGTTGTGGACAAGATCGAACGCAGAAAGGGCCTTACTCCGGCCGGGATCAAAAGGATAGACCTGGTCTGTCGCTGTTGAAGAATTGTCCATGGACTTGCTATAGGTGTATGCGCCCAGAAGCGTTAGCCGGCCCGTGGTGTGTCGCAGCGTCAGTGCCAGGGAGTTGTACGAGGAGGTTCCTGCTGTCCGGAACCATCCCGTGCTCCCGAAATCGCTGCCCCCGGTTGGACCTAGCTGTTGCCGTACTTGGATCACCTGGCCTGCCGCCGTCGTGAACGTGCCCGTTTCTGAGTACGGACCACATGGAGTAGTCCCGGGGAACTGATGGCCCTCGCTAACGCTCAAACAGAGCGCCGGATTGGCTGGATTTGCTTCCATGATGACCATGAGGTGGTGCCCCTGGGTGCCCACGTAACTCGCAGTCAGGACGGTGGCGGCCCCGAATTGCCGTTGCAGAGAGAGCATGTAGCTCTCGGTGTAGGGAATTACATTCTTGTAGTAATAGGTCGGCGAACTGCTGATGGGCATGAACTGCGCCCAGTTAACATTCGGATTGGGATGAGATGGAGAGGCGTTAGCGGTGTCGGGAGGGACCGGAAAGCGCTGGCCTTCTACGTTGCCAGTGTAGAGATCCACCCATGGAGTGGCGAACATGGGGAAAGTGGGGCTTACCCAGTAAAGACCATAAGGAGCATCGCCGTTGCCGTTGGCATTGGTGTAGTCCTCCAGGTCTGTGTAGAACATGCCCCAGGAGGCGCGAATGCTGGATTTGCCAGTTCCACCTGTCAGCCTCTCCCAGAAACCTCCCTTCGGATCGGGTGAGTATGCCAATCCCAGGCGAGGAGCAACATTGCCATAGCGGATCGGTGCGACTGTCTTTGGAACCCCGT
>Ga0209039_10000447_pt1 | contig 40294 bp, 27 predicted proteins | sample BogFormECP12_OM1_FD_188238 | JGI IMG/M metagenome (GOLD analysis project Ga0209039, IMG submission 188238) | Bog forest soil microbial communities from Calvert Island, British Columbia, Canada - ECP12_OM1 (SPAdes) (version 2) | ecosystem: Environmental > Aquatic > Freshwater > Wetlands > Bog ...
GCGTTCGTGGAGTTCCGCTTCGATGCCCAGCCCGTCAAGCAGCACGCCCGCGTCCGCTTCCGCGGTGTAGCCGCCCTCTTCGCCGACGATGCCCTCGAGCTCGCCGAGGCGCATGCCATCGTCGTGAGTCAAATCGTCGTGCGGCTTGGCGTAGAGCACTTCCCGCTCTTCGAGCGCCTTCCAGAGCGTGGCGTTGCCCATGATTACGGTGTCAATCACGCGGAATTTGTCGAACGCGAACTGGTCCTGGCGCAGGACACCCATTCGCTTGGGCCGCGTGATATTGCCCATCGTGGGGTCCTGTTCGCCCGTCAGGATTTTCATGAACGTGGACTTGCCCGCCCCGTTCGGCCCGGAAATGGCGTAGCGGCGCCCGGCCATAAAGGTGGTGGTCACGTCCTCGAAGAGGATGCGCGAGCCGAAGCGCATGGTGATGTTTTCGACAGCGATCATATCCTTGGAATTTTAGCGTATCTGGGGCTGCCTCCCAAATTTCGCGCCACACGCAAAATGCGGATTTCAGGTAAAGTGGCAAAGGCTTTCGGGTGCGGGAAAACACTCTCTCATTGTCATCTCGAGCGAAGCGAGGGATCTACTTTTTGCAAGGGACCCGGAAAAAGCAGATTCCTCGCCCCGTTCAAAAAGTGAACGGGACTCGGAATGACAATTGCGGGCTTTTTTCGGCATGCTGTTTAGAATAGAGGATTGATTGAGGCAGACAGGACACGCAAATCCATGCTTCTCGAAAACAAAGTTGCTCTAATCACGGGTTCCGGACGCGGGATCGGCCGCGCGATGGCGCTACTTTTTGCGAAGGAGGGTGCCTCGGTTTTTCTGACCGCGCGCACCGAAGCGGAACTCACGGCCACCGCAAAGGAAATCATTGCCGCGGGAGGCAAAGCCGCTTTTATCACCGCTGATCTCACGCGTGCCGCCGATGCTGAAAAGCTGGTGGCTGCTGCCCGCGAGAGATTCGGACGCGTGGACATTCTGGTGAACAATGCCGGGCACTATGGCCCCGTGCTTCCCGTGGAAGAGTACCCTCTTGAAGAATTCGACAAAGTGATCGCCGTGCACCTGCGCGCCGCATTCCTGCTGAGCAAGCTCGTTCTGCCGGAGATGTACGCACGCAAATCCGGCGTGATTCTGCATATTTCCAGTATTTCGGCGAAGGCAGCTTATGGCTGGGGCTCGGCGTACGCCGCCGCAAAAGCCGGCATTCTCGGGCTGACGCGCGTGATGGCTGCGGAAGCTTCGCGTCAGGGCGTGCGCGTGAACGCCATCTGCCCCGGGCCGGTCACGGAAACGGTGATGTCCAAGGAATTGGGCAATACGCTGGCCAAGAAACTGGGAGTCACTCCCGAAGACCAACTGAAACGCTTTTTGGGCTCGCTGTTACAGGGCCGCGGCCAAACCGCTCTGGAGATCGCCCAGGCCGCGCTGTTTCTCTGCTCGGACATGTCCAGCGCCATCGTCGGCCAGTCCCTTAATGTGGATGGCGGCGCAGTGTTTTTCTGATGCCCTGGTTCACCGCCGCGCAGATCAACGCTCTGTTGCAGCGTTCCCAGTTCTAGCGGTAGTCTGCAAACTGTCTTCCGTTGGGCTTTATGTGCTCCCGGAAGTCCCAGTACCCACACGGCAAACCGGACATCTTGCTCCTAGTACTCCTGTTCGCTGTCATCCACCACCCGGCCAGCGATTGTCGATGCGTTCCATTACGAACTCCACCTTCTGTATCGCGCTGTCCACAAAATACGGCTTCGCCATGTTCGGCTTGTCCGACCGGATCATGTCGATCACCTTCCGCGCGCACACGAGCGTCACGGCAAACAGAATCGTGTGCTTGCGCTGTTCTTCCATGAGGTCACCTGAGGCTGGATTCTGTTAGAGGAAGGGGTAGCACTCGAGCCGTAACCGGAAAGTGCTCCTGCTGGGTCCGACTTAAACTCGGCGGCTTAGAAGCGCGCAAAGGAAAAAGGGGCCAGCCGCTCTCTCAGGACGGCTGGCCCGGACTTCTTGTTCTCAGAAGGGAATCACTCTACGCTAGCAGTGCTTCCAGCCTCTGTGCTCTGGCTAACACCAAGGAACTGCAAACTCAGTGCGCAGGCTCCGAATCCGGACGGCGGATTGGGCGCCGGCCCCAATCTTCCACCGTGGCCACGGCGCGCCTCGTCGCCAGGATCCAGGCATGCTGGCTGGCGGCCACCCGGCCGACTCCCGCTTCCCAACTCTTTTGCAGGAAGTAAAAAGCCGCGACACACAGGCCGATGGCGACAAAGCCCAGGGCGAACAACGCGAATGCCGCCAGGAGTTCCCGGACAAAGTAAAGCTGGAGCGCGGCGATACCCCCTAGAAACCACCAGATCCACTTGCGAAGACTGTCTTTGGCTTTCACGATTTCGGTTCCCTTTCCCCCGACTGCCAGCCCGGGCGGGCTGGATTCCTTACCTCGTTGGATTAGATGCCGCTCACCTGACCTTTGGGACTAAGCATCGTACCTGTCCCATTAGACAGGTTTAAGGAAAGGAAATCCATGGTACGAAAGTTACAAAATTGACGGGAAACTCGGCTTCTAGTACACCTAGAGCCAAAACGAAACGCCTCTTAAGTAATTGTATAAATTTAAGTTACAGGAATTATGCCAAAACGGGAAATTTACGCCTTTTCTTCGCGGTACTGCCCTGTGGAAAACCTGCCCTTCCGTACAGGTATCTACGCACACCGCACGGCGCTTCCGCGCTGGCTGCGCTACCTCCAGAAATCAAGCCAATGTGAGAGGGAAAATTGGACTGCCCCAGTCTAATTGCCTTTGAGGACATAGCCGGAGTCAAACGGCAGCTTACCGTCGATGCGCAGCACCTTCACCGCACTGTTGATGGCGTAGATGTCCACCAGGCCGACCGCGCCCGGTGTGGCTTCCACCATTCGCAAGAGCTCCTCATCAGTCTCCACAATCCTGATGATGCGCCGAGACTCGTTGAGCTTGGCAATTAGTGGTTTCACCTCTGATGGCGCGACCCCGAACAGCTTCTGAATAGGGACACGCATCTCCGGGGATTCTGGGCCGTGCATCACCAACGTGAAATTCCTGCCATCGGGCCAGGTCCTCTGCGTGCCCTTACAAAATTTGGTCAACTCCACCAGCGAGATTTCCTGAAGCTTGTTGCCGGATGAGGTCACCAGCGCCCAATTCTTTATCCCGGCCAGCAAGGGCAGAGCGGAAAGCATTAGCAGACCTGCGAGAGCGATGGCGTGGAGTTTCCGGAGCGGAAGAGCAGCGTTCATGAATGCCAACAACCTTTCAGACTGCATATCACCAGTTTCCCGGGTGCCAGGCGGCTCGCACAAGTGCGTCTTCGGAAACATGTGCCCAACCTGACGACGGGGATGGAGCGTCGCGCCACGAAGGCCGCTGCTTGGCAAATGCGCACACCTGTTCTTCCGTCCAGTATCAGGCGCCGCCCGGAGGACGCTAACTTCAGCTAGTAAGCCGAAAAAACTGGAACGTCATCCTGGGGTTGATAAGGTCATGAATCGTCTCCAAACTCTCCGAAATGTGCTCGTGGTTGCCAGCATGCTTGCCGCACCGGCATGGGCGCAACAATCGGCCCACGTGGAAGAAACCAAAGCGGGCCCGGCGAAGCCTGCCGTCAAGGCTACCCCGGCCTCGCAGAAACTGTTCGGCACCCTGGGAATCGCCAGCAAGTCCGTGGAAGCGCGCGAAAACCTGGAGATGGCCTTGGATCAATACGAAAACGCGGGATTCGATGAAGCCATCATGCACGCACAGATGGCCACGGAAAAAGATCCGAACTTCGCGTTGGGGTATGCCGTCTGGTCCTTTGCGGCACGGCGCTCCGTGCCGGCTCCGGAAGCTCTGCGGAAAGCCAAGGCTCTGAAAACGAAGTGTGCGGGCGACGAATGCCTGCTGGTGCAATTCCTCACGGGCGCACAGGAAGCGAACTTCATTCCCGCGATCGCCGCCATGAACGACCTGCTGGCCCGCCGCCCAAAGGACAAGCACATCCTTTATCTGGCGGGCGAGTGGCTATTTTTCCAGCAGGATTTCGAGCGCGCCGCAAAGCTGTGGTCCGCTTCGCTGGATATTGACCCGAAATTTCCACCCGCCTTGAATATGCTGGGCTACAGCTACGTCGAGGCTCTTGGCCCGGATCCCCACAAAGCCGTGGAATACCTTAGAAGGTATGCGGACGCGCTCCCCGACCAGCCCAATCCCCAGGATTCCCTGGGAGAAGTGCTGCGCATGGCGGGGGACGATTCAGGATCGCTGGCCCATTATGCGGAGGCCCTGCGCATTTCCCCCGCATACATCACGTCGCAATACGGCCGCGGCGATACCTACACGCTGATGGGCAACTACGGGGCGGCGCGCGCCGAATATGAGAAGGCCATGAAGATGGCCAACAATCCGGAGGAGATGCTGCACGTCGAGTTGCAGAACACGCTCGTGCATTTTTGGGAGGGAGACTCCGGGGCCGGGCGTCAGGAACTCTCTGCGCTCTCCACGAAATCGACCGCCGTGAAAAACGCCGCCGCACAATTCGAAATTGACTACGCCAGGGCCCTGCTGGCCGCGGATGCGGAAACCGAACATCAGATCCTGCTGGACCTGGAAAAGTCGCTCGCCGCATCCGCGCCCGGCATGACCGAAGCCCAGCGAAACGCCGCCCTTGCCACGGTGCTGCGCGAGGAAGTGCGCGTCCATGCCGCCAGCAACGATGTGCAGGAAGCGCAGTCTGACCTCGACAAACTTGCAAAGCTTGCCGCCGATTCGCGGGACCTGCTGGTGCAAGGCTGCTACGAATCGGGCCAGGGTTACGTTTCAACGGCAAAGGGAGACTTCGCGAAGGCAGCCGAGCAATTGGCGGCAGACTTGCATAACCCGCTCACCGTTCGGCAATTGGTTCTCGTCGAAAAGAAATTGGGTGACACACAGGCAACGGAGAATGCACTTCTCCACCTGAAATACCTGCGCACGCCGACAGCGGAATGGTATGCGGCCACGCAAGTAAATCGCATCAACCAGGAGGGTGTTAAGCCCTGATCAAGTTTTCCCCGAACAAACAATCGCGCTGCAGCGGCTTCCCCCAGCCACGGCAGCGCGATTCGTTTTTCTGGAAGTTTTCAGGCCTTCTTCAGCAAACGCGTGATCCATACCAGGATCACCGCACCGACGAAGGCCACGATGATCGAGCCAATCCATCCGCGACCCGGCCAAAGCCCCAGCAGGCCGAATAGCCACCCGCCGAGAACTCCCCCGAGAATGCCGAGGATAATGTCGACGAGCACGCCATAGCCCCCGCCTTTCATGACCTGTCCTGCCAGCCAACCTGCGATGAGACCTACAATGATCCAAGCGAGAAATCCCATGGGCAAAACCTCCTTGGCTCCGAGAGGGAGCAGAGTGATGGACCTGTGAACCGGCTATAGTTTGGCCTTACCCCAGGTAACACGCAAGCCCGTCGAGAGCAGGATGTCGTTCCCCAGGAGACCCGGTGGCGGATAGCTGATGAAGTGGTCGCTGAAGGTGAGATGCCAGCTCAGCCAGTTCTTGAGTTGCATGGCAACCGTGGAATCGAATTGGAACCGGTAATCACCGGTGTGCGACATGTTCGGATAAAGGCTGAAGCGCTCTGTGAGCATCGTGCTCTTGTTCAGCTTGGAATCAAACTCCTCGCCCACGACCGCCTCCGCGCTGTTCTGCACGGAGGCCGCGATGGTAGTGAGAGGCGGCGGCGGAGTGGGATTCGTCAGAGTGTAGGTTCCGAACGAGTCGCGGTCGTAGGTGATACCGCCGAACACGTCGAACGTTGAGCGTGCCGTTTTGATGGCGTGGTAACCAAAGCCGCCGCCAAAAACCGTGCGGAGATCGAGGTGCTGCAGGGCGTTAGTTTCAAAATCAGCGGTGCCAAAAGCGAAAAACGCGGGGCGGAAATTGTAGTCGCCACGAATTCCCGCGCTCAGCGCGTTGGCAGTGGTGCGGCTCGGCGAAGTGGAACTGTCGTTTCCATAGATGTAAGTGGAGTAGAGAGTGATCTTATCGCGCGGCGTGGCGCGGACCGCCTTCGCCGACAGGGTGAACGTTCCGGTGGAGGAATTGCCCTGCGTTAAAGCGAGGCCCATGTCGAAGAGCCCTCCCCAGAAGTAGGTGAACTTGGGGTGAGCCATCTTTTCGGCCTGGGCGTCGAAAGCTTTCTGCTCCGCGTCATTGCGCACGGCCACGATGACATCCTTGGGCGCGCTCGCTCCACTCGCCGGAGCGGCCGTCCCCGCCACCACGAACTTCCCGTCCTGCGTGGTCACTTTTCCAGCCAGCCGGCTGCCGTCTTTCAAAGTGAGATTCAGATTCTGCGCGGATTCGATGGTTGTGATGGCATCCCAATGGATCGTGATATCCCCGGCAAACTCCGTTTTCAACAACAAAGTCTTGCCGTCGCCGGACACGATCGTGCCCGTCAATCGATCGCCATTTTTCAGGGTGACCTGATCGGCGGCCGCCACCGCGGCGCTTACCAATAACAAAATGACACACAAGAAACTACGACGCATTGGCGTCCTCCTCGAAATACCGCAAGTTGCATACAACCTTGGCTGGACTTCACGCGGGCGGAAGTGAAGCGACCCTGTACGGAAACCCCGGAAACAGGATGCATTATTTTAATGTTTCCGGCCCTGAGCCGCAAATCCTCCGCTGATTTCGGATTTGGCCTCCCAAATCGTTTCGCTTCCTTTATAATAATGAAGTTCTTTTGGAGCGGGATTTGGGGCCATCAGGGGCTGCCGGCAATCTGCCCCGCGTGTTCAGGGAACTTTTCGATCCCCTCTCCAATCGACCGTGCGGGTTGCGGCGCGAGTTTTCGCGGCGCGAAACAAGCAAATCTTCTGGGGGACTTGTGAAAAGGCTGCATTGGCTGGGTGTTTCTAAGGCGATCCTCATCGGCGCTCTGGTTATGATGGGATGTAGCCGCCAAGAAACCGCGCGAAAAACCGAGGAAACGGCAGCGGCCAACTCGCGCCCATCCATCGTCTTCATGACCGACTTCGGCACGGCCAACGATGCCGTGGCCATCTGCAAGGCCGTCATGCTGGGAATTGCGCCAGATGCGCGCATCCTGGACATCACTCATCAGGTCACGCCGTTTTCCATCGAGGATGGCGCCCGCTTCCTCGCCGGCGCTTCGCCCTATTATCCCGCGGGCACAGTTTTTGTCGTGGTCGTGGATCCGGGTGTGGGTACTTCCCGCAAGGCTGTGGTGGTCAAAACCAAGAAGGGACAATACTTTGTCCTGCCGGACAATGGTCTGATCACTCCGGTGATTGAACGCGATGGCCTGGACTCCGCGCGCGAAATCACCAACACCAACTGGATGATTGGCCAGGCCGTATCCTCCACGTTTCACGGGCGCGACATTTTCTCGCCTGTGGGCGCGCATCTCTCTGCCGGTTGGGACTACACGATGGTTGGCCCGGAGGTGCAGCAGCTTGTGCGCCTCACCTCAAAACTTTCGACCACCACCGACAAAGGCATTGAAGGTGACATCATTGGCCTGGATGATCCTTACGGTTCGCTCATCACCGATGTTGCGGGCGACGAGTTCAAGAAACTCGGCTACAACCTCGGCGATAAAATCACCGTGCAATTGAACAAGAAGCCCTTCACCCTTCCTTACGTCAAAACCTTCATGGACGTGCCCGTGGGGGAGCCGCTGCTCTATGTGGATTCGCGCGGGCGCGTCGGGTTGGCGTTGAACGAGCGCAATTTTTCGGTGACGTACAAGATTACGCCGCCCGTTTCGCTGCTGATTCCGAAGAAGGGCGCACCGCTGAAGGACAAGTGATGGAGACAGGGCGCAAGATTTTCGGAACGAAGTTACAACGATGTAGAGTGCCGCGGCGATGTCGCCGCAGCTATTCCTGATTGGGCCGGCCGAGTGTCGCTCCGATCCCCTTGGGCTTCAACTGCGGCGAGTTACAACCGCTGCACGGATACCATCAGCGATGGATCCCAGAATAAAAGGACACAGCTCATGAAACTTCGCAGCACGTTTTCCTTCGGATTTCGAATTGGCATCACGCTGCTTTTTGTCGTGGCGCTTTCCGGTTCGCGCGCGAACCTCGCGGCGCAGTCCTTCCGCGGAAGCATTCGCGGCGAGATTACGGATGCGCACGGCCTCCATGTTCCCGGCGCAAAGGTAATCGCCCGCAATCTGGCCACCAGCGAAACCCGCGAGGTAACGGCGGATGCCGAGGGCGAGTATCGTTTCCTGGAACTTCCCGCCGGGCAATATGAAGTGTCCGCGATGGCAACTGGTCTACAGGAATATCGCCAGGGGGGCGTGATCGTCAGCGCGGGCGCGGAGACAATCGTCGACCTGCAACTGGCCAAGCCTTCCGAAAGGATTGAGCGCGTGGTGGTGAGCGAAGAGGTGCCCATCGTGGAGACCACCACAACTACCCTCTCGCAAATCGTGGATCGGCAACTCGTCCAAGAATTGCCCCTGAACGGACGCGACTTTGGCAAACTCGTTGCCCTCACTCCCGGCGTTACCGTGGAGGGCTCCGGCGTTGCGGGCAGCGAAAAAGGCTTTGGCCAGTTCAACATCAACGGGAACCGCGACCGCTCGAACAATTACATGCTCGATGGCACCGACAACAACGATCCCTTCTTCAACAATTCCGCGCTGAACCAGGTGGGCATTTCCGGAGCGCCGGCCACGCTGCTTCCCCTGGACGCCATTCAAGAGTTCAACCTGCAATCACAATTCGGAGCCGAATATGGGCGGAACTCCGGCGCGGCCGTCAACATCATCACGCGTTCCGGCGGCAACCAGTTTCACGGCTCGCTTTTTGAATACAACCGCAATTCCTATTTCGACGCGCGCAACTACTTCAATCCATCGCCCAACCCGCAATCTCACTTCAACAACAACAATTTCGGCGGCTCGCTGGGCGGCCCCATAGTGAAGGACAAGACATTCTTCTTCCTTGCCTACGAAGGCCAGCGTGAAGTCGTCGGCTCCGATTTCACTTTTGTTGTGCCGCGCACGGGCGCCAGCGTGAACGACATCCAGACCGCCGAGCAGGTTGCGCTCACGCAAACCTACAGCCCGATCACCAGCATCAATCCCGCGCTCCTTAAGATTCTCAACTATTTCCCCGCGAACCCGACCGGCTCCAATTCCATTTCCGGGACTGACCGCGACTCCAACAACGGGGACAACTTCATCGTGAAGCTCGACCAGAAACTCGGGTCCAATAACACGCTCACGGGCCGCTACGCATTCGGGCAGAGCGACCAGGTCTATCCACTCGGTTCGCTCGGCGGCTATGGCAGCGGTTCGCGCCTCAGCAGTTTCGAGCAGAAATCGCCCACGCGCGTTCAGGTTGTCTCTGCCAGCCTGCTCACAACGTTTTCAGCCGACAAGCTTAACGAATTGCGATTCGGCTACTCGCGTTTTCGCACCAGCTTCAGTTCCGTGGATCAGCTTGATCCCACAACCCTTGGCAGTGGATTCGATTTTGGCAACGGCAAGCTGGGCCTGCCCGAAATCGACTTCAATCACGACCTCGATAATCTCGGCACAAGCGGCTACAGCGTTCCGCGTGGACGCGTCAGCGAAACCTTTCAGATTCTCGACAACTTCACGCTGGTGAAGGGCCACCAGACGTTCAAGTTCGGCTACGAATTTCACCGCTACGACGTACAGAGCTTCAACGACAACCTGGAACGTGGAATCTTGGATGTCAACACCACTATTGACGACGGCACGGGCAATTATGTGGCTCTTTCCGCCAACCCTGTGGTGAATGAGCTGGCCAATTTTTTCATTGGCAACATCGGTGCCACTGCGCTGACGGGCAACACCTCGCGCTTCACGTACAACAACAACCTCAGCTTTTTCACCCAGGACGAAATTCGCGTACGCCCCAATCTCACCCTCAATCTGGGATTGCGCTGGGAATACTTCGGTCCCCTCGGCGAAAAAAACAATGAGCTTTCCAACTTCGATGCCAGCGGCAATCTCGTGCAGGTGGGAACTCCAACCCTTCCTCACCTCTACAACCGCGATCTGAATAATTTTGGGCCGCGTGTCGGAATCGTGTGGAGCCCGCGTCGCAACACCATCGTTCGCGCAGCTTACGGCATGTATTACGACTACATTCCCCAGGATATTCTCATCGCCAACTATACGAACTCCGCCGGCGTGGCCACCAATCCCAGCAGCGCCACAAATAACTCCATCACTGTTCCCGTCAATGGCCTGGATTTTAATGGCAATGTGTGGAACGGCTCGGCTACCGGCCCAATCTATACGCCGACGGCTTATTCGCAGAGCATCTTCGTGACCGAACGGAATTTTCGCACGCCCTACGTGCAAAGCTGGAACTTGAACATTCAGCGGCAGTTCAACGAAGCTGTGGCCTTTGAAATCGGCTATGTCGGGTCCAAGGGAACACGCCTGACGCGCCTGTATGACGCCAATCAGGATGGCACGAATGCGAACTATTACCAGATCGCGGTTCTCTCCACCGGCGCCAACTCCACCTACAACGCTTTGCAAACCACGGTGCGCTTGAACAACTGGCGCCACTTTTCCGGATTCTCCACTTATACGTGGTCCAAATCTCTGGATGGTGCTTCCGACGGCATTGATTTCAACGGCGCCACTGCCGCATTCCCGCAGAATTCAGATAATCTTGCGGCGGAAAAGGGCCCCTCGACATTTGACACGCGCCATCGCTGGACCTCCGTACTCAACTACCAACTTCCAACCTTTGCGGCTCTTCCCAAGCGCCTTGCGGACGGCTGGCAGTTGAACACGATTGTCACCGTGCAGTCCGGGCGGCCCATCGGCGTCTACACGGGCGGCGGACTCGACTATCACCAGCGGCCCGACCTCGTTCCGGGCGTGAATCCGATTCTGCCGAATTGGACGCCGGCGACGGGCTACCTGAATCCTGCCGCGTTCCAGCAGCCCGCCGGCGATTTCGGCAATTTGGGACGCAACCAGATTTACGGACCCGGTTTTTGGAATGCGGACTTCTCCGTCACGAAGAATACAAAACTGACCGAAACCCTGGCGCTGCAGTTTCGCGCCGAACTTTTCAACATCTTCAATCATCCCAACTTCGCCTTGCCGACTAACGTGATAACACCCGGCATTAATTCGGATGGCACGGTCAACACAAATGCCGGTCCCGCAGGCCTCATCACCCAGACTCCCGACGTGGCCCAAGGCAACCCCGGCCTCGGCGGCGGTGGACCACGCGTATTGCAATTTGGCCTGCGCCTGCAGTTCTAAGGCAAGTCACACAATCCAATTCCCACAGGGGCGCTGCAACGGGCGCCCCTTTTTCTTGCCGATTTGCTTTTTTGCGGGAGGCGGCTGACAATCTGGAAGATTCTCTGAAGCGAGGTTGATCATGCCCGAAGCCGTCATCGTTTCTTCCGTTCGCACGCCCGTGGGACGCGGTTACAAAGGATCGCTGCGCACCACGCGTCCCGACGATCTGGCCGCGCTGGTCATCAAGGAAGCGCTGGCGCGCGTCCCGGGGCTTGATCCAAAGGAAATTGACGACGTGATTCTCGGCTGCGCCATGCCCGAAGGCGAGCAGGGCATGAACGTGGCGCGCATCGCGGCCTTGCGCGCGGGATTGCCGGTGGAAACTTCGGCAATGACCATCAACCGATTTTGCTCGAGCGGCCTTCAGGCCATCGCCCTGGCCGCGGACCGCATCCGCAGCGGTGCTGCCCAGGTCATCGTGGCCGGTGGCACGGAGTCGATGTCGCTTGTGCCCATGGGCGGCAACAAAATTTCGCCGAATCCCTGGCTCGTGGATCATTATCCGGACGCCTACATTAATATGGGCCTGGGCACGGAACATATTGCGCGCAAATTCGGTATCTCCCGCGAACAAGCGGACCAGTTCGCCGTTGACTCCCACAAAAAAGCCGTTGCGGCGCTGGCCGCGGAAAAATTCAAGGATGAGACGGTTCCCGTCGAGGTGAAGATCACTTCCCTGCCCAACAGCAATGGCACGAAGCCAAGGGGGCCAGTCAAGCCCGCGACACAATCGTTCGTTTTCGATAAGGACGAACTGCCGCGCGCGGATACCTCGCTGGAGGTACTGGCGGGATTGAAGCCTGCGTTCCATGTGAAGGGAACGGTGACCGCCGGCAACAGTTCACCGATGAGCGATGGCGCGGCTGCGGTGGTGGTCATGTCCGATGCCAGGGCCGCGGAGCTCGGCCTGAAAGCGCAGGCGCGGTTCGTTGCTTTCGCCACGGCCGGTTGCCCGCCGGAAGAGTTTGGCATTGGGCCTGTTTATGCAATTCCAAAGGCGTTGGCGTTGGCAGGACTGTCTCTGAATGATGTTGCGGTGATTGAATTGAATGAAGCGTTCGCGGCGCAGTCGCTGGCCGTTATTCAACAAGCGAATCTCGATGCGGCGCGCGTGAACCCAAACGGCGGTGCGATCGCCTTGGGTCACCCGCTGGGCTGCACCGGCGCAAAACTTACAGCTTCGCTCGTTCGCGAATTGCAACGCCGCAATGCGCGCTACGGCATGGTGACCATGTGCATCGGCGGCGGCATGGGCGCGGCCGGCCTTTTCGAGCGCCTGAGCTAACCCACCAAACCCAGTTTCACTAACCTGGATTGAATCGCACCCGGTTTCCTCTGGAAGGTATTCGCCAAAGTCTCGATCTCCTTGCAGGTTTCATAAGCATTCGTCAAATGCGAATCGTCCTCCGGTGTCCATGGCCTATACGCATTCGGAAACTCCTTGCGAATCTCATCAAAGGAGCGCGCAGTAGAAAGGGGCTTGTTGTCTTCCTTCGTCTGGGGGACAACACTGAAAGAACCACCGGGTCTTGAACGCGCGGCTGATTTCAACAACCCAGCTTTGCTGGCAACTTCTCCCGCGACTTCAAAAAAATTCCTTAAGGTGTCTCTCCGGAATGCTAATCCGAGTGCGTTGAAATTCGCCTGCCGTCTCGAGTTTTGACTCGGTGATAACAAACCGCATCTTCCCCGAGGCTTCTCCCTTAACATCAAAAAAGAATGTTTTATTCTCAGCTTGAATTCTTGCCGTGAATTCATCATGCTTCCAGTGGTCCATGGTAGTTACCTCACATGGTATATACCATATGGGATAACCATAATTCAATTTATCGCAATTCTTAAGCGAGTTAGCTTTTCGGCTTCCACAATCCGACAGTGTTGCCATCCGGATCTTGCATCCACGCGAACGTGCCGGTGGGAATGTCCACGGGTGGAACGAGCGTCTTCCCGCCCAGCGCCTCGGCTTTTTTCAGATGGGCCGCGACGTCATCCACGCTGACGTAAAAAATGGTGTAGTGATGCGGTTCGTGACCGAGCGCCGTGATGTGGCCCGCGATGCCGCCGGCCGCAGCGGCGATCATGGCTGCGGGGCCCTGCGCGTCAATCTTCCAATCAAACAACTTGCCGTAAAACTCCTGTGTTTTCGCGGAATCGCGGCAGCCAATCTCGAAATGCACAACGGGACAGCCCATGGTTTCAGCCTCCTAAGAAAATCATCTGCCAGGGCCGCCAAGTCTGCCACAAAAGGCGCCGCTTTGCACTTTTATGTTCCGGGCCTGTTGTGGAAAGCCTACGGCAATCCACTTCCACTATCCGCGGAGCCGGAGGGAAATCGATGGGACTTCGCTCCATCGAAATATATACTTCTCTCGTTCGGCCTACGATCAAGGTACCGATTGGGACATGGAGAAGGCGCGATGATGATGGCCAAGACGTGGCTACTCGGTTTGTCAGTTCTACTCACTGTAGCCGTCGTTTTGCTGCTCCTTCGCAATCCGAAAGTCGGCGAACTGTTTCACCTGCATGTTCATGATCGCCCGAAGCGCCGGCTTCTTCTGGCGGCGTTGGGGTTCTTTGTCACGTTTGCGGTGGCGCGCTCGATGGCTTACGCGGCTTACCACAGCGTCGGCCCTTTTCAGTATGTTTACATTGGCAAGACGCATATCCATCATCTGGTCTGGGGAATTCTGCTTCTGCTGGTGGTGGGGTTTTGCTGGTTAATCGAAGTGGGGACGGGAGCCAAATCGTCGTCTCTCCTGGCGAGCCGTTTGATGTCCTTGCTGTACGGTGTGGGCGCCGCTCTTACCCTGGACGAGTTCGCGCTCTGGCTAAACGTCCAGGAAGGTATCTATTGGACCCGGCGGGATTTAATCAGCCTTGACGCGGTGATCCTGTTCGGAACGGTCCTGCTCATTGGTATTTGGGGACGTGACTTCCTCAAAGCCCTTGGCCTTGAACTTTGGCACTCCCGACGTAAGCGCCGGCATAACCGATAGCCGGTCCTATTGCGCAAATGCGCCCTCCGACGTAGAATCCCTGAATTGTTTTTTCAAACGGTTGTTTGAATTTTACCCACGGCGATCCGCCGGCAAGGAGCAGCACCATGGCGAGTTCGGTTCTTTCCAAACCCACGGCGAAGGGCGGGAGTTTTCTGCTGGAATCCCCTGCCCCGCAGGACGTATTCACTCCGGCGGACCTGACGGATGACCAGAAGCTGATCGGGCAGACGGCGGAGGAGTTCGTCATTAAGGAAGTCTTCCCGCACATCAAGGACCTGGAGGCGAAGAAGCCGGGCCTTATGGCAGAGCTCACGCGAAAAGCGGCAGAGCTTGGCCTGATGAGCGGCGGCACACCCGAAGAGTACGGCGGCGCGGGCCTTGATAAGGTCGCCAGCACTGTCCTCACCGAAAAAATCTCGATTTACGGCGGCTTCGCCACCACGCACGGCGCGCATGCGGGCATCGGCACGCTCCCCATCGTGTATTTCGGCACGGAAGAGCAGAAGAAAAAGTACCTGCCAAAGCTGGCCAGCGGCGAATACATCGGCGCGTATTGCCTCTCCGAGCCACAAGCGGGCAGCGACGCGCAGAATTTGCTCACGCGCGCCGAACTCAGCGCCGATGGCAGCCACTACATCCTGAACGGCCAGAAAATGTGGATCACCAACGGCGGCTTTGCCGACCTGTTCATCGTTTTCGCAAAAGTGGATGGCGAGAAGCTCACCGCCTTCATCGTGGAAAAGAATTTTCCCGGCTGCAAGCCTGGCAATGAAGAGCACAAGATGGGCATCCACGGCAGCTCGACCACGCCGGTCTTCCTGGAAAATTGCCAGGTGCCGAAGGAGAATTTGCTGCACGAAGTCGGCCGCGGCCACATTGTCGCCTTCAACGTGCTCAATGCCGGGCGCTTCACCCTCGGCGCGTCCTGCGTCGGCGGTTCCAAGTACGTGATCATGACCGCGTCGAAATATGCGAAGGAGCGCAAGGCCTTCGGCAAGCAGATTGGCGAATTTGGCTTGATGAAGGAGAAGCTCGCGGAAATGGCCGTGCGGATTTTTGCCGTGGATTCCATGATTTACCGCACCGCCGGCAATATCGAGGCGGCCATGGTCGCCGCTTCCGGCAGCGGCAACAAGGCCCAGAACACCATGAAGGTGCTGGAGGAATACGCCATCGAAAGCTCGATTGCCAAGGTTTACGGCAGCGAAATGCTCGATTTTGTGGTGGACGAGGCGGTGCAGATCTTCGGCGGCTACGGCTTCCACGAGGATTATGCCGTCTGCCGCGCCTACCGTGATTCACGCATCAACCGCATCTTCGAAGGCACCAACGAAATCAACCGCATGCTCATCATCCAGATGCTCATGAAGCGCGCCATGGGCGGCCAGTTGCCCCTGATTCCCGCGGCCATGAAACTCGCCGATGAGATTCTCGCCGGGCCTTCGTTCGAGGGAACTCCCGAGGGCGTGCTGGCCGAAGAAGCGCGCGTCATTGCCAACGCCAAGAAAATGTTTTTGCAGGCGGCAGGCGGCGCGGTCCAGAAGTTCCGCGAAAAATTGGCGGATGAGCAGGAGTTGATCGGCGCCCTGGCCAATATGGTCATGGAAATTTACGCGATGGAGTCTTGCCTGCTGCGCGCTCAGAAGGCTGCGGCCAGCAAGGGTGAGGCCGCCTCGTCCGTGATGATTGATGCCGCTCGCGTTTTCATCGCCGACGCCGCCGAACGCGTGGAGCACGAAGCCAAGCGCGCCATCGCCGCCGTTCATGAAGGCGACATGCTCATCACCCAGATGGTTGTGCTCAAGCGTTTCGGCAAGCGCCCCGCCGTGGATACCATCGCGTTGCGCCGCCGCATTGCCGCCGCCGTCCAGTCGCAAGACCGCTACCCGTTCGAGGGCCGCTGAGATTCAGCCGGACCCAAGGAGACTCACGACAGCTTGTTCGCATCAGCGGGTGTGCCCCGGCTTCTTCGCAGACTCCAGAAGAGGTACCCGGAGGCCAGCAGCAGCAATGGGGCAGAGTAAAAGCCCGGCGAAACACTCGGGAACTGGACGGAGCCTACGGTCCCGCCGCGTATCGTCGCGGCGATGTGCCCAATTCCATCCAGAAATTCAATCGCCGCAAAGGCAAATCCCAGCGGCCACATCCAGGGCGCATTTCGGTGGGCGAACGGCGTTAGGAGCAGAAGCAGAACATTCACCACAATTAATGCCGCCAGCCAGGTCCGAAACTGCATGTCAATTCTCGGGAACCAGGAGAAGTGCCCATAGAGCGTCAGGGCCGTCGCATTGAAATAAGACAGAAAGTCATGCGCCGCCTCATCCCAAATATGCAAGCCGGAGGCGAAGCAAAGCGCCAACCAACTCGCCCCGACATTCCGGCTGGCCCGGCTTGTGAAGTTCTCTCTCACGGTTCGATTGTACCCAGATTCCGCACCTCGGAACGCCCAAACAGACTGCCAATCCAGGCCATAACAAGCCGGACACAAGCAGCGGAGTAACCTTTTTTCCCGAAATGAAACTCGGCTAAACTACAAGCTAATCCAGTACTAGGACTACACCCTTGCCTCCACGATCTCTTCCTCGCTTCCTTTGGCTGCTGGCCCTCGCCATAGTGGTGTGTCATGTCCTGAACGTGGTGTTCATCGGGCCCACCGCTTTAGGTTCCCTCCTCGGCAACACCCTGCAGATCTCTTCCAGCTTTCTCGCTGCCGCCATGTGCCTGCGGGCCGCGCGGAAACTCACCGGCTTCAGCCAATCTTTCTGGACCCTGGTCGCCTTTGGCATGGGCATGTGGGGAGTCGCTGATCTGGGCTGGACCTACTACGAAGTCATTCTGCATGTGAAACCGCCGCCAGGTTCCATGATCCGGTTTCTGTTCGATTCGCACGGCATGTTCTTTGTCATGGCCATCTTCCTGAACCTGGAGAAGACTGATTCACGCGTGGAGTTGGAAGAGACGCTGGACTTCGTCCAGATCGGCATTCTTTTCTTCCTGATCTATTTCGGAATGTACTATCTGCCGGCGCTGAATCTGGGGGGCCGCCATGCGCTGGCGCGCGAACTCACCGTCACTGCCTGGGTCAACGCAGGCATCATCCTGCTGGCGGCTTTGCAGTGGCGGCGCGGCGTCTCACCACAGGTGCGGAAGCTCTTCGGCGGGCTTGCACTTTTCACCCTGCTCTATGCCCTCGGGGAACTGCTCGCAGGGGATTTCCAGATCACGCGGCAAACCCCCACGGGCAGTTGGTACGATCTCGCTTGGACGCTCCCCATGCTCTTTGGAGCGTTTTGGGCCGCCACCTGGCTGCCGGTCGAAACGCGGGACTCGCGCCGCCGCTTGTCGGCCAAGCCCCTGCCGGAAATCCTCCTCACTAACGGCATGTTCGCTTTTCTTCCTCTCGTCATCTTCTTTCTGGCAGCCCAATTGGCTCCCGGATGGAGAATGATCCGCTTCAGTCTGCTGAGCCTCTCGCTTCTGTGCTACGCCTTGCGCATTGCTCTGACACAATACCGCCAACAGAGAACCGCCGAAACCGTTCGCCGTCAAACCTTGGCCATGGACACCTCCGCCGACGGCATGGCTATTCTGAACGAGAAGGGCCTCCACGCGTACGCCAACAATTCCTTTGCACGCATGCTCGGCTTCGAAAGCCCGGCAAGCATCATCGGCCAGCCGTGGCGCGTCGTCTATGCCCTTCAGGAAATGGACCGCCTGGAACCCGAGATCCGCAGGTCCCTGGCTCAGGTGGGCAAATGGTCTTGCCAAATCCAGCTACGGCGGCCCGACGGCAGCAAGCTTCCCGTCGAATGGAACATCAGCGCCATGCCTGACGGGGGCATCACGTGTGTCTGCCGGGACCTATCCGAGCGCGCGGAAGCCGAAAAAGCGCGTGCCGAAGCCGAAGCCAAATACAAAATGCTCGTCGAGCAGGTGAACGCCATAACCTACATCGCGGAAATCGGCATCGACGCTCAGTGGTTTTACGTCAGCCCTCAAGTGGAAGCGATTCTCGGATACACCCCGGAAGAGTGGATGAGCCTTTCTCATCGCTGGGCTGATCTGATCCACCCGGATGATCTGCCCATGGTCACGGCCGCCGAAGAAGCCAGCAAGAGCGGGTCACCGTTCCAGGCCGAATTCCGGATCAAACGCAAGGACGGGCGCGAAGTCTGGCTAAATGACACCGCCGTGGTGGTACAGGGCAGCAATTCCCACCCAGTCATGGAAGGCATCATCCTTGACATCACGGAACGCAAGCAGTTGGAAACGCAACTCCAGCAATCCCGCAAGATGGAGGCGGTTGGGCGCCTCGCGGGCGGCATTGCTCACGATTTCAACAACCTGCTAACCATCATCACCGGTTACACCGAACTCGCCCTTGGCCGCCCGACGGTTCCCCCGGAGATTCGCTCCGACATCGAACGCATTGAAAACGCCGCGGGCCGCGCCGCGGGCCTGGTGCGTCAATTGCTGGCCTTCAGCCGCCGCCAGGTGCTGCAACCCAAGACGCTCGACCTCAATGCCATCGTTCTCAACCTGGATAAGCTTCTGCGCCGCCTCATGGACGACAACGTCGAAATGGTTACCCAAGTCGTCGAGAATGTCGGGAAAGTGAAGGCGGACCCCGCGCAAATTGAACAGGTGATCATGAATCTGGTCGTGAACGCCCGCGACGCCATGCCCAATGGCGGCCGCCTGGTTGTGGAGACTTGCAACGTCGAACTGGACGCGGTCTACGCCGAAGACCACGTCAGCGTGAAGCCCGGCCGCTACGTCATGCTGGCAGTTTCCGACACCGGCGTTGGCATGGACCGCCAGACCATCGCGCACATCTTCGAGCCCTTCTACACCACCAAGGAGAGCGGACGCGGCACCGGTTTGGGCCTTTCCACCGTTTACGGCATCGTCAAACAGAGCGGCGGCTACATTTGGGTGTACAGCGAACTCGGCAAAGGCAGCACTTTTAAGATCTACCTGCCCCGCGTGGACGGCCCCGCTGAAGAATCAGCGGCGGGGCAATCGCGACCCGCGTCCAAGCGCGGTGTGGAGACCATCCTGCTCGTCGAGGATGAAGAAGCGGTCCGCGACCTGATTCAAACCGTTCTCCTCGATCATGGTTACGACGTCATTGCCGCGCGGGATCCCCAACACGCGGAGCAACTCGCCGCCAGTTTCGCGCGCGAAATTCACCTGCTCTTGACGGATGTGGTTATGCCGGGCACCAGCGGGCGCGAACTGGCCTCTCGCATCACTCCCCTTCGCCCCGGTATCCGCGTGCTCTTCATGTCCGGTTACACCGAAAACGTCATCACCACGGGCGGCATGCTGGAGAAAGGCCTGGCCTTCCTCCAAAAACCATTCTCACCCGCGGTGCTGGTGGAAAAAGTGCGCGAAGTCCTCAGCCGCACACCCATCCTCTAGGCACAAATCCCTGCAGGCAGAATCTTAGTAAGGGATGTGCTTGATCAAGGCTGCGAGGCGTTCTCGGCCGCCGCTTTCGGCTTGTTGATGGTGCTCAACGTTTCCACGTTGAAGCGCTTGTAGTCGGAATAGCGGTTCGCTACGTTGACCTTGAATCCCTTCACCAGCAGGACCCGTATCCCGATGTGGGCCTCCACATAGGTCGGCAGCCAGACTTCGTTGTTCACGTAGGCCTGCTCGAAAACAAAGCTCGTGCCCTTTTGCAGATTGGCCAGCAACCCTCCGGCAATTTTCACGTCACCCACGAAATACGCCTCCAGTCGCGCCACATCGTGCGCCTTCTCGTCCACCCACACGACCCCGGCGAGTTCCTTTACCACTTTTTCTTCTATGTTTTTGGGCTTGTACTCCGGATTGGGCTCAAAATCGAAGACCAGGACGTCCTGGCCGCGGAAGCGCTCCCTGCGCGGGTTCACGAACTGGGAGACGCGCAAGAACACCTCGATGCCGGGATCTTCGTTTTCCTTCGCTTCTTTCCCTTCTTCCTTGGCCTTCTCTTCCTTCGCTTCCTTTTTCTTCTCGTTCTTTTGAAGCTCTTCGATGCGCTTCTGCGTCTTCTCGTTTTCCTTCTTCTGCTCGTCGTCGCCGAGAGATTTCCCGTCTTTTTTTACCAGCGTCGAAACTTCCTCGCCATTCAGATAGAAGAAGGTGTATTCCTTTACCTCCTTCTTCGTCACTTTGCCGGTTTTGTCGAACTCCGTCTCTTCCTCGGCATTCGTCCCCGCGTAATTTTCCTTGAGTTTGTCGATCTGTTTCTGATTGGCGTCAATTTCCTCGAACAACTTTTTCAGGTCCGGCAGTTGCACCTGCGACTTCCTGGGGAAATCGAAAACGCGCTCGCCCACCGTCTCGTTCACCGCCTCTCGCGTCACGTTCACGTTGTACGTATCGTTTCCCCGGTGCACTTCCAGCTTGTACGGCAGCTTCACGCCGTCCACATTCCGGTAATCGTCATAATAAATGTCCCGCGGAATCCCGGCGACCGTGGCTTTCTCTTCCACAATCAGATGGGATTGCGGATCAAAGTAAACTTCCCACTGCACTCCGGTGGGATAAGTGAGCCGCACCTCCAGCGCGTCCCGGCCGCGCACCTGCGCATGCCCCTGAAACGCCGCCCCGATCTTTTTCCTGGCAAGCGACTGTAACCGGGCGTTGTAATACTCGGCCGCCGCTTCCATCTCTAGCGCCTGCGGCCCCAGCAATGTGCCGATCTCGCCAGATTCGGTCTGGTGCCAGGCGGACTTACCGTTGTACGACTCGATCAGCGGTTTACCATCGCTCTGAATCTCGGTGTAATAGCGATTGGGTTGTTTCGCCCGGAAAGTGTACGTGCCGGGTTTCGCCTCTGCCCCGCTGCTGAATGCGCCATCCATTGATAGCGTCTGAATCCGCGAGATGGCTTTGCTTCCGCCGGCCGCTTTCAAATACTGCTCAATGATCTTGTTGGCATCCTGAGCAAGGACAGTTTCTGTCCCAGCGAGGCTGAGAGTGAGTGTGAGTACAATACGAGCGAGCTGGCGCATGGTGTCCTTGAGTAGATACGCAACTCTCAGGAAAAAGTTGCTCGTAGGTTGGACGCCAAGCACACAGTTGGAGTTACCCCGTGGCTGGTCTTCGAGTTCTTGCTGGGCAGAGCCCTTACTTTGTCGCCGCCGGCCGGTTCAGATACTTTTCGTATAAATCCTTTTGCTTGTTATCCGTAGAAGTAAGCTGCCCCTTGATGAACAGATAGCGCACCTCGGTGGTTAGCTCCAGCGGGTCCCCGTTTGTCACGACCAGGTTGGCGGTTTTCCCCGATTCCACGGTGCCCAACTCTACATCCAAACCCAGGATTTGCGCCGGGTACAGCGTGACCGCCTTCAGCCCATCGTCATACGCCAGACCGTGGGAAACCGCATTGGCCGCCTGCTGCCCCAGGCGCCTCGCAAAGCTGTTGTCGAAGCTCCCGAAGGCAATCTTCACACCCGCCGCGACAAGTTCCGCGGGCTGCGTCAACAGGCGGTCGTATGCGTCATCATCTTCCCGCGGATATTCCAGAGTCGGACGCAAGATCACCGGCACGCCCTTCGAGCGCAGCAGGTCTTTGACCTTCCAGGCTTCGCCGCCGCCCGCCAGAATCATTTTCAGTTTCTGTTTATCGCAAAACTCTACGGCGTTGCGGATGTCGCGCGCCTGGTCCGCAAAAACCAGCACCGGCATCTCTCCGCGCACCACCGGAATCATGGCCTCGAGCTTGACGTCGCGATCGTAGACCGCTCCATTCGTTGCCGCGACCTGCGCGTAATGCCGCGACTCCTCGAGATAATTGGCAAGCTGGTCCACGGCCTTGTCGTATTCTTTCTTGGCGTCGCTGAACGGCTTCTCTTTCCTGGAAAACGTCGCAAAGTCGAACGATTGCGTCTCAATCGCCGGCCAGTCCAACACCATCGCCGCATTCTTGCGAATCAACATTTCGCCGGCCGTCCACCCCGCCAGGTGAATGGCAGAGGCCTGCCCGCCAATCAGGTTGTTCGCTCCCGAGGAATCGAATCCGCCGCTTGCCGGCACCGCCAGCACCTCCGTAATGCCCGCTGCCCGCGTCACCGGAATGTGCGCGCTGGATGGCAAAATTGCCGTTGCCGCTACCAGATCCGGATTGAACAAACCCGTTTCCGTGGTGTCCACCGTCGCGTTCACCGCGCCGATCTCTCGCAGTCCCATCTGCGTAATGGGATCGAATAGCCCCGGGTATACCTGCAGGCCCTTCGCATCAATCACTTTCGTTCCGGCGGGGATGCTTACATCCGCGCCCACCGCGGCGATCTTCCCATCGTGTATAACCACTGTGCCGTCCTCGATGGGCGCTCCGGCCAACGTGAAAATCTTCGCGTGGGTAATCGCCGTGTCTGTTGACGGCGCCGTTTGGCCGAATGCTGCCCCCGCCATAAACAAGCAGCCCGCGAAAAGAATGGACGCGCGCACTTTCATTTGTCCCGGATTCATCGCGCACCTCCCGTGACAACCTGCACTTGTGGCGGCTTGGGCTTCTCTTCCGGTTTCTTCTCTTCCGGTTTCTTCTCTGCCGGCTTCTTTTCCTCTGGTTTTTTCTCTTCGGCTTTCTTTTCGTCGGCCTTCTTCTCCGCGCTCTTTTTGGCCTTTTCCAGCAGGTCCTTCTTCTCCTGCTCCAGCGCCGCGCGGCCCGCCAGGTCCTTCTCGCGGTCGAAGTAAACCCGCCCGTCAATCAGCGTTTTCTGCACCACCGCGTACGCGCTCAAGGGATCGCGGTTGTAAATCGTCAGGTCCGCGTCCTTGCCCGCCTCGATGGAGCCCACGCGCTTCTCGATGCCCAGCTGAATCGCGGGATTAATCGTCACCAGTTTCAACGCTTCGTCGTGCGTCAAGCCGCCGTAACGTATCGACTTCGCCGCTTCCTGGTTCAGGTGCGTGGCTTCCGCCGCGTCATCCGAATTCACGGAGACCACCACGCCGCGCCGCGTCATCAAAGCAGCGTTGTAAGGGATCGCATCGTATGCTTCCACTTTGTACGCCCACCAATCGGAAAATGTCGAAGCTCCCGTCCCCGCCGCGGCGATTTCATCCGCCACCTTGTATCCTTCCAGGACGTGCTGCAGCGTCTGCACGCGGAATCCAAACTCCTTGGCCACCCGCAGCAGCATCAGGATTTCGTCTTCGCGGTAGCAGTGCGCGTGCACGTAGCGCTTCCCTTCCAGCACCTCGACCAGCGGGTCGAGTTTCAAGTCGCGGCGCGGAGGAATCAGGTTCTTCTCTCCCGCTGCCACTCGTTTGTTGTAATCGTCCCAGGTTTTCTTGTAGTCCCGCGCTTCCGTAAACGCACCGCGAATGGTTTCTTCCACGCCCATGCGCGTTGCCGGGTAACGCTCCGGCAATCCAAACCCGCCAATATTCGAGTGCTTGGGATTTTCACCCAGGGCAAACTTGATGCCCGGCAGCGCGCCCTCAAAGGGGAGCTTCGCCGCCGGTTGTCCCCAGCGCAGTTTGATCACGATCGTCTGCCCGCCGATGGGATTCGCGGAACCGTGCAGGATATTCGCGGACGTCACGCCGCCCGCCAGATCGCGGTAAATCGCGGGATCATCCGAACTCAGCACGTCCGCAATGTTCACCATCGAGGACACCGAAACGCTTCCTTCGTTCACATCGCCATCTACGGCAATGTGCGAGTGGCAATCGATGATCCCGGGCATCACAAATTGCCCGCTGGCGTCCAGCACCTGCGCGTCCGCCGGGGCCTTCAATCCGCTGCCCACCGCCACTATTTTCCCATCCTTAATAAGGATGTCGCCCCTCTCGATCGTTCCGTGCGTCACGGTTAGAATTGTGGCATTGCGAATCAAGAGCGCCGGCGCTTCAACCGCCGCGGCACTGGCCTTCGCCTCTTTCTCGCGGGCCACTCCGCCCGCGCCAATCAGCGAGCAGAACAGCGCAACCGCCGCGACGGTAACGCTCGTTCCGCGCCGGTTCATCGCGCACCTCCCGCCACCGCGCCAGGTCTTGTGCCGGTGAACTCCAGTGTGTAACCTAACACGCTGATCGAACCCTTCATGGCGCTCCCCTCAAATGTCCCCGTGAACTGCACGTCGGCCGGGTTGCCGTCAATCGGAAGATTGATGGTGAAGCTGAATTTTTCTTCGCTCACATAGCCGCTGAAGATACTTCCCGTGCCTCGCGTGGCACTGCTCACCGTTCCCGTTAAAGTGCCGTCCGTCGCCATCGAGAGGTCCGCGGTCAACTCTTCCTCGCCTTCCGGGGTGGATGTCGTCAATTTCCACTTTCCGGTCAAGTCGCCCTTCGGCGGTTCGCTGGGTCGCAGCGGTTCGCGCACTTCATACTTTCGCCCGTCCGCAAACACCACTTTCACTTTTGTCTTTTTGTCGAACAGGTCGCCGTCCGTGACCACCAGGTTCGCAATCTTGCCCTTCTCGATCGACCCCAGCACGTCCGCCACGCCGAAAATTTCCGCCGGCGATAGCGTCAGCGCCCGCAAGGCCGCATCGGCACTCAAGCCCGCATCGATGGACTGCTTTACCGCGGGCAAAATCTCCTTGGCAGTCGTAAGCCCGCCGGAATAAAACGCGAACTTCACTCCGGCCTTTTCCAGTGCTGCGGGCGATGATGGCGCGCGGTCCCTGAACCTCAGCGTCCGCAACGACGGCACATCCTCCGGATCTCCATCCTTCGCCGCTTCCGGCCATTTCAAATCCACCAGCACGGGCACTTTCTTCGCCGCAAGCTCCGCCGCAACTTCATAACCCATCTGTCCGCCGTAAATCACGGTGTTCAGTTTCCACTCCTCGCCGAGCGCCAGCGCCCGCCGTATCTCCAGCGAGCTATTCCCCGGAATCAGCACAACCGCGTGCTTCTGTAGCGGCTCCTTCAGCGCCGCCGTGCTGCGGTCGTAGCGCGGGCGCTCCACACCACGCGGATTCTTTTCGTAAACTGCATCTGCCTGCGCGCCCCAGTTCGTATCGATCCAAACCTGCCGCACGTACGCAATCGCGCCCATCAGCGATCCCGGATAGCTGCGGAAGCCTCCCGTCGCCTGCAAGGAAACCGGAACGGCCACCGGCGCTTTCACCACCAGATTTCCCGCGCGATCGCCCGCCAGATTCAGCACCGCGGCTTGTCCCGGAAACATGCCGCTCTTCGGAGCAGAGACCGTGGTCGTGAATCCCGCACTGCGCCAGCTTTCGATCCGCGCATCTCCCAGATTGATTTCATCCGCGGCATTGCGCCACGGCGTTGTCGCGGGCCGGTCTTCAGGTCCTTTCGAAATGGGAGGTCGCGCGTTCCCCTCGCCGCCTGCGCTTCCGCCGCCACCGCTCGCGGGCGCCGCGGCCACGCCTACATCCGTGAACGCATCCACCAGTCCCGGGTACACGATTAACCCTCTCCCTTCGATCACCCACGCCTCCGGCGGAATGGTCACATTCGTTCCCACCGCAGTGATCACGCCACGCGACACCAGCACTGTCGCGTTTTCCAGCGGCGCGCCCGAGACCGGCACCACTTTCGCGCCGCGAATCGCAAAGCTCCGCGGCTCTCCGCCCTGGGCTGCCGTCCGCACCGCACCGGCCAAACTCACCAGTAGTGCAGCAAATACAACGATTCCCTGGCGCTGGCGAACGCTTCTCAATCTCATGCCTGACTCCTTGTATTCCGTGCGAAGACCCCGATCGTTTGCGATTCCCCGCAGGCATTGAGGCTATGGTGAACCCGCCCCAAGGTCAAGCGCTTCGACACAAAAAAAATGGGACAGGCCTCGCAACCTGTCCCATGATTTGACGCTTTCCCGGTTGGATCGTGTTACGGCTTTTTCTTTTTTCCAAACAGCCCGCCCAGTTGGTTCACCACGTCGGACGTGCCTTTGCCGCCGGTCGCTCCCGCTAGCCCCGCCAGGCTTCCCACCGATCCACCCGCGCACGTCAGCTCCGATTTCATCAGGCTGGCCGTTGCGCCGCCGATGTCCGGCGTGAATTGCGGGTTCGCGGTCGTGCCGTGGATTTGCAGCGGCACCTTGATTCCACCGTTCTTGCAGCTCGCACCACCGCCCAGCAGTTTTCCAGCAGCACCCCCGATTGGGCCCGCCGCCGATCCTGCCGCCGCACTCGCTACCGAGCTGCTTACTGTCGCGACCAGCTTGAAGTCCATAGTGTTCTTTGAGTCCAGCGTGCCGCCGCCCACCACCGTTCCCAACGCCGGCACCACCAGATTGAAGTTGTCCGCGCGCAAACCGGTGGGGGCCATGTGCACGTCCGAAGTCATTTTCTCAATATCCAAATCCTTCCCGGATTTGATTCCTGCGAGCGACGCAACCCCCGACAACTTCTGCCCTAGATCGAAGCCCGAGAGTTTGCCGTTGAAAAAGCCGATGTTGCCATCCGTCACCAGTTTGTTCGTGGGACCGGTGATGTGCAGATTTGTATTTAGCGTGCCCGCCGTCAGCTTGGTGCCTTGAGGCAGGTTCATCGCCAGCGCAGGAAGAAATGCTTCCAGGTCCGTCGCCGGGAGCCCCTCACCGGTCAGCTTCATGTCTACGGCAAACTCATCGCCTTCGGACTTGTACGTGCCACTCAAATGCGATTTGGCGTTTCCGATGTCCACGGTCGAGGGATTCAGTACGCCCGTGCCTTTGGCCATATCGTATTTGGTGTCGAAATTCAGCACCGCCGGCACGCCCGCTGGATTGCCGCCGGCAATCAGCACGGCCTTGGAGAGTTTCAGGCTGCCCTTGGTGGACATCTGCCCGCTCTGGCTGGAAAGGTTGGCGTTCATATCCACCGTGCCGCCCAGACCGAGTGACGGATCGAGGAAACCCGTCTTCGCCAGATCCAGCGCGCTAACCGTCAGCTTCACGTCTTGCGGAGTGAACGCTGCATCCTTCGCGTCCACGGGCCCTACTTTGCCATTAATTTTCATTGTGCCGCCGCCGGGGAGCCCCATCGAGAAGTCCATCTGAACGGGGTTCGTCATCGAAACATCGCTGGCCGTCAGATTCACCGGCCCGTAGACGCTGCGCTTCTGCGAATTCGTGTTGCCGATGGTGATCTGGCCGTCCGTCAATTCCAGTTTCTTGATCGAGAAAGAGCCGGCGGCATTGCTGCTGGGTTCGGCCTTCTTCGGCTCCGCCGGGGCGTTTCCCCCGATGGAGGAAAAATTCCATGTCCCTTTGGGATCCTTCAGCATCATCACTTGCGGCTTTTCGATGATGACCTCCGTGACGTTCACCTGCTGGTGAAAGATAAGCGGCAGCAATTCCACGCCTACGCGGACCGACTGTGCCGTCAGGAACGGCCCGGAATTGAATTTCGGATCGTCGCTAATTGAAAGATTGTCGATTCCTAGCGAGCCGCGAATCAGCGACAAACTCAGGTTCCCCAACTGTACCTTGCGTCCCAGTGCCGCTGATGCCTTGTCTTCGATCATGGGACGGAACTTGTTCACGGGAATCAAAAATGGCAGAACCACCAGAATCAGAATCACTGCGACGATCGCAATCGCGATCCACTTCAACTTGCTGCTCATGGTTTCCTCCGGAATGGCTGGCGCGTGCGGTATCTTCTGTGCGTCTGGCCCGCATAATACCACACTGTTTTGCGCTTGCAGCGCGACTCCTTTTTCTCACAGCAGTCCGCCCAAACTTCACGAGAAGACATCCCATAAACAGTTCCCGGAAGGGCACGGATTCACAGCTCGCGGACAAAGTCCGAGATTTGCGGGTCGGAGCTTCAGCTCCGACAAAGGCCCTTGGATACTATTGGGATTTAGCCTCTGCGGAAATGTCGTCTCTTGAGGAAGTGTCCTTTTCTTTAGGAGGCCGGGGCTTCAACCCCGGCGTGAGGCCCTCACAACCGCTGGGCTTTAGCCCCTGAAAAAATTCTTTCCTACACGTCACGGATTCATGCGCAAGTGCTGGCAGAATCTGCGCAAAAAAACCGTGCTAAAATCATTCTGCGGGGCCGTGGCTTAAATGGATAAAGCAGCAGGTTCCTAACCTGCCAATCCCGGTTCAAGTCCGGGCGGTCCCACCAGCTTCAGCCGGGCATGCCAAGACCTTCCTACCATTACCTACTTGATTGCGTTTCTCAGGACCTGTCACGCATGATGGAAACGGGGGTGGCGATGTGGAGAGCATTCGCTTGGAGGATGCGTGGAAGTCTTACTGTGCCTTCGGAGGTTCATTCGCAATTCTCTCGATGATGTGTACCTTCCGCTCCTTGCCATCGTCATCGACAATGCGAAGGGTTCTTGCCGAATCTTGAGAGATTTTTGTCTGCCCACCCACAGTCAGATAGAGCCACCACTGTATGCCCACTGCATTCGACTTGCAGTAATTTGGGATGACGTACGTAAACTTCTCGGTTTTGACCCAATATACGCCACGCACGTGTTTCCCAGAACTCGTTGTGCTTTCGCCTGCTGCGCCGCCACCGGGCAGAGGCACCACTACCGCTTCCGTTTCTGTTCCGTTCGCAATGAGTTTCAATACAGTGGCGGTTTGCCATTCACGTTCTTTGGCACACATCAGAGCAACGAATACCACGGAGATAAGCAGAGCAAAACTTATCCGCCTCATGTTGTCCTCCGGTTTCAAAGGTTAGCCTCTTCGGTCTGAGGTAAGGGGGCATGGCGTCGCGGTTGGACTCCCGCCGTCTCCACCAGTTTCCCTATCTGTGCGAAGTCCGCAACCCTGAACGTCGCCGTGGTCGCGGCCAGAGTACGCCGGGAATCACGGAGTAAGCTCGTCCCTTGTGTTTCGGACAGCGGTAATCATTGCGCGGTCCCGTACCTGACAACGGAGTCATGTGGGTTGCTGGTTCGCTACATTTCGAGCACTTGAAACCGGGCATGTCTGCCTCCCATGTTGCCGTCAGTATGGACTTCCGATTGGCCGGGTCAAGTTTATTCTCAAATGTCTCTTCCCCTTTACAAAACCTAGAACATCAACTTGCACAGTACATCGTGGTTGTCTTTGCAGGCTCCCGCGCCGTCGTCACCCGCGAAGAAGATTTGAAACTCAACGCTGCCGGGCTACTTCCCCTCGTCAACAACTTCAAACCATGTACTTCCTGCCCACCCCACTTTTCCTGTTGCCGTTTTGACCTTCACCCGCACGTCGTCATCGACCAGCAGAGTTACCGTTTCGTTTTTTGCGACGTGACCGCAAACCAAGTTTCCATATTCTGTGGTCGTAAGCTCTGTATCATAGGTGGCCTTAACACGCCGCAAACGGGCAGGAGTCTTGGAAGGATAGTTCTCCCATGGTCCGTGTTCTACAGGTTTTGGCAACTTCTCACTGTAAGCTATTTCTAACGGCCCTTGACAGCCCTCGGGAGTGCCAATAAAAAGACCCTCGGGAATCTTTGTACCATCAGGAAAGTTTCCATGCAGCGCATCGACAGGACTACCGATGGGGTGCTTGTCTTCCCAGTCCTTGCACACCTTCTCTAACGCGGCCTTTTTCTGAGCCTCTTGCTTTGCATTTTCAGCTTCACGCTGGGCTTCTTGACGTGCTGTCTGCCACGCCTCATATCTCACCCAACCGAAGAAACCGCCTCCGGCGACGATGCAAAGGACGACCAAGCCAATGACGAGCTTGAGTGCTTGTCGCCAACGGTTGTGCTTGTCAATCAGGTACAGAACAAATATCAGTAGGAGGAAGATTCCGAGTGTCACGATGCTTCTCCTTCTGTGCCAACTCCGTAGTGGTCAGCTATACGCTGTAGCCACCCAACAGTTAAGTCCTCCTGCGCGGATTCTATCACGGGCATTTGACTGGTAGGTATCGGCTATCCCAGGCGTCTCTTTGAAGTGGGTTTCGGCCACGCGGCTTCCAGCTCCCACTCTTTTGCCCACTCCCAATTCCCTGACTAGTGCTACTCTTCCTCAGACACCGTGCTTTCTCCGGTGCGTTGATCAAACCTCGGGCCTCGTCAGCGCTCCATTTTGAGGTGACCCGTCACAATTTTGGAGGACCCACTTGCCTCGTTCACAAAAATTCTTCTGGTCTCTGCCCCTGTTCTTTCTGTTTCTCGTCTTCCTTGCCTCCCCTGCTGATGCGCAGCAGAAAACGGATACTTCCTCATCTCCGCCGGTGTATCTGGATCCCAAAGCGCCGGTGGACCGCCGCGTGGACGATTTGGTTTCCCGCATGACGCTGGAAGAGAAGGCATCGCAGCTGGTGAATCAGGCTCGCGCCATCCCGCGGCTGCAAGTTCCGGCGTATGACTGGTGGAGCGAGTCGCTGCATGGCGTGATACTGAATGGCACGACCGAGTTTCCCGAGCCGATTGGCCTGGCCGCCACGTTCGACGCGCCAGCTATCCATACGATGGCCGTGGCGATCGGCACGGAGGGGCGCATCAAGCACGTACAAGCGGTGCGCGCGGGCCACAGTAACATTTTTGAGGGCCTGGACTTCTGGGCGCCGAACATCAACATCTTCCGCGATCCGCGCTGGGGCCGCGGCCAGGAGACGTATGGCGAAGATCCCTTCCTGACCGGGCGCATGGGCGTGGCCTTTGTCACCGGCATGCAGGGCGACGACCCGCGGTACTACCGGACGATTTCTACTCCCAAACACTATGCCGTGCACAGCGGCCCGGAGACTACCCGCCACTCCGCCGATGTAAAAGTCAGCAAGCACGACATGGAGGACACGTACTTGCCCGCTTTCCGCGCCACCGTGACCGAGGGCAAGGCGGACTCCGTCATGTGCGCCTACAACTCCATCAACGGCCAGCCGGCTTGCGTGAACGAATTCCTCCTTGTGGACCAGCTGCGCGGTAAGTGGGGCTTCAACGGCTACGTTGTTTCGGACTGCGAAGCCGTGCGCAATATCTTCAACGGCCATCATTACAAGCCGACGCAGGCCGAGGCCTCAGCCATCAGTTTGCAGCGTGGCATGGACAACGAGTGCATCGACTTCACTACCAAAGTGACCGACGACCACGACTACGCGCCCTATATCGAGGCCGTGAAGAAAGGTTTCCTGAAAGAGAGCGAAATCGACGTGGCCCTTAGGCGGCTGTTCACCGCGCGCATGAAGCTGGGCATGTTCGATCCGCCGGAGATGGTGCCCTTCACGAAGATCGACGAAAAGTTACTGGACGGCCCTGAACATCGGGCGATGGCTCGCAAGCTGGCCAATGAGTCCATGGTGCTGCTGAAGAATGACGGCGTCCTGCCGCTGAAGACCTCGGGCCTGAAAATCGCCGTAGTCGGCCCACTGGCTGACCAGACCCGGGTGTTGTTGGGCAACTACAACGGGATTCCGACTCATACCGTCTCCGTCATGGAGGGTTTGCAGGCGGAGTTTCCCAACGCGCAGATTCGCTTTGTTGCCGGCACACAGTTCCTGAGTAAGGAGGCATCGTCCGTGCCTCCGGAATTGCTCAACACCGACGGCAACCCGGGCGTCCGTGCCAGCTACTACGCGGTAAATGACATGTTCGCCCTCTTAGACAGGGGGGGCGCGGCGGCTCCACTGGCCATTCGAACCGAATCAGGCATCGGGCTGTCAACAGGTGCGTTGCCTCCGGAGATTGCCGGGAAGAACCTGGTGGGGGTCGTCTGGGAGGCAGCCCTTGTGCCGCAAGAAACGGGCGACTACAACTTCGGCCTTCGCGGTGACGGCTTCTTCCGTGTCTCGCTCAATGGCGCACCCGTAACCATGGCATTTGACACGAGCGGAGCGGAGACCAAGCTCGGCCGCGTGCACTTCGATGCAGGCAAGATCTATGCACTGAAAGTCGAATACGGAGTGAATCAGCACGCGAGCGAGCCGCCTCGCCTCGTATGGGCCAAGCGGGTGCCGGGTCCAACGCCAGAAGCCATTGCTGCCGCCAAGGACGCGGACGTGGTGGTGGCCGTGGCGGGCATCACCAGCGAACTCGAGGGTGAAGAGATGCTGGTCAGCGAGGATGGCTTCAAAGGCGGGGATCGCTCCAGCCTGGATTTGCCCAAACCTGAGCAGGAGTTGCTCGAAGGTGTCGCCTCGACCGGCAAGCCGCTGGTGGTGGTGCTATTGAACGGCAGCGCGCTGAGCGTGAACTGGGCAAAGGAACATGCCAACGCAATACTCGAAGCCTGGTATCCAGGCGAGGAAGGCGGCACGGCCATCGCCGAAACCTTAGCGGGCGCCAATAATCCCGCGGGGCGTCTGCCTGTCACTTTCTACACCGGCATCGAACAATTGCCGCCCTTTGAGGACTATGCGATGAACAATCGCACCTACCGCTACTTCGACGGCCAGCCCCTCTACCCATTCGGTTACGGCTTGAGCTATTCCAAGTTCGCCTACAGCAAACCCAAGCTCTCCAAAGCGAAGCTGAAGGCCGGGGAATCCCTGACGGTGGAAGCGCTGGTCAAGAATACGGGCGCGCGCGATGGCGATGAGGTCGTCCAGGTCTATCTGACCTTCCCGCAACTTCCCGGCGCGCCCCTTCGTGCCTTGCGCGGATTCACGCGCGTCCATGTGGCCGCGGGCAAAACGCGGCGTGTGCAGTTGAAACTTGATCCCCGCGATCTGAGTTACGTCAACGAAGCCGGAGACCGCCTGGTGGCTTCCGGCAAATACCGCGTCAGTGTGGGCGGTGGACAGCCTGGAACTTCCGCGGTGGCCGTGGAAGTTCCGCTCGAAATCAGCGGCGAATACAAACTGCCCGAATAGCTGGCAGCACATTCAGACCGGCAATCCAACGGCGCTCTCGGGGTGTCTGCTAACATTTTCATTGACGCCGCGAGCCGCGTGGAGTTAGATTCTTGCTGAGTTGAATCGTTTTAACACTATGAGTTTCCTTTGACTCGCTTCTCGATCAACGGTGCATCTTTGCAAGAAACCTGAGGACTCCCCCATGAGAAATTCCGCCCTGCGTCCGCTTCCTGCAATCCGTCTGGCCTTCGTTGCCGCCCTCGCAGCCATCTCGCTTTCACTCGCCGGCGCTTCCTTCGCGCAGACCATTGTGGTGGACGCCGCTCCCAGCCATTCCACGAATTCCATTCGCCCCACGGAAGCGCTCGGCGCGGGCATCGACCGCATTGGCTACAGCGACGCGGATAAACTTTACGTCGAGCCCACCATCACCCAAGTTCTTTCCGCCGGATGGCAGACCGTTACTTACCGCCAGAACACCGAACTCCACATGGAAGCGTGGCACTGGAATCCCCAAGGCACTTGGAGTGATCCTTCCGGCAAAGGCTACTTCGTCGGCAACGCCACTCCCGGTGCGGAGCCCATCCGCCATTCCTACGGCTACGCGCTCCCGCATCGCGGCGTCACCCGCGATGACGGCACGGACGCCGAAGGCTACTCGCGGCTCACCGATGGCGATCCCGATTCCTATTGGAAGAGCAACCCGTATCTCACACAATCCTTCACGGGAGAGAGCGATGCCCTGCACCCGCAGTGGGTCATCGTCGATCTTGCCGGCAAGCGCGACATCAGCGCCATTCGCATCTACTGGGGCGAACCGTATGCCACGCACTACCTCGTGCAATACTTCACCGGCGAGGATCCCATCAAGAAGCCCACGGCCGGCGTGTGGCAGACCTTTCCAAACGGCGCGATCACTGACGGCAAGGGCGGCAGCGTGGTCCTGCAACTCGTCTCTGCTCCCATTCCCGTGCAGCACATTCGCATCCTGATGACCGCCTCTTCGAATACGTGCGACTCGCACGGCTCCGCCGACAAGCGCAATTGCCTGGGTTATGCCATTCGCGAGCTGTACATCGGAACAACTTCGGCTGGCGGCCAATTCCACGATCTTGTTCGCCACACACCCGATCAGGATCAGACGATGACCTACTGCTCTTCCGTCGATCCCTGGCACGAACCGGAAAACCTCGACGAAAAGGCCGGCGATCAGGTGGGCTTCGATCTCTTCTTCACCGGCGGCTATACCCGCGGCCTGCCCGCCATGATTCCCATCGCCGTGATCTATTCGACTCCGGAGGACGCTGTCGCTCAACTGAGCTACCTCGAAAAGCGCGGCTATCCGGTCTCTTATGTCGAAATGGGTGAAGAAGCGGATGGACATTACACGCCGCCCGAGGATTACGCGGAACTCTATCTGCAATTCGCCGCCGCGTTGCACCGCTTCGATCCCAAACTCAAGCTCGGCGGACCCATTTTCACGGGAGTGAATCGCGACATCGAAACCTGGCCCGACGCCAACGGCCAGGCCTCCTGGACGCGCCGCTTCATTGATTATTTGAAAGCGCGCGGCAAGCTCAGCGAGTTGGCGTTTTTCTCCTTCGAACATTACCCGATGGAGCCCGGCAAGATTCAGTGGAGCAACTTGTACGACGAAGCGAATCTGGTCACCGGGATCATGAAAGTGTGGCGGGAAGACGGCGTACCCGCGAATGTGCCGTTGATGATCACGGAATCCAACATTTCCTGGCAGGATTCCGAAGCCTTCGTGGATATTTGGGGCGCGCTCTGGCTTGCGGATTACATCGGAGCTTTCCTGGATGGCGGCGGCGCGGCGGTCTACTATTTCCACTATCTCCCGCTCGGTGTGGGCCGCGGCGCCAATGGCTCGATGGGCACCTTCGGGATGTTTTCCACGGACGCCGATCTGAAGATCAAGCAGCCGTTGTCGCAGTTTTTCGCCAGTCAGCTCCTGAATCTTGAATGGATGCAACCCGGCAATGGCGTGCACAAACTCTTCTCAGCCCAATGCGACATTCGTGATGGCGCAAACAATGCCCTTGTCACCGCCTACGCCGCTGCCCGTCCCGATGGTACCTGGTCCCTGCTGGTCATTAATAAGGACCAGGAAAATGCACATCCGGTCCGCATCTCTTTTGCCAACACCTCTGCTTCCGGCGCAAGCTCGTTCTCCGGACCCGTCACGCTGAAAACCTTCGGCAAAGTGCAATACGTTTGGCATCCCTCGCGCACTGGCGGCACCGCTGATCCCGACGGCCCCATCGTTTCTTCCACGGTGAATGCGGATTCCGCGACGTCCTTTACGCTGCCCGCAGCCTCGGTGACCGTGATTCGCGGCAACATCAAGACCTCCGACCGCTCCCGCTGACCGCCGGGTGGCGCACCCTTTGCGCGCTGTGGGCGCCCCACCCTCGTTTCCAGAGGGTGGGTCTTGGGTCTCTCTTTTCTTTAGTTATTCCGGAACAACGTCAATTCCAATGAGGCCCGCCCCACCTTTCGTGTAAAACGCCCAACTACTCCAAGGCCAATCCTTCGCATGTTCCACCAGTCTCCGTGTCACCGGATTGCTGTGCATGTACTCCAGCTTCTCTCGTTTTTTCGCGTTCGTGTAAACGTTGAAGTCATAAAAGCGCGCCTGCCAGAATGCGCGCGGGCCTGCCGTTGGCTCCGCAAACGCCAGACGCAGTTGTTTCTGACAAACGTTCCGGCTCTTCCTCCGCATCTTCTGCGAGACGCGCTGCTTCAACATCTGCAACACCGTCGAGGGCGTGCCTTTCTTCGGCTCGCTGATCAGCAAATGCACATGCTCTGGCATCACCACATGTCCCACCAGCAGAAATCCGTACTCCTCGCGAACCCGTCCAAGTTCCCGTACGAACAGCTGCCGCGCGCGCACCGTCTTGAGCAGCGGCAACCGCCGATAACAACTGAAAGTGACAAAATGCAGATGACCGCGACCGTAGAAGCGCTGCAGCCCTTTGGGCATGGCAAACCCCGAGTCTCAGAAACCCCAAGACCCACCCTCCCACCGCGAGGGTGGGGCACCCAGCCACTTTAATTCGCGGTGAATTGCTACAGTGGTATCCTACCCAATGATGGTGACCCAAACCAATTACCGGAATTTCGTACGGGCCACCCGCCAGACTGACAACTGTATTTCTTCCTCACCGCTGCCAATCGGAGGCTCTTGCACAATTAGCGTCACTTTCACAGCATTCGGCGCTGGAACTGATTCTGGAACATTAACTATTACGAACGACGTTAACGGACTCCCGTCTACGGTTACCCTGACTGGTGTTGGCGTTCCTGTAGGGCCTTAACTTAGCTGCGCAAATCACGGAACCTCCACATCCATAGAACCAACCATGAATTGGCCATTCACCAGCCGAGCCGATCACTCGTTACGTAGAGTACTTGGGAATTGTTTGAGATAATAGGAAAGGAACCGCTCTTGCGCTTGCAGTGGCTCATAGAAAAAAACTCGGACGCGCTTGTCCCCGCTAGGCCAAAAGAAGGAGTTGCAGACCGGGCCCCGGGACCGCAGGACCTGCCCTCCGGCGCGCGTTTCGATGCTCGCATAGGACAGGTCTTGGTCCGTGCTGTACTGCTGCTTCCAATAGGTGGCCTTTTCTGACTGTGTGACTCCAGGAAACGCTAGGACGTCGACTCCCACCGATTCCCTCGCTCCCGTGCCGTACCCGGAATGACATACCACGAGCCCACTGAATACATCCCGCGGGCTGCAGCGTTTATTCTTCTCCACTGACAGCCCCGCAACGGTGTCTGGGAACATGCCGTTAGATATGGGCTCGTTGTCCCTGCTCTTGATGGGTCTGTCGAAATCTGGAATAGCAATGTAGTACGCCAGTCGATTGAGACAGGTCTTGCATAGTTCTGCGGAATTCAGTTGGTTGCACAGCTCTTTGCCTTTTCTTACTTCTTCATAGGTATCCACATGCACAAACGCGGCTCGGTAAGTGTTCAGTTGACGACAACGCTCCCGGAGTGAAGAATCCTTGATCTTTCTGCAATCTTCCACGTCGTTGAGCACAGGAATGAGAGGGATGGAAAAACCGAGCCAGAATCTCCTGTAGACACAGGCCGCATCCCATACTCGGGCACAGCCGTCTCGACGAAATGTGACCGCAAGAGGGAAGTAGCGCTTGTTGCCTACGGGTTCGTTGCGTAATAAATTGAACATGGGGTCGTATTGAACTTCAAAGGCGGCGGAGCCTTCTTCGCCCACCACGTGGCCTGATTGCTCCGCATTCAGCGTGAGCCACGAATGTTGGAGGGAGGGGGTGTTCCATCGGAAACTCCCGAGGAGTAGGAACCATCCGGATTCGGTCGTCGACGTTCGGTGACTAACCTCGGTGTGAAGACCCTGGCCTTCAATAGTACTAATCTGGAGTAACACGCTTAGGTCCCCGACAGGTTGCCCCGTAATTGCATCCACGACTCGCCCACAGGAAGGCGGGATGATTCGGACGATAATGAAAAGGACAGGTCCGATCAGGCATACAAGAATAGCAACAAGAACTATTGCCAGACGTTTGGAAACCCTCATGTTGTTCTCCCGCCTCTGCGAAGGCAGCTTATACTACTCCACAGCTAAGTACCCACATTATACTCTGAGTTCCGCGAGAGCCATGTCTGACTAAACTGAGCTTTCTCTAGGTATAAACTCTATATCTTAGACCATCCTCAAGGATAGAAATGCGTAAGCGTACGCTTCTGGCCGTCTGTGAGAAGTGTGAGTAGTCAAGGATGATGGCCCATGTGGGCACAAACGGAAGTGTCCACTTGGGGGATAAGTGGACACTACGGAGCGAGCAGTCGTTAAGAGAGAGCCGCGCAGACGGCGGCCGGTAGCGGAGAAGCGGCGGATCGTCGAGGAGACGTTGGAGCCGGGGGCGTCGGTGGCGCGCGTGGCGCGGGTGCATGGAGTGAACGCCAACCAGGTGTTTGCTTGGCGCAGACAGTATCGGCAAGGATTGCTGGGCGGCGGGAATGGCGAGGCGGTGAACTTGCTGCCGGTTCACGTGACTGGAACACGGGCAAGCAAAGCGCATCGGTCGGGCCGCCGGCAAGCTACACATCGGACCACCGAAATAGCAGGCACGATCCAGGTGGAGCTCCCGAAGGGACAACTTCGCGTCACGGGCCGAGTGGATGCGGAAGCATTGCGTGCCGTGCTGGAGCAGTTGCTGGGATGATCGGGCTGGCGGCGGGGCGTTTCACGCCGCGTATTCCCATGCCACGCAGCAAGCGTTTTTGGAAGCGCACGAGCAGGGCGGGTGACCGACAGAGTAGTGGGTGGAACGACTCCGGGTGCCGCGGCCTTTGCATTAGGTTTATAAAGGGTTTTGACTCCTCCCAGGCAGGTCGCCGTCACAAGACGGAGTACCCGCTTTGCCACAAGCTCCCCCTTCCCCTATAATCCCAGCCAATCGGAGTGCTCAACTCACTTGTCCGAATCGGCTGCCAGCCCGGCGCGCTACGCTCTTGCCGTCATCACGGATGACGAGGAAATCTTTCCGGAGATTCGCAGGCATCTCGGCAACGAGTTCCGCACGGCACTGGCTTCAGACGAAAACGCCATCCGAGAGCTCCTGGAGGAACCCAACCTCCACGCCATTCTCTTCAATCTCGATTGCATTGGAGAGGGCCCCATCGACGGCCTGGAGGTCCTGGCGGAAATCCGCCGCATTCGCGACGATGTGGTGATTGTCGCTTTCACCAGTTCCAATCAGCGCACCATCCCTTTGAAGGCCAGCCAGGCCGGCGCCGACGAATTCTTTCTATCCCCGATACGCTTCGAAGAGTTGAAGATTGTTCTCTCTCGCGCCATCGAAAAGCGCGCCTTGGAACTGGAGGGGCGGCGCCTGGTCCAGCAGGTGGAGAGCAAGGCAGCCTTCTGCGGGCTGGTCGGCGGCAGCGAGGCGATGCAGAAGGTCTACCAGGCCATCGAGGCCGTAGCCGCCACCAGCGCCTCCGTCGTCCTGCGCGGGGAAAGTGGTGTGGGCAAGGAACTCGTCGCCAAAGCCATCGTGCAGTGCGGCAATCGCGCCGATAAGCCGTTCGTCTGTCTGAATTGCTCGGCGCTGCCGGAAAGCCTGATGGAGTCGGAACTCTTCGGCTACGAGAAGGGCGCGTTCACCGGCGCCGACGCGGCCAAGCCCGGACTCGTGGAAATGGCCCATAACGGCACGCTTTTTCTGGACGAGATTACGACGCTCAATCCGTCCCTGCAGAGCAAGCTGTTGCGCGTCCTTCAGGAACGCTCCGTGCAGCGGCTCGGCGGCCGCAGCACCAGGAAGATCGATTTCCGCCTGATCACCGCCACGAACGACGACCTGGAAGATTGCGTGCGCAAAGGACGCTTCCGCGAGGACCTCTATTTCCGCATCAATGTCGTCCCGATTTTCCTTCCGCCTTTGCGCGAACGTGAAAGCGACGTGCCCCTGCTGGTGGACCATTTCCTGCGCATTTATTGCGCTTCCGCCAAGAAACCTCTAAAGACACTTCAGCCGGAAGTACTGGAAATTCTGGAGGAGTATTCCTGGCCGGGGAATGTGCGTGAACTGGAAAACCTGGTGCAGCGGCTCACCGTGATGGTGGCCGGGCAGGTGGTCACCGCCGAGAACCTTCCCCAACAGTTGCTCCACCACAGCGCGTCCGGTCAGGAAGCCATCTTGATACCCGAGGCGGGCGTGGATTTCGACGCCGAAATGGAAAAAATTGAGGTGACTTACCTGAGCGCGGCGTTGCGGCGGAGCGGCGGCAAGAAAACGGCGGCGGCGGCGCTGCTGCAGATCGATCCGCAGCGGATGAAGTATCTATGCCGCAAGCACGGCATCCAATAGCGGTTCAAAACGGTCAAACTTTAACCCATGTGCGGTTAATTTTTAACCGCCTGAAGAGTTTTTCACCGTAGAGGTCAACTCCTCCGCTGGTACTTTGGTACTAACCGCTTTCTTTTCAGCACCACGCGTTCTCGCCCCTGCCCTCCAGTGGTTTGGCCTATCACCTGCAATAGGGAGATACGTCCGCGGGGGACAAGATTCCAGAAACAAAAATTCAGCCAGGAGAGCGAACAACATGTCCATCCAGAAGAAGAGCTTGATCAGCACCTTGAAGACCACCAAGAAAGCCAAGGTCGCCAGCACACCAGCCAGCGACGCCAGCCTGAAAGGCGAGAAGCAAGCCTCGGTGGTGCGCAGCCTGACCAAGCATATGACCAAGCACATGAC
>Ga0209039_10000448_pt1 | contig 40257 bp, 41 predicted proteins | sample BogFormECP12_OM1_FD_188238 | JGI IMG/M metagenome (GOLD analysis project Ga0209039, IMG submission 188238) | Bog forest soil microbial communities from Calvert Island, British Columbia, Canada - ECP12_OM1 (SPAdes) (version 2) | ecosystem: Environmental > Aquatic > Freshwater > Wetlands > Bog ...
CGGCGACGCCAACTCGGCCTCCGCCGGCGGCACGCACACAACGCTGGTTTGCCTGACGCAGCAGGAGATCGACAGGTACGGCGCCATAGTTCCGCGCACCCGCGGATGCCAAGTGACCAACGTCGTCAAGAAGGGCGGCGGCATGACCGCCGATTGGGTATGCACCGGAGCGATAAGCGGCAAGGGGATTATGGAGTCCCATATGGTCGACGGCGACCACGCCAAGGGGACGCTCCACTTTGTGGGAACGCTCCAGGCACGGCCGAACGCCAAACCGGTAGAATGGACGACCCAGTCGTCGTCGGTCTTCAAGAGCGCGGACTGCGGGGACGTGAAGCCCGTTCCCTTGCCGGAACGGTAGGGCATCCCTCAATCGACCGGCGGGACGCAACCGCTATCTTCGTGCCGCGCGCGCACCGCGGTAAACAGCCCTCCCGCAATCGCCATGGCGGCCAGCAGCCCCAACCGCGGCCAGGTCCACTCGATCGGCAGCGCCTTCCCCGGTTTCCACCAGGCGGCCGTGGCCGCCACCAGCGGCACGTCGAGACACGCGAAGATCGACCACACCGCGGCAAACGCGGCGCGCCGCGACGGCTCCTCGACCCCCTGGCGCAGCATCAGGCAGGTGGCGAACAACAGCCAGCAGACCAGCGCCGCGGTCAACCGCGCGTCCCAGGTCCACCACAGGCCGGTGGCCGAGTGGATGACGAAGCAGCCGCTCACGATAGCGGCCCCCAGGAACGCCAGGGACGTTTCGGTGGCGGCGTGGGCCAGCGAGTCGAACCGGAAATCGCGCGTGCGCAAAAAACCGATGCTCGCGGTCAGCGCCGTCGCCGCCCCCAGCGCGGCCGTTCCGCCCAGCGGGATGTAGAAGAGATCTCGCTCGCCCATCAGCTCACCAGGATGGTCTCCACCAGCGCCAGCGACACCGCGGTGTAGATCACGTCGAAACCCACCATCATCTTGAGCCACCCGAAATCGCCCGGCCCGATGGGATTGCCGGCCACCAGAATCGCGGTCAACTGCATGGCGCCCAGCAGCGCCGGAAACAGGATCGGATACGTCAGCATGGGCAGCATCAACTCGCGCAGCCGGATGTTGACCGTGAGCGCGCTCGAAATGGTCCCCACCACCGTCAGCCCCCACGTGCCCAATACCAGCACCAGAAACAGTTCGGGGAATTGCCGGGTCCACGGCACGTTGTAGAAGATGCCGAAAACCGGCAGCGACACAAGCTGCACCCCCAGCACCAGCAGAAAGCTGGCGCACGCTTTGCCCAGAAACAGGGCCGCGCGCGAGACCGGCGCCGCGATCAGCCCGTCCAGGCAATCGTTGGGCAACTCGCGCGCGAAACTGCGATTCAGGACCAGCGTCCCGGCGAAAGCGAATACGATCCACAACAGGCCGCCCGCGATTTCGCGCGTGGTGTCGGCCAGCGGGTCGAAGGCGAAACTGAACATCAGCAGGATGACCAGCGCGAAGGCCAGCGACGAGTTGATGGCTTCCTTGGTGCGCAGCTCCGCCCGCAGATCCTTTGCCGCGACCACTCCAACCTGGCGGAAGAATCCCATCATCCCTCGCCGTACCGCGCGTACACCAGTCCGGGATCGGCCGCCATTTCCGGCGTGCATGCGCCGTGGAAGGCCAGTTGTCCGCGCACCAGCAGCGCCACCTGCGTTGCCAGCTCCAGCGCTTCCCGCAACTGGTGGGTGGACATGACGACTGTCTTTCCCGCGGCCAGCGCTTCGCGAAGCAGGCCGGAGAGCACCCCGATGGCTTTATCGTCGAGCGCCGTGAACGGCTCGTCCAGCAGCAGCACCCGCGGCTCGTGCAGGAAGGCGCGCGCCACCGCCAGGCGCTGCCGCATGCCGCGCGAGAACTCGCGCACCAGCCCGTTGGCCACGCGTGCCAGACCCGTGCGTTCCAGCCACTCGCGGGCGGCGCGCGGCGGGTCGGCCACGCCGTACAGCCGGCCGTAGAGCGTCAGGTTTTCGAGCGCCGACAGTTCGTCGTACACCGAAATGCCGTGGCCCAGAAAGCCCACCTGGCGGCGCGTCGCGGTGTCGCGCGGCTCGCCGCCGTTGATGCGCACCTGGCCCCGGCCGGGGCGCGAAAAGCCGGCGATGATGCGCAGCAGCGTGGTCTTCCCCGCCCCGTTACGCCCGATCAGCGCCAGACACGTTCCCGGCTCGGCCTCCAGGCGGATGTCGCGCAGCGCCGGGTAGTCGCCGTAAAGCTTCCATACGCCGTCAACGGCGACCGCGCTCATTGGCCTCCTTGGCGGGCGCCGGCAGATCCCGGGACTTGCGGTACAGCAGCGCGAATCCCACCGCCAGAACCCCCAGCGCCAGCCCCAGGATGGGCACGGCGTTGCCGTTGATGCGCGCCGGAACGGCCTCGATCGCCGGCCCGTTGTCGGGCTCGTCCGCCCCCGGCGCCCCGGAGTCCCGAGCCGCGGCCGCCGCACCGCTCAGGGTGATCCTGTAAGTGGTTCCGGGGAGGCCGAAGATGTGGGCCTGGGTGCGCGGCTCGGTTCCCAGGTCGCTCAACCCCTCTCCCGCCAGTGTGACACCCTGGGGCACGATCAGGTACGTGTTCTCGTCCTCGGTGACCACCTTGCCTTCATACGGCTCGCCCGGCGTGTAAGCCACGGTGTAGGTGACGTCGAAGCGCGTTTCGCCGGGCTTGATGGCGAAATCCACGGCCATGACATCCGCGGACGAGGTCTTCACCAGGGCGGCCGGAATGGGCATGCCGCCCGGCGCCGTGGCGTTCACCTGCGCTTTGCCGCCGGCCGCGGCCGACAGGTGGAAACGCAGCTCGCCCTTGCCGGGATCGTGCCAGGCGGTGTTGCCCGTGTTCGTATAAAGGAAAGTCTCCTGGATGGCCATCTGCCCCGCCGCCGACGGCTCGAAGAACAGCATGTGCTTGGACACCTTGGCGGCGCCCGGCTGCTTCGACGCCGCGTAGACGTCCAGCGCCACATCCGAGGTGGGCGCGCCCGGCGCCAGGGTTCGGAAGTAGGTGACGCCGTCGAACGCCACGCGCAGGAGTTGCGGGCCTGGCGCGTCCTGGGGGAAGCTGAAGCGGCCCTGGGCGTCGGTCCTGGCCTCGCCGATGGGCTCGACGCCGTTCTCGCTCAGCCGGTTGAGTTCCACCGTGGCGCCGGCCAGCGGCCCTCCGGTGGTGCGATTGACCACCCTGCCCGTCACCGCCGCCATGGCCGGCAACGCCAGCAGCAGAAGCGCCGCAATCGGCTTCATGCGGTGCCCCCCTTCATGGCCTTGCCGCACTCGCCGCAGAACTTCAGGTCGGCCGGGAATCCGCTTCCGCAACTGGGGCAGACGAAGCGGCGCGCCAACGGAGGGGACGGCGCCAGCGGCGGCGGCGGCGCCGGCGGCTGGACACCGCCGCGGATGCGATCCGCTTCCGCCATCACCGCGGCCAGTTCCTTCTGCAAATCCCGCTTGGTGATCCGGTAGTCCTCGTCGGAAAGCTTGCCCACGCGATATTCGAACTGCAGATCGCGCAGGTTTTCGTAAATGGCCGCCTTCCGCTCGTCCAGGTGCCCGGCGGGCGGCGCCGCCTCCGGCGCGGGAATGCTCCGCGGCCCCACCACGAGAACGAACGCGATGACGCCGATCGCGATCGCGCTGGCTATTGCGATGATTGCCAAAATCCGCTACTCCAAATCGGCCAGATCCTTCTCGATCTGATCCTTGTACTTCTCGAGGGCCGGGTCGTCCAACTCCGGCGGGCCGCCCGCCGCCGACAGCCGGGGCTGGTAGTACTTTCGCACGAACATCCAGACCACCACCAGCCCCAACCCCGCCACGGCATACGGTACCACCCATCCGATGGCGCTGGGCGGCGCCAGGTAGATGCCCTGACCGTAATCCTGAATGAAGGCCTGGATGATCTGGCCGTCGGTCATGCCGACGGCTTGCATGCGCGCGATCCTCTCCTTGGCCGGCTTGGAAAAGCCGCAGTCCAGCATGCTGCACGCGGCCACCGAATCCTTGCATCCGCACTGGCACTGCAGCCGCAGGGCCACGCGCCGGACATCCGCGCTGGGCTTTTCCGAAGCCGTCTGCGCCGGGGCCGCCAGCGCCGCCAGGCCAACCAGAATGGAAAGCCAGATTGTGGGGCAGGTTGGTAACCTGCGGCCGACTGTCAATCGGCCAGGCGAGCGAAGCTCGCCCGCGCTCGTGGCCAACCTGCCGTCGCGCGGTGGTGTGCAAGCCCGTACAGGCGGGTTAACAACCCGCCGCAGGCTGCCAGCCTGCCCCACATAAAACCGTGCGCTAAGCCGGCTCATGCTTCGCCGCCTCGACCTGCCCCACCACCGCCGTCCTCGGATACTCCCGTCTCACCTTGCTCGGCGCCAGGCACACCAGCGTCCCGCCGATCAGCACCAGCCCGCCAATCCAAATCCACGACACCAGCGGAAACACGTACGCCTGAATGACCGCGCGCTGGTTGTCGTCCGACATGCCCCCGAAATTAAGGTACAGGTCTTCGTTCGGCCGCTGCCGGATGCCCACTTCCGAAGTGCTCTGCCGGCTGGCTCTGTATATGCGCTTCTCGGGCTCCAGCATGGCCAGAACCGCGCCGTTCTTGGATGGTTCGATGGTGGCGCGCTGCCAAATGTAATTCGCGTTCTCGCCCTGTTCGAGGTCCACCATGCGCAGCGTGTACGCGCCCACCGTCATGCGGCCGCCCTTGTTCAGTTCCTTGGTCTCGCTCTGGTTGAACGCGTGCCCGGTGAAGCCCACGAACATCAGCACGATGCCGATGTGCACCAGGTAGCCGCCGTAGCGGCGCGTGTTGCGATAGGTCAGCTCCACCGTGGCCCGCGGCAGGTTCATGCCGTTCTTGGCGGCGATGGCGCGCGCCCCCTTGTAGAACTCCACCAGCACCGTCAGCGCCACGAACAGGCAGAAGCCGAACGAGATCAGGGCATAGGGATGGCGCACGCCGGCGGCCAATAGCGCCACCACCAGCGCCACCGCCGCCACGCCCGGCCACTGGAAGTTGCGCCGCAGGCTCTCCGCCGACGTGCGCCGCCAGGCGAACAACGGTCCCAGCCCGGTCAGCAGCAGCAGGAACAGGCCGATGGGCACCATCAGCCGGTTGTACCACTCGGCATCCAGAGAAATGCGGTCGCCGGTGAACGTCTCCGAAATCACCGGGAACAGCGTGCCCCACAGCACCGCGAAGCAGCTCGCCAGCAGCACCAGGTTGTTGAACAGGAAACTGGATTCGCGCGAGACCACGCTCTCAAGCTGCGCCTCGCTCTTCAGATATCCCAGCCGGTCCAGGATCAGGTAAGTGGTGGCGGCAATGCCCGCCGCCAGGAAGCCCACGAAATATTTCCCGATCTCCGACCGCGCGAAGGCGTGCACCGATTGCACCACCCCCGAGCGCGTCAGGAACGTCCCCAGGATGCACAGGAAGAAGGTGGCCGACACCAGCACCATGTTCCACACCTTCATCATGCCCTTCTTCTCCTGCATCATCACCGAGTGCAGAAAGGCCGTGCCGCTGAGCCACGGCAGCAGCGAAGCGTTCTCCACCGGGTCCCATCCCCAGTAGCCGCCCCATCCAAGCACGTGGTATGCCCAGGCCGCGCCCAGCACGACGCCGGTGCTCTGGAACAGCCACGCAACCAGCGTCCAGCGCCGCGTGGTGTGGATCCACGCTTCGCCCGGCTGGCGCGTAATCAGCGAGCCCATGGCGAAGGCGAAGGGAATTGTGAACCCCACGTAGCCCAGGTACAGCATGGGCGGATGGATCGCCATGGCTGGATACTGCAGCAGCGGGCTGAGGCCCTGCCCGTCGCGCGCGGCCACGATCAGCCCGTCCTGCGCCAGCATCTGGAACGGGTTGGCCACGAAGTTGTTCAGCGCCAGGAAGAAAAGCTGCACGGTGGAGAGCACCGCGATGGTCCACGGCAGGATGTCCCGGTGCTTGCGCCGGTTCGTCAACGCCACCACCGCCGCATACGTGGACAGCAGCCAGCTCCACAACAGCAGCGAGCCTTCCTGTCCGCCCCACCAGGCCGCGAACTTGTACAGCAGCGGCATGGCGCGGTCGGAGTGCTCGACCACGTAGGCGAAGCGGAAGTCGCCGGACATCAGGGCGTAAACCAGCAGCCCCGAAGCCAGCGTGACCAGCGCCCACACCGCGTAGACCGCGCGCTGGGCGCTGACCAGCAGATACGGATTGCGCTTCAGGCGCCCAACCACGGAGGCCGCGGCGGCGTACAATGCCACCGCGAAGGCCAGAAGAATGGCCAGCGAACCCAGATTCTCCATATTCCCCTCTAGTTAGATGGTACTCTTGCGGCTGTTGATATTGGGACTGGCCTGTCCCGGCGCAAGTTGGGGTTTGGATTCGTATTTCGACGCGCACTTGGCCTGAATCCGCGCCGCGCGAAACACCCCGTCCTTATCCAGCTTGCCGTCGGCCAGCGCCTGGGCGCCGTCCTTGAAGGTGTCGGGCAGGGGATCCGCGCCGGTGTACACGACTTTCAGCGTGGTCTTGTCCTGCTGGAGGACGAATTCCACCCCGTCGCCGCCGCGCTGAATCGACCCCGTGGCTACGTCGCCGGCCACCCGCAGCCGCTGTCCGAATGCCCGCGGCCCCATCTGGTTCAGTTCGGCGATGGTCTTGTAGTACGTCTTGGTGTCCGCCGATTCGTTCCAGCCCAGCCAAAACAAAGTCCCGATCACCAGGGCGATCAGGGCGGCGAACTTCCAGTATTTCCTCATGCACATCCCTCTGATTCCTAAGTATACCCCGTCCAACGCGGCCCTCAGAAATACCACAGCAGAATCGACTTCCCAATGCGCCGCTGCGGCGGTATCCTATCGGCCCACTTGGGATATCCGAACACCTTCCAGACGGTGACGCTCACCGCGTTCCAGCCGGGCGATGGATGGTCCGTTTCGCCCGCCACCACCGGCAGCATCTCGTGCCCGGCCATGGGGTAGGTGCGATTGAACGGCACGAAGGTAACCTGCGTGGCGTGCTCGTGTTCCAGAAACGCTTCCAGGCGCTTCATGTCCTGGCCCCAGTCCACGTTGGAATCGGCCAGGAACCGTTCCGGATGGCTGCCGGCAATCTCGTTGGTGTAGGCCAGGTAGTCGGGATGCGCCAGGTCGCCCGCGGCAATCTGCCACACCATCAACCCCGCCACCGCGGCCTTGGCCGCCCAACCGCGCGCTTCGGCCGCGGCGCACCCGCACACCACCGAAAACCCCACGTAGACCGGCAGCAGGTGGCGCACACCCAGGTCGATGTGGCCGGGCATGGCAGCCAGCACGATGGCGATCGCGAACGCCGCCGCGAGGCCAGCCGCCCGCCGGCGCTCCTTCAACAGGAACGGCGAGAGGCCGAGCAGCGCCAGCATCCCCAGCGGCGTCTTCAGCGCCACCACCGCCGGAAAGTAATACCAGAATCCGGTGGCGCTCCGCCGCCCCATCAGGTACGCCGGATGGCCGCCCTGGCTGTGCAGCCAGACCGTGTGAATCCCCGAGAAGAAGCGCGGCGCGGGCAGGCGGGTGTGCAGAAAATCCACCCGCCCGAACGTGAATCCGTAGACCGCCCAGACCGTGAGCGCCGCCGCAACCGCCGCCATCGCCACCGCCCGCCGGCGCGCCCACAGCTCGCCCACCAGCCAGCGCGGGCCGCGGCGCGTGGCGGCCAGATGCCACAAGCCCATCAGAGCCCACGCCGCCGCCAGGAACGGCAGCGACGAAAACTTCGAGACGAACGCCAGCCCCGTCAGCACGCCCAGCCCCAGGCTGCGGCCGCGCGTGGGCGAATCGGCCCAGTAGAGCGCCGCCAGCGCCGCCGCCCCCGTCATGGCGCACAGCGCCAGGTCGGTGGTCGCGAGTGCCCCGTGCCCCAGAATGGGCGGCAGCGTGGTGAACAGCAGGGCCGCCATCGCCGCCGCCTTTGGACCGCCGGCGCGCAGCCCCCACAGATACGCCGCCGCCGACGCCATCCAGAAGAAGATCAGATTGCCCGCGCGGCTCAGTGCCAGCGTGCGGTCGTAGTGCTGGCCGTGCCCCAGTATCCGGTACCCTTCGAAATATGAGTTCGGCCCCGGATGAAACCGCTCTCCCGCCAGAAACGGCAACGCTGCCACCACCACCCGGCTCAGCGGCGGGTGCTGGTCCTCATACAGGTAGCGGCCGGTGCTCAGGTATTCCATGCCCGCCGCCAGCGTGTCCGGCTCGTCGATGGTGTGGTTGAAAACCAGCCAGGTGGAGGCGATTCGGGCCGTGCCGGCCAGCGCCAGCGCCAGCGCCACGAGAGCGGGCCAACGGGGAGCATGCATGTGCCCAGCGATTATAATCGGCCACTCGCCTGGCAATCAACCGCAGCGGCGGCGCCCGGCCGGCGGTTCGTCCCGGAACCGGACAGCCTCCTCTGTCTCGCCAGCCTGTTTTCAACGGATTGCCGTGGCCCCCCGCGTGCCATTATGATGGTGCGACTATGAACCTCTGGCGCGATATGAAGACCGGGGCGCGGACCCTGCGCAAGTCGCCGGGCTACGCGCTGACGGCCATCCTGACCCTGGGGCTGGGGATCGGCGCCACCACGGCCACCTTCAGCTTCTGCGACGCCTTGCTGTGGAAGCCGCTGCCGCTGCCCCATGTGGAATCGCTCGCCATGATCGCCGAGCGCGACCCGGAGAACCCCGCCGGTGAGCGCGATCTGACGCCGGCGGATTTCGACGATATCCGCCGCCAGAGTTCCGCCTTCACCGGCTTGGCCGCCTGGGACGACAATCGCGCCAACCTGGTCGAGCCCGGCGGCCCGCCTGAACGCGTGGACTCGGTCTCCGTATCGGCCAATTTCTTCGACGTCCTGGGTGTCGCGCCGGCGCGCGGCCGGGCGTTCCTGCCCGGCGAGGACCAGCGCGGAAGCGAGCTCGTCGTCATCCTCGGCGACGCCCTGTGGCATCGGCGGTTCGGCGCCGATCCAGCCATTGCCGGCCGGCTCGTCCATCTCAACGACAAGTCCTATCGCGTGGTGGGCGTCATGCCGCCCGGCTTCCAGTTCCCCAAGCGGTCGGAACTGTGGACGCCGCTGGTGCTCGACCCGTCCGGCGCCGCCTCGCGCACCTCGCCGGAGTTCGTGGCCGTGGGCCGGCTGAAGCCCGGCCTGGCGGAAAGCGGCGCGGCGCGCGAAATCGCCGCCATCGCAGCGCGCCTGGCTCGGCAGCATCCCGCCACCAACCAGGGCCGCGCATTCCGCGTCATGGGCGTGCAGGAGTTCCTGATGGGCGACGTCCGCCGCCAGTACATCGTGCTGCTGTTCGGCGGGGTCCTGTTCGTGCTCCTCATCGCCTGCGCCAACGTGGCCAACCTGCAGTTCGCGCGCGCCCTGGGCCGCATGCGGGAAGTGGCCGTGCGGGCGGCGCTGGGAGCCGGCCGCGGACGCCTGATGGCGCAACTGCTAACCGAAAGCGTGCTGCTGGCGCTGGCCGGCGGCGCGTTCGGACTGCTGGTGGCCAGTTGGGGCCTGGACGCCTGGCGCGCCAGTCTGCCGGCCGGCGCCGGCAGGAGCGTTCTGCGCCTCTCGGCCATCGCGCTCGACCGGCGCGCCCTGCTCTTCGCGCTGCTAACGGCGGTGGCCAGCGGAATCCTGTCCGGCATGGCGCCCGCCTGGCAGTGGGCGCGGCCCAACCTCTACGACGCGCTCAAGGAACGCGGCGGCTCGGCTCCGGCGGGTAGCGCGCGGCACCGCTTGCGCACCGGCCTGGTGGCCGGAGAGATCGCCCTCACGGTGGTGCTGCTGGTCGGCGCGGGCCTGATGATTCGCGGCTTCCGCGCCCTTACCCGGAGCGGCGCGGACCTCGATCCGACCAGCCTGCTTACCCTGCGCCTGGCGGTGACCGACGCCAAGTACGCCCAAGACTACCAACTGGCCGATTTCTACCGCCGCGTGCTGGAGCGCGTCGCCGCCATCCCCGGCGTGCGCGCCGCCGCGGGAGCCACCTCCACGCCATACTCGGACCACGTCACCACGCGTTCCTTCACCATCGAGGGCCGTCCGCCCGCGCCCGGCCACACGCCCGCCGCGGCCCTCCAGGCGGTCAGCGCCAACTACTTCGAGACCGTGCGCCTGCCCCTCGTCGCCGGACGCGCGATCGAGGACCGCGACACCGCCGATGCGCCGCGGGTGGCCGTGCTTGGCCGGCGCCTGGCGCGCCAGTGGTTTCCAGGGGGCGAAAGCCCGCTGGGGCGGCGCATCCGCATCGGCGACGCCGCCCGCGAGCGTCCGTGGACGACCATCGTGGGCGTGGTGGGGGACGAGATGTTCAGCGTCTTCGACCGCGCGCCGCACGCCATTTTGTACGTGCCTTACGCGCAGGCTCCGCGCGAGAAGATGGATATCGGCGTGCGCGTCTCCGGCGACCCCGCCCGCCTGGTTCCATCCATCGCCGCCGCCATTCACTCCGTCGATCCGGAGCAGCCCGTCGCCGATGTCCGCACGGTGGATGCGCAGATCCGCGAACAGGCCCTGGGCCTCACCTATGTGGCCGCGCTGCTGGGGATCTTCGGCGGGATCGGCCTGGTCCTGTCGTCGATCGGCGTCTACGGGGTGATGGCCTACACGGTTTCCGAGCAGACTCACGAGATCGGCATCCGCATGGCGCTGGGCGCGCCGCGCACGAGCGTGCTGCAAACCGTATTCCGGCGCGGGCTGACCACCACTGCCGTGGGCCTGGCCGCGGGCCTCGGGGCGGCCTTGGCGCTGGCGCGCCTGATGGCCTCGCTGGTCTGGGGCGTGGGCGTGGGCGACCCTGTCACCTTCGCCGCCGTCCCGCTGGCGCTGGCCGCCGCCGCGTCGCTGGCCATTTACCTGCCGGCCTACCACGCCATACGCATCGACCCCATGGCGGCGCTGCGCCACGAGTGAGCCGGCTCGGACCCCTGCAACCGCCCGATGCAAGACGCCCCTGGTGTTGAGAGAACGATATTAACGAACACGATGACGATCCAGATCCCAGACGACCTTGCTCGTGGCTTGGAGGGGCTTGCTGCCACGCAGCAGAAGAGCGTGGAGCAAGTGGCGCTGGGGAGTCTGCGCTCCTTCTTCGACCAGGCGAGTTCGCCCGAATGCCTGCTGCGCGCCGTTCGGGAAGTACCTCATCCGAGCGCCGCGGCCCTCGATGATCTCGAAGCCGCCCTGGCTGCCGCTCGGCTGCCGGTGCGCAATCAGGGCGCCTTCGACAGGTGGCCGCCGGCGTGACCTATTTGCTGGACAAGAATGCGATCGGCGATTTGATGAGGGCCGCCCCGCGAATCGAAAGCTGGATGGCTGGTCTGGGCCATGGCGACCGTGTGGTTACGTGCACGATCGTTCGAGGCGAAGTGCTTTTCGGGATCGCCAGGTTGCCAGCGGGTCGACGGCGGACGGAGTTGGAGGAGACCGGCCGCCAGTTCTTGGCTGTGTTTCGCTGCGAACCCGTGCCGCAACGGGCCGACGGCTTCTACGCGGCTGTCAAGGCAGCCCGCCAGCAGCGCGGCCTCGCTCTGGACGAAGACGACCGGCAAATAGCCGCGGCGGGACTCGCGCTCGGCGCGACACTGGTCAGCCGCGACGGCGATTTCGGAGATGTCGATGGCTTGCGAGCCGTTACGCTGAAGTAGCGACTGCCTGCGGCTTCCCAGTGCAAGCATCCGGGATGGCAATACGTCCACATGGATCGGAAGGGGCAAACACTACGGCGCCGTGACGGAAAGCAGGACTCAGGTACGCGTAACCTTCCCATTAACGAACCGGAACCTGGGAGCCGGAGGGTCAGTCAGACTCACCTCCGGGAAGTGGGCGCGGAAGAACTCGCTGGACCTGGGCAATTTTGCGCCATGCTTTCGCAGCGGATCGGCCCAGAAGGTTATCCGATTCTTGATGAAGTCGATGGAAGTGTCGTCGCCACTCAGGTATTCCAGGTATTGGAGCGTCACCTCATCGGCGCGGGTGAAGTTCGACATCTCGATCGTTTTCCCACCCATTGCCTCTGGCAGACACATTGGCTGGTGTCTTCGCGGGTCAGATCGAAGGCGGGTCCGGCGAACCCTTCACACTGCTCCAGATCGCCAGCTTCTAGTGGTCTGCGGCAGGCAGAATGACCAGTATCCCCGGACTGTGGATTGGACCACCAGCGCGGTCCACGACGGCAAAACACAAATGGCCACAGATGAACACAGATGAACGCCGATAAGCAAAGACGGGACTTATCCGTGTTTATCCGTGTTTATCTGTGGCTAAACATGCCTTTTTTGGAAGGTTCCCCGGCGACCTCCGGCCGTCAAGCGAAAACGGCTGGATTTCGGACGCACTACACTAGGAATGACTTGAACAGGAACAGGTAAGCCGCGCCATCCAGTTCCGAATCCGTCGGCCCGATTTCCTCCCGGATCGCGATCTCAGCCGCCAGCTTCCGGACCGCTTCGAACGTGCGGTCGGTCTTGGGGGCGAAATCCAGGCCGACGCCGAGCTTGATGAGGTTGGGATTGCCCCTCTTGGGCGGTGGGGGCGCGACGAACATCTTGGGGATGGCAAACGCCTGCCGATGGGATCCCACGAACTCAAACAGCTTGGTGTCGTCTTCGGCTATCCGGTAATACTGCTGGTCCAGGGAATCCAGAGCTTGATCGCGCTCCGGATCGGGTTCAAAAATCGAATCTTCGATGGCTTTCAGAGTCAAGGGATGGAGGTTCAGGGCGTCGAGGGCTTTTTGCGTGAGCGCGGCAGCCGCATCCCAGCCAATGCTCTCCAGCGCGGGTACGACGGTCAAGGCATATTTGCGGGACGAATTGGCGAAGAACTGGTGATAGCCTCCGTTGTTCACCTCTCTTTCCAAAGCCATGATGGCGAGCAAGGTGCGCTCTTCCGGAGTGGCCGCGACATCGGGGAACCGGTCTTGGCGGAGTTGTAGCGCTTGTTCGAGGGCGCACAACAACGAGTCGATCCGGTGCGTGCCCCTGCACGCGAGAATTTGCGCCGTGTCCTGCCCCTCGTAGTCCAGCCACGGGATCTCGTTTCTTCTTGCCATCTCGCCCTCTTGTCGGATTCTCCGAGCGATCGGGTTAGTCCGGCGCCTGCACGCAAACCGGAAGCGCCGAATCTTATTGTGCCTGAAGGAGCGGACAAAAGCCAGGCGTAAGAGCCTTCGGGTGTCGCGATCCCAGGCCCCCGTAGTCGCGCAGTGGAGAGCTATCCGCGCCACAAGGACGAAACGCCCAAACCGTGAAGTTGACAGAGGCGCTCCATTCCGTGCGGCGATTGCGCGGAACTCCTGGAGCACCTTTCTTCGCGGTCGTCCAGCGTGCGCGGCCCGGATGGCCTCCGGATATTCGGTCGCGCCGCTGAGTCGCGCCGGCAGCGCCGCATCGGCGCTCTAGCGGCAGCGGTCCGCGAAACCGGAAAAGCGGAATGACCTGCGGACTCTCCGCGGCGTACTGGCCGTAGCCAGAGCCGAAACGCGCCCGCAGGTAGCGCTCCTCTCATTGTGTCCGGCGGATGCCAGTGCGCGTAGTCCAGGAACGCCGCCAGTTCCGCGAGACCCAGGCCCACGGTCCAGCGTTCGAACCCGGCATCGATATCCAGCGAATAAAACAGTCTTCGAATTTCGGGCGCCGGCCTGAAGCGAGCCGCGAAGAGCGCCTGTTCCGCGAATAGGGCCAAGCTCAGCGCCAGGTAACCGCCCGAAAATGGGTCCAGACGGCTCCACGGATGAGGCGATCCCGGAATGCGAAGGCATGCCAGCACGATGGCCGCGTAGGAGAGAACCATGAGCCATAGCCTCGACCACGCGTGCGAGGCCTCTGGTATGGGAGCCGGTGCCGGGGAAGCCATAGGCCGAGTGTATCAGCTACCCTTTATTCACTTCGCAGCGCCAGCATCGGTTCGATGGATGCGGCTCGCCGCGCGGGAAGGAAACCGGCCAGTGCGCCGGCAGCCAGCAGGACGGCGGTGGCGCACACGATGGTCGGCGGATCCGATGGCGTCAGACCGAACAGAAGGCTCTTGATCGGCCGTGCCGCCGCCAGCGCCGCGGGCACGCCGATGGCCGCGCCGGCGGCCAGCAGGACGAGGGTCTCCCGCATGATCAACCACAGCACATCGCGCCGCTCGGCGCCCAGGGCCATGCGGACCCCGATCCCGGCGGTGCGGTGCGCCACGCGGTAGGCCACGATTCCGTAAATGCCGATGGCGCCCAGGGCCAGCGCCAGCAGGGCAAAAAAACTGGCCAGCGTGGCGAACATGCGATCCTGGCGCAACTGGCGGTGAATTACCTGCGGCAGGGTCCGGACCTCGCCGGCCGGCACTTCGGCGTCGATGGCCTGGATCTCGCGGAGGACCCGCGGCGCGAGCGCGCTGGGGTCGGACACCGTACGTACGTGCACTACGCCGGAATCCCTTGCCGACTCCTGCCACAACGGGTGAAACACCATCGGCTGGATCTTCCCGCGGACGGAGCCATACTTGGCGTCGCCCACCACGCCGGCGATTTCATACCGGCCGCGCGAAGCCTGGCCATGATCGCCCAGGCGTTTTCCGATGGGGTTCCGGTTGGCGAAGAATCGCTGCGCGAAGCAGCGATTCACCAGGACCACCAGCGGCGCATTCTCGAGATCCCGCTCCCCGAATTCGCGGCCCGCGAGGATGGGAATCCCGGCAGTCGCGAAGAACCGGGGACTGACGAAATTGCAGGACACCTTGGCATCCTGCGCGGCCTCGCCTGGGCGGTCGATCCACACCGTCTGGTTCCAGCAGATCGCGATCCAGTCTTCTTCGATGGAGCAGTGCCTTGACTCGCAGCCAGACGGCACGGAGGCGTTCGAGCGGCATTGGGGACTCCTAAGCGGTCTCCATGATCAACGCGATGGCCGAGGTCATGCGGCTCCAGTGTTCCGATTCCGCGGCCAACTGCTTCCGGCCGGCGCCGGTGAGCCGATAGTACTTGGCGCGGCGGTTATTGTCCGATACGCCCCATTCGGAGGCCAGCAGGCCCCGCAATTCAAGACGATGCAGCGCCGGATAGAGTGCACCCTCTTCCACGCGAAGCACGTCGTTGGAGGTTTCCCGGATGAACTCGGCGATGGCATAGCCGTGCATGGCGCCTTGCGCCAGAGTCTTCAGCACCAGCATGTCGAGGGTTCCCTGGACCAGGTTTCCGGGTTCGATTCGATCTCCCATAAATATTTTATGGGAATGATAGCACAGTCCCACTCCGTTCCGCGCCACACCATCACCCGGCCGGGGTAAGATATCAGGCATACCACCATGTCCACTCCCGTAGCCGAACCGTTCGAGCGCCTCCAGTGCCAGTGGTGCCAGAGTCTCAACGAGAAGTCCGCCCTGGCATGCCGCTCCTGTGGCGCGCCTCTCGACGTCCGCAACCTGGTCTCCGAATCGGGCTGGCGCGAAGCCCCGCGCATCCGCGATATGACCGAGATCCACTTCAGCAACAGCACCTGCCAGGTGGAAGGCGAAATCGTGCCCGTGGCCGAAATCAACCTCTCGCCCGGCGACGCCATCTTCTTCGAACACCACGTCATGCTGTGGAAGGACGAATCCGTCCCGCTCACGCTCATGGCGCTTTCCGGCGGTTTCAAGCGCGCCTTCGCCGGCATGCCGTTCCTCATCAGCGTGGCCAGCGGACCCGGCCGCATCGCGTTCTCCCGCGACGCCACCGGCGAACTGGTCGTGCTGCCGCTGCAACCCGGAATGGAAGTGGACGTCCGCGAGCACGCCTTCCTGCTGTCGTCGCACCAGATCCAGTATTCCTTCGTGCGCATCAAGGGACTTGCCAATATCCTGTTCGGCGGCCAGGGCATGTACATGGACCGCTTCGTCACCGCCGGCAGCCCCGGCCTGCTCATCCTGCACGGTTACGGCAACGTCTTCGAGCGGGTTCTCAGGCCCGGCGAGAGTATCATGCTGGAACCCGGCGCGTTCCTCTACAAGGATTCGACCGTCACCATGGACGTGGAGTTTCAGAAGCTGGGCACGGGCTTCTTCGGCGGCGCCAACATGAGCCTGGCGCGCATGACCGGGCCCGGCCGGGTGGGCATTCAGTCCATGTACGTGCACCACAAGACCGAGTAACGCCAACGGAGACACCTCTATGTTCTGCGCGAAATGTGGATCGAGATTGCCCGATGGCGCCCGGTTCTGCGGCGCCTGCGGCGGGATGGTGGCCGCATACGCGCCCGCACCGCCTGCCGTTCAGCCTCCCGCGCCGCCGGCGTACGGCCCGCCGCCCCCGGTTCCGCGGCCCGCGCCCCCGCCCGCCGCGCCGCAGCAGCACGCCGCCCGCTGCTCCTGGTGCGGATCGCCCCTCGACGCCGCGGCCACCAGTTGTCCCGGTTGCGGCGGCAATGTCTCCGAAATGGCGGCCTCCACGCACTCGGGATGGCTCCAGTTGCCCGGCCGCAAGGACATGGCCAAGCTGCAGTTCGGCCAGTCCACCTGCCAGATCGAAGGACTCTACGTTCCCGTGGCGGATTTCAATCTGGCCGCGGGCGACAGCGTCTACTTCGCGCACCACGCACTGCTGTGGAAGGACGCCGCCACCGCCATCACCACCATGCCTCTCAAGGGCGCCTGGAAGCGCGTCTTCGCAGGGATGCCGCTCATCATGACCCAGGCCGCCGGTCCAGGGCACATCGCGTTCTCGCGCGATCTGCCCGGCGAGTTGATCGCCGTGCCCATCCATCCCGGCCAGGCGGTGGACGTGCGCGAGCATCTCTTCCTGACGGCCAGCGGCAACGTAGTCTACGACTGGTTTCAGACCGGGATCTGGTTCAGCACCAAGAGCGGCGACGAGACCGAGACGCACTATCCCGTGGGCATGTTCATGGACCGCTTCTCCGCAACCGGGCAGCCCGGCCTGCTGCTGCTGCATGCCGGCGGCAACGTCTTCGTGCGCACGCTGGCGCCCGGGGAGACCATGCTGGTGAAGCCCACCGCGCTCATCTTCAAGGACCCCGCCGTGCAGATGCACCTGCACTTCGAGCGCCCGCAGACCGGCTTCATGTCATGGGGGTCGTGGGGCAACCGCTATCTGTGGCTGCGCGTGGCGGGACCCGGCCGGGTGGGGGTGCAATCGGCCTTCGAGCACCTGCACGGCGAAGCCCTATCCATGCAGGGACATTCCTACGCCACCGAAATGCGCTGGTAGCCGAGCGCCGGCGGCTCAATGCCGGGTCTGGTGGCCGGCGGCCTCCCAGCGGCCCACGATCAGGTCCACCAGGGATGGCCAGGCGCCCGCGGGGAGTTCCAGGGTCCGGAACAGTTCCACATATTCGGGTTTCTTCAACCCCATGCCCGCGAAGGCCAGGAAGAAAGCGCCGTCGCTCTGGTACGCGGCGATCTGCTCCTTGCGCCACTTGTCGGGATCCTTGAGGCCGGGCGTAAGGTAGTCGACCACGGTGCTCAGCGTGGCGCCGTCCTTGGTGTGCGCCGTCCACAGGTCGACGCCGCGCACCTGGGCGATGCGGCAGATCATGGCAAAGGCCTCCGCGTTGAACGACGAGTAGGTCAGGGACCGGGTGCGGGCTTCCTCGCGGGGAGCGCTGCCATCCTTGCGGATCTGCAGCGGGAAGATGGAATCGCGATAGAAGGCGAAGGCCATCTGCTCGTTGGCGTTGTCCTCGACGAAGGTCGCGACGGCGGCCACCTGGGCGGTCCACCAGGAGGCGTGGTAGTTGCCGCTGTGCTTCTCGTCATTGCCGCGCCTGCTGTGCGTGAGCCAGTGGAGGTACTCGGTGAACCACTCGCGCACGGCCTTCTGATCCTTGGGATCCCAGGCGCCGGTGTTGGCCAGGAGCTCCATGCCCTGGATCGCCTGGATGAAGACCCGCCCGTCGAGGACCCCGGCGCTGCGGCCGTTGTCCGAGCCGCGAATCGCCTGCGCGTATTCCAGATCGGGGTTCATGCGGGTTTGCGGATTGATGAACCAGGCGCGGATCACCAGGGCGGCGCGCTTGCCGTAGCGAGGGTCGTCCAGCAGATAGGCGGCGGTGCCGAGAGCGAACACCGCGTCGCACATGGCGTTGAGGGCGGCCTTGTTGGCCTGGAACCGGGCGGGGTTGATGAGACCGTCCTTGCGAACGTAGGGGCCGGTGGGGTTGGCCGGATCGGGCCACCAGTAGGGGGCCTCGCTGTAGTAATCGTGGATGTCCAGATCCAGGTCCTTGGGGCGTTCGGCGGTGACCGTCCAGGGCCCTTCCCGGAGGTGCTTCTCGGCTTCGGCGCGCAGGCGGCGGACGGGATCGAGAGTCCAGGCCTCCTTGCGGACGATGGCGCTGTGGATCGGCTCGGCTTCGTCGTCCGAGACCAGGGTCATCGGAATCCCGGCTGCGTGGACGGAGCAAGTCCCCAGCAGGAAAAGCGCAATCGAGAGTCTCACCGTACCAGCAATTGTAGCGGATTACAGGGAAGCGGGCGCTCACGGGCGCGCGGGGGGAGCGGGCGCGCGGGGGGAGCGGGCGCGCGGGGGGAGCGGGTGCGCGGAGGGAGCGGGCGCGCGGGGGGAGCGGGCGCGCGGGGGAAGCGGGTGCGCGGACTCGCCTAACAAACTCCTGATCGCCTTGGCCGTGGCTAAGACTTACCCGGTGCCCGCCACAGAGATCTACATTGACAGCAGGGACTGGGCACTCAAGCGCCTGACAGCAGCCGACATCCTGCACGAGGCCCTGCACAACCTGACCGGGCTGAGCGACGAAGATCTGGAAAAGCTGCTGACTGGGCACGGGCTGAAGGGGAAACCGTCCAAGGACATCTCGGACGTCCTAAGGCAACAGGGCTGCGCACTACAATGGTAACCACTACGGAACGACGCAAGATCATGAATCGGACGGCCGCTCGGGTTCTTGGCGTGGCTGTCGCGCTCTCTGGGCCGGTCCTGGCGTCCGCGCCATGCGCGGCGCCCGAGTACCGAACGGCCCAGAGGCTTGCGCGTAGCCCATCGGAGATCAGCCTCTATATAAGCGTTCGACTTGAGGATTTTGCGCCCGCGAAGCTGATCTGCCTGGCCGGCGCGCTGCGAGAGGCGTTTCCTGGGCGAAGCGTGAGCGCGGCCATCTTTAGCTCATACAAGGCGGCGCTCGATTTCGTCCCGCCTGGTCCCGAGTTCATACCAGAGCAGGTGGATGCTCAGTTCAGACTACACGGGATGTATGTTTATGACAAGGTCAAGCACGAGGAGTACGTGACAATCGAGCCGGACGGGGCCCACACGTACGACCCGGCGCTGATTACGCGAATCGACCTGCCGGCTGTGGGAACGCCTGCTTGCAAGGTCGGAATCAACGGCCGCTGTCTGCTCGAGTTTCAGCACATCTATTATCCGTACGTCGAGCACCAGCGTTGGGCCCGCGGGCAGGTCACCCTTGCCGGGAGCATTCAGCCGGACGGGACCATGGCGGGCGTAAGCGTCCTCGGTGGGCAGGTCGATCCCCCCGCCCAGTGGGCGCTTATCGTGAAGTTTGCGGCGAAGAACCTAAGGACATCGCGCTTCGAGCCCGGCGAGCGCAAAGATGCGGTGCGCATCACCTACCGCTTCGAAGGCGTGCATTCCCCCGTAGTGGGGAACGGAACCGGCGTGCAGTTCCGCCTGCCCGGCGAGGTGATAGTCCAAGCTGCGCCATGATGGCTGGCCGGCGGCGGCGTGGGCCTCCGCGCGGCACATGTGTGCCACAATCGGGTCATGATTCGCGCCTCGGTCCGAACATTCGCCATAGGCGCGGCACTCTCGTGCGCGGCATCCGCGTTCGGCGACTGCCACGCGCCCCACTACCGCAGGGGCCGGGTCCTTGTGGACAAGCAATCGGATATCGTCTTCTTCATCAGCATTCGGCTTGGGGACTTCACGCCGGAGAGATTAATCTGCCTGGCGGGAGCGCTAAGGCGGGAGTTCCCGGGACGAAATGTGAGTGCGTCCGTTTTCATCTCTCATCGGGCGGCGCTCAGCTACGTTCCCGGCGATATTGACGCACCGCAAGCTGCGAAGGAGGCCCAGCCCAAACTGCATGGGTCCTACGATTACGACAAAAAGACGCACGAGGAACACGTGGATATCCTGCCCGACGGCGACAACTCGGGCCCGGAGATAATCACGCGAATCGACCTGCCCGTCACCACCGGCACGCCGGCTTGCAAGGTCGCGGTAAACGGCCGCTGCCTCCTCGAGCTTCGGCACATCCGCTACCCGCCTGGGGGCGAGATTGCCGCCGACGGACAGGTCACCCTCACGGGCAGCATCCGGCGGGATGGGACCATGGCGGGCGTGGCGGTCGTGGACGCGAAAGCGGACCCACCCAGCCGGCAGACGTTCCTCGATAATTTTGCGGCGGGGTATCTTCGCACATGGCGCTTCGAACCCGGCAAGCGGGAGGATGGCGTGCGCAACACCTTCGACTTTGAGATCACCCTCTCCCCGCTGCCGGGCGGGCAGCGCGTGGAGTTCCACCTGCCCGGCGAGGTCCGGGTCCAAACGAATCTGGTTCTATAGCGGCAGCCCGCGCCGGTTAGTGGCGCGCCGTTAACTTTTGCCAACGTTCCCCAAAATTGACATTCCCGCCGCCGAACGGCTATACTTCGAAATCCGCGCTGTAGTCCTTTCCCCGAGGCCCTGCAACCTTTGAGGAGGAAACTGCGTCTTATCCATCTGACAGTTTTTTCGAGAATCGAGTAGCGTTATGAAAATCGGACTGAAGGCTAAGCCCGCCCAGTACCGGAAAGTGCTGGAGAAAAAGGCGGAGGAAGTTCGTCGCAGCATGTCGGCACAGAAGGCGGCCCAGGTAGTGGCCCGGCTGGATATCCCTTCCGACGAGGGCGATCTCAGCCAGCAACACCACGAGGAATGGATTTTTCTGAACCGCAACACCATCGACATGAAGCTGCTGCGCGAGATTTCGGGCGCGCTGCAACGCATCGACGGCGGGACTTACGGAGTCTGCATGGAGTGCGAGGAGCCCATCTCCTCGAAGCGCCTGGATGCGGTGCCCTGGGCGCGGTATTGCGTTTCGTGCCAGGAACGGATCGCGGCCCGCATCGCGGCGGGCGAGGAAGTGGACGAGTACCAGGAAACCCGCCGGTGAAGCCGGACTCCATCCGCATCGGCTAGCGCCATGGGATGGGGTGAGCGGCGGCGCAACGCCATCATTTTACACACCTTCACCCCCGCACGCACGCAAAAGTTGTACAATTACAGTCGCCGACGGGTTCGCGTTTGTTCTACTTGCCCGATAGGGCCTTTTGGGGGCTGTGATGGAAAGTAAACCGGCACAAAATATCCAGGATAGTTTTTTGAACAACGCTCGCAAGGACAAGATCGTCATCACGATTTACCTGATGAGCGGCGTCAAGCTGTCGGGCCGGATCAAGAGCTTCGACAAGTATTCGCTGGTATTGGAAACCAACAACCAGGAGCAGTTGATCTTCAAACATGCGGTGTCCACGGTGGTGACGCAGAAGGCGCCGCACAGCGTGCACGCCAATACGCTGCAGGCCGCGGCCGCCGCGGGATCGGCTGGAGCGCCGGGTCCGCCGGCACATCCGGAAACCTCGGAGGCATAGGGCACGCCACTGGGCAACGCGGTTCCCGAACGAACCATCCTGGTAGGGCTGGACTTCAAAGCCCGCGGCGGTTCCGCGCGCAATCCCCAGGTTCCGGTGGACGAATCCCTGGACGAACTGGCGGAGTTGGCGTGCAGCGCCGGCGCCCTGGTGGTGGAGCGGTTGGTGCAATCGCGGCCCGCGCCGGATGCGGCCACGCTGGTGGGCCGGGGCAAGGTGGAGGAACTGGCCGGCGCGGCGCTTTCGGGCGGCGTGGACGTGGTGGTCTTCGACCACGATCTGAGCCCCACTCAACAGCGCAACCTGGAGAGCGCCATCGGCTGCAAGGTCATCGACCGGACGCAGTTGATCCTGGACATTTTCGCCTCGCGGGCGCGGACCCGCGAGGGCCGGTTACAGGTGGAACTGGCGCAGTTGAACTACCTGCGGCCGCGCCTGGCCGGACACGGCGTGGAGATGTCGCGCCTGGGAGGCGGCATCGGCACGCGCGGCCCTGGCGAAACCCAACTGGAGACCGACCGGCGGCGGATCGGCAAGCGGATCAAGAAGGTCGAAGACGATCTGGAAGGCGTACGGGCCGGCCGGGCCCTGCACCGCAAACGGCGCAGCGCGGTGCCGCTGGCCACCCTGGCGCTGGCGGGCTACACCAACGCCGGCAAGTCCACGCTGTTCAACCGCCTGGCGGACGCCAGCGTGCTGACGGACGCGCGTATGTTCGCCACGCTCGACCCCACGGTGCGGCCGGTGACGCTGCCCTCGCGGCGGCGGGTGCTGGCCAGCGATACGGTAGGGTTTATCCGCAACCTGCCCACCACCCTGGTGAGAGCATTTCGCGCCACGCTGGAAGAGGCGCGGGAAGCGGCCCTGGTGCTGCACGTGGTGGACATCTCGACGGCGTCGGCGGAGGCGCACACCACCCATGTGAAGAAGGTGCTGGCGGAGATCGGCGCGGCGGAGATTCCCCAGATCCTGGTGCTGAACAAGATGGACCGGCTGCCCGCGGGAGAGGGGCCGGCGGGCGGCGCGGGAAGCGAGGAGACGGTGGCCCGGAGATTGCTGGCCGGTGCGGGCCTGACCACGGATACACGGGCGGTGGCGATATCGGCGCTGACCGGCGAGGGGATCCCTCGGCTGCTGCGGGTGATCGACGAGGCGCTGCCCCTCGATCCGGTGGTGCGCGCCAGTTTCCGCCTGCCCCTGGGCGACGGCGCCACGCTGGCGCTGCTGCACCAGTTTGGCCGGGTTCTGGAGAAGCAGTACAGCGAGCAGTGGTGCGAGGTGGAGGCAGAGATTCCCGAGTCGCTGCAACGGCGCCTGGCGGGATCGGGGCTGCGCGAGGGCTGACGGCGGAATCCACAAATCTGTGGAAATCCCTGTGGGAAAGGGCGCTTCAGGGTCATCGAACTGAAACCAATGGCAGCACTTACCACGCTTTGCACCACACCACAGCAATCGCCCGAAGTGGCGTCGGCAGAAGGAGTTAGCATAACCAACGGAAATGGCAAGGGTGATAGCCGGTACAGTTTTGTTGGCCGGTAGATAACCCCCGGAAATTTCCACAAATTCGGACCAGGATGTTTCAGGCCCGGGCCGGATTCGCGAAGCCAAGCGGCTATTTGGTAAACTGGAACACGCAAGGCGGCGTAGCTCAGCTGGCTAGAGCGAGGGTCTCATAATCCCTAGGTCCGCGGTTCGAGTCCGCGCGCCGCCACCAGATTCCTCAACAACTTGCGCGGCCTTTGGGGCAGACGCATGGAACTGAGCTTCGGCAAAGGCGCGCTGGTTCTGTTGCTGGTGGCCGCCCTGGTCGCCATGCTGACGCGACGCTTGCGCCTGCCCTACAGCGTCGGCCTGGTGCTGGCCGGCATGGGACTGGCGTTCCTGCCGCTGGCCGCCAGGATCACCTTCAGCCGCGAAATCCTGTTCGATGTGCTGTTGCCGCCCCTGCTGTTCGAGGCTGCGCTTTCGCTGCACTGGGACGAGCTGCGGCGCCAGTTGCCAGTGGTGCTCACGCTGGCGAGCGCGGGCGTGGTGCTGTCGGGAGCGGTGACGGCGGCCGGAATGCGTTACCTGGCCGGTTGGCCGTGGCAAAGCGCGCTGTTGTTCGGCGCGCTGATCGCCGCCACCGACCCGGTCTCGGTGATCGCCACCTTCAGCGAGGCCCGGGTGCAGGGGCGTCTGCGGTTGCTCATCGAGTCGGAGAGCCTTTTCAACGACGGCACGGCGGCGGTGGCGTTCGGGGTCGCGGTGACCCTGGCGGCGGGGGGAAGCCTCTCGGCCTGGGCGGTGGCGGGGAACCTGCTGGCGACCATCGGCGGAGCGCTCCTGTGCGGGGCGGCCACGGGCATGCTGGCGCTGCTGCTGGCCGGACGCACGGAGGACCACCTGGTGGAGTTGACGGTCACCACGGTGGCGGCCTACGGGTCGTTTCTGCTGGCCGAGAGTTTTCATTTTTCTGGCGTGGTGGCAACCATCGCGGCGGGGCTGCTGATGGGCAATTCACGCCGGCCCGGAGCGCTGTCGGAACGCGGAAGAGAAGCCGTGCTGGCGTTCTGGGAGTACGCCGCCTTCGCCGCCACTTCGCTGGTGTTTCTGCTCATCGGCATGCAGGAAGCCGGCCAGAACTTCGCCGCGGTGTGGAGGCCCATGCTGGTGGCGCTGGTGTTCGTCACGCTGGGGCGGGCGGTTGCGGTCTATCCGCTGTGCGGGCTGTTCGGGCACACCGCCCTGCGCGTGAGCGCCTGGCACCGGCACGCGCTGTTCTGGGGCGGATTGCGCGGAGCACTGGCGCTGGCGCTGGCTCTGACCCTGCCCGGCGAGACGCCCGGACGAGCGGAGATCGTCACCGTGAGTTTCGGGGTGGTGGCCTTCTCGGTGTTCGTCCAGGGGCTGACCATGCGGCCGCTGCTGCGCCGGGCGGGAGAGATTCCGTAGACTCACTGATGCGGCACGGTCCAGATGCGGAAGAAGGTCGAGCCGATGTAGACATTGTCGTTGATGCCATTCCCACCCGGGTCGGGGACGAAGAGGTTCACCTGCATGACGCCGGCTACCTGGCCGACGGCGGCGCCCAGAAAGGCCGGCTGCTCGATCCTGCCGTTCACCGTAATCGTGGGAGTTACGCGAGGCGCCAGCGAGGGTGTGGTGTTAAGCGCGCCGTCCACGGATGGCGGATTAGTCTGCCCGAGGCCGGTGAAGTAGATGCTGACCACGCTGTCGATGGCAGCGGGATTGGTTTCCGAATTGAGGGATCCATCCGGGTTGGCAACCGCAACCAGATCGGGGTTCTGCGCTACCACCCCGATGCTGAACAGGTTCGATAGCGCTCCCCCGTAGGAGACCTGCACGGCCGCGGAGCTTGCGCCATCCAGCTCGAAGGGGACGAAACACACGATCTGGCTGGCTTGCACGGAGACCAATTGCGCGACGAAGCCGTTGAAGGTCACCTGCACGCCGGCTATGCCGGGCAGAACATGGGCGGGTGCGGAGGCGGCATCGGCCAGAGTGGCCGGGCCCATGGCGCGGCCAATCAGCCGCACGGCTTCTCCGGGAGCGATGGCGAACGGCACGTAGGCGGGCGATATGGGCTGAGCGGGGCCGAACGAATGGATCGCATCCAGCGCGACTGCCGGGGCGGCGGTGGCGTCAATCCGCGCGGCCAGAACGCCGCTCGCGGTTTTGTCCGCGACGGTCGCGGGTTCCACGAAGTACACCGATCCTCCGGGGCCGGCGGCGACCGTGCCCGGGTTGGCGGAAAGGGCGGCGGAGAGCAGCGTGGAGCCGGCCGGGTCCAGCGCCGCGAGGAATCCGGGCGTGGAATAGGAACCCGGGAAGCCGAGACCCGCCAACGGCGCCACGGTGGGGAAGTCGGTCGAGGAGGTGGAGCCGGTCACCCAGATGCCCCCGGCCGAATCGACGGCCATGCCGCTGATGGAATCGTTGCAGGACCCGCCGATGGTGGCGCGGAACTGGGGCGCCGATGCGCCGGGGCTGAACTTCATGACGAAGCCGTCGTCGGCGCCGGTGGAGACGCTGCCGGGGCCCAGGCCGAATACGGGGGGACAACTGCCGGAGGGCCGCTGGTACGCGCCCGGCGTCGCCTGCGCATCCGACGCGCCCGCGGCGATGACGTTGCCCTGCGAGTCGACCGCGAGGGCGTTCACGGCGGAGTCGAAGTTGGCCGCCACGAAGGTGGAGTACATGAGGCGCGAGCCGTCCGGGCTGATCTGCGAAACGAATCCGGCGCTGCTCAGGTTGGGAAACGAGGGGGTCAGCGCATTGGGCGTGACGGCGAAATCGGTCGAGTAGGTGTACCCGCCAACCCAGGCCGCGCCCATGGAATCGATGGCCACGGCGTTAGCGCTGTCGCCGCACGATCCGGTCAACCAGGTGGCGTAGACGTAATCCGAAGCGTCGGCATTCAGCTTGGCGGCGAACGCGTGAGTGAGGGTTTGCACCGCCTCGCCGGAGGTTGTGTTTCTGGTGCACGGGCCGGGGACGGTGGTTTGGATGGCATTGGGAGTGGTGGGGATCCAGCCGCCCCTGGTGGAGCCGGCGATCACGGCGTTGCCCGCCGCGTCGATGGCCATGGCGCTGGGAGGCAGGCCATCGAGCAGGGTGGAATAGAGCAGCGCGCCGCCATCGGCGCGGAGCTTGCCGACGAACCCGGCGGAGCCCGAGGCGAAGTCGCGGCCCAGAACGCCGGGCGTGGTGGGAAACGAGTGGGACTGGGTGGTCCCCGCCAGATAGACGTTGCCGGCCGGATCGACGGCGATGCCGGAGACGCTTCCGGGACCGATGAATGTCGAGTAGACGATCTGCGTCAGCGTGGGGTCGAGCCTGGTCAGAAAGACGGTGGGCGAAACCGACCCGGCCAGGAAGATCTGGCTCCCTTGGACGAAGACGGCGTTGAGTTGTCCGGAGGCGACGGTGGTCCACGTCGAGCCGCTGTCGTTGGTGGCGTAGAGGTTGTGCAGGTCGGTGGCGAAGACCTCGGAGGAATTGGTGTTGGAGACGGCGATGGATCGCCACGAGCCGTCGCCCAGGGAGGCGACCTTTTGAAATGTGGCGGCGCCGTCGGTGCTCTTGTGGATGCCGGCGCCATCCACCAGCCAGACGACCGAGGCGTCCTGCGGGTCCACGGCGATGGCGTTCTCGCCGGCCGAGCCGATGGACGCGGCGGGCTGCCAGGTGACGCCGCCGTCGGAGCTCTTCATCATCGGAAAGTAATAGGTGGTGGCGTAGGCGATGTTGGGCTGCGAGGGAGCGATGGCGAACCCGGTGGGATTGGTCTGGCCGAGATTGGCTTGCGCGGCGGGAATGCTGAGCTGCTGCCAGGAAGCGCCGGCATCGGTCGAACGCATCAGGGCCGAGTTCACAAAAGCGTATACGATGGACGGGTTGAGCGGATTGACGAAAACGCGCGATACCGGCGCGGTGACGGGGGACAGGGTGTAGGCCGCCGACGACTTCCACGTGACGCCGCTGTCGGTGCTTTTATAGATGGTCCAGGTCCAGTTGGTGACGGGGCCCACGAAGGAGCCGGTAGTGATGCTGGTCAGAACGACGGCATAGGCGTTGCCGGAATCGACAGGATCGAAGGCTAACGCCACGATCTGGCTGGTGAGCGAGGCGGATTGGGACCAGGTAGCGCCGCCGTCGGGGCTGCGGTAGAGGCCGGTGTTGGTCCCCGCCAAAATCACGCTGCCATCGCTCGAGGCCGCCACGGTATTCACCTGCGGCACCGAGAGCGTCGAAGGGGCGAACGTGCGGCCGTCGGTGGAGACGCGCAGAGCGGGCTCGGGAAGCCGCTGGAAGAGTGCCTGGGTGAGTGGAAAATCGGGCGAGGTGGTGGCGCCGGCGATGTAGACATTGCCCTGGGAATCGGTGGCGATGGCGGTGGGCGTGTCGGTGGCCGAGCCGCTCAGGATCCTGGTGCCGAGCAGGGTCTGGGCGGAGAGAATGGCCCAGGATGCCACACTGGCCGCGGCAGTTTGAATCAGCAGAGCGCGAGCGGCCGCGTGGAAACGCATGGTTTTCCCGCGGGATTGCAACATCACCCGGAAGAGTGGGCAATTGCGGGTCCACACCGCTGGGGGCCGAAGCGAGAGCTATCCGAGGCGCGGCGGGAATCTCCGGCTCAATCGCACGAGGATTCGTAGGCGGCCATGACCACCCAAGCCACTTTCAGCGGATCCTTGGCGTGGAAAGTCAGCCAGTAGGGGCGGTTCACCACCACCGTGTAGCTGTCCTTCTTGCCGGCGGGCTTCCATTCGTAGCTGATCCGTCCCGGGGATTTTCGTGCCTGGGTCATGCTGATTGCCGTCCCCGGATCGAGCTTCAGAAGTTGGATCAGGGCATCCGAGGCAACTCGCAAGGGGTCGTCGAACGACCAGGCGCGCGGACCCGCTTCAGCCTGGCGCTGGGCCTCGACCTTGCTGCCGGTGGTCCCATCGAGGACGATCTTAACGCCGCATCCACCCTTATTGGCGGTTGGCTGGTCTGGCATGGTGCGGTAATCGACATCCGTGCGGGTCTGGGGATCGACTGCCACAACCTGCTGAATCAGCAGCAGGCTGCAACACCCCATATGTCCGTAGCTGGCGCCGGCACCGGACGTCTTAGCCTTGCTTCCGGCAAAGAACCAACCGGCCAGAGTGGCGTGGGCGATGGAATCGGGCGGCCTTTGAATGAGGCGGTCGAAATCGTGAAACGCCTTGTCGTCGGTCAGTGGGACGGTGATTCCCTCGATTTCGATCGGCTTTGAGCGTTTCCGGTTCTTAAGCTCATCGCAGCAGTAAACAGTACCGGAAGAGGCGAGGCCGCCATACTCCAGCCAGATTTCGGGCCATGACTGGCAGGCGGGATCGAAGAGGGTGAAATTCTCGAACCCATGCGAGGCGAAGGCGGTCACCCGCACCAGTTTGTGGTCGTAGGCGGCCGGGTTGCTCTTGATCTGGCAAACGGTGGCCTGTTGGGGCTCTTGGGCGCATGCGGCTGGGCCGGCGGCCAGAATCCAGACCACAGTCACCCAAAACCCGGCCATTCGAGCAGATACTGAGCGCATCTGTACGCGACTGTACATCTTTCCCGGGAAGGGAGCAATAGAACGCCCAGAGTGAGCCGGGCTAGTACTAACCCTGGGAGATGCCGCGCTGGCGGATCCCGAACGGCCGCGCCGGCCGGGGGTTGCGGGTCCCTGCTATGATAATCACTAAAGGAGAGGATTCGGACGCAACACATTCTCCGGTACGCTTTTCGGTGCCGGCCGTCGTGCAGAAGGGTAGAGACATTCCGGTGAGGATCGCGGAAGCGGCACCGTTTCCCGGCGTCCGGTGAAAGCCACCATGAAAATGAAACAAGGCGTTAGCGTAGCGGTGTTGATCGCGGCGGCCACCCTGTTGGCGCCGGTCTATGGTCCGGCGGTCCGCGCGCAGGCGCCGGCCCGGCCCGCCAATCCGGGATTGTCCGTGGATACGGGGGCATCGGCGGCCCGCGGTCAGGCAGCGGCCCAGAGCAGCGACGACGTAGAATCCATCCAGCGCTCGGTGATGACCGCCTACCGGCTGGTGGAGAAGAACTTCGCCGACCCGGTAAGCTCGGAAAAGGTCTTTTACTCGGGAGCCATACCGGGTATGCTGCGCACCCTCGACCCGCACTCCAATTTCGTGGACCCGAAGGAATACAGCGAGATGCAGCGCAAGATGCATGCCCAGTATTTCGGCGTGGGCATGGAGATCTTCATGGATGGCGTGCACGTGGTGGTGATCCGGCCGTTTCCCGGTTCACCGGCCTGGAAGGCCGATCTACGCCGCGGCGACACCATCTCCGCGGTGGACGGCAAGGACACCAAGGGCCTGGACTCGGGCGCCGTGGCCGACATGCTGCGCGGGCCGCGCGGCACCAATGTGCGCGTCAGCGTGAAGCGTGAAGGCGTCCCCGACGCAATCAGCGTGGAGGTGACCCGCGACGCCATCGAGACCAGCCTGGTGGATGCCTTCTGGCTGCAGCCGGGCATCGCCTATCTCAATATCTCCAGCTTCGAAGCGCAGAACGTGTCGCGCGACGTGGAAGCCAACATGGCCCGCCTGGGCGAAGCCAATGTGAAGGGCATGATCCTCGACTTACGGGAAAACCCGGGCGGCCTGGTGAGTGAAGCCGTCAACGTGGCCGGCCGGTTCCTCAAGGACGGGGTGATCGTGGTCTCCCACCATGGCCGTGCCGAAGCCGAGCAGGTATTCCGCGCCAAGGGCGTTGCCGCAGCCCAGAAGTACCCCATCGTGGTTCTGGTGAACGAACGGTCCGCTTCGGCCGCCGAAATCGTGTCCGGCGCGCTGCAGGATCACGACCGCGCCTGGATCATGGGCGCGACCACTTTCGGAAAGGGTCTGGTGCAGGCGCAGTTCCCGCTGCATGAAGGCGCCGCCCTGCTGCTTACTATCGCCCACTACTACACGCCCAGCGGACGCCTCATCCAGCGCGACTATTCGCACTCCTCCTTCTACGACTACTACACCCACCACGGCGAAACCCAGCCCACCCAGGACATCAAGGCCACCGACAGCGGCCGCAAGGTCTACGGCGGCGGCGGCGTCGCCCCCGACGAAAAGTACCCGTCCCACGTGTACAGCCTTTTCGAGCGCCGCACCCTCTACAACCTGGCCTTCATGCACTTCGGCAACACCTACTGGGGCGCCGCCAAGCCGTCGCTGCCGGCCAACTGGCAGCCCAATTCCGACACCGTGGAACGCTTCCGCGCGTACCTGAAGACAACCTCGATTCCGTTCACCGACGAGGAGTTCAACGCCAATGCGGACTTCGTCAAACGGGAATTGCGGTACGAGTTGTATTACCGCGCGTTCGACAAGAACACCGCCGAGCGGTCCAGGTGGGCCGAAGATCCCGAAGCCCTGAAGGCCGTGGATAGCCTCCCCAAAGCGCAGGCGCTTCTCGACACTGTGCAGCGCGTGCTGGCCGGAGTTGGAACGCGCGGATGAGCCGCAGCGCCGGGCGGGAGCGAATCAGCACCAGCGCGCCATCACGCCGGGCGGCCTGATGGATTTCGGTGAAATCGCCGAGGCGGCCAGCGCGCGAAACGAAGCCATGGCGGCGGCGTCCCGAAAGAAACGCTTGGGCACGAGGTACGCCAGGCTGGGCGTGTAATAGAACACGAACAGGCTCCGGGTTTCCCACAGCGAGAGGATGGTCTTCCAGGTGGCGGAGCAGGAGATGTCCTCCCCTTTGATCCCCAACCCGGCGGCATCGAACCACACCGTCGCGCTTTTCCGCAGGTACATCTGGACCTTCCACTGGCGCGCCGCCTTCCAGTGAGGCGCGAACAGGATACACACCAGCCACATCAGGGACATGCCCGAGAACGGAATCAGGTGTGCCGCGAGCGGCCGGCCGACGCCGAAGAGAAGCATCCCCGGAGCGAGCGCGCCGCAGGCCGCGGCCACCGGGAGGATAGGCCACGCCAGGCGGAAGGTGTGGAAGTAGTGAAACCGGATGCAGTCCCGGATCGTCCAGGCGCCCTGCAATTCGATGGCGGGTGTGTCGGCCATCTCCAAAGCGTAACACGCCGTTCCGGGCGCGACATGTGCGGGCGGCGCCGGGGGACCTTGGGGAGCCTGGCCTGGTAGTGCGGGGCAGACCCGGAAAAGGAAAAGGTCCGCCCCGCTCCGCCCGCACGGGGTCGCCGGGACAGACACACCGGCGTTCAGCGCAACCATGCGGGGCGCCGGCGATATCGCCGGCGCCTATGTCATGAGACGGGTCGGCGTGAGGTTGGGTTTCGGACGAGCGGCCTCAGTCGACCTGGTAGGGGATCGAAATATCCACCGTGGCCGGCCGGAAACACATCCTGGCGTTGCAGGCCTGGTAGGTCAGCTTGCCGGCGGCTATTCCGGGGCCGGCGGGAGCGTCCGCGGCCACCTTGAAACCGGCGGCGATCTCGAAGCTTCCCGCGAACACGCTGAGCGGTTTATCGGCGAACTCGTACTTCTCGATGGATGCCTTGGGGTAGACCAACTCGCCGCCCACGAGAGAGCCCTTGGCGGTCCAGGAGACCTTGAGCGGGATCAGGTACTCGTCCAGGGGCGAGTTGCTGTTGACGTGGTAACCGGCCTCCACGGTGACCGGAATCCTCGCAACCACGGCGGCATTCCGCTTGCCCTCCACCTTCCCGATGGCGCCCACCGTGAGGTGGCCGCTACCTTGAGCGAACAGAAGCGGCAGGCAGAAGAGTGCGATCGAGAGCGGCCTTCGACTCGGGCTGCAACAGTTGTTCCACGCCATCCTGAATATCCTTCCTGCTCGTGAGCCCCACGTGGACCACGGCGATTCTGCCTTCCCGGTCGATCAGGAATGTGGTGGGCAGCGACTCCACGCCGCCGTAGATTTCCGCCGTCTGGTCGTTGCCGATCACGATCCGGTAGTTGACTTTCATTTCCTGCAAGAACGGCTTAACGTCTTCCCACCCGTGGTCGTCCATGGAAACGCCCAGAACCTCGAAGCCGCGGTCGCGGTTTTCGCGCTGCATCTCGATGAACCAGGGAATTTCCATGCGGCAGGGGCCGCACCAGGTGGCCCAGAAGTCCAGCAGAACCACCTTGCCGCGGTAGTCCGAAAGACGGACCGTCCGGCCATCGGCATCCTTCAAGGCGAAGTCCGGAGCCAGCTTGCGTTCGCCCGGAGGTCTGAGCGACTCGGCCTTGACGGTGCGGGTGCTGGAGGAGCGATACACAAGAAAGGACCCCAGCGTCAAGGCGCAGAACAGAATCGCGGGGACACTCAATCGGCGCACAGGCAGGTTTCCTGGTTCAATTATACCGACAATTGCCGCCGCTCCACGGCCCGCTCGAACCACTGGCGGCGGCGCGCGCGGAAATGCGCCGTCAACCGGAACTCGCCGTGCCGGCGGACGCCCGAATACAGCCAGGCGGCGGTGTCGCAGAAGCTCTCGCAGCAGTATTCCCGCCATCGCCGCGAGCGCGCAGCCACGTCGCGCGGCGTCAATTCCCGTTTGCGCCATTCGGCCGACCAGCCCAGGTCGCCGCCCGTGCGCGCCCGGTGCTCCGCGCGCATCCGGCCTTCCCAGGCGAGGCGCAACGGGTTTCCCGCGCGCAGCCAGACGAAGTGGAACAGCTCATGCACGAAGACGCGCGGAAACTCGGCGCGGGTGCAGTCGAAGAGCATGCGCCGTTCCCTGAGGAAACTTCCGGCATGGACCACGCCGCGCCGGTCGCGCAGCCCGCGCACGCGCTGGACGCGGATGGGCGGCCCGGAGACCGGCGGCAAGCGGCGGCGGATGGCCCCCAGGGCGCGAGCGAGCGATGGATCGTCAACCGCGAAGGGCACCTTAGTAGGATAAGCCTTCCGCGGCGCGGGGCGCAGGGGGTCCACTCAGCTACGAGCCTGGCGGCAGTGGCCTTGCACCGCCGCCTGTCGACCACTCGAATACGCAGTGCCACGAATCCTTCCGGGTCCGGGTGGCCGGTGCGCGATTTCAGCGCCGGTGCGGAGGGCAGCTCGACGCTTGCAAGGCGGTAGACAATGATGCGCCGTTCGGCTCGCCATGCACGGCCTCAACGCGCCCGGCGCCAATTGGTCCGCAGCGTGAAGAGTCGCCAGCGGTTCCGGGCCGTAGATCGGGTCACGGGCTCCATTGAAGAAGGCGAAACACGAATGGCCACCGATAAACACCGATGAACGCCGATAAGCGAAGGGAGGTCTTATCGGTGTTTATCGGTGGCTGAAGCTGACTTCTGGGAAGATCCTCAGCTGCGTCTGAGGAGCAGCCCGGTTTCGGCGGAATTTCGGCGGGATTTCGGGCGCACTAAACCTGTTGCGGGTGATAGAATTTGACGCGCGCGCTGGAGTCGAAGAAGTAGTTCACCGCCTTCAGAATCGCTCCTCGCGCTCCGCGGCCCCAGTGGCCGCGGGACGCCGTTCTCATAGATCGCGTCCACATGGTTGGTCATGACGCCTCTATTCTACGCTGGTCCCGCGCGAGCTCCGAAAGCGCTCCGTGCGGGCATGGTTTGACGGTTGAGATCTGAATGGCGGGTTCGGCAGAGAACTTCTGGCCGTTGCGATTCGATTTGAACGCACGGCCCTCTGAGCCCAAGGCAGGGGCGCAACGCGCCCCCCGCTACTCCCTGGTCTCCGCGTGGTGCCTCACGTCAATTCCCTTCACCAGGAAGAGCACGTCCTCCGCGATGTTAGTGGCGTGGTCGGCAATGCGCTCCAGGTTCTGCGCGATGAACATCAGCGATACGCTGCGGTTGATGGTGGTGTGCTCTTCCTGCATGAAGTGGAGTAGTTCGTCATACACGGCGTCGCGCAGGCGGTCCACTTCGTCGTCGGCGAGCAGCACCTGGCGGGCCAGTTCGGCATCGCGCTTGGCGAAGGCGTCCAGCGCGCGGTGCACCATGCCCTCGGCCAGGTCTGCGATCTTGGGGATGTCCACCAGCGGGCGCACCGAGGGTTCGTTCATCAGCCGTAGCGCTCCCTCGGTGATGTTCACCGCCAGGTCGCCCATGCGCTCCAGGTCGCTGTTCATCTTGATGACGGCGGTGAGGAAACGGAGATCGCGGGCCATGGGCTGGAAGAGCGCCAGCAGGCGCGTCGCCAGGTCGTCTATCTCGATCTCTTTCTGGTTGATCAGGGCTTCGGCCCAGAGCACTTCCTTGGCCTTCTCCTCGTTGCGCTCCACCAGCGCATCGACGCTGTTGTGGATGGCGGTCTCGACCAGGCCGCCCATTTCAAGCAGCCTGTTCTGGAGTTCCTCGAGTTCTTCCCGAAAATGAAGCATGATGTTTCGCCTGCGCTCCCCTTAGCCGAACCGGCCCGTGATGTAGTCTTCGGTTTCTTTCTTTGCCGGCCGCTTGAAGATCACCGCGGTGCGGTCGAATTCGATCAGCTTGCCCAACAGGAAGAACCCGGTGAATTCGGCCACGCGCGCCGCCTGCTGCATGTTGTGGGTGACGATCACCTGGGTGCACTGGTTTTTCAGACTGAACATGAGGTCTTCGATCTTGGCGGTGGCGATGGGGTCGAGCGCGGAGCAGGGCTCGTCGAGCAGCAGCACCTCCGGGTCCACGGCGAGGGCGCGCGCGATGCACAGGCGCTGCTGCTGGCCGCCGGAGAGGGAGTACGCCGATTCGTGCAGCTTGTCCTTCACCTCGTCCCAGAGCGCGGCGCGCCGCAGGCTGTGCTCCACCTTGTCCTTGAGCGAGCCGCCGGCTTTCATGCCATTGACGCGAATGCCGTAGGCCACGTTGTCGAAGATCGACTTGGGAAACGGATTGGGCCGCTGGAACACCATGCCAACGCGGCGCCGCAGGCTGGTGACGTCCATGCCCACGACGTCCTGGCCATCCAGCACCACCGATCCCTCCGCGCGCGCGTGCCGGATCATGTCGTTGATGCGGTTGAGGGTGCGCAGGAAGGTCGACTTGCCGCAGCCGGAAGGCCCGATCAGCGCGGTAATCTGCTTTTCGGGGATCTCGATGTTGATATCGTATAGGGCCTGTTTGGCGCCGTAGTAGAAGTCCAGCTTCTTGACCGAGAATTTGGTTGCCGAAGCGGCCTGCCGCGCCGCGGCGGCGCCGTTCGGCTCGCTGGATTGCGAGGCGGAAAAGTACTGCCGCGGGACGACGGAATCCGGCATGGTGTCCATATCGAGTTATCCCTTCTGGGCGGAGATGCCCCGCCCCATGATCCAACGGGCGGCGATGTTGGTGGCGAGGACCATGGTGAGCAGCACGAGCCCGGCGGCCCAGGCCTGGCGATGCCAGTCGTCAAACGGAGAGATGGCGTGTTTGTAGATCATGACAGGTAGCGCCGCGGTCGGCTGGTTGAGGCCGTTGGGCCAGAAATCGTTGTTCAGGGCCGTGAAAAGCAGCGGGGCGGTTTCCCCGGCCACCCGGGCGACACCCAGGATCATCCCCGTCAGGATGCCTTTCGACGCCGCCGGCACCACCACCGTGGCGATCACTTTCCACTTCGGCGCGCCCAAGGCGAGCGCACCCTCGCGCAACGCCCGCGGCACGTTGAGCAGGAACTGTTCGGTGCTCCGCACGGTGATGGGGACGATCATCATGCTGAGCGCGAAACCACCGGCCAGGGCGGAGAAGGAATGCATGGGCACCACGATGGCGCTCCAGGCGAAGATGCCGATCACGATGGACGGCACGCCGTTGAGCAGGTCGGCCATGTAGCGCACCACGAATCCCAACGTCTTGCCGGCGAACTCAGCCAGGTAGACGCCGCCCATGAAGCCCACGGGCAGACCCAGCAAAGCGCCCACCCCGACCATCAGCGCGCTGCCCACGATGGCGTTCGCCATGCCCCCGCCATCCTGCCCGGGAGGCAGCGGCAGCTTGGTCAGGAAATCCCAATCGATGGATTTGCCGCCGTTATAAACCAGGTACCCCAGGATCACGAACAGGATCGAGACCGTCAGCAAGCTGCACAGGCCGGTGGCCGTAAGCATCACGTAGTTGACGGCTTTGCGGTACATCAGGCGGTTCATGCGGAGTGAGCCGTCCCCTTCCCCCGCGTGGCGATCACCAGCAGGCGGGCCAGGGCGTTGATGACGATGGTGATGAGGAACAGCACGAGCGCGATCTCAACTAGCGCGCTCAGGTGCAGGGCGTCGTTGGCTTCGGCGAATTCGTTGGCGATCAGGGAGGCCATGGTGTACCCCGGCGCCAGCAGCGAGAGATGGATATTGGGATCGTTGCCGATCACCATGGTCACCGCCATGGTCTCGCCCAGCGCGCGCGCCAGGCCCAGAAAGATGGAGCCGAGGATTCCCAGGCGGGCGAACGGCACCACCACCTGGATGGTGGATTCCCACTTCGTCGCGCCCAGCGCCAGGGCGGCTTCGCGCTGGTCGCGCGGCACCTCCATCAGCGCCTCCCGCGAAATCGAAATGATGAAGGGAAACGTCATCACCGCCAGGATCACTCCCGCGGTCAGGTAGCCCCCGCCGTAGGCCGGACCCTGAAAGAGGGGAAGGAATCCCAGGGTCTTCTTGAGGAACGGATCGACGTAGGAATGCATCAGCGGGACCAGGGTGAAGATCGCCAGCAGGCCGTAGATCACGCTAGGCACCGCGGCCAGCAGTTCCACCAGAAAGGTGCACGCGTCCGAGAGTCTAGCCGGGGCGAGTTCGGCCAGAAAAATAGCCGCGCCCACACCCAGCGGCACGCTGATGATCAGCGCCAGCACGGATGTGAGCACGGTTCCCCATATGAACGGTAACGCGCCAAAGTCGCCGGCCACCGGGTCCCAATTGGTTCCCGCGAAGAAGTGGAAGCCGAACTTGGCGCGGGTGAGCCCAGAAGTCGACCACAGCACCCAAACCAGCAGAACCGTCACCAGCAGCACGCTGGAAGCGAACACCAGGGTGACCAGGTGCGCCACCGTGTCGCCTCCATGCAGCCGCGAGCGGACTGACCGCCTCCGGGTCTGGCCGGCCGTGATCGCAGGGGCAGCCATATTACTGCAGCTTGGCTAACTGCGCCTGGTCTTTCGCCAACACCGGTTTGGGCAGCGGCGCATAGAACAACTCGGGCGCGGTCTTCTGGCCTTCCACCAGCATCCACTTCAGGAAGCCCGCCAGGGCGGCCTTCTTGTCGGGATCGGCGATCTTACTGGGTATCAGCAGGTAAGTGAACGTCGAAATGGGATACGCGCCCTTGATCGGAGAGTTGGTGATGGAAGTCGGGAAATCCTGGGCCGCGGAGCCGGCCAGGGTCGCCGATGCCACACTGGCGGTAACGAATTCGCCGGAGGCGTTCTTGATCGCCGCCATTGCCATGTTGCCGCGGCTCTTGGGATCGAGAACGTAAGTCATCTCGACATAGCCCACGGTGCCGGGGTTTTGCTTAATAGCTCCCGCCACGCCGGGGTTCTGCGCCTGGCCCAATCCGCCCGGCCACTTCACGGTCTGGCCGGTTCCCGGACCAGCCTTCCATTCGGGGCTGACCTTGGCTAGATACTCCGTGAAGACGAAGGTGGTGCCGCTGCCGTCGGTGCGGTGGACCACGGTGATGTCGTCGTCCGGCAGTTTCACGCCCTTGTTGAGCTCGGCGATCTTCGGGTCGTTCCACTTGGTGATCTTCAGCAGGAAGATACCGGCGACCACCTCGGGCGTCATCTTGAGGGGCTGCTTGACGGACGGCAGGTTATAGGCCACCACTACCGCGCCCAACACGGTGGGAAAGTAGAGGGGCTGCTTGGCGGCCGCGAGTTCGGCATCCGTCAGAGGCCGGTCGGAGGCTGCGAAATCCACGCTTCCGGCGGTCAGATCCTTGATTCCCTGGCCGGACCCGCCACCCTGGTAGTTGATCTCGATGCCCGGGTGCGAGTTCTTGTAGTCGGAGAACCACTTCTTATAGATGAACTCGGGAAACGAGGCTCCCGACGCGTTCATCGAAACCGCCTTTGCGGCGGCGGTTGCTTTCCCGGTTTGCCCCGCGGCTACGACCGCCAGGCTGAGAACAGCCAAGCCGAGCAGAATCGGCATCTTCCAGTTCTTCATTAGTCTTTCCTCCAATACGTTGGCATGTAAATGTTACAAATAGGTTTCAGACGCATTACAAGTGCGCGATCCCTGCACTGTTTACTTCCCTGGGAATGTGGCGCGCGCACCGGTGCGCGCGCCACCGAATCGGATGGCTACTTGGCGCTCGGCGCGCCACCCGGCAGCGTGTACCGCACGTTGAAGAAGATGGTGTTGTCGTGGGTGGCCTTGGGGGCATTGGTGGCCACGTACCAGGGGTCACGCGTGAGGTAGGCGTACTGGCCCATCAGGTTGACGGCGCCGAGTTTGGCGTCCTTGAAGATCGTCTGGTTGAAACCGAAGGTGACCTCCTGGATGGCCCGGTTCTGGCTGTTGGCCGACCCGCGGTATCCGTAACCCACCAGGCTGGCGCCGTTGGCGTCGACAACCACATTGCGGCCGATGTAAACGCCGCTGTAATAGGCGTACAGGAGGACCTTGCCAACCGTGGCCTCGAACCCCTGCACCATGCCGCCCGAGTGAATGGGGCTGACGCTGCCATCGGCGCGGACCACCAGGTCCGGCGCCTGGCCGAAGAGGTACCGGCCGCCGCCGTCGCTCCAGTAGTTGTTGGTGACCAGGCGGAAATTCTTCACCAGCTCGAAGTTGGCGTTGATGGCGCCGCCGCCGGCCGCCTTGGTGGAGTACTGGCCGGAGGCCGGCTGACCGGTAGTGGTGTTCCAAGTCTTGAAGGTCCGCTCGATGCCCGCGATCTCGAAGTGGACGCGGGAAATCGGGTCGAAGGCCAGCTTGGCGATGATGTCGGGATGCACGTTGGGAATCGTCTGCACGTTGGTCTGGTTGTCGAGCTGGGTAGCGGCCAACCCCGTAAGCGCCGACGGAAGCACGACGGTAGAGCCGCCGCTGGAACCGCCCATGTACTGATCGGGGTTCTCCAACGAGAGGCCGAAGGTGACCTTATCGGTGGGATGGTACAACACGCGCACTCCCGGCTGGCGGGTCCAGGTGAGGCCGGCCACGTAATTCACGTCGATCACCTGGGAGTAGAACAGGTCGCCGGGCAGCGCCGAGATGCCTTTGCGGTTGGGAGTCAGCATGCTCCAGCTCTGGCCGGCCAGGAATTCCCACTCTCCCTTTCGCAGATCCAGCCAATAGAGCCGGACGCGAGGCACGAAAGCGCCGTTGCTGACGCTGAGATTGTTGCCGCCGCTGGTGCCCAGGAAGTCAAACTCGTTGTAGCCGATGAAGTGGATGCCCTTCCAATTGCCGTCCACGCGGAAGCCGATGCGCGAGTTCTGTGGGCTGAAACGGAATTCGGAAAGCTTGGCAGTGGCGGCGGTGTTGTACGGAATGCTGCCGAAACTGCTGCCCAGCGAGCCGCCGGCGTTCTTATCCTTCCACGACCCGGTAAGATCCATGAAGCCGATGGGCTGGATGGTGGTGTCGCCGACCTTGATCTGCAGGGGCGAGGAAGCGGGCGCATCGGCCGGTGGCGCGAAGGCCGGGCGCGGAGCGGGCGGTGGCGGCGGGGCCAGGACCGGGTTGGCGCTGGCGAGATCTCCGCCGAGCCTGGGGTAACCGGGAGCGGCGGTGGGAGCAGTAGCCGTGGTGCTGGCGGCGGGCTGGATCGAGGGTTTGGCAATGCTCTCGAGCGCCTTCTGCGTTTCGGTCAGGGACTTCTGAAGAGAATCGATCTGGCGCTGTTGTTCGGCCAGCTTGGCCTTCAGCTTGTCAATTTCAGAGCCATCCCCCTGCGCATGGCACAGCGGGATCATGAGTAGCGGCACAATGCACAGGGCCGCAATGTGCTTCGAGTTTGCGAGTTTCATAAGCAGAACTGCGAGTATAGAGGGGAATTGTGAATAACCGGTGACAAACCGGTGAACGTTGCTTTGCACCACCAGGACCAGGAGGTTCAGTGGTTTGCGGGGGCGCGGCGGTCAATTCTCTAAGGGCACTTTCCCGGCGTGGTCGACTACGGCGACGGGACCATGCGGCGACTGGGCCGAAACGTCGCCGGTGAGCGTCTCGCCCTGAAGCCGCAAGTCGAACTGGAAGGGCCCGATGGAAGCCCTGAGTTGGCCGTCATCCAGCTTGAGGTCTTCGAGCGT
>Ga0209039_10000449_pt1 | contig 40223 bp, 39 predicted proteins | sample BogFormECP12_OM1_FD_188238 | JGI IMG/M metagenome (GOLD analysis project Ga0209039, IMG submission 188238) | Bog forest soil microbial communities from Calvert Island, British Columbia, Canada - ECP12_OM1 (SPAdes) (version 2) | ecosystem: Environmental > Aquatic > Freshwater > Wetlands > Bog ...
TCTCTCGGTCGATGCGAAAGCGGTCGACTTCGGCAGCCCGTAGCCCTCGCGCCCCCGTATCACGACCTCTTCGCGTTGCCTAGATTAGGGCGGCGCGCCCTGGGAGCCTCGGAGCACGGTCGCATGCCGACGACGGATCAGTCTCCCCGCCTTATCGAGCGGGCGACGCTTCCGGGCATCCCGCCGCGCGAGCCCCCCACCCCGTACTGGGTGCTGTACGTCGACCTCGACGCGTACTACGTTTCGTGCGAGCTCCGGGACCGGCCCGACCTTCGGGGCCGACCGGTGATCGTCGGCCCTCCCCCTTCCGAAGGACCGACCCGTGGCGTCGTGCTCTCGGCGAACTACGAGGCGCGACCGTCCGGGGTCCGCAGCGCGATGCCGGTGGGCGTCGCGGCACGTCTGTGCCCCGACGCCGTCTGGATACCGCCGGACTTCGCCAAGTACGAGAGCAACGCACGAGGGGTCCGCGCGATCCTGCGTCGGCACTCGCCGACTGTGATCCCGTTCAGCATCGATGAAGCCGCGGTCATCGTCGAGGGCGTCACCGTCGACGACGCCCGGCGCATGGCGGAGACGATCCAGCGCGAGCTTCGTGAGGAGATGGAGCTCCCGGCGTCGGTGGGTGTGGCGACGTCGCGGGCGGTCGCGAAGATCGCGACCGACCTGGCCAAGCCCGGGGGGATCCGGGTCGTGCCGGCGGAGTCGGCGGCCGCTTTCCTGGCCCCCCTTCCCGTGCGCGCGATCCCGGGGGTGGGTCCGAAGACGGAGGAGATCCTGAAGGGTCACGGCATCCTCACGATCGGCGACCTCGCTCGTCGAAAGCCCTCCGAGCTCGCGCGCGCGCTCGGGTCGTTCGCCCCCGAGCTGATCGCCCTCGCGCGAGGGGAGCCCCGCGAGGAGCCCGAGGTGTCGGAGGGGCCGCGGTCGCGCTCCACCGACCACACGTTCGCCCAGGACGTCGACCGTTGGGAGGAGATCGAGGCCACCGTGCGAACCCTGGCGGGAGAGCTCGCGTCGACGCTCGACCGGGAGAACCTCCGCTACGGAACCGCGGGCGTGGCGTTCCGGTGGGCGGATTTCGCTCGCACCTCGCGCAGCCGTTCGCTCGGCGCGGCCCGCGAGGGACCGTTGCCTCTCACCGAGTCCGCCGTTCGACTGGCCCGCGAGCTCTGGGACACGGAGCGGGCCTCCCGTCGCCGACCCGTCCGGACCGTCTCCGTTCGCACGGAGCGGTTCATCCCGAAGACCCAACGGCAGGTCTTTCTCGACGATTTCCGCTGACGCGGAGCCGGACGGAGTTAAGTACGCTCCACCGGCTCGGGAGGCCCGGTGCGTGAGCTTTCGTGAGCGTGACCGCGGGAAGCCCCCCGGACCGTCACCTTCGAAGTGAGGGTACGGCGCTCCTCACGCCGAGCGCCCGCCTCGGGGTACCGATCCCTGCCTACGCGGGGCGTTCCCTCGCCAACCTCGCTTCCAGCTTCAGCCGGACCTTCGGGCCGTCGAAGGCCGAGCCCCCTCCACTCCCTGCCCTCGCGTCCGACCTCGACCCGTTCCAGGGCCGGACACCGGAGGGACCCACCGTCGTCCTTCTGGTCGACGGCCTCGGCTGGACCGCGCTGCTCGACTCGGCGGATCGGGCGCCCGGGGGTGCCGCTTCCCGCTGGGTGTCCCGGGCCCGCCCGCTCACCACGGTGTTCCCGACGACCACCACGGTCGCCCTGACCAGCCTCTCGACCGGGGCCGCTCCCGGGCAGCACGGCGTTGTCGGCCACCGGGTCTTCCTGCCGCGGTTCGGCACCGTGGTCGAACTGCTCCGGATGTCGCCCCTCGGGGTAAGCGTCCCGGAGACCCTCGTGGGCCCGGACTGGTCCCCCGCGACCGTCTCCGGCGTCCCGAGTTTGTTCCGTCGAGGGACGCCGGGAGTAGCGGTGTCGCGGGACCGCTACGCCGGGAGCGGGTTCACCCGACTCATCTACGACGGCGCCGAGTTCCTGGCCTATGCGACGGCCAGCGACCTCGCGCTCTCGCTCGTCGACGTGCTGTCGCGCCCGGAGCCCCCTCCCCTCGTGTTCGCCTACTGGGACGACCTCGATGTGGCGGAGCATGTGCGCGGTCCGCTCCCCGACCTCGTCGACCTCGAGGTCGATCGGGTCGATGCGCTGCTATCGTTCGTGGCCCGGCGTCTCGGCCCCGAACGGGCTCGACGGACGTCCCTGCTCGTCACTGGGGACCACGGCCAGGTGCCGATGGCCGCGGACCGACAGCTGGTGGTGGACCAAGACCCGTCGCTCTTCGACCTCCTATCGCATCCTCCCGCGGGCGATCGTCGGGCGACCTACTTCGCCGCGCGTCCCGGCCGGGTGGCCGCGCTGGGCGAAGCGCTTGGAACGCGGCTCCCCGCCGGAGCTCGGCTCCTCGAGATGGACGAAGCCGTCGAAGGCGGGCTCTTCGGCCCTCCGCCGTACCATCCCGAGCTCTCTGAACGACTGGGGGACTTCCTCCTCCTGATGCCGAGCCCAGGCGGCGTGAGCTACACGGTCCCTGGTACCCGCCCGCGCTCTCACCCGATGCGCGGAGCCCACGGAGGCCTCGAGCCGGCGGAACTGCTCGTACCGTTGGTTCACGGCTCGTTGGCCGAGTTCGCCCCCGCGCCCCTACCCACGACTCAATTAGGCGGAGGGAGTGAGCCACGACGATGACGACGACCGAGTTCCGCACCGACCCGATCACGGGACGGGTCGTGATCGTGGTACCGGGGCGAAGCGCGCGTCCCAACGACCACGCGGCGGCCCCTCCTTCGGCCCCGGCCGACCCCAATTGTCCTTTCTGCGAGGGGAACGAAGGTCGCACCCCTCCGGAGGTGGCGGTCGTCGCAGCCCCGGGTCGCGCGCCGAACACCCGGGGATGGTACGTGCGGACCATCCCGAACCGATTCCCGACGGTCGCGGCGGAGGATGCGACCTCGCCCGCGCCTCTTGGAACTTCCCTGTTCACGAGCGGTCCCGCGTTCGGATACCACGAAGTGGTCATCGAGAATCCGGCCCACTCGCCGTCGTTGGGATTCCTGCCGCGGGAACAAGTGCTACAGGCCTTGCGGATGTTTCGCGACCGGATCAGGTACCTCTCGGAGCTATCCCGAGTGGGGTCGGTGACCCTGTTCGAGAACACCGGCCCGGAGTCGGGTGGCTCGCTCTGGCATCCACATGCCCAGCTGGTGACGATTCCCGGGGTCTCCCCCTCGCTCCGGGAGGAGGCCGAGGGCGCGGAGCGCCTACGCGCCCGGTCCGGGTCGGCGTGCGCCTTTGAGGAAGTGTCCCGCGCCGAGGTCGAGGACGGTCGACGCGTGGTGGTCGACTCCGGGAGATTCACAGCGTTCGCGCCCTTCGCGTCCGCCTTCCCATACGAGACCCGGGTCCTTCCGACGCGTCATGCGCGCTCCTTCGCGTCCGCAACCGACGACGAGGTCGAAGCGCTCGCGGACCTGCTCCCCTCTCTCCTCCGGGCCTTCCTGACCGTGCTTCCCGGTGCGTCGTACAACTATGTCCTCCGAACCCCGGTGACGCCCACGCCGGAGTTCGACCGGTACCACTGGCACCTCGACCTCTACCCCCGCCTGGTGCGTGCGGACGGGTTCGACCTCGGCTCGGGCCTCGCTGTGAACACGGTGCTCCCGGAGGTCGTCGCCGACACCCTGAGGACCGCGCTGGCCGCAAAACGCTAATGACCGCTGACCGGTCCGACCGGTCGTGAGCGAGCTGAGGGAACCGATCGTCTCGCTGCTTGGGCACGTCGATCACGGGAAGACGACGTTGCTCGACCGGATCGCCGGGAGCGTCCGGGCTGCCAAGGAGCCCGGCGGGATCACGCAGCACATCGGGGCCATCGAGGTACCCGGCTCGACCGTCCGCCGCCTCTGCGAGGGGGTCCTGCGGAACGAGCAGCTCCGGCTTCCCGGACTCCTCTTTGTCGATACGCCGGGCCACCGCTCGTTCGAGACGCTGCGCCGTCGCGGTGGTGCCCTCGCGGACCTCGCCGTTCTCGTCATCGACGTGCGGGAAGGGGTGATGCCCCAGACGCGCGAGTCGGTGCAGATCTTGCGCCGTGAGAAGACGCCGTTCGCCGTGGCGCTCACGAAGATCGACCTCCTGGGAGGGTGGCGAAAGCCGAGCGGACCGACCCCGCTGCTCGAGGCGATCCGACGCTCGGGCGCTGATTTTCAGAAACTGCTCGACCAGCGAGTCTACTCGGTCGCGGAGGAGCTCGACCAGCTCGGGTTCAGCGCGGAGCGGTTCGACCGGGTGAGCGATTTCACCCGGAACGTGGGGATCATGCCGGTCTCCGCGAAGACCGGCACCGGCGTCCCCGAACTGATCGCACTCCTCGTCGGGCTCTCGCAGCGTTTCCTCGAGGAGGAGCTCGAGCTCATCACCGAGGGCGGAGAGGCCACGATCCTCGAGCGGAGCGACCAGAAGGGTGTGGGTCCCGTCGGGAACGTGATCATCTACCGGGGTCGGCTTTCGGTCGGGGACGAGATCGTCGTCACCGGTCGGGAGACGCCCTTCGCCACCCGCATTCGGGGGATCTACCGCCCCGTGCCGCTCAAGGAGGGACGTGCTTCGAAGCAGGTGCGGCTCGACTCCCTGAACGACGTGCACGCCGCGGCCGGAGTGTATCTCGCGGCCACCGGAATCGAGGACGCGATGCCGGGCGGTCTTCTCAAGGTGGTCCGCACCGAAGAGGAAAAGGCGCGGGTAAAGGAGGAGCTGGAGCGGGAGAGCCAGCCCGTCGCGGAGGTCGCGCTCTCGGGCGTCGCGATCTACGCGGACACCCTCGGGGGCCTCGAGGCGCTCGCGTTCGAGTGCCGCGAACGAGGCATCCCCGTGCACGAGGCGGGCGTCGGGCCGGTCGGCCGGCCGACGGTCATGCGGATGGCGATCGTGAAGGACCCGACGCACCGGGCCGTGCTCGCCTTCGCGGTCCCGATCCTCCCGGATGCCGTGCCCGAGGGAGAAGCGGCCGCGGTCCGGGTCTTCCGGGCGGACGTGATGTACCGGCTGATCGAGGAGTACGATGCGTGGAGGACCGAGCGGAAGCGGGAGCTCGAGGTCCAGCGGCGGCTCGAGCACGTGCACCCCGCCAAGCTCGAGGTACTCCCCGGGTTCGTATTCCGGGCCTCGAAACCAGCGATCGTTGGGATCAAAGTGCGCGGGGGAACGCTGCGCCCCGGGGTGCGGCTCATGCATCCGGACGGCACCGAGGTCGGGGTGCTGAAATCGCTGCAGAAGGAGGGCGAGTCAGTCACGCAAGCCGAAGAGAACGACGAGCTCGCCGCATCCATCGACGGCGCGGTGATCGGACGCAACCTGAAGGAGGGCGACCTCCTGTTAGTGTCTCTTTCGGAGAGCGCCGCGCGGGCGCTCCGGGGCCAGCCGTTGTCCTCCGCCGAGCAGGCGATCCTGGAGGAAGTGGTCCATCTGCACCGAGCGACCCATCCGTTCTGGGGTCAGTGACCCAACCTGCGGCGCCGGCGCTGTCTACGTCCTAGGTTGGGTGCCGTCCCCCGGCTCTTCGGGGATGTAGTCCGGTGGAAAAACGAGGGTCTCCTCCTCGTCGGAGTCCCGATAGACTCCGCCGGGAAGGAAGAATCCGAGAAAGACCGAGATGCCTCCGATGGCCAGGAGGACGACGCCACCGAGCCCAATAAGTCCCCACGCCCAGGTGGGAAGCGGGCCTCCGGGCTGGTAGCTCACCGAGACGACCGCGGAGAACTTGATCGGGCCGTTCCCCGGGTTCGTCACCTCGAGAATGTACGCGGAGGAAGTGGCGGACGAATCGGTCCCCTTTCCGGAAAGGGAGAGGGTCCAGTTGAACACCGGGGGACCTGTGGGACAGGCCCCCGGCGGATTGGCACACGGGGATGCAGGGGTCAGCGTGACGTTCGCCGGGCCGCTCGTGGTCCAGGAGAGGCCGACGGTCGCTGGCCCCGACGTGGAAGGTATGATGACCCATGGCGAGACCGTGTGGGGGAGAAGGCCAGGGTTCTCGAAGCTGAGCTGGCTCGTGTTCGTCGGGCCGCTCACAAAGGCGAACAGAGTGACGACGAGCCCCGCCCCGATGACCGCGATGACGGCCCCGAGGATCACGAGCCCGGTTCGCACGGTGGGCCGGAAGGACGACCTCCCAATAGTCTTGCGGGCTCTCGGACCGGTTCTGCGGGGGGGTGTAGTGGCGTATATACTTCCATCGCGTTCGTGTTACACCGTGACAGAGGACGGGAACCGACCGCCCTCCCGCGAGGGGGCCCCGCCCGCGTGCCCGTTGTGCGGTAGCACGCACCGCATCGTCGATGCGGTGCTCGCGGAGACCCACTGTTCCGAGTGCGGTCTGGTGTTCGATGGAGCACCGATTGTCGCGATGGCCCCTCCCCCTCCCGAGGAGTCCGGCTCCGACGGGAGCGGCCGGGGTATCGGTCCCTTCGTTCGGCCGGGTGGCACGAAGCGGTCGTTGGGTTCCACGCTCTCCCTGACGCGGGACGGCCAGGGGAAGCGGCTCGGCTGGCACCGTCGCTACGAGTTCCAGCACCTGAAGCGCGTGATGCAGCGGCAGACCTCGCGGGCCGCGGATGGTCCCTTGGACCGCAGCGCGGCTCGCAGCGAAATTCAGACCGCCGGCGAATCGATGGGATTGCCGGCCGTCGTCCTCGCCGAAGCCGAGCACGTCTACCGCGAGTCGAAGGTGCGGGGCCTCTTCCGGGGCCGCAGCCTCCCGGCGAGCGTTGGCGCCTGTCTCTACGCGGCCTGCCGACGATTCACGATCCCGCGCACGCTGGGGGAGGTCGCCCTTGCGGTGGGCGCCCGACGTTCGGACGTCGGGCGGACGTTCAAGGTCGTGCAACGCGGGTCCGGTCTGCCGATCCCCGGGGTCGGCACCAAGGCGTTCCTCACGCGATACGCCCAGGAGTTGGCGCTCTCGCCCCGGGTCCGATCGACCGTCGAATCGATGCTCGAGCAGGCGCGGGACGACCCCGAACTCTCGGGACTGAGCCCGCACGGCCTCGTGGCCGCGCTCATCTACATCGCGGCGGAGCAGAACGGGGAACACCGTTCCCGCGCCCAGGTCGCCCGGGTCAGCTCGGTCACCGAGGTGACGCTGCGCTCGACAAGTCGTCTCGTAGAGAGGATCTGGGGCCGGGCGAGTGGCGCCCGCGAGCCGCCCTAGGGCCCTACTTCAGGAGATAGTACCCCGCGGCCTTCTCGCGCACCTTGCGGCGGGCCCAGCCCTTCGTCTGGAGCTCTTGGAGGGCGTTCATCACCATGGTCTTGGGCAGGCGGGCGACCTGGGTGACCCGCTCCGCGGTCCCCATCTTCTCTTCGGAGAGGAATGCGAGCTCCTTCATCGCCTTGTAGACCTTCACCGCGTTGGGAGAAACCTCATCCTCGATCCCCATCGGAGCGCCTCCTCCTCGGCGACCCCGCGGCGCAGATAATGGTGGCGGGCGCGCGTGTCTCCGGTACCGATGGCTTATTTCGCGGCTCCGTCTCAACTCCTGCCCATGCCGATCGTTGACTCCGCGGGCGTCGGCGTCCGCGCTCTCGCCCGTCCGGGGCTCGCATTCGTCGGGTCCCCCGCGTCGTCGGCTCGCACGAACGGGACGAGGTGACCGTCCGTGCCCATCGTCCGTGAGCACGTGGTCTGGAGCGACCATTTCCTCGACTACGACTTCGGGCCCCATCACCCGTTCACCGAGCGCAGCCGGGGGCTCGCGGCCCGGCTCCTCGAAGCCACGCTCGAGGACGCTCCCGCCGGCTCGGTCGGCTGGGCCCGGAGCGTTCGTGTCGCCCCACGGCCGACGCTCGAGTCGTTCCACCAGCCGGACTACCTAGAGTTCGTGGAGAACGCGAGCGGGCTCGCGAAACAGGTCCTCCTCGACTCGGGCGACACTCCCTCGTTCCCCGGTTGCTACGAGGCGGCCGCGAGGATCGTCCAAGGCGCCGTGGACGCCCTTGACTTCACGGTCGAGAACGGGGTTCCCGCGTTCCACCCGGGCGGCGGACTCCACCATGCCCACCCCGACCGCGCGAGCGGGTTCTGCATCTTCAACGACGTCGCCATCGCCGTGGCGCACGCCGTTCGGAACGGGCATCGCGTCGCGTACATCGATGTCGACGCGCATCACGGCGACGGAGTGATGTACGGATTCTACGACTCCGGCCAGGTTCTCGATATCGACTTTCACCAGGATGGACGGACGCTGTTCCCGGGGACGGGTTTCCCGCACGAGGTCGGTCGCGGGGACGGAGCCGGGCTGAAGGCGAACGTGCCCCTGCCGCCGTACGCCGGCGACGAGGCGATGCTACCGATCTTCCGACGGATCGTTCCCGCTCTCGTGCGCCACTTCCGACCCGACGTGATCGTACTCCAGCACGGGGTCGACGGTCACTACGGGGACGAGATCGCTCACCTACAGTACTCGCCCGCGGCATACGCCGAGGTCGATCGGGCCGTCCTCGCCTTGTCGCGCGAGATCACCCACGGTCGTCTCCTCGTCACAGGGGGCGGTGGGTACCGAGCCGAATCGGTGAGCCGAGTGCTCGCCCGGACGGGGATCATCCTCGCGGGTCTCCCCGAGCCCGCGAACGAGGCCCCGCTCCCCGAGGCGTGGCGAAAGGAGTTCACGGCCACGTTCCGGCGGGACGCTCCGACGGTGTGGAGCGAGCCCGCGATCCTCGAACCTTCCCCCTGGACCGAGGCGGCCGAGAAGAACCTGGTGGGCCAGCTGGAGACCAACCTCGGGGAGCGTCTCCCGGCGCCGTAGACTAAAGCCGGCTGCCCCAGGTCGGCCGGTCCAGCCAGTCCTGGTCCGTCGCGCGGATGCCGAGTTCGATGTCCGACGACTGCAACCGCGCCCCGGACCTTCCTCTCAACTGGACCCGGACCGCCGCCCGAGCAATCACGTCGGAAGCGATCGCGTGGAGCTCCTCGAGGGCCGTCTCCTCGACGTTGCCCTCGTCCGCCGACTGCATGTCGAGATGGACCGCCGCGAGAAAGCAGTCCCGCTCCAACCAGTATCGAAGGTATCCCTCTAGCATCGACGCGGCATCGCCCTCCAGGGTCGGTGGCTGGTCGGGCGGGGCCGCGAGCCCGAGGGAGGTGCCACCACCGAGCGGGGAAAGCTCGAGAGCCTCCCATCCCGCGTGGGCCTCGGCGAGCACCACGGGACCGGCGCGCTGGTCAAAGTACATCGGGAGTCGCTCCAGGCCATCCCCAACGTCCGGCAGACCATCGGGACGGTACTCCTCACGGGTCGGAATCAGGCGGCGACCACGCAGACGGTGCCGAACCTCCTCCTCGTCGACCCATCGACCTTGTTGGTCGAGAAGCCGGACGAGCTTTCGTCGCCGTCGTTCCGCCTCCCGACGCCGTCGTTCGACGGTGGTCGTGAGCCGCGATCGGACCGATTGAAGCTCGGTGTCGAGACCCGAGGGTGGGTGGGAACGGCGGCCGATACCGTCGGACCGGAGGGGCTCGAGCGGAAGACCCGGACACGCGAGCACCAGGGTCGCCTGGAGCCGGGTCCCGATGTGGACGGACACCGGATACTCCCGGCACGGGGCCGGCCGAGCCGAGTGCACCCGACAGCGAAGCTCGTGAAGGAACTGGCAAGCTCCCCCCTCCGGTCGCGAGGCGATACAACGCTCTCCATCCTCCCGTTCCACCCGAACGTCGGGGGCCACCGCCCGAAGTCGTTGCTCGTCGAGCGGGTCGAGTCGGGGCGAGGCGAAGCAGCAGAGGCCGCAATCGGGACGACAGGTGAATCCGAACCCCGATAGGAGGGAGACATCGATCGCGAGGTCCGCCGCAGCGTTCGGGTCAGGGGGTGCTCCGCTCATCCTGTGCCCGTCGGGGGCCCATCGGTCCCAGTGTTCTGGCACCACGCGACCTCGTTCTCATAACCTTCACGACGATGCGCCGGGCATGGTGCTCCTGGCCAAGAACATCATGGACGCGCCGGTCCTCACGATGGACGACGGGACCGATGCGATGACGTGCGCCCGCGCGATGGTCGCCCAGCGAAAGGGGTACGCGATCGTTACCCACGGAGGTCCCGCCGCCGTGACCGGTATCGTCACCGAGTGGGATTTCCTCGAGAAGGTGCTCGTGGCGGGCAAGGACCCCTCCCAGGTCCTTCTGCGGGACCTCGCCTCCTCGAAGCTGCACGACTGTACGCCCGATACGCCCACCGACGAGGTGGTGACCACGATGGCCCAGCTCGGGATCCGCCGACTGATCGTGCGCTCGGGGGACCAGGTCGTGGGCGTGATCACCACGCGGAACATCCTCGCAACGTTCCGGCAGTACATCGACAAGCTGAGCTCCGAGATCGCCGGCTATCAATCGTCGTCCACGCCGCTCGGGTGACACGGCCGAGACCGTGCGCGAAAACCGCGACGTGCCCGCTCGGAGTCCCCGTTGATGGACGGTGAGGGTCGTTCGGCCCGCCCTGGTTCGACCGCAGGACCGCGACTCGAGGTCGCCTAGCGATGCAGTACAAGTGGCTCGTTCTCTCCAACACTACGGTCGCGACGCTCATGTCCGCGATCGACACCAACATCGTTCTCATCTCGCTCCCGACGATCGGCCGCGAGCTCCCGGGACGAACGCTTCCCTCCTGCTCTGGATCCTGATCGGCTACTCGCTGCTCACCTCGGTCGTCCTCGTCAACTTCGGCCGCCTTTCCGACATGTTCGGGCGCGTGCGCCTCTACGTGCTCGGGTTCGCGGTGTTCACCGGCGGCTCGCTCCTGTGCGGCTTCTCGGGCACCGGACTCGAGCTCGTCGTCTTCCGCCTCGTGCAGGCGATCGGAGCCGGCTTCCTCTTCGCGAACTCGGCCGCGATCATCACGGACGCTTTTCCCCCCAACGAGCGCGGACGGGCGCTCGGGGTGAACCAGGTCTCGATCGTCGTGGGAGCGGTCTCGGGCCTGGTGCTGGGAGGCATCATCACCTCCACGATCGGGTGGCGCTGGATCTTCTTCGTGAACGTCCCGATCGGACTCATCGCCACGCTCCGGGCCCACGCTGACCTCAAGGAGCTCGCAAAGCCCGAGAGCCGGCCTCCCATTGACTGGCTCGGGAACATTCTCTTCGCCGGAGGGCTCACGGCGCTCCTCCTCGGGGTCACGCTCGGGGCCCTCGGCCAGGTGTCGTCGGACGTGGCGGTCGCGGGCGTGCTCGTCGGGGCCGCGATCCTCGCCGCGTTCCTCTGGGTCGAGATTCGGGAGCGCTTCCCCATGCTCGACCTTTCCCTGTTCCGAAATCGTCAGTTCGCCGCCTCGGGACTGGCGATGCTGCTGAACGCGCTCGCCCGAGGGGCGTTCACGTTCGTCCTCGTGTTCTACCTCCAGGGCCCACCCCGGTTCCTCAGCCCCTTCACCGCCGGCCTGTTTCTCATCCCGACGTCCGCGTCGCTCGCGGTCCTGGGCCCGGTGAGCGGCTGGCTCTCCGACCACTACGGTCCGCGTCCGTTCCTGGTCACCGGCCTCGTGGTCTCCTCCGCGGGGTTCCTATGGCTCGCGACGATCGGGCCGAACGATTCGTTCTTCGCCCTCGCGCCTGCGCTCGTCCTCGTCGGGGCCGGCATGGGGCTGTTCGCTTCGCCGAACCGGGCCGCCATGATGACCGCGGTGAAACCGGAACGTCGGGGAGTGGCCTCCGCGATCGGTTCGACCCTCCTCAACACCGGCTCGACGATCAGCCTCGGCATCACCCTTCTCGTGATGAGCTCGGTCCTTCCGCTCTCGGCGATCCAGGCGATCTTCCTCGGTGTCGCCAGTCCGTCCGTTCCGTTCACCGAGGGGACCGGCTTCCTCACCGCGATCCATCTGATCTTCGTGATCTCGGCCGGACTGCTCCTGGTCGCTCTCGTGCCGTCCATCCTTCGGGGGGACCCGACCTTGCCGACCACGACGCCCAGTCCTCAGGCCGAGGACTGAGTTCCGTTAGCCGGGCCGCACCAACGGCTTATCTAACCCGGAACGGTCGGACCGCCATGGCTCCTCAGCGAGTGGTCATCGTAGGCGCTGCCGGCCGGGATTTCCACAACTTCAATGTCCTCTACCGGGGGCGGTCCGATGTTCACGTGGTCGCTTTCACCGCGGCGCAGATTCCGAACATCGCGGGAAGGGTGTATCCCGCGGGTCTCGCCGGACCAGGGTACCCGAAAGGAATTCCCATCGTTCCCGAGAGCGAGCTCAAGGACCTCATCCAACGCGAGTCCGTCGACCTGGTCGTCCTCTCCTACTCGGACCTGCCCCACGCGGAGGTCATGCACAAGGCCTCCCTCGCGCTCGCCGCCGGCGCGAGCTTCATGCTCGCGGGACCGAAGGCCACGATGCTGCCTTCGAAGAAACCGCTCGTGGCAATCTGCGCGGTGCGTACCGGGGCCGGCAAGAGCCCGCTCACCCGGTTCGTTTCGGGCTACTTCCGCACGCATGGAAGGAAGGTCGCGATCGTCCGCCACCCCATGCCGTACGGGGACCTCATGGCCCAGGCGGTCCAGCGCTTCGCCACGATGGAGGACCTCGACCGCGCCCACTGCACGATCGAGGAGCGCGAAGAGTACGAACCGCACCTCCGCGACGGTGTGGTCGTGTTCGCCGGCGTGGACTACGAGCCGATCCTCCGCCGGGCCGAGGCCGAGGCGGACATCGTTCTGTGGGACGGCGGCAACAACGACCTTTCCTTCTACGTACCGAACCTGACCTTCGTCGTCGCCGACCCGTACCGGGCGGGCCACGAGCTCGGCTACTATCCGGGCGAGGCGAATTTCCGCCTGGCCGACGTGATCGTGGTCAGCAAGACGGACTCCGCGCCCGCGGAAGGGGTCGCGACCATCGAGCTGAACGCGGCCCGTGTGAATCCGTCCGCGAAGGTGGTCCGGGCGGGCCTCAAGCTGCTCGCGCCGGACGCCGAGCGTCTTCGGGGGCACCGCGCGGTGGTCGTCGAGGACGGTCCGACCGTCACGCACGGCGGACTCGGGACCGGGGCGGGGACCCTCGTGGCCCAACGCCACGGAGCCGAGATCATCGACCCGCGGCCGTTCGCGGCCGGCAGCATCGCGGGGGTGTACCGGGACTACCCTCACCTTCAGAAGATCCTGCCCGCTATGGGCTACGGCGAGGCCCAGGTGAGGGACCTCGAGGAGACCATCCGCCGCTCGAACGCGGAGTTCGTCGTGGACGGTAGCCCCGTCGACCTCGGCCGGCTCGTCCATGTCCCGCAGCCGATCATATCGGTCCGCTACGAGTACGATGACCTCGGAAACGCCGTATCGACGATCCTCGCGGAGTTCCTCCGCCAGCACGCGAAATAGGGTCGCCGCAGCGACCGGTCACCTAGTGGGCACTCGCCGGCGCCGTACCGGCCTCGATGCCCGTGATGTGCGTCAGAGCGGAAACGAGGGCTCCGGCGTCGAGTGGAAGTCCGAGCGATCGGACGTTGGTCGGCCAGATCCTGGCGCCCTGGAGAGCCCGTTGACCGACGACCAGCAGGGGAACGTTCCGGGCCTCCGCGGGGAACGACTCGGGGTACCCGCGCAGCGTCTCGCTCACCGCCTGGTTGCACGCAACGACCACGGCCCGGATCGGCTCGGCGGTCCGGTCCTCGATGCGGTCGAGGGCCGAGGCGACCGACCCGAAGGAGACGACACGGAATCCCACCGTCTCGAGGAGGATCTGCACGGCGTCAGCGAGACTCGGGGTCTCGCGGACAACGAGAACGAGGGGACGGACCATCGAAGGAATGACCGCGCCCTATCTTTTCCTCTCCCCGTGGAATCGGCTTGACATCCCTTCTCACGGGGGAGGGAAACTCCATAGCCGACATCGGCCCTCCAACGACCGACCCATGCCCGCGCGCGGATGGTTCGAAGCCACGTTCGAGCGGGGATCGATGGGGGCGCTTCTCCTCGATGCGAGCGGTCGCATCGAGCGCACCAACCCCGCTTTCCGGGAGCTGCTGGGTCCGACCGAGGAGCTCACGGGTCGGAAGCTCAGCGACATTCTGGCTACCGGCGCCGAGCGCCTCGAGGAGGGTCGGGCTCGGGTGCAAGGGGATGAGCGGTCCCGCTCGATCCATGGATTCACGCTCGAAGCGGTCGGGCGGAAGCGTCGGCACCTCGTGGACGTCGATTTCCATCCCCAATCGAACGAGGCGGGGGAGGGCACGGGCGTCCTCGTCGTGTTCCACGACCGGACGGGCACCCACCAGGACCCGACCGCCTCGGCGCGGCTGTTCTACCAAGCGTTCCTCCACTCGACCAACGCGATGGAGCTCACCGACCGAGACGGTTTCCTGATCGACGTCAACCCGGCGTTCGAACGGATCTACGGGTACCGCCGCGAGGAGGTGATGGGGCAACGCCCGAACCTGGTCGCGAGCGGGAAGACCGAACGGTCCACCTACGCAGCGATGTGGAAGGACCTCCTCGACCCCGCCGTTGGCTCGTGGTCCGGCGAGCTCATCAACCGGGACCGCGGCGGGGTGGACCATCCGGTGCTCATCACGATCACCGCGATCCGCGGCACCGACGGCGGGATCACGCACTTCCTCGGCGTGGCCGTCGACCTGACCGACCTACGGCGTCTCGAGCGACAGGCCCTGCACTCGGACCGGTTGGTCTCCCTCGGGCAGCTTGCGGCGGGCGTGGCCCACGAGATCAACACGCCGCTCGCGAACATCACCCTCATCGCCGAGTCGATCCGCCGGCGCACGACGGACGCATGGACCCGCGGGAGGATCGATTCGCTCCTCCACCAGACGGATTCCGCCGCGCAGATCGTGCGCGGTCTCCTCGACTTCGCCCGACGTCCCGAGCTCCGGACCGGTGAGGTCGACCTCGGCGAAGCGGTCCGCGCGGTCGTGGCGTTCTTGCAGGGCAAGCAGTCGGCGGCGGTCGAGGTGGTCGTCGAGGCCCCGAACGAACCCCTCGTGGTGCACGGGGACCGCGACCAGATCAGCCAGGTGATCACGAACCTCCTGAACAACGCTTACGACGCGCTCACCGGCCAGGGACGGATCGTGGTGGGGCTCACCGCGGACCCCAAGTGGGTCCACCTGAGCGTGACCGACAACGGCACGGGGATGCCGGCGGACGTTCGCTCCCATATCTTCGAGCCGTTCTTCACGACGAAGCCCGAGGGAAAGGGAACGGGTCTCGGACTTGCGATCTGCATCGGGATTGTGGAGTCCCACGGCGGCTCGATCGACGTCGAGTCCGAGGTCGGAAAGGGCTCGAGGTTCCGGGTGCACCTTCCCCGGGCCGCCGCGACCGATCCGAAGACCGCGACGGAAGGCCGAGCCTGACCTCGACGGCCACGGGCCCATAAAGCAAGCATTCCGGGCCAGAGGCAGAGTTATCTTCGGAAGGCGGGATTCCGTTACCGATGCGGCTCCTGGTGGTCGACGATGACGCCGTGTTCCGTGAGGAGCTCTCGACCCTCCTCTCGGACTGGGGCCACCAGGTCGATTCGGTTTCTTCCGGCGCCAAGGCGATCGAGGCGTTGGAATCGACCGAGTTCGACGTGATCTTCTCGGACGTCCGGATGCCCCGGATGAGCGGGATCGAGCTCCTCCGGCAGGTACGCGAACGCTGGCCGCGGGTCTACGTGATCATGATCACCGGGTTCGGAACGGTCGAGGCCGCCGTCGAGGCGATGAAGCTCGGGGCGTTCGACTACGTCCGCAAGCCGTTCCGATCGGAGGCGGTCCAACGGATCGTTTCGCTCATCCAGGACCAGCGCGCGTTCTCTGTCCCGAGCGGGGGCGAGAAGGACCCGGCCCGACTCGCCGAGAAGTGGGCCAAAGCCGGCCACGAGGTCCTGCTCCTCGGCGCGACTCCCCGTAAGCTGATCGCGGGCGTCAGCGTGGCCGACCTCCCGATGGTCGACTCGCCCGCCGGCCTGCAGGACACCATCCTCCGGTTCATCGAGGAGCACCCCCGCCCGGCGGTTGTGATCTCGGGCGTCGAACGTTTGTTCGCCACCCACCGGATGGAGGACGTCGCGCATGCCCTGAGCGAGATCGTGCAGCGCACCGAAGGCAAGGGACCTATCGCCGTAGGGTTCGACCCGGGCGTTCTTCCCGACGCGGCCGTCCTGCAGGTCCGCGCGGCGATCTCGGCCGTTCGGGTCCAGGGAACGCTCGGGGCCCTCGCGAACCCACTGCGTCGCCACATCCTCCGCCGTCTCTCCGAAGGACCCACCTCGTTCACCGAGGTGATGCGGGCCGCGGGGATCGACGATTCGCCGAAGCTCTCGTTCCACCTGAGGACCCTCCAGGAGGAGGGACTCATCTCCCACTCGTCCGAGTCGTACCACCTTACCTCGGCCGGGAAGGAAGCGGTCCGTGTTCTTCACGAGGTCGACGAGCTCGGGTCGGCGGAGGAAGGCCGCGTCCTGGTGTTCCCGACGCGGCGGCCGGCGACCGCTCACTAATCCGACGTGCGATTCAGCGCGTTTCGGGGCGAGGTCCGACCCTCGGCCCGCCCTCCCCTGAAGCGGATTCCGACCGGCCGACCCGGAGCCCTTCCGACCTGATCCTCTGCCGGTCGACGAGACCGAAAGCCCCCGGAAAACCCATCCGGACCCGCCGGAACGGGTTCAAGAACCCGTGAGTGTTGGGAAACGGCGAGAGGCGAAGGTCAGTGCCCGCACGCAAGTTGAATCCTCCTAAGGTCGAAGCCGCTCCGGTCAAGTCGAACGACTTCCTATCCGTGACCGACGAACGGACGGGAACGGTATACCGGATCCCCGTCGTCGACGGAGCGATCCACGCGACGGAGCTTCGCCAAGTCCGGGCCGGACCGGAGGACTCGGGTCTCATGAGCTACGACCCGTCGTTCGCCAACACGGCCTCCTGTCGAAGCGCCATCACCTTCATTGACGGCGACAAAGGCATCCTCCGCTACCGAGGGTATCCGATCGAGGAGCTCGCCGCCTCGAAGACGTACCTCGAGGTCGCTTACCTCCTCATCTACGGGAACCTCCCGTCGAAGAGTCAGCTCGAGGATTGGAAGCACAACATCACGTACCACACGATGTTGCACGAGAACGTCCAGAAGTTCATGGACGGCTTCCACCACGACGCCCACCCGATGGGCATGCTGGTGAGCACGCTCGCCGGACTGTCCACCTTCTATCCGGACGCGAAGAACATCTCGAACGACCACATCCGCTACCAGCAGGCCTACCGACTCATCGCGAAGGTCCCGACCGTGGCCGCGTTCGCTCACCGGCACTCGGTCGGGATGCCGTACATCCACCCGAGCAACGACCTGTCCTATCCCGAGAACTTCCTCGCGATGATGTACCGGCCCTCGTACACGACCCAGTACACGCCGGACCCCGTGCTCGCAAAGGCCCTCGACACGCTCTTCGTGCTGCACGCGGACCACGAGCAGAACTGCAGCAGCAACGCGATGCGGGCCGTGGGGAGCTCGCACGCGGACCCGTACAGCTGCGCCGCCGCCGCGGCGGCCGCCCTCTACGGACCGCTCCACGGCGGGGCGAGCGAACAAGTGGTTCGCATGCTGCAGGAGATCGGGTCGAAGGACCGGGTCCCCCAGCTGATCCGTCAGGTGAAGGAGGGCCGTCGGCTCCTGATGGGGTTCGGCCACCGCATCTACAAGAACTACGACCCGCGCGCGCGCCTGATCCAGCAGGTCGCCGAGGAGGTGTTCGCCGTGACCGGGCGAAACCCGCTCATCGACGTCGCGCTCGCCCTCGAGAACGCAGCTCTTTCCGACGATTACTTCATCCAGCGGCGGCTGTATCCGAACGTCGACTTCTATTCCGGCGTCATCTACCAGGCGATGGGATTCCCGGTCGATATGTTCCCCGTCCTGTTCGCCATCCCCCGGATGTCCGGGTGGATCGCCCAGTGGATCGAGATGCTCCAGGACCCCGAGCAGAAGATCGCCCGCCCGCGCCAGGTCTACATCGGGCACGTGGAGCGCCACCTCGAGCTGTTGGGGGCGAAGGCACCGGTCCGCAAGCCGTCGCGGACGATTGTCGCGAGGCCGCGGGGCGCGTCCTAGGAACCCGGATTCCGGCCCCGGTCGTCCGGCGCGGGGTTCCCCGGCGCCAACCCCGGGTCCGGCACTGGGCGGCCGGGTCGCGCGAATCGCGGCGGCGACGCGCAGCGACGCTCAGCCCACAGTCTCGGCGGTGACCCGGCCCTTCTTGATCGCCTGCCGGAGCGTTCGGTAGTCCCGCTCGGTCTGGAGGGCGTACTTTTCCGCGAAGGTGGTGACGGCCGCATCGAAAACTGGACGTCCTCCGAGGTACCCGCTGATCCCGGCCGGGTCCCCGGTCCGCGCATGGCCCCGGGCTAGGGCCGTGCCGCACAGCTCGGCCTGGCCGATGAACTCTCGGGCTCCGAGAGCGGAGATGTCGTAGGAGAACTTCATGTCCCAGAGCTGGCGGACGTAGAAGTCCCGGGAACGGTGTCGGCTCCACCCGAGGAAGATGTCGCTCGCCTCCTGCACGAGGTGCTGCCCCACCACGACGCGCTCGGCGTGATTCGTGTAGATACTGGACCCCAACACGGGCTCCAGGGCGGAAACGGTCGCCTCCTTCAGCTGAAGGAAGAGCGGGTCCTCGACGTCCGAGTCCCCCATCAGCAGCAGGACCGAACAGGGGAGCCCGATGCTGCCCACTCCCACGACCTTCTGGGCGACGTCCTCGATATGGTACCGGTCGAGCAGCATGCGCCGCTCTTCCGGGAGGGTGGCGAGGTAGCGTTCGTAGAACGAACGCGATGCCTCAAAGACTGAGGAGTCCCGGTAGTGCACGATCAGCGGCGGGTCGTCCCGGATGCGGGCCCGGCCTCCCTTCACCCGGGTCATCTTGGGGAATGCGTGAAGGCTCGTCCGCTCCCGGGCGGCCGCGGCGGCCCGGTCGATCAGCTTTCGAGGCGCCCTTCCCGCGAGGGCCGACTGGCTCTGGCGGTCGAGGTGGAAGTACCACGCATCGACGTACCGCATCGTGGCGAGGCGGGCCATGGTCTCCCGATACGCCCCGACGGCGGCTCGGGCGGCCCTTCGGGTCACCGACCGATCGTAGCGGTTCTGTCGCCCCGCCACCACGAGGCTCGCGGCCAGTCGCTTCACGTCCCACTCCCAGGGTCCGGGCAGCGTCTCGTCGAAGTCGTTCACGTCGAACACCTGGTCGCGTTCCGGAGTGCCGAAGAATCCGAAGTTGCTCACGTGTGCATCCCCGCAGAGTTGCACCCGAAGTCCGGTCACCGGGGTGGGGGCTAGGTCATGCACCATCACGGCCGCCGCCCCCCGGAGGAAAGCGAACGGAGAGAGGGACATCCGTCCGTAGCGAATCGGGAGCAGCTCGGGCAATCGTTCCCGATCGGTCGCGGTCAGGATGTCGAGGACATCGGGTCGGTCGCGCGCCGGGGACCAAAGAGCATGGCTCGACCTCGGCGCGCCCCGGCGGTGCCCCCGCCCGAAAGCCTCTCGTGCCGCACGCGTCATCGGTTTGGGGGGGAGCCTCGGTGATGTTCGCAAGGAGGTCATGCACTTCGTCCTATCTTGCCGCTGTTCGCGTGTCCCAGGACCAGAGACAACCCGGCGACATCGCCTCTGCCTATAGGGAGCGAAGTCGACCGCTCTAAGCCTTTCTCCAGGGCACCCGTGAGCCGAGGGCTGCCGGGCGGGCGAGCGAAGGTGTGACGCCGGCCCGCACCGGGCCTACCGGACGCGCGCGGTCCCTGGCCGAGCCGAGTGGAGGTGCCGCCCGTCGGCAAAAGCGGAAGGCGTATTCCTTCTGAATCGTTTGGGTCGTTTACCATGGCGCTGATCCGTCCGGTGTTCCTGCGCAGCGCCTGGCGATCGATCCGGCGAGGGGGGAACGGAAAAGCCCCGATCATCGCCGGCCACAAGCTGCTCTACCGTTGCAACCTCGAGTGCGAGATGTGTCCGTTCTGGCGGCGGGAGGACGAGGCCCTCCTGACGGTCGACGACGAGGTCCGAATGATGAAGTCGCTCGTGCGCGGGGGGGTCTCGTTCCTCGGGTTCGAGGGCGGTGAACCGCTCCTCCGACCGGACCTGCCCGAGATCCTTGCGGAATCGCACCAGCGCTTCCACACGTCCGTGGTGACGAACGGCTGGCTCCTTCGGAACCGGATCCGGGACATCGCCCCCCACCTCGACCTAGTGTTCGTCTCCCTGGACGGCATTGGGGACTTGCACGACCGGCTCCGGGGCATCCCGGGGTCGTTCGACCGGGCGGTCGAAGGGATCCGATCGGCCCGGGGGCACGTGTCGGTCGCGATCAGCTCCACCCTCACGAACGAGAATCTCGGGGACGCCGAAAAGGTGGTCGAACTCGCGACGAGGCTCGAGGTCGGGGTGACGTTCCAAGTCGCCTACAACTACTCGAGCGCGGGGAACCTTTCGCCGACCGGCCCGCGCCTTCGGGAGACTCTTGAACGCCTGCTCGCCTTGAAGGAACGGGGGGCACCGATCTTCGAGTCGCGGGAGTACTTCCGAACCATCATCGACTCCTGGTTCGGGGGGATCCCTTGGCGTTGCAAACCCTGGATGACGATGAACATCGACCCGCAAGGTCGGCTCGTTCTGCCCTGCTACACCCTGCGGGAGTATGGTGGCGAATCGTATGTCTGGGACGTCGACATCCGCAAGCTGTGGAACACGTTCGGATGGGAACCCTACGAGCGATGCAACAAGTGCGCCCTCGCCTGCTACCTCGAGCCCTCCCTGTTCCGCTGGACGAACCCCTCGATGATACGGGAGCGGATCCTCGACCCGATCGTGGCGTACCTCAACGCGAGCAGCACCGCGGCTAGCGACACTCCGGCTTGACGCAACCCTCGTGGAACCACCCGCGACCGTGCGCGAGCGAGGGAACGTTCGCGCGTGAGCGCGACCGCGGCCTTGATGAAGGGAGGGCGCGTTCGATGACCGACTGTGAAGGCGTTCTTCGTGCACGCTCTCGGACGAACCACTTTCCTCGGACGTGAAACCGGCCCGCAACCCACCCGTTCAGTCGGAGGCTGGGGACCGTAGTCCCGTCCGCCACGTTTGTTTTACGGGCGGTTCGCCTGGCTCATCGCGAAGTTGTCAGTATGACACAGGAAGAACGGTGATGCCGAAGGATCGAGCGACTCAGTTTGGTAGGTTCGAATCGCTGGCTCTCGTGGTGGGTGCCTTGCTAGGATCGGTTCTCGTGACGATCCTCGATAGGGGGACGCGACGATGACCGCGATTATCCCGCCCGTGGGCGGTCACTCGTTTCATGCGAGGACGGTCGAGGGGAGCATCGAGCCCGTTGCCCGATGTACCATTTGTGGATGTCCCCAAACCTCCGCCAAGAACCTTCCGACCTGTGAGAGCTACAAGAGACTCCAGCAGTCGGTCAGCGAAACGTTCGATTCTGGGGCTCGTCGCGGCCCGTACGGTCAGAAGGGTGCGAAGTAATCCCGACCAACCTCGGGGCGAGGCCCTTTGCCTGTGCGCCCCTCGCACCCGATGACCGACCGCGAGGAGCGCGCGGGGCCGCTTCGGAATTGGCTCGATGTCTAGCCCGATTCAAGACCCAACCGAATGCGGCGGGATAAGGGGCCTGAAGTAGTCCCTGCTCCTACCGGACATGACATGCCGAAGAAGGGCGGAAAGGGAAAGAAGACGAAGAAGCGATAGCGGCCGATCGCGGCCGTTATCGTTCCTCGCCTAGGGAATTGCTTGCGCGGACCTCTCGCCCCGCTCACGCGAGCGGGGGATGTCCGCGGATTCCCGCCGTCGAGAGCCATCTCACTCCTTGCCGGACGGTCGGCTCTCCAAGAACCGTCCTCGGAACCCCTAGCCGGAAGGCGAGTGGTGAGATCTAGCCCCGAGCGAGGCTACCGCATCTTTGCAGTCGATCGGGTATCGTAGCCGGGAGCGAGTTCACCTGTTGACAACCGAGAACCTGGAACACGCGGACCCATAACCACGGGCCCCTCCGTTTCCGGGAACCGGGGTAAGAGGATCGGACCGGCCCCGCGCTTAGCTGTCCAAGCCGACGCCGGAAGTGCCCGCGGGGGCATACGCCCCGAGACCCGTGAAGTAGAGTCCCCACGACCCCGTGACGGGGTCCGTCGGACCCACGTCGACGATGAAGGTCATACCCGCGGTGCCTGTATCGTCGGCCAATCAACTACTTCTGCGGTGCCACCATCGCAGAACGGAAGCTAGGCAGATGTCCGGCCGACGTCGGCCGATTCGGGTCGTCGTAGTCTCTTTGCTGCTCGTGCTCATTCTTCTTACATCTGTCTATGGCAGGGCCTCTTCCCGGAGTCCGGACCTGGCCTCACGTCAAGCCGCTGGGAGTCCGGCGACTCCGAACCCCTCGGCGGGCCCACGATTTGCTGCCGCGACGAGCGAGATGCCCTTGACTCATCGCGATGCGTCAAGGTTCGGAAGCGTGACCGCAACTGTTCCCGTAGGCTCCGAGCCAGTTTGCGCGACGTACGACAGTCGTGATGGATACGTCTACGTGGTCAACTTCGGCTCAGAAAATGTGAGCGTGATCAAGGGCACGTCGCTCGTGGCAACAATCCCCGTCGGTGCCCTTCCCGAGTGCGCGACCTACGACGCCGACAATGGGTACGTCTACGTAGCGAACACCGGGTCGAACAGTGTGAGCGTGATCAACGGCAGTTCGGCTATCACGTCGCTCCGGGTGGATTACCAGCCTTTGTCTTCCGTCTATGACCCTCTCGATGGCTACCTCTATGTGGCCAACCTGGGCACCAGCAACGACTCACTCAATGGCACGGGCAACATCACGGTGATCCACGGGACTTCGGTCGTGGGGGCGATTGCTGTATCATATCCCCCCTCTCAGATCGTCTACGACGATAGCAATGGATACGTCTACGCGTTGAGCGTGATACCTGGGCTTTGCGGGTTGTTGTGCGAGACCACAGGGAGCGTCGCCGTGATCAGTGGGATGTCATTGGTCGGGACGGTCTCGGTCGGGAATTGGCCGAGTCTCTTGACGTACGACGGCGGAGCCGGGGATGTCTACGTGGGCGAGTCGGTACCTACCGGTTTGAGTGTAATCAACGACACCTCCGTGATCGCCGACATCCCCGTGAATTCGTCTTCGAGCTTGTTTCCGTCGGGTGGGGTGTACGACAGTTTCAACGGGGACCTCTACGTGTCTCTCATCGATTACGGTTCTTCAGGCAGCGGTTCTGTCCTCGTCGTTCGCGGCTCGTCGATTCTGGCCCAGATTCCGGTCGGCAACCAAACTTTCCAGGGAGTTTACGATAGCGGAAACGCGGTGGTCTATGAACCAAATTGGGCCTCGAACAACGTGAGCGTGATCGAGAACAGCTCGCTGGTGGCCACCCTACCGGTTGGTTCCGAGCCGTCGATCCCGACGTATGACTCTGCCAACGGTTACGTCTATGTGCCTAACAATGGGTCGGACAACGTGAGCGTGATTGCGCCACCGGCCCTCCAAGCCAACTTCACGGAAGGGGGTGCTCTGGTGGGTACCTGCCAGCCGCCTTCTGTGACGGTCAGTCTTCTTGGCAGTGCATCGGGAGGAGATCCGCCGTACCGGCTCTTCACGTGGTCTTTCGGCGTCGGGTACCCTTTGAGTTACGGTTCAGACGTCAACCACACGTTCAATTTGACAGGGGTTTTCAACATCACACTCACCGTCACGGACAGTGCGGGGGTGAATGCATCGGTGACGCAACCTGTGACCGTTCCACCACCGCCGGCTTGCCCCCCGATCGAATTAGCCGAAGCCCCGCCGTCTTCGGCTTGGGTGGAACTCTGCTTGATCCTAGGAGCGGTCGCGATTGGGTTCGTTGCCATGGCTGTCGTGGTCTGGAAGGGTGGTAGGCAGGGACGAAATCCTCCCGCCTCCCCTTCGCAGTGAGCCGAGATTCTGAATAGTCCCGAGCCACCGCAAGAAGTGTAGCCCCGAGCGGATTCGAACCGCTGTCGCCGGCTCCAAAGGCCAGCATGCTTGGCCACTACACCACGGGGCTGCGGAGTATCCACCGGGGTCCTCTACAAAAGAATAGTCGGCGCACGGCCCCCCCGCCCCGGATGGTTTTACGGGGCCGTCCTATCGGTGTCCGATGCGTCGGACGAAGATCCTGGCCACTGTAGGACCCGCCACCGATCGCGCGGACCGTCTGCTGCGGCTCCTCGAATCGGGAACGGACGCGTTTCGGATCAACGTCTCCCACGGAACGTCCGAGGGTCATCGCGCCACCCTACGTCGTATCCACGAGGTCTGCCACCGTGCGCGGAAGGAGGCGGCCCTCGTGGTCGATGTCCAGGGGCCGAAACTGCGGATCGGTGAGATCGCCGGGGGAGCCGTACGGTTGTCCCGGGGCGACCGCTGGACGCTCGACCAGGACACGACCCTCGGGAGTGGGTACCGGACGTTCGTCGAGATCCCCTCGTTCGAGCGCGCGGCCCGCCGAGGCGACCCGGTGCTCCTCGGCGACGGGGACGTCCAGCTCCGTGTCGAGAGCGCGAGCCCGACCGCGATCGAGACCCGGGTGGTGAGCGGCGGGGTGGTTCCCTCGCACGCGGGGATCTTCCTTCCCCGGGCCCATCTCCGCACCGCAGCGTTCGGCCCGAAGGACCGGGAGGACGCGGCTCTCGCGCTCAAGGAGGGATTCGATTACCTCGCCCTTTCGTTCGTGCGGAACGAGGAGGACGTGCTCGCGGCGCGCCGATGGCTCGACGCGCGTCCGGAGGGACGGTCGGTGAGGATCATCGCCAAGATCGAGCGCGCCGAGGCGCTCGGCAACATCGACGGGATCCTTCGCGCGGCCGACGGGATCATGGTGGCCCGGGGGGACCTCGGAATCGAAGTCCCGCTCGAGCGCCTCGCTCTCGAGCAGAAGATGCTGGTGCGGAAAGCGAACGCCGCCGGCCGCTTCTCGATCGTGGCGACCCAGATGCTCCGCAGCATGCTCACCTCGCCCCGCCCGACCCGGGCGGAGGCGACCGACGTGGCGAACGCGGTGCTGGACGGTGCCGACGCGGTCATGTTGAGCGAGGAAAGCGCGGTCGGGCAGTACCCGTTTGAAGCGGTTCTATGGCTTGACCGAATCGCCCGAGCCACCGAGGCGCGCTACGACCCGAACCCGGGCCGCGACCTGGTCCGCTCCGCGGAGCCGCGCAGCGCGGAGCTTCCGGTCGCCCGAGCGGCCGTGGACCTCGCCGAGAACGTCCGAGCCCGGGCGATCGTCACTCCTACCCACTCCGGTCGCACTGCTCGGCTCATCGCGGCGCTCCGACCCACCTGTCCGGTGCTCGCGCTCTCGAGCTCGGAATCGGTTCGCCGGAGCCTCGCGCTCGTGCGCGCCGTGCGGTCGTTCCCGGCCGCGGCCCACAGTGACCTCCAATCGCTGCGCGCGAGGTCGCTGGAACTCCTCGACGTCGCGGAGCTTGCCCCCTCGGGGCCGATGGTCCTCACGGCCGGCTACCCTGTCGAGGGACGGCCGACCAACCTGGTCACGGTCGTGGAGGCCGACGAGAACCGGTCAGGGAAGCGAGGGGGCGGCCGGGGACGCTTCCGAGCCGGACCTCGGAACGTGCAGAAAGTACAGGAACGGTAGGAACGCGACGAGGAGGGCCCCTGCGAACAGCCACCCCACCTCGTACCCTACAGCGCCGACCATGACGCCGAAGAGCACGGCGAAGAGGCTTCCGAAGAAGAGCTGGACGGAGTTCAGAAAGCCGATCGCAAGCGCCGTGTTGTCCCCGCTCCCCTCGGGTAGATAGGTCGGAATCAGGTACTGGACGGCGAACAAGACGCCGTCCGCGAAGCCGAGGAAAACGAACAGCGGCCACAGAGCCGCCAGGGGGAGGAAGGGTACGAGGGCCAGTCCGCCGCCCGCTGCAATCCCCCACAGGATCAGGATCCTACGCATGTCGGCTCGCCGTTCCGCGAACCAACCTCCAATCGGGCCCCCGAACACTTCCGCGATGATCATGACGGTCGGGATCCCGGCGGCGAGGGCGATCGGCCACTCGGGATGGACCGTGTGGGCGAACTGGACGAAGTACTGGGCAGCGATGTAGAACGATGCCCACATCCCGCTCAGGCCGAGGGAAAGCGCCCAGAGATTTCGTGACGCGAGAATGGGTCGCCCCCGGCCCCATGCTTCTTTCCAGGTGGGAGGGACGTCTTCTTGGGGCAACGGAGGGAGTGTCGCCGCCGCGCTGACGCCTGTAACCAGGAGGGCAATCCCTCCGTAGGCGAGCGCCCATGGCCAGCCTTGGGCGGCACCGACAAGCGCCCCCACGAAGAGACCCGCGGCCGCCCCGAGGGCGAATCCCGAGTTGTAGATCCCGATCACGGGACCCCGGGATCCTGCGGGATAGTACGATGACACCAGCCCGAGCGCCGGGGCGAAGAAGAACGCCGCACCTGCTCCGGCCCCGAATCGGAACAGCGCCAGTAGCATCCAGTCGGGCGAGAACGCGGAGGCTAGACTGAACGTGCCCATGAGACCTAGAGCGAAGATCGAAGTGGTTCGATAGCCCCAGCGAATGGCGATGAATCCCGCCGGGACCTGGAAGACTCCCGCTCCCACGAGGAACGCGCCGAGGACGATCCCGAGCTCCCCCGTGCTCGCGCTGAGACCCTTCTCGAGGAGCGGAAGAACGGCCCCGACGTTGTACCAGTTGAACGCGTAGACGATGCGGGCGACGACGAGCGTGCCCGCCGCGACGCGTCGGTCGTTCGCGTCGAGCTCGGTCACTTGGGTTCCTGGGGGAGAACTCCTCGCGTCTCGAAATACCGGAGGAACCCGAGGGCGGCGAGCCGGTAGCTCGAGATGATCGACTCCCCTGGGGTGGGCACGGACCCGCTGCCTCCCCCGAGGTCGAACTCCTTGAGTCGCGCGGCCACGAAGTCCGGGTCCGAGTTCTCCCGGGCCGCTGTAAGCGCGACATCGCGCCACTGCTCCACGATCGTGCGATAGCGCATGAGGTCGGCCGCGCCCTCGGGACTAGGGCCGAAGTGGCTGAAGAGGACCAATCGGGGGTCCGTGCGACGCATCGCTTCGATACTCGCGAACAGCTGGTCGAGGTCGAGGTCGGGCGGCGGAACGGCCGGTCGCAGGTGCGTCGAGTGTTCAAGTCGAACTCCTGCCCCGTCTCCCGTGAAGACGCCGCGAAGCGCCGTGTCGAAGAACGCGAGATGATGTCGTGCATGTCCGGGGGTCGCGAGGACCTGGAGCTCTCCGCGGTCGAGGGGAAAACGCTCCCCTCCCCGGAGCGCCACGATCCGAGCCACGGGAACGGGCGGGATCGGCCCCCAGAGCTGGTCGGAAGCGGCCTCTCCCCACGCCCGGCGGGCGCTCGCCACGAGGCGGGTCGGGTCGACCATGTGGGGGACCCCGAGCTCATGGGCGTAGAACGTCGCCTGGGGGAACGCCTCGACCACCGCACCCATCCCGCCGGCGTGGTCGAGGTGGATGTGCGTCACGAACACCCGTCGGACCTGCTCCGGCGAAACCCCCGCACGCGCGACCCCGGCCAGCAACGCGTCGCGGCAGGTCGACGGGCCGGTCTCGATGAGAGTCCATCCGTCCGGCTGGGGGAGAAGGTAGGCCGCGACCAGCCCTTCGGTGTCGCGGAAACCGAGGTCGAGCAGTTGGCGTCCCTGGCCCAGTTCGAGCACCCGGGGAGCGGTCATGGAACGAGCTTCACCAGGCGAGGAACGGCGAGCCGTAGAAGTAGAAGGCCGAGTAGGTCACGACCAGGATGGCAAGGGAGACCCCGAAGGCGCCGACCCAGGTGCCCACGCCCCATCGGAGCACTTTGGCTCCATCGAGGAGGCCGAGCGGTAGGAGGTTGAACGTCGCGAACAAGGCGTTGATCAAAGCAAGAAACAGCAGGGACGCGGAGACGTCGGAGCTGAGCCCGAAGGTCCCGAGCGAGGCAGCGTAAAAACCGCTCGCGAAGAGGAGGTTCGTGACGGGGCCGGCAACCCCGGTCAGGCCCCATCGGCGTACGTCGCGCGGGTCCATGCCCTCCACCATCGTCGCGCCGGGAGCGGCGAACAGAAACCCACCCACCGACGTGAGCAGCGACAGAAACAGGCCCATCGGCCACATCCGGAACTCTGCCCAGTACCCGAGGCGTCGGGCCACGAACTTGTGGGCCATCTCGTGGGCGATGAAACCGGTCAGGGCGGCGGCCACGGCCAGGAGGACGTAGTACAGGGGCAGAGGTGCCACCAGGCTCGAGACCGAGCCGCTGTAGAGCAGTCCGCGGCCGCTCAGGATGATCACGAGGTCTACCGTCAGCACGACAAAGGCGATCGCGATGTGCGTTAGTTCGGTCCGCGACGTTCGATGCGCGATTGGCACGGGTGTCGTGGGCGTCCAGACCGCGTAGTAGCGTGGGTCGTTGCTCATGCCGACGTCCTCGACGAAAGGGGAGGGACCAACGGATCTACCGGCATCGGGGCTCGGATTCCCCCGCCTTTCAACAAATCCCGGATCAGCTCAGCGCCCTCGGCGAGCCGCGGCCCCGGTCGGCTGAAGTAGGCCTCGTCGGCGAGAAAGGTTCCCATGGCGGGTCTGACCGCTCGGACAGCCGCGCTGAGGGTTGTGTTCTCGTCCAGCTCCCGCCGGGTCCGGGCGACGGTGAAGCTGCACGGACTCACCACGAGGAGGTCGGGGGGGTGGCGCGCGAGCTCCGACCAGCTGGTACGGGCCCCCGGCTCGGAACGCCTGGGCCCGATGGGGCGGCCGCCGGCGGCCACCACGAGATCGGGGGTCCAGAGGCCGGCAAGGATAGGTGGGTCCAGCCACTCGACGATGGCCACCGACCGCCCGCTCGACGAGTCCGGCCGTGTACGGGCCCGGAGCGTGTCGGCGAGCCGGCTCCCCTCGTCCGGGTTCTCGAGGGCCGCGCCCACCGTCTCCACGGAGTTCCAGACGTCCGCAAGATTGGTAGGGGCCAACGAGACCACGCGGGGTTCCACGCCGGCGCGTGCGCATGCCGAGGTGGCCTCCTCCTCGGTCACCGAGCAGACACTGCAGAGGTTCTGGGTCAGCAGCAGGTCGGGGTTGAGCGTCCGAAGCAGCCCGAGGTCAAGCTCGTAGAGGCTTTCGTTCCGCCCTCGAGCTCGCCGGACCCTCGCATCGATTTCCCGGGAGGGCCGGTCCGAATCCAGAGTGCGCGGACGCATCACGACCGGGAGCTTTCGGACCTCGTCCGGGTAATCGCACTCGGAGCTTCGGCCCACGAGTTCGGACCCGTGCCCGAGGGCATGGACGATCTCGGTCGCGCTCGGCAGTACCGAGATGATTCGCATCCAGCCTCCGGCAAAAACCCCGAGCCGGGACAGGCTTACTTACGTTTGCGGGCGGTCGTCCGGCGGCTGGCACCGACCCCGGTCGCGGCCGCGGGGGTCCGGGCCTTTCCCTTCGTCGCGGACACGGAGCGTGACGGGCGCCTCCGGCCTTTTTGGGACGGGGCCTGCCTTGGCCGCGGGGTTACCGGGGGAGGCGTTTCCACGGCCCCGCCAGGGGCGGGGGCTGACGGAACCGGAGGAGGAAGCCCAAGATGCCTGCAGAGCGCGGTCTCGCTCTCGAACGTGAGGCCGAGCCGTCGGGCCTCCAGCCGCTCCTCCTCCGCCTGCGGCTTTTCGCCGGTGTGTGAAAGAGCCTCCGCGTGCAGGAACCGAAGCTGGGGTTCCTCAGGGGTCTTGCGAAGGAGCGTCTCGATCTCCTCCTTCGCGCCGGCCCAATCGCCGAGCTCGATGAGCGCGGCGAGCAGGTGAGCTCGGACCTCGTTGCGCGCCCCGTCCTCCGCGAGGAGCTTTCTGTACGCCGCAACCTCTTCCTTGGGTCGGGTGCGGGCTCCGAGGACCGCCGCCTTGCCCAGGCGCGCCTCGACGTCCTCGGGTCGCAGGGCGAGGACGTCGTCGAACGCCCGGTCCGCGTCATCGATCAATCCCAGACCGAGCAACGACCGGCCGATCCCGACGCGGGCCGGTAGGAACCCCGGTTTGAGGTCGACGGCCTGCCGGTAGAAGCGCAGGGCGAGGGCCGGCACCCCCCAATCGAGCCAGGTGCGGGCCCGATGGACGATGCCGTCCAGCTGCTGAGCGCTCGGGAGCAGGCGACGTGCCTCCTTGGCCGGGGGGCGGGGTTCCTCCCCGAGATAGGTCTCGAGTCCGAGCTGGCGTGCGAGCTCCGCGAACCGCGCGCCCTCGACGAGAGCGCCACCGTGGCTCGTGATCTCCTGCGAGAACGCGAGCGGGAGGTGTCCGGGGGTGAGCACGACGAGGCGAACGAGGACGTTCCCCTCGCCTTCGAGGAGGTGGCGGATCGTCTCGAGCGAGACCGTGTTGGGGTCCTCGAGGAACGAGTAGAGGAAACCGTCGCTCGTCCGAAGCGCCAGTCCTTCCGGGGTGGGCTTCGCGGCATCGAGCTTCTGGCCCATCGCTTCGACGAGGGCGCTCGCGAGAGCTACGAACGTGGTGGACGCCATCACGTCGGCGAACGCCCGGTCCGTTAAATAGAATGGACGTCCAGAAGCAGCTGCCGTGGACCTCGCCGCGCTCTCCCGATTCCTGCCATCGCTCGAACGCGAACTCGGTGCGTCGTACGGCCGAACGCTCCGCGTCTCCCCGCGCGCCGTGCGACCCTACCTCGAGGTGAACCGCGAGTTCACCCTTCGCGGAGGGAAGCGATTCCGGGCCCTCCTGGTGATGGCGGGGTACTACCTCGCCACGGGACGGAGCCCCCGCCCCGTTCTCGCCGCGGCCGCCGCGGTCGAGCATTTTCAGAGCTGGATGCTCATTCACGACGACATCATCGACCACGCGGACGAGCGCCGGGGAGGGCCCTCGGTCCACCGCGCGCTCGCCGAGGCCCATCACCGGGAAGGCTGGGAAGGGTCGAGCGAGGACTACGGGGTGGGAATCGGCATCACCCTCGGCGATCTTGAAGAACCGTTCACCGTCGAGTCTATCCTTTCGACCCACGCGACGCCGTTGGCTCGCCTCGCGGCTCTGGGCGAGTACGCCCGCATGACCCGGCTGACGGCGTTCGGGCAGCTGCTGGACATTCGGAGCGGCGTTCTCGACCCCGGGACGGTCCGCGAAGAGGACGTGCTCGCGGTCCATCGATTCAAGTCGGCCGTCTACACGGTGGTCTCCCCGCTCAAGATCGGGGCGTTGCTCGGGGGAAGCCCGCTCGCCCGGCTCCGGGACCTCGAGACGTTCGGGACGGACATCGGGATCGCGTTCCAGTTGCGCGACGACGTCCTCGGCGCAGGGTTCGAGGCAGAGGAAACCGGGAAGAGCTCGAACGACCTCATCGAAGGTAAGCGGACCCTGCTCGTGGTGCGGGCGTGGGCGAAGGGGTCGGAGACCGACCGGTCCCGACTCACCCGGGTGCTGGGGAACCCCCAGGCGGCGCCGGAGGATGTCGACCGGGCGCGGGACGTACTTCGAGAGACGGGCAGCCTTGCGTACTCCGAAAGGCGGATCGAAGACCTCACGCGGTCCGCGCTGCGCTGCCTCGAGCGGAGCCGAACGATCCCCACGCGGGGCAAGCCGTTGCTAAGGGAAGTGGCGGACCGTCTCGTTCGGCGAAAGTCCTGAGGCGCTACTGGCCTTCCGACTCGGACGACGTTCCCGGGGAATTGGCAGCGCCGGCCGCCTGCAGCGCCTGCGAGAGGTCCTGCTGCATCGTCGTGTAGCGCTCCTTGAGGTGGTTCTCCTGTCGCTCGACCGCCTTCAGGCGCACCTCGGAAGTCTCCTTGTCCTCCGTCAGGAGGTCCTCGACCTCTTTCCGGTCCTTCGCACGAACGAGAAGGCCACCGATCGGGCGGTAGACGACCACGTCCTCGGGGAGCGCCTTGAGCTCCTCGAGCGTGTGGGAGACTTCGCGGAGTTTCAGGTCGACCTGAAGGCGCTGCTGCTGAACCGCCCCGAGTTCCTGCTGCAAGCGCTGGAATTGGCGGATGTCGTTCTGGAGTTTTGCGGGTAGGGCCACGAGCCGGGTGACCGGTCGACCAACATAAGCGCTTCGGGAGCGGACGCGGGCCGCGAAGCTCACTTCGACCGGTGGGCGGCCTGCGCCGTCGCGAGCGAGAGATGAACCCACCCTAGGTAGGTGTTGAGTGCGGCCCGCATCGCCCCGGAATCTCGGGCCGAGATCGTGAGTTCGAGCGAGCTTTCCGAATCCCGCCGCAGCTCCGCATGCGCCCGTGGCACCTCCCGGGAGGCCTCCGGGCGCAGCGCCCGCTCCAACCATTCGGCGACTGCGGGGCTCCCCACGTCTACCCGGACGGAAGCCGTCCACGCGAACGGGGATTCGGTCATGTCGAAAGATGGCGGTCGAGGGCGTCGACGATGCGGTCGGTCTTGGACGCGGCCGCCCGGACGTAGGTCGAGGGGTCGAGCAGCTCGTCGATCTCGGACGGCGACAAGTGGGACCGGATCACGGGGTTCGCCTTGGCGCGTTCCATCAGCGAGGGGCCCTTCGCGGCATCGCTCGTGAGGGTCCTCAGCAGCTCGTGCGCCTCCGACCGGGCGAGCCCTTTCGAGGTGAGGGCGAGCATCAGGCTCTCGGTCATCGCGCCGCCCCCGGAGCGGTCGAGTTCCGCGGCCATGCGGACCGTGTCGACCCGCAGCCCGTGGAACACCTCGGCGAGCTTGGTGAGGATGTCGTCCGTCAGGACGATCGCGTGGGGGAGCACGATCCGTTCGTTCGCCGAGTTCGCGAGGTCCCGTTCGTGCCACTGGACCATGTTCTCGAGGGGCGGGAGCGCGAACGCACGGACGAGGCGGGCCAGGCTCGTGACGTTCTCGGACACCATGGGGTTCCGCTTCTGGGCCATCGTCGAGCTGCCCACTTGGTGCGCCTCGTCGAACGGTTCCGCGACCTCCCCGATCTCGGTCCGTTGGAGGTTGCGCACCTCGGTCGCGAGGCGTTCCGCGGTGGAGGCGATGAGTGCGAGGAGGTTCGTGAACTCGGCGATCCGGTCGCGGCCCACGATCTGGGTAGGCGCCTCGTCGGCGCGGAGGCCGAGTCGGGTCATCACCAAGGACTCGAGCTCAGCCGCACGGTCCCCGAAGCCCGCCCCGGTGCCGACCGCGCCGGCCATCTTGCCCACTTCGAGTCGAGCGCGGAGCTCGTCGAGTCGATCGCGGTGACGGCTGACCTCGGCGGCCGCGACGGCGATCTTGTAGCCGAAGCTGATCGGCACGCCGTGCTGGCCGTGCGTCCGACCCACCTCCGGGGTCGCCCGGTGCGCGCGGGCGAGGTCAACGAGCGTGCGCGCGAGCTTCGTGAGGTCATCGCGTAGGATCGCCACACTCTCCTTCAGCTCGAGCGCCAGGGCCGTATCCGTGATGTCGGCGCTCGTGGCGCCGAAGTGGACCCAACGGCCCGAAGGACCGGCGGCCTCCGCAAGCGCACGCGTGATCGCCATGACGTCGTGGCGAAGCGTGCGCTCGAGCGCGTCGACCCGTTCGACCGATACATGGGCGAGTGTGGCGGCCCGGTCGATGGCCGCTGCGGCGTCCGCAGGGACCATTCCGATCTCCGCCTCGGCGAGCGCGAGGGCCGCTTCGACACGCAGCGCACGCTCGAGGCGGGCGGCCCGAGAAAAGAGGTCGCGGACCGGCTCTCGGCCGTAACGGAACTCGAGGGGGCAGAAAAGAGACCCGGCCTCGTCAGTCACACCCCGAGAGCGGCCGCTGGGTATATAGGCATATTCCGGCCGCGGCCCTCGAACCCCCGTCGAGCCGGCTCCACCGCCGAACTATTCATTCTGGGTCGGGATGCCCCGAACGAGGGTGGATGCCCGGCATTCTGGTCGCTCTCGGGGGGAACGCCCTCCATCGGGCCGGTGGACGCGGTTCGTGGGAGGAAGCCCGCAACCAGATGCGCCTCGCGGTCACGGTGCTCGCCGAGGTGGCGGCCGGTGGCGACGTGCTGGTCCTCTCGCACGGCAACGGCCCCCAGGTAGGGGCGCTCCTGCGGCAGAACGAGCTCGCGGCGCGGGAGATCCCTCCTCGACCCATGGATGTCCTGGGCGCCGAGACCCAGGGGCAGATCGGGTACCTCGTTCAGACCGAGCTGACGCCGGCGTTGCTGCGCCGGGGCGTCCGTCGGTCGGTTCTCACGGTCATCAGCCGAACCGAGGTGGCGGCGGACGACCCCGCCTTTCTTCACCCGTCGAAACCGGTGGGCCGCTACTACCCGGAGGACGAGGCCCGCGTCCTCCGAAAGCAGTACGGCTGGGCCATGCAGTACGACGGCGCGCGCGGCGGATGGCGGCGGATCGTTCCCTCTCCTCGCCCCGTGCGCTGGCTCGAAGGAGCGGCCATCCGGTCGCTCCTCGAGTCGAACATGGGGTCCGACTGGATCCCCGTCGTGGCCGGCGGCGGAGGCATTCCGGTCGTGCGTCGGCCCGACGGGAGCTTCGAAGGTGTCGAGGCGGTGATCGACAAGGACCTTGCGGCCTCGCTCGTCGCCCGCGAGCTCGGCATCCACACCCTCGCGATCGTGACGGATGTGCCCGGGGCAGCGGTCGCGTTCGGGAAGCGCGGCGAACGGTGGCTCACGCAGGTCGCGCGACGCGAACTGGCCGACTACCTCAAACGAGGGGAGTTCGGGGAGGGTTCGATGGGGCCCAAGGTCGCCGCCGGTCTCGAATTCCTCGAGGGCGGGGGACACCGATTCGTCATCACGGACATTCCCTCGCTCGCTCGGGCGCTTCGGGGCGAGGCGGGCACCCGGGTCGAGGCCTAGCGACCCGGTCTTCGCATCTCTCGGAGCAGGGTTTCCACCCCGCTTCCGTACTGGACGGCCTTCTTCGGACGGGCGGCGAGCTCCTCCGGCAAGCCCCGACGGACCGCCCACTCCCGGAAGAACCCCTTCGGCGCATCCCCTGGTAAACGGAGCTCGACCGGCACGTCCAGCGCTGCCTTCTCGAACTCCGCCGACAGGTACGGCGCCACGATGCTCTTGCCCGCGAGGTGCGCGATCCGCTCGGTTCTCGGCCAATCCGTCCCGCGCAGTCGCGCGAGATCCTCTCGGGACCTCCGTCCCGCGTCCGCGGCCGAAAGCTCTCGGAAGTGCGCGTACCCCAGAAAGAGCTCGTCCACTCCCTGCCCGCACACGAGCCGCGGCGGCGAGGCCAGCTCGATCGCCAACGCCAAGGCGAGAAGCACGGTTCGGGTGACGGAGGGCAACCCTTCGAGTTCCCTCGAGAACCGTTCCTCGGCCTCGCGAACCGCGTCGGCCTCGACCCGGAGCCCCTCCCACGGTAGCCCGAGCTGCTCCGCTCCGGTTTTTCCCGCAGCCAGGTCGGCACTTCCGTCACACCCCATGGTGCACAGCACCACGGCGGGCACCGAGCGGAGCTCCCAGGCCAACAGCGAGGAGTCCACACCTCCCGAGAAGAGGACTCCGATCGGTCCCACTGCGTTTCGCAAGGGAAGAAGCGCGGCCTCGAAGGCGGCGTCGAGGCCATCGTGGAGCTCGCGGAGGCCCGGTGCCGGCGGTCCCATCGCACGGGGGGAGAGTCTCCGGGGATGAACCCTTATCCCGTCCCGGGATACCGCGTTCCGATGGCTGATACCGGGGAGAGCGGCTCCCGAACCCGTCCCCTCCGTCGTGCGCTGTTCGTCGACCGTGATGGCACGCTCAACCCGGACCTCCATTACCTTCGGGAGGCCAACCGTCTCGAATTGTTTCGTGGCGTGGGGGACGCCCTTTCGCTCGCTCGGGACCACGGGTTCATGGTGGTTTGTGTCACCAACCAATCGGGGATCGAACGAGGGTTCTACACCCGGGACGACGTGGAGCGGATCCATCGGCGACTGAACGAGCTGCTTCGTCCCCATCGGGCGCAGGTGGATGCCTTCTACTACTGCCCGCACGCCCCCGAGCGACGGTGCGAATGCCGTAAGCCCGGCACCCTGCTGTTCCGGCAGGCCCGGGACGAATGGAACATCGACTTGGCCACGAGCGCCATCGTCGGCGACCGGGACCTGGACGTCGAAGCGGGGCGCCACCTTGGGTTGTTCACCGCGGTCGTCGCGTCTCCCGGGCATGAGGACGACCCTACGTACGACCTCCTCGAGACCACGGGGGTGGCCGACGTGAACGCGCGGTCGTTCCCGATCGCGGTCCTTCGGATTCTGGCCCGCGGCTGACGCGCCCTCGTTCGGCCGCTCGCTCGAAGGCGTTAAACCCATCGCCTGTTGCGGCCCGCGGGAGCTTCCGCCGTGCTTGAGGGCATTTTCGCGGTCATCGGGATCGTCGCGACGCTGCTCCTGGCCCTGGGGGCAGTGGCGGGCCGGGCCCTCACCCCCCTGGCCGGGGTCGTGTCGGCGGCCTTCGGCATCGTGATCGTGCTGCTCGCAGGGTTCCCCTACCTCGCCCTCCTCGTCCTCTTCGTGGCCGCCAGTGCTCTCGCGACCCGCTACCGGTTCGACGAGAAGAAGCGCCAACAGCTCCAGGAGGGGCGCTCGGGCGAACGTGGCGTATCGAACGTAGTCGCCCACATCCTCATCCCGACCGGGATTGCTGTCGGGGGGGCGCTCGCGCCCGCGCTCCTGACCCCGAGCACGACCGCGCTCCTGTTCGCGAGCGCCCTCGCGTTCGGCGCGTCGGATACCTTCGCGAGCGAGTTCGGCGTGCTCTCCGGTCACGCGAAGAGCATTCTGACGGGGAAGTCCGTCCCGCCCGGCACCAACGGCGGCGTCTCCCGGAACGGGCAACTGTTCGCGTTGGTCGGCGCCGTCCTCACGGCTGTCGTAGGATGGTTCCTGTTCTGGGTGTTTCGGAGCCCGCTACCGAACGCCCTCGTGTTCGGGGTCACCGTCGCGGGGGTCGGATTCCTCGCCTGCCAGGTCGACTCCGTTCTCGGCGAACTGTTCGAGAACGGAGGGCAGCTTTCCAAGGGTTCCACCAACTTCCTCGGGATGCTCAGCGCCGTCGCAATGGTGCTTGTGGTCCTCTTCGTCATCGGAGGGATGGGGTGACGGTCCGTTCACCGCGACCGGCCGGAAGCGTCGTGCTGCTTTCGGGAGGCATGGATTCGGCGACCTGCCTGGCCTTGGCGAGCCACGAGTTCCGACCCGTTCACGCCCTCACGGTGATCTATGGACAACGCCACTCACGGGAGGTGCGGTCGGCCCGGGCGCTCGTCCGTCACTACCACGTCGCCCACCACACCATTCTCCGCCTTCCTCTCGGTCCTCTCCTCGCCTCCTCGCTCACCGACTCGAGCCGTCCCCTTCCGAAACGTCGTCAGTTTCGTGGAGGCATCCCCTCGACCTACGTGCCGGCCCGCAACACGATCTTGCTCTCGGTCGCCCTCGGGTACGCGGAGAGCCACCACCTCGGTACGATCTTTTTCGGGGCCAACGCGATTGACTACTCGGGTTACCCGGACTGTCGGCCCGAATACCTTCGCGCGTTCGAGCGCCTCGCGCGGCTCGCGACGAGGGCCGGGGTCGAGCGAGGAGAGGCTGTGCGGTTCGAGGCGCCACTCCTGCGGCTCTCCAAGGCAGAGATTGTCCGTCTGGGAGAGCGCCTGGGGGTGCCCTGGCGCCTGACCTGGAGCTGCTACGCCGGGGGCCCGGCGCCGTGCGGGAAGTGCGACGCGTGTCGCCTACGGCAGAAAGGGTTCGTCGAGGCCGGTCACGCCGACCCGGTGCGGCCCGCCCCGACCTAACCGCGATTTTTCACGCCGAGACCGGCGAGACGGTCGACGTGCAAAACCCACACCGCGTCGCCTTGATCGGGATCTGGTTGCAGCACGCGGGGCATTCCCGGGTCGTTGGGGCGGCCTTGGCCGCTCGAGCCGCCTTTCGGTTTTGGTAGAGCTGGTACGGGTAAGCGATGAGGAAGAAGACGACGATCATGAGGATGGCGAAGTTGATTACCGCTCCGAGGAACGCACCGCCGAGGATTGGGCTTCCGTTGACGGTCAGTACTCCGAGAGAACTGAAATTGACGTGCACGGCTGCTCCAATCAGCGGGTTGACGATGTCGCTGACCAGGGCGCCAATTAGCGCAACAATCGCCAAACCGACGACGAAGGCGACGGCCATCATGATCAGGCTCCCCGAGATCAAGAACTTCTTGAAGTCCTCATAGACTCCCATGGGTTCATCCTCGGCGGAGCGGAGCGAATCGTCCTTAAAGACTGTATCCGACCGTGACGGGCCGAGCATCCGATTCCCTTTCGATGGCAACGACGGCAACCGACGGTACGTCCAAACGTACTGCGCATCCGCGCGAACGGCCCCCAGGGCTCGTCCGGGTTTGTCCGCCGAAGCGTGAAGGGATGATGGCGCCTGATTACATCGCGTCGAGGGGGGCGATGCCGAGGAGGTCAAGGGCGTTACCGAGCGTCTGGCGCATCGCGGCGACCAGTGCGATTCGGCTCGCCCGTTCCTCGGTCGAGCGTAGCACCGGCACCGCGTGGTAGAAGCGATTGAATTGGTCCGCGAGCTCGTGGGCGTAGCCCGCGACGGCGTGTACGTGGCCCGTCCTCGCAGCGTACGCCACCGTGCGCGGGAACCGCGATAGGATCCGAATCAACGCGGCCTCCTCGGGATGTCCCAACCGTGAGGCGTCGAACGGGTACGGCGGTTGGACCGCCTCGCCCTTTCGGAGAACGCTGGAAGCTCGAGCGTACGAGTACTGGAGGAAGGGACCGCTGCGTCCTTCGAAGGAGAGCGCGTCCTCCCAACGGAAGACCACGGGTTTGTCCGGCGCCGACCGCACGATGTGGAACCGGACCGCACCGGTCGCCACTGCCTCGGCGATCCGCTCGACGTCCGCATCGGCCAGGTCCTCGCGCCGCGCGAGGACCTCCGCCCGGGCGCGGTCCACGGCTTCGGCGAGCAGATGGTCGAGCCACACCGCCGACCCGCCTCGCGTCGACATCCGCCCACCCTCGGGGACCGTGATGTCCTGGTAGATCACGAACGACGGCCGGCGGGTCTCGCCGATCTCCTCGAGCAACGCATCGAGGCTGCGCGCGTGCAGCTGGTGGTCCTGGCCGAGCACATCGATGACCCGGGCGAAGCGGGCGAACTTCGCGAGATGGTAGGCGATGTCGCGCGTTAGGTAGAGGCTCGTCCCGTCCGCGCGCTGGAAGACGAGGTGGGTCGATTCCTTCGGGAGCCCGTGCGCGCTCGCATCGACCGCCCAGGCCCCGTTTGATTCCTCGAGCGCGTGAGGGCTGGCTCGCAACCGTTCCAGCACACGGTTGACGGAACCGTCGCGCACGAAGTCCGACTCCCAGACGAGCTCGTCGAACGTGATGCGGAGCCTCGCGAGCGACTGGAGCATTCCCTCCAGGATCGCCGCGGCGAGCTCTCGATGTTCGCTCGGTACGTTTCCCGACTCGATCTGTTGGACCAGCCGGGCGACCTCCTCCCGAGCGTCCTCGTGTTCCTTGAGGTACGCGCTGACCGCCGGGTACGGTCGACCGCGATGAAGGTCCGGCTTCTCGCCCGGCGTTTCCTCCCCGTCCACGGCCTTTCGGATCGGTTCGGGCCAGCTCTCGCGGGGCTTCGACCAGATCCAGGTGATCATCGCCGCCTGACGCCCCATGTCGTCCACGTAGTACTGGGTCGTGACGGGCGAACCCGACGCGCGAAGGATGCGCGCAAACGTGTCACCGATGATCCCGTTCCGCACGCGACCGATGTGGAACGGTCCGGTGGGATTCGCGCTCGTGTGCTCCACGACCACGGGGGGGCCGGCGGGTTCCGAGTGACCGAAGCGATTGCCCCGGGACAGCACGAGGTCGAGCGTCGCGCGGGCGAGCGCCTCCGGGTCGACCCGGAAGTTCACGTAGGCTCCTTTGGCCGAAACCTGCCGTACGAGGGGAGATGAGGGGAAGGCAGCGGCCAGCGCCGCGGCGAGCTCGGGAGGAGGCCGCTTCGCCAGTTGCGCGGCCCGGTGGCATGGGAACGCGACCTCTCCTTCGGGTCCCTCGTCCAGACTGAGTTGACCCGAGGTCGTCTTCTTCGAGACGGACGCACCGCAGCTCTCGGAAGCGACCGAGAGGCCGTTCACGATCGCTTCGAGAAACGGCACCCAGGGGTCCACGGGGCTGGACGGGGGGATAACTTCGGACGACGCCACGAACCCACCCGGTCG
>Ga0209039_10000450_pt1 | contig 40216 bp, 37 predicted proteins | sample BogFormECP12_OM1_FD_188238 | JGI IMG/M metagenome (GOLD analysis project Ga0209039, IMG submission 188238) | Bog forest soil microbial communities from Calvert Island, British Columbia, Canada - ECP12_OM1 (SPAdes) (version 2) | ecosystem: Environmental > Aquatic > Freshwater > Wetlands > Bog ...
AAACGGAAAACTCCGGTCAAGCAGTACGGGAGGTTCACATGAAAACGCTTTCCGTGGCACTATTGCTTTTCCTTTGTGCCACCCTCGCTTTCTCACAAGGCAGCAGCACGGCTTCTCTGAATGGGACCGTCACCGACCCCAGCGGCGCCTCCGTGCCTGGGGCCGACGTACAACTCATCGACACGGCCACCAACGCTGTGCTCAAAACCAGCACCAATGAAAAGGGCGAATTCACCTTTCCAGGGGTCCCCGGTGGCGTATACCGGGTGCACGTTGCCAAAACGGGGTTCAGTGCCACGACCATCGAGGGCATCCGCATGGAAGCCGGTGTGCCGGCCAACGTGCCTGTGAAGCTGGAAATTGGGCAGGCCACCGAAACCGTCGTGGTTACCGCCGGCGCCGATGTCGTACAAGGGACCAGCGCCGAAGTGAGCACTACCCTCACCGACCGGCAAATCAGGGACCTCCCCTTTGCCACCCGCAACGCCGTTGAACTGCTGGTGGATGTGCCCGGCACGTCCACCCCCACCACGCCGCGCAGTTCCACCATCAACGGCCTCCCCAAGGGCGCGATTAACCTCACCATCGACGGCATGAACACCCAGGACAACATGCTCAAGTCGAGCGACGGATACTTCAGCTATGTCATGCCTTCGGTGGATGCTCTGGAAGAAGTCACGCTGAGCACTTCCGCGGCCGGTGTGGACAGCACGGGCCAGGGCGGCGCACAGATCAAGTTCGTGACCCGGTCGGGCACCAACAGCCTGCATGGCGGCGCATTCTACCAGGTGCGAAATACCGCGCTGAATGCCAACTACTATTTCAACAACCAGGTAGGTCTGCCGCGCGATATCGTGCACCTGCGCCAGTACGGCGGCCACGTCGGCGGGCCCATCAAGAAGAACAAGCTGTTCTTCTTCGCCAACCTGGAACTCTACCGCTATCCGGGCACCAACAGTTACTCCCGCAACGTCTTCACGTCCGGCGCGGAGAGCGGGGTTTACACCTACGCCGACTCTTCCGGGGCCATGCACAACGTCAACCTGCTGACGCTGGCGGCCGCCGCCAATCCCTCTCTGCCGGCGGGAACGCGGGCGTACCCCACCACGCTGGACCCGATTCTGGCCAAGACTTTCGCGCAACAGACCTCGCTGGCCTCGGGCGGGGTCATCAAACCCAACACCAGCAATGGCGACTACAACACCGAGCTGGTCAGCTATGCGACCTCCGGTGTGGATTCGCGCGACTTCTTTACCACGCGGCTGGACTACAACCTCAACTCCAATAACCAGATCTCGTTGGTCTACAACTACGACAAGTATTCGTCGATCCCCGATTTTCTGAACAACATCGTCCCCGTGCTGCCGGGCGCCGGCACCGTGCTCTTCACCAACCTCAACACCGGCCAGCGCAGCAACCGTTTCGACGGCACGCTCTCGCTCCGCTCGTCCATCACCCCGCGTATGACCAACGAAGTGCGCGGCGGTTTGAACGGCGGCACGGTTCTGTTCTTCGACGCGGTCAACCCGGGACTCTTCAGCACCTGGCGCGGCTTCGGTCCCTCTTTCGCGGCGCCCGGACCGAATTCCCTGGCGGCCGTCAGCACCACGTTCTCCCCGCAGCGCCGCAACGCGCCGGTCAAGAATTTCGGCGATACGGTGTCCTTGATCCGGGGTTCCCACCAGATCACGTTCGGCGGTACCTACGATCAGATCAACGTATTTCAGCAGATCTTCAACAGCGGCGAGATTCCGCGCATCACCTTTGGTATCGCGGCCAACGACCCGATTTTCACGGGATCTACTTCCATCTTCACCGCCGGAAACCTCCCCGGCGCCAGCAGCACGCAGTTGAGTTATGCGTCGGCGATGTATGCCGACCTGGTGGGACGCGTCTCCTCCACCACGGTGACCCAGGCGCTGAGCGAGAGCTCGCACCAGTATCAGAACAACACCGCCAACATCGACCGCGACCGGGTCCGCGAACTCGGTTTCTTCTTGCAGGATCAGTGGCGTGTCTCGCCAAGACTGACGGTGACGGCCGGGCTGCGCGTGGAGAAGGAGTTCTCCTTTGCGAACCTCGACGGCCTGTACTCCAACGTGACCTATCAATCGCTATGGGGCATCTCCGGCGTGGGCCGCATGTACCAGCCGGGCGCCAACTCGGGCATCGTGCCCACCTATTCGCAACTCACCGGCGCCAACACCTACTCCATGCCGCTGGTATGGGCTCCCTCGGTCGGCTTGGCTTACCAGTTGCCAGCCAACGACGGACTGCTCGGAGTGTTCACCGGGCATCACGCGGGTGCGGCTGTTCTGCGGGCCGGCTACGCCATTGCCAGCGTCCGTGAAGGAATGAACGTCTACACCAGTATCTATGGGTCGAACCAGGGGGTCACGCAGGATGCCTCGGTATCGCCCTCCACGTATCCCCAATATTTCGGCGCCCCGGGCAGCGTCGAATTCAGCGATGCCAACATTCCCACCCGTCCCGTGGCAACCTCCCCGAACTACCCGCTGGCGGCTTGCTTCACGTGCAGCCTGAACGGGTTCGATCCCAACCTCAAGCTGGGCTACGTGCAGAGCTGGAACGTGGGATACCAACGGGAACTCGACAAGAACACCGTCATGGAGATCCGCTATAACGGCAACCACGGCTTGAAAGAATGGCGCCAACTTGGTCTCAACGAGGACAATATTGTCGAGAACGGGTTCCTCAACGAGTTCAATATCGCGGCCAATAACCTGCGAATCTTCCGCGGCGGCAATATCTACAACAGCGCCGCCGGCAACAACTTCGGCAACACCGGCCTTCCCGGGCAGCAGAACGTTCCCATCCTCTCCACTGCCATCGGCACCACCAACGACTCCACCACCGCCACTTACCTGATGATGGGCCAGGCTGGAACATTGGCCGGATCCATCTCCACCAACGCCTCGCGCATGACCAACCTGACCAACGCGGGCTACGCGCCGAATTTCTTTGTGGTGAACCCCACCGTAGGCAGCGGCAACTCGTATTTGTTGAACAACGGGGGGTCCTCCTACTACGATGCGGGCACGGTGGAATTCCGGCGCCGCATGGCTGCCGGCCTCCAGTTAATGGGCAGTTACACGTGGGCCAAGCAGTTGTCGGACGGAGCCGTCAACAGTTCCAGCGTCTACAGCAATCCCACCACCTTCCGCAACACGCACCTCGATAAAGTGCCCAACCTTTTCGACATCCGGAACGCCATCAAGCTCAACTGGATTTACACCCTGCCCTTCGGCGCCGGCCAAAGCTTCGACGTGCATAATCGCGTGGTCAACAAGGTCCTCGAAGGTTGGGACCTCGCGGGTGTGGTCCGGCTTCAGTCCGGCACTCCGCAAATCCTGAACGGTCTGGCGACCTTCAGTTACAACAATGCCACTGCGGCAGTCGGCAATCAGAACGGCGTGATTCTGCACAACATCACGTCGCAGCAGCTCCAGTCGGAGGTGGGCATCTACAAGACCGGTTATGCGGGGCCCAATGGCGGCATCATCTACTATCTGCCGCCGCCTCCCAGCGCTTCCGTTGCCGGCTTGAACAGCACCAACAATACGAGCATCATCACCAACACCATGGCCGCTTTCAACCTGGGTGGCCTGACCCCGGCGCAAATCGACCCCAGTGCCCCTTATATCAGTCCGGCGGCGCCCGGCCAGATGGGATGGGAAGGCTATTTCTACCTCCCCTGGCAGCGCCATTTCGACCTGAGCCTGACCAAGCGGATAGTGATTCGGGAGAATTTGAACGTGGTGATCAGCGCCCGCGCGCTGGACGTCCTGAACATCACGAACTTCCTGCCAGGCGCCAATACAACCAGCGCGACTTTCGGCCAGGTCACCTCGGCTTACCGCGACATTTCAGGCACCGTCGATCCCGGATCGCGCATCCTGGAATTCCAGGCTCGCATCAACTTCTAGTCCGCATCCACCAGCAGAAAGCGGGTCGGCCTCCCGGCCCGCTCCGCCACCGCTTCCGCGGCCAGGTAGCCACTACGAACCGCACCTTCCATGGTCGCGGGCCAGCCCGTGCGGGTCCAATCGCCGGCCAGAATGACGTTCGGCGGGCCGGACAGAGCGCTGGGCCGAAGCAATTCCGTTCCGGGCGCCGCGGAGAACGTGGCGCGCTGCTCCTTCACCACGTGGGCCTTCACCAGGTTGGCCTCCAGTACCCGCGGAAAGTACAGGCGCAGGTCGCCGATGGCTATATCCACGATCTCGTTGCGCGGAACGCCAGTCAGGTCGCGCGAGGCGCTCACCACCAGTTGCAGGTAACGGCCGCGATCCTTGTTGAACATCCACTGCATGGTGCGGCCCAGCAGCGTGGCATGCGGCAGCGTCGTCACCTCGCGGTCGAACCACAGGTGCACGCCGGTGATGGGCGAATGGTCCAGGGCGGGGGCCGGCAGCCCGACACCTTCGAGCCGCTCGAACGGCAGCGCGCAGATATAGTGATCGGCGGTGCGGCGCTCGCCGGCCACCGTGAAGCCGGAGCCACCGATGCGCTCCACCGCGGAGCGCAGGTGAATGCGCACGCTGGGCAGACGCTGCCAAGCGCCGGCGCCATAGAGTTCGGCGAGGGGAACGCTGGGGATCCCCAGTTCGTAGGAATCCGCGCGCGCCAGAAAGCCCAGCCAGAATACCTGGAACCCGTGCACCGCGGCCATGCGGTCCAGGTCCTCATTCACGGCGCTGACCAGGATCTGGCGCCAGAAGCGGTCGATGGCGCGCGGCGTCTGCCGTTTCTGGAGCAGCCAATCCAACATGCTGATGCGGTCCAGATCCTTGCGGCGGGCCCGTTCGCGGCGGATGGCCAGCATCGCGCGCGCGATGCCGAACTTGTCCGCCCGGTTGAGGCAGCGCATCCGCAGAAACGAGCCGGCGAAGTGAAAGGGCGCGGGCAGCCGGCCGCGGCGCAGGATGGAGAGACGGCCTCCGGGCTCCAGAAAGTAGACCTCGCGATAGAAACGAATGCGGTCCCGGACGCCCAGGCGCTGGTAGAAATCCAGCAGGTTGACGCAGCAGCGCAGCAACAGGTGCTGGCAATTATCGATGGTCTCCGCGGAATCCTCGTTGGGGCCGGGAATGGGGTACGACGTGGCGCGTCCGCCCAGGAACGGGCGCGCTTCGAACAGATCCACGTCGAAACCAGCGCCGCCCAATGCGGCTGCCGCGGAGAGGCCGGCCAGCCCGCCGCCGGCTATGAGAACCGAGGCCATCAGCAGCTAGTATAGTGTAGTCTATGAGCCCCAAACTGCAACCCTACGACTTTGCCAATCAGCTTGTCGCCAGCCAGGATTTCTTCGAGCGCTCCACCAGGGTCCTCGATGAGGCCGACTCCGGCTTCCGCCCGCGGGACGGCATGATGACCGTCGCGCAGCAGGTGGCGCACACGGCTCAGACTCTCAACTGGTTCATCGAGGGCGCATTCCGGCCCGAAGGATTCGACCTCGATTTCGCCAAACACGCCCAGGCCCTGGAGGCTGTGACCTCGCTGGCCGCCGCCCGCCAGTCGCTCAAAGCGGCGTACGCCAGCGCCATCCAGGCTCTCCGCTCGCGCAGCCCGGAGGATCTCGCCCGGCCGCTCCCGCCCGGCCCCATCATGGGCGGCCAACCCATCAGCGACATCGTATGGGCCATGGTGGAGCACAGCGCGCACCATCGCGGCGCTCTAACCGTGTACTCCCGCGAGCTCGGAAAAGTCCCCCCCATGCCCTACGGCGGCTGAGTTTTTGTGGGGCAGATTGGCAGGGGCACCCTCTGGGTCCGGCGGGTTGGTAACCCGCCAGCTTGCCAACCTGCCCCGCATCCCGTGGTAGAATTCAAGAGTCCCCTCCTACTCAATCTCAGAGACAACGGGTAACTAACACAATTTTATGCAGCAGCAGGAATCCAAGAGAGTCCTAGCCGTAGTCAGCGATCTCTTCTTCTCGGTCAAGCTGGCGGATGCGGCCAAGCGCGCGGGCCTGGCGCTGGAGTTCGTCAAAGAGTCCCAGGAAGTATTGGCCAAGGCGAAGCAGCGGCCGTCACTCATCGTTTTCGATCTGAACTTCGAAGCGGCCCAGCCGCTGAAGGTGATTGCCAAGCTCAAGGGAGATTCGGAAACCAAGGGGATCAGCTTGCTCGGCTACCTCTCCCACGTGCAGGGAGAACTGAAGATGCAGGCGCACGAGGCCGGGTGCAATATGGTGCTGGCGAGGTCGCAGTTCTCGCAGAACATGCCCCAGATTTTCAAGCGCCACGCGGCGTGATGCGGGCCAGCGCCTCCACCTTGCCGCGGGCGGCGCCGGTATCGATGGAAACGGCGGCCACCGCGGCCCCTTCCAGGAACGTGGGCACCCTTCCGGCGGCCACCAGGGCTGCCGCGGCGTTGGCCAGCACGATGTCGCGGTGAGGCCCGCGCTGGCCCGATAGAACTTCATTGGCGATGGCCGCGTTGCGCACCCTGTCGCCCCCCTTCAGATCCGCGGCCACGGCCGTGGGGACCGCGAAATCCGCCGGCTCCAGCGTCCGGCGCTCCACTTTGCCATCGCGGATCTCAAACACCAGCGTGGGGCCGGTGGTCGTGATTTCGTCCAGGCCGTCGGAGCCGTGAACCACGAAACCGCGGCTCAATCCCAGGGCGGCGAGGGCGCCGGCGATCAGCTCGGCGGCCTTGGGCGACGGCGCGCCGGCCAACTGCGCGGTGGCGCCCGCGGGATTGGTGAGCGGCCCGAGCAGGTTGAAAACCGTGCGCATCTTGAGATCTACGCGCACCGGCTGGGCGTGCTTCATGGCCGTGTGGACCCCCGGAGCGAACAGAAAACCGATGCCTGCCTCGCGTATGGCGCGCGCGGCTTCCTCCGCCGAAAACCCGATGCCGATGCCCAGGGATTCCAGCAGATCGGCGCTGCCGCACTGGCTCGATATGGAACGGTTGCCGTGCTTGGCCACGCGCACCCCCGCCCCCGCTACCACAAACGCGGCGATGGTCGAGATGTTGAACGTGCCGGCGCAATCGCCGCCCGTGCCGCAGGTATCGAGCAGGGGCTCGCCGCCGAGCTGGTGATGGATCGGCTCGGCCATCTGGCGCATGGCGCGCGCGAAGCCCACCAGCTCGTCCACGGTCTCGCCCTTCATCCGCAAGGCGATCAGGAAAGCCGCGATCTGGGGGTGGGAAGCCTGGCCGGTGAGGATGCTCTGCATGGCCGCCAGCGCATCGGCGGACGACAGGTTCTCCCGTTCGACGACGCGTTCCAAGTACGGCAAAAGGGACATGATAGTATATAGAGGTTTGGCTTTCTCGCCATACTAACACAAGCGGACTTCCATGAAAATTCATGAGTATCAGGCCAAGGCCATTCTGGCTCAGTACAACGTACCCGTGCCGCGCGGCGAGGTGGCCTACACTGCCGAAGAGGCGGAATTGGCGGCCAAACGCATCGGCGGCAGCGTGGTGGTGAAGGCCCAAATCCACGCCGGCGGACGGGGCAAGGGCGGCGGCGTCAAAGTAGCCAAGGATTCCACCGAGGCCGCCGAATTCGCGCGCCAGATGATCGGCATGCGGCTCGTCACCCACCAAACCGGGCCGGAAGGGCGCATCGTGCACCGGCTGCTGGTGGAAGAGACCCTGCCCATCGAGCGCGAGCTGTATCTGGGCATCGTGCTCGACCGCGTGCAGGGCAAGCCGGTCTTCATGGCTTCCGCGGCCGGCGGCATGGAGATCGAAGTGGTGGCCGCCAAGACGCCCGAGCTGATTCTGAAGGAGACCTTGCAGCCGGGCGCGGGCCTGGCGCCCTACCAGGCGCGCAAGCTGGCATTCGGCATAGGAATCCCAGCGGCCAGCGCCAACGCCGCGGCAGCGGCCATGGTGGCGCTCGCCAAGGCCTATCTGGCGATGGATGCCTCTCTGGCCGAAATCAATCCCTTCATCCTCACCAAGGACGGCAAAGTCTACGCGCTCGACGCCAAAGTCAACTTCGACGACAACGCGCTCTACCGGCACAAGGAACTGGTGGACCTGCGCGACCTGAACGAGGAAGACCCGCTCGAAGTGGAGGCCTCCCGCTTCGGGCTGAACTACATCAAGCTCGATGGCACGGTGGGCTGCATGGTGAACGGCGCCGGCCTGGCCATGTCCACCATGGACATCATCAAGCACGCCGGCGGCGAGCCCGCCAACTTCCTCGACGTGGGCGGCGGCGCCAGCGCCGAGCAGGTCAAAAACGCCTTCCGCATCCTGCTGACCGACAAGAACGTGAAGGCCGTGCTGATCAATATCTTCGGCGGCATCCTGCGCTGCGACACGCTGGCCACCGGCGTGGTGGCCGCGGCCCGCGACCTCCACATCGCGGTGCCCATCGTGGTGCGCATGGAAGGCACCAACGTGGAAATGGGCCGGCAGATCCTCATGGAATCGGGGCTGAACTTCACGGTGGGTTTGGATATGCGCGACGCGGCGCAGAAAGTGGTCGGGCTGGCGGCGTAATATGAGCGTACTCGTAGACCGGAATACTCGACTGATCGTGCAAGGTCTCACCGGCAAGGAAGGCACCTTCCACACCCAGCAAGCCATCGCTTACGGCACGCACGTGGTGGGCGGCGTAGTCCCCGGCAAGGGCGGCACGACGCACCTGGACCTGCCGGTTTTCGACACCGTGGCGCGCGCGGTCGAAGAGACGGGCGCCAACGCGACCGTGATTTTCGTTCCGCCGCCGTTCGCCGCCGACGCCGTCATGGAAGCCGCCGACGCCGGGCTGCCGCTGGTAGTCTGCATCACCGAAGGCATTCCGACGCTCGACATGGTGAAGGTGTGGCAGTTCCTGCAAGACAAGCCGACGCGCCTGATCGGGCCCAACTGCCCCGGTATCATCTCGCCCGGCAAGTGCAAGATCGGGATCATGCCGGGCCACATCCACAAAGAGGGAAACGTGGGCGTGGTATCGCGCTCGGGCACCTTGACCTACGAGGCGGTGGGCCAGTTGACCAGGCTCGGCATTGGGCAATCGACGTGCATCGGGATCGGCGGCGACCCTATCATCGGGACCAATTTCGTCGACGCCTTGAAGCTGTTCAACCAGGACCCGGAGACCGAGGCCATCGTCATGATCGGCGAGATCGGCGGCAACGCCGAGGAGACTGCGGCGGCTTACGTCAAGGCCAACGTCCGCAAGCCGGTGATCGGCTTCGTGGCCGGCCAGACGGCGCCGCCGGGACGCCGCATGGGCCACGCCGGAGCGATTATCGCCGGCGGCTCGGGTAAGGCGTCGGACAAGATCAAGGCTATGGAGGAGGCGGGCATTACAGTCTGCTCCACGCCGGCCGAAATAGGAGAGAAAGTTCAGAGCCGTCTATGAGTTTGGAACGCACGTTCGCCATCATCAAGCCCGACGCCGTGGCCGCGCGGCAAGCCGGCGAGATCCTCGCCATTATCGAGCAGGCCGGCTTCCGCGTGCTCGCGCTGCGCATGACGCGCCTCACCGAACCGCAGGCCAAGGGGTTCTACGCCGTGCATTCGCAGCAGCCATTCTACGCCGGTTTGGTGAAGTTCATGACCGAAGGGCCCATCATTGTGATGGCGCTGGAGCGCGAGGACGCCATCCTGAAATGGCGCGAGACCATGGGCGCCACCAACCCCGCCAAGGCCGCGGAGGGCACCATCCGCAAGCGCTTCGGCTCGAGCATCGAGCGCAACTGCGTACATGGCTCGGACGCCCCGGAAACCGCCGAGACCGAGCTGCGCTTCTTCTTCAGCACCGCGGATTTGCTGTAAAAAAGGGGACAGACGCATTTTCTCCCGCAACGGATTCGGGAAAATGCGTCTGTCCCCTTTTCGTTACTCGCAGCGCAGCGACTCGGTGGGGTCGACTTGGGTGGCGCGCCTGGCTGGGACCAGACACGCGGCCAACGACACCAGTAGCAGTACCGCGGCGGCAGCGGTGAAGGCGATGGGGTCGCGCGGACTCACCTGGAACAACAGGCTCGCTAGCGAACGGCCAATGGCCAATGCCGCCATGGCTCCGCCTGCCAGGCCAGCCAGAACCGGCATCATCCCCTGGCGGAGCACCATCTTCAGGACGTCGCTTCGTTTCGCGCCCAGTGCCATGCGGATTCCCATTTCGGCAGTGCGGCGGGTCACTGCGTAGGAGACTACGCCGTAAGTGCCGAAGGCCGCCAAGGCCAGCGCGGCGGCGGCGAACAGCACCACCAGGATCACCTGGAACCGGCGCTGGGCCACGGATTGCCGCATCACCTGCTCCAGGGTCCGCACCTCGGGTATGGGCACTTCCGAATCGGCGGCCCAGATGGCGCTGCGCAGTGCCGCCGCGATTCCGCGGGGATCCATGGCGGTGCGCACCAGCAGCGAACTGGCACGCCGCGCCCGCTGCCAGTAAGGAACGTACATCATGTTGACCGGGTCCTGGTCGAGGCTGGTGCCGCGGATATCGGGAGTGACGCCCACCACCTCCATGGCGGAATGCGCGTCGTCTCCGTTGTCGAGCTTGCGGCCAATGGGGTTCTGGCCGGGCCATACGCGCTGCGCCAGACCGGCGGAGACGATGGTGACTCTGCGGCCTTGGTCGCGCTCTTCAAAACTGCGGCCATCGCGGAGTGGAATGCGCAGCGTCTTAAAGTAGCCGGGGCTGATGAATCGCACGTTGGTGGAAGGCCTTTCCATCAAGGGTCGCGGATCGTGTTCGGCCCCCACGATGTCGATCCAGGTTTCCCCTTGAAGGGGCAGGGCTGAGACCAGCCCGACAGACTGAACGCCGGGCATGGCCGCGGCCTGGTCCAGCACGCGGCGGAAGAAGGCGGCGCATCGCGCGTCATCCGTATACCTGGTCGCGGGCAGCGACATGTCGAGCGCAATCACGCGTTCCACGTCGAAGCCCTTGTCCACGGTCATGATTCGCACGAAGCTCGAAACCAGCAGGCCGGCGGTCATCAGCAGCGTGGCGCCGATGCCTACTTCCAGGCTCACCAGGATATTGCGGACTCGCCGGCCGCGCCGCCCTTCGGTGTTGGTGCGGCTGCCGGATTTCAAGCTCTCGAAGGGCGCCGCCGCGGCGCTTCGCAGCGCCGGAAGGATGCCCAGGAGCACGCCCGCCGCCAGCGATACGGCCAGCGCAAAGAGAAGCACACGCACGTCCACACGCACTTCGTTGAGGCGCGGCAGGTCGATGGGCGCGGTCGCCAGAAGCGCCCGCAGGCCTCCGTAGGCCAGGGCAACCCCGAGCGCGCCGCCGGTGAGCGCGAGCAGCAAGCTCTCCACCAGGGACTGGCGCACCAACCGCGCGCGACTGGCGCCCAGCGCCGCGCGGATGGCGGCATCCCGCGCCCGGCCCGCCGCCCGCGCCAGCGAAAGGTTGGCGAGGTTGACCCATAGGATCATCAACACGGCTCCCACAGCGGCCATCAACAACAACAACCCCTGACGCACCTCGCCGACCATTCGTTCCTGAAGCGGCACCATGCTGGCATGCAGGTCCAGGTTGGCCTCGAGAATCCTGGCGGAGATGGCCGCCTGCACCACGTTCAACTCCGCCCGCGCTTGGGAGAGAAAGACTCCCGGACGAAGCCGCGCCGTCACCCAATAGTTGAAATCGCCCATGCGCAGTTTCAGGTCGTCGTTTTCATAGCCCAGGGGTCGGAAGACTTCGGTCTTGGCGGCGGCCGAGAAGCCTGCGAACCCGGCTCCCACGGGGTATCGAAATGATGGCGGAAGCACGCCAGCCACCTCGTGGGGAAGGCCGTTGAGCAGGATCTTGCGGCCCACGATGCCGGGGTCGGAATGAAAGCGGCGGCGCCAGAGGGAATCGGCCAGAATGGCTACGTGGTCGTGGCCGCTGGCGTCCTCACTTTCCATAAAGGACCGGCCTAGGCGCGGCTCGACGCCCAATACGGCGAATATGTTGGCCGAAACGCGGGCGCCCGAGAGCAGTTCCGGCTCTCCCACTCCGGTGAGGGTCACTGCGGAGGGCTGCATGACGCCGATGCTTTCCAGGGAAGTTGCCTGCTTCCGCCATTCGAGGAGAATGCCCAGGTTGATGGGCAGCGCGGGGTACGATTTCGCGAACTTGGGTACGATCTGGTCGATGGCCACCAGGCGGTCGGGATCGCGGTAGGCCGGGGGACGCAGCAGCACCCCGTTGACCAAAGAGAAGATGGCGGTGTTGGCGCCGATTCCCACGGCGAGACTGAGCACCACCATGGCGGCGAATGCCCGGTCCCGCGAGAGGGCGCGGATGGCGTAGCGGATCTCGTTGCGCATCATTATGTAAGTACGTTCGAGGACGGCATTAGTTCCGACTCTGCCCCACTACGACGCCAGTTCTCCCACCTTGCGAATTTCCAGCACCAGGTCGCCCGCGTCATCCACATAGAAGGCCGGCGCAAACCGGTTGCCCCACACGATTTCATCGTGCCGGTACGAGTGGCGCGCCAGCACCGTCTGGCTGAACGTGTCGTCGTAGGCTTTGATGAGGATCAGGACCTCGGCTTGCAGCCGTTCCAGGTCCTCGGCGGACTTGCCCCAAAGTGGGCTGTCGGCGTCGATGGGGTGCACCACGGTCCAGGTGAGGGGCAGGAACAGCACCTGCTCGCGCTCCAGCCGCAACACGTGATAGCTCCGGCGCTGCTCGCCGTGGTCCATCTCCACGGTCATCAGCAGCAGGCGGGCATCTATCTCCATTAGCGAATTGGCGCGGCGGTTGACCACCCGGAATTGGAGGCTGGACCCCTCCTGATACGGAGCCACCACCATGCTCTCGCTAAACCCGATCTTGGCCGAGGGGCGCGAGACGCGGCCGAACAGCAGCCCCGTGGCCACCGCGAAACCCAGCACGCCCACCAATGCTTCGAGCGATGCCACCACGTTCGCCGCCGTGCTTTTAGGCGTGATGTTGCCGTACCCCACGGTGCTCAGTGTGTGCGAGCTGAAGAAGAAGTCGTTGAGGAAACGCCCCCACTCAGTGGCGGCATCGGCGCCTTGGAGCTGGCCCGCACCCAACGAATAATAGGCCGCGGCGAACAGCAGGTTGGCCGCCATGTAGCCGGCAAACAGCGCCGCGAGGAAGCTCGGCCAGCTCAGGTTGATCAGGTGCAGGTAGGGATGGAAATCGCGCCACGAGGCGCCGCGGCGGTGCACGTTGAAGCTGCCGTCTTTGTTGATGACCCGCCGCAAGGGGGCCGTAAACTGCTGGGTCAAGCCGGGGTCGAATGTGGGTTTCCGCATACTGATGAGATCGTAGCGGAAGTAAGAGAGTTGCAGGGATCAGGCGTGCCGAAACGCCGCGCGGCGGCGCACCAGGAACCAGATCGGAACCGCGCAGGCCGCCGCGCCGATCAGCCCGTACACCCACATTCTCTCCAGTTGGGGCATGGCTGCAGCGGGGAAGAATGCCGGCATGGCGCGCTGCATTTGCTGCATGATTCCCGGACGCGCCAGCGAGACCACCGTATTGGCGGCGAGGGCGCAGAAATATACGATCGACCACAGCCGCGCTTGCTCCCGCAATCGGAGCAGGCCGATGCCGAGATAGATCCCCACCGCGATGTAGGCTGCGCAGACAGCCAGCTTGAGCCACCCCGTGAAGAGCAGGCCGAACAACACTGCGGGCACAGGAACGGCCGCCCCCAGCACCGAGCCGGCGCCGCCGATCACCAGGTACCATCCAATGATGCTCACGCTCAACGGGCGGGCGCTTTCGCTCTCCGGCTCTCTCCCGGCGAAGTACTCTTTCGTGGCGCCCCGATTGAACAGAATCAGCCACCAGACGCCGATAAGCCCCACTGCCCCGTAGAATCCCGCGATGCCCCAGCGGACATTCTCCATGGCGCGTGCGGAAACGGAGACCCCCGGCGTAACGGGAAATGGCATGACCAGGACCGCCAGCAGCGCGCCCGCGCCCATGAACACCAGGAGCGCCGCAAAAACCAGAATGGAAATCCGCGCCCAGCCACGCCGCCGGAAGATTCCCACGGCCGTCCAGATTCCCCAGACGCCGAGACCGGCGGACACCGCTCCCATGGCGGCGCCCATCACTTTCAGCGCCACGGGCGGCATGCCCGCGTCCCGTGGCAGCTTCGCGTGAAACATGCCCCACGTCATCATTCCGGCCATCAGCAGCGTAGCCACGCTGCCGAGAATCGCGAGCACCGCGCTGGCCCGGATTCCGATCCATCGTCTTCGCATCGTTGACGAGTGTAGCGGATTCCGCAGCGCCGGTCCACCGCGTTGGCGGACGGGAGAGCAACCCAGGATTGTCTGCCTCAGTGCCGGGTGTAGCGGCTGGCTGCGCGCCAAGCCGGCCCGCAACCCGTAAGTGGGGCTGCAGCGCGCACTTCTATGTTTGCATAGCACGCCGAAAATGAGTTCAACTCGCTCTCGGAACGTCTCCGCAGCTTCATTATTCCCACCTGAAGCATTCTGCCACGTGAAAGCTCCGCGTCTCTTGCGCGTGATTCCAGGTGGCCGGGCCGCTCTCGGAAAACTAATCCGAACAGTATCAAGACGAGCCCTATGAATATATCCAGCACGCTGGTTTCAAACACACTCCCAATCTCGGGCTGATGAGCTTTCACCCGGATTGGCGGCAAGCCGTAGTTGTGAATAGTCGCTTGGTCCAGCACACCCGGTGCCACGAATATGTCGTCATGCAACGGCGTCAACAGGGAGAAATCTGTCGAGCCGGGCAGGCTGTCCTCCGAAAGTGGAATATCCAACCCGAAGCCGGCACCCGTATCCGGGTCCGCTTGGCCAAAAACCCTGCTATTGACCTGGTAATCGTCGACCAGTTGTACCCAGGTTTCGATCGTGAAGGGGGTGTTCCATCTCAAGATTCTCCATTTCGGGGTCCTTTCATATGCATCGTCCTGCGCATTCACCGATGAATCGACGGCCACGGCGGACCCAGGCGCTTCGCCAAGCCGGTAATACGCGACTGGCGGATCAGCCAGCACCGGCGATTGTCGTAAGCTGTTAGCGGAGAGTTTGGTAACTCCAAAGCCGGCCGTGACTGTGAGGGGGATAAGTATCAGGTTGGTCACTTTCACATCACGCCTCGTTTAGTCAAGAACCGGTTAGCGCTCATGATCTAGGTAGTGCGCCGTCAGGGTTTTATTTCTCATGGGAAAACCGCAAAACTGCAAGGCGCTCGCGCCGGCGCTTCCTTGCCGCCCGCGGGTTTGTCCGAATCTCCCCACCTTGCCCTGCCCGCGCGCGATAATGCGGATCTATGCTTTTGGAACTGGCGGGCGCCGCGGCGCTGGCCGTCTGGCTCTACCTGCTGCTGGGGCGCGGCGGATTCTGGCGTATGCCCGACGCTCCGCCCGAAGCCGCCCTCCCCGCCCCGGCGCCCTCGGTCGTAGCTGTGATTCCCGCCCGCAATGAGGTGCTGCTAGTGGCGCGCGCCGTCGGCTCGCTCGCCCGGCAGGCGTATCCCGGCGAGTTCCACATGGTGCTGGTGGATGACGATAGCACCGATGGCACCGCCGCCGCCGCCCGCGCCGCGGTCCCGGCAGAGCTTCTGGATGTGGTCCAGGCCGGCCCGGTGCCCGCCGGCTGGACCGGCAAGCTGTGGGCCGCCTCGGAAGGCATTCGCGCTGCCCAGCCTCTCCAGGCCCAATACCTGTTGCTCACCGATGCCGATATCGTGCATCCGCCTCGGAACCTCTCGGCGCTGGTAGCGCGCGCCGCGTCCGGCGGCTACGACATGGTCTCTCTCATGGCCACGCTCGAATGCCGGACCTTCGCCGAGCGGGCGCTCATTCCGGCTTTCGTATTCTTCTTCTTCATGCTCTACCCGCCGGCCTGGATTAGCAGCCCACGTCGCAAAACGGCCGCCGCCGCGGGCGGATGCATCTTGATTCGCAGTCGAATGCTGGAGCGCTTGGGCGGCATGGCCGCCATACGCGGCCAAGTGATTGACGATTGCGCCTTGGCCCGCGCCGTGCGGCGGCAGGGCGGCCGCGTATGGCTGGGCCTGAGCTCCGGCACACGGAGCGTCCGCGGATACGCCACGTGGGGCGAAATCGGCCGTATGATTTCACGCAGCGCCTTCGCCCAGCTCCATCACTCCGTCTGGCTGTTGATTGGTACGGTGCTGGGGCTGGCGCTGGCGTACCTGGCGCCGCCGGTGCTCGCGATCGTCGCGCGCAGGCCGGCCGCCGCGCTGGGCGCTTGCGGATGGCTATTGATGAGCGTCGCCTACTTCCCCGCCTTGCGCTTCTACCGCCGCTCGCCCCTGTGGGCGCCGCTGCTCCCGGCCGTCGCGGCCTTCTATCTGGGGGCCACCATACACTCCGCCCTCTGCTACTGGCGCGGTAAGGGCGGTATGTGGAAAGGGCGCGCGCAGGACGGTGCGCGCCGGATTGAACCGATCTAGGCCCGGAAGACGCGCCGTATAGCGCCCAGCGCGATCAGAATTCCGCCGCCCATGAACAACCCGAGGCTGCCGGGTTCAGGGATAGGGCCAGTGCCAGCGCCGAGATAGCCAGCCGTCTGATTGTCGGATTCGAATGCGCCGCCATACCCGTTCAGTTCGGTGAAGACCACCGAGGTGAAGTAACCGCCGGTCTCGGTGAAGTCGATGTATGCATACTGCTGCCCCGGATTCTGGTGGAGGAACTGCGAATTCGGGTTTCCACAGTACGCGTTCGACGCATTCGGGCAAGTCCCAACCATGCCGATGTAAGCCGCGGGCGTGAAGGTGTAGACCAAGGTGCTGCCTGAATAGAATTGCAACTGGCTTCCGTTATCCAGCGCCGGGAACCACAAGCCGAAGAAGTTCACGCCGGGTATGCTGCCGCCGCTGGTGAGGGTCACGGTGTAGCTATTGGGGCCGGCAGGGTCGCGGCCAGGGTCAGTGTCGTAGATTTCGGCGTACACGCCGGTCCCGCCGGCGCCACCATACTGATCGGCTTTTAGAGGCACGAAAGACGCGGTTCCCTGAGGTGACGAGTAAACGCCGCTGATGGTGCCGCTGACGCTGGGGCTGCTGCCATAGTTCGTCAGTGCGCCGCCGAAATTGGTGGAGAAGTTATAAATGTGCTCGCCGGCGGGCAGCGCGGGAGGCAACCCTGGCGCCGTATACCCCGTTAAGGAATCGAAAGTTTCCGTCCCAAAAATGCAATCGGCTTGGCCGACGCAGACGATGGAGGCGGCCGCCGACTGGACGCCCGCGGGCTCAATTGCCACGTTGAATGTCCCCGCATAACACAACCCAGCCACCATCAATCCGATGGCGAGAACTACCTGCATCCTGACGAACAAGTGTAGTCTCATAAATTCACCTCGAATTATATGATTACTTTCATGTCTTGTCAATGCCAAAAGTCCTGGAAACCGCATAGTACTTATGGTACCAGAAACCAGGTACTCTAAGTGTTGATTCCAAAGTAGTTATCAAGAGCTCGTTCCTAGCCCGCATCACAGCGTCACGCCTCCGCCACCCGAATGCTGTGCGAAAACCTGGGGCCTGACGAATGTGTCCCAAGGCGCGCCCCTTTCCGGGGTGCCCTCTGGACCCGCCTCACCGCCGCGCGGACGCATCTGTCAGGCCCCGGTTTTCGCGCTACGGAAAGCTTCGCTCTCGGAGAAATCCGAGCCAGCGAAACCGCTCGTCTCCGACCCGGCGATTGAACTTCGCTCCCGCTGGCCGCGGAAGGCTGTGATAAACTCGGTGTTCCGCATCTGAAACTTCCGAGAATGGAGAGGCTCTTCGCTTGAAACTCGCTCCGGTCGACTACACCATTCTCGCCGTCTACTTTGCCTTTGTCCTAGGCATCGGCTGGACACTTCGGAAGAAGATGTCCACCAGCGGCGATTTTCTTCTTTCCGGGCGCTCGGTTCCCGTCTGGATCACCAGCCTGGCATTCATCGCGGCCAACCTCGGCGCGCAGGAACTGGTTGGCATGTCCGCCTCGGGCGCCAAGTATGGCATCATGACCGCCCATTTCTACTGGATCGGCGCCATCCCGGCCATCCTCTTCGTGGGCATTTTCATGATGCCGTTCTACTACGGCAGCAAAGCCCGTTCCGTTCCCGAGTACCTCAAAATGCGCTACGACGAGAAGACGCGCACCTACAACGCTTTCTCCTTCGCCGTGATGACCATCTTTTCCTCGGGAATCTCCATGTATGCCCTGGGCAAGCTGCTGCAATTGGTGCTGGGGTGGGACTTCAATATGTCGATCCTGGTCTCGGCCGCCATCGTTTTGGTCTATACCTTCCTGGGCGGACTCACCAGCGCCATATACAATGAGGTTCTCCAGTTTCTGTTGATCGTGGCCGGTTTCTCTCCCCTGGCGATCCTCGCGGTCGCCAAGGCCGGAGGCTGGCAGGGCATCCAGGCGCGCCTGGGCGCCACCACCCTGGCCGGCGGCATGTCCGGGAAGGTCATGACGCATGCCTGGACTTACATGGGAAGCCCGCAGTCCAATCCCATGGGCGTGGAGCTTTTCGGAATGGTGGCCGGTCTCGGCTTTGTGCTCTCGTTTGGCTATTGGTGCACCAACTTCCTCGTCATCCAGCGCGCCATGGCGGCCGATTCCATGAACTCCGCCCGCCGCACCCCCCTCATCGGCGCTTTCCCCAAGATGTTCATCCCGTTCATCGTCATCGTCCCCGGCATTGCCGCCGTGGCCCTCGCCAAGATGGGCGTCGGCTACAGCATCCCATTGGGCGACAACGGTGCTCCCAATTACAACTTGGTCATCACCACCCTCATGGCCAAGTTCTATCCGGCCGGCATGCTGGGCGTCGGGCTGACAGGCCTGGTGGCGTCGTTCATGTCGGGCATGGCGGGCAACGTCACCGCCTTCAACACCGTCTGGACTTACGACATTTACCAAACCTACATCCGGAAGAACGCGCCCGACCGGCACTATCTCAACGTGGGGCGCGCCACTACGGTCGTCGGCGTGCTGCTCTCCATCGGCGCCGCCTACGTCGCCACGCGCTACGACAACATCATGGACCTGCTGCAGTTGGTCTTCGGATTCGTGAACGCGCCGCTCTTTGCGACCTTCCTGCTGGGCATGTTCTGGAAGCGCGGCACCGGCCACGCCGCGTTCTCCGGCCTGGTTACCGGCACGGTGGCTGCCGCGCTCACCTGGTGCCTGACGGTGGCCGAGGGCAAGGGCGGCATCCTGGGCGTGGTTCACACTTTCCCCTCCTCCATGGCCCAAAGTTTTTGGATCGCCCTGGTGGCCTTCACCAGTTGCTTCCTGGTGACGCTGGTGGTCAGTCTGGCGACCAAGCCGCGCCCCGCGAAGGATCTGGAGGGGCTGGTCTATGGCCTCACCAAGATCCCCGAGGACCGCGGCAGTTGGTACCAGCGCCCCGCTCCCCTGGCTGTGATCATAATTGCGATCTTGTTGCTATTGAATATTTGGTTTGCCTGACATGCTGGACTTAAGAGTGCCTTCGGGCTGGTTCTTCACTGTGCTCGGTCTCATCCTGTCGGGGATGGGCTTATTCGCGCCGGAAACGCGCGCCGCACTGAGCGATGCCAACGTCAACCTGTACGCCGGTCTCGCGATGCTGGTGTTCGGCCTGTTCATGCTGTTCATGGCCTGGCGGGCGTCGCGGAGAGCCGCATGAAAGCGGCCTTCCGCGAGCTCTATGGCTCGGCGGAAGGGGTGCGCGTGTTTCGCGCCCCGGGCCGCGTCAACCTCATCGGCGAGCACACCGATTACAACCTCGGATTCGTGCTCCCGGTGGCCCTCCATCTGGCCACCTATATCGCCGCCGCGCCATCCGGGGCGCCCTCCGGGCCCGGCAAGCTGCGCATCTATTCCGAATTCCGCAAGGAGATGCGCGAGTGGAACGCGGCCGATCTCGCGGCGCTCACCCCGGAGCGGCATTGGACCGATTACCCCGTCGGCGTCGCCCAGGAAGTGCTTCGCGCGGGCTTCCCCATCGCGCCCGCCAATCTGCTTATCCGCAGCACCGTGCCGGAAGGGTCGGGCCTCAGTTCATCGGCCGCGCTCGAAGTTTCCACCGCGCTCGCCCTGCTGGCCGGCCGCGCGATGGAGCCGCTGTCGCTCGCCCGCCTCTGCCAGCGCGCCGAGCGCAACTTCGTGGGCATGCCCTGCGGCATCATGGACCAGTACATTTCGGTCTTCGGCCGAGAACATTCGGCCGTGGAGATCGATTGCCGCAGCCTGGGTCACCGCTTTGTCGAGCTTCCCCCGGGCATTACCTTCGTCGCCGTCAACACCATGGTGAAGCACGCGCTGGCCGGTTCGGCGTACAAAGAGCGCGTGGCGGAGTGCGCCGCCGCCGTGGCCGGCGTCAAACAGAAGTTTCCGGGCATCGAGAGCCTGCGCGACGTGTCGCCCGAACAGCTCGAATCGGCGGCGGATTCCCTGCCCGCGGTGGTGGCGCGCCGCGCCCGCCACGTGGTGACCGAGGACGCCCGCGTGGGCCGTTTCGTCGAAGCCAGCGCGCGCGGCGATCTGGCGCTCATGGGCAAGCTGCTGGTGGAATCTCACCGCAGTCTGCAACACGATTACGAAGTGAGCTGCGCCGAGTTGGATTTCCTGGTGGATACCGCGCTGGCCCTCGATGGCGTCCTGGGATCGCGCATGACCGGCGGCGGCTTCGGCGGTTGCACCGTGACCATGCTCCACCCCGATGCCGTGCCGCGTTTCAGCGCGGAGATCGCCCGCGCCTACCTACGCCAGTTCCACGTGACGCCGCAAGTCTACCCCTGCCGCCCCTCCGCCGGCGCCGGCGAGCTGAGTGATTTCGCCGCCATCCCGCCGCCCGCCTGAAGCGGTATCATCGGGCCTGGAATGCCGCTGCTCCCGACCGCGCTCCTGTCCGTGCTGCTGGCATGGGCTCTGGCAGCCGGGATCACAGTCTGGGTTTACGCGGCCGTTTCGCTGGCTGACATCGGCGCCTTGTTCTTCGCGGCGGCCCGCGCGTCGGCGCCCGCCATGTGGTTGCCCCCCGCCATGCTGCTGGTCACGTCGCCGTGGGTCGGCGCCCGCTTGGCTGGAGTTCTGCTGGTGGCCAACACGGTGCGGTTACTGTTTTCGCGCCGGCCGCCGGGAACGCGCCTCAGATCCCGGCGGCGCGCCTCCCACAGAGCGCCGGTGCCGATCTACCTCCACTCCGACCCGCAGCCGTTGTTGTTTTGGCGCGAGACGCTCCCGCCGGTTCTCGGCGCACTGGCCTTTCAGGCCGGCCTGTACGCTCTCTGGGTCGAGTATCCGCGCGTAGCCGCCGCTAGTTTCGCCGCCGGCGCGGCCATCTGGACACGCTGCTTCATCGGACGGGGCGCGTACCTGCCAAGAGAGCCGAACCTGCCACGCGCGGCGCTAGCCATCCTCCTGACTCTGCTGCTCGCCACGTCGCTCTCCATAGGCGAATTCGCCATGGATGAACGCTTCGCGGACGGCCCAGGCTTGCGGGAAACTGCGCGGCGCGTGTTCGGCCGGCTGCCGGATGCGTCCCAGCCGAAGATGGAAGCGGCTCGGCAATCCGTCACGCCCGTATTTACACCCACCCATGAGATCGGCAGGTCCGGCGGCAAAGGCGTCCCGGGCGTGGTGTTGCGGCCCGAGACGAAACCGCTCCCTCGCACCACGCTCTGGCTGCCCGGCGCCGCGACGGTCTTCTCTATTTCGCGGCCCCTGACCGTCCCTTTCTCCGGCGAGTACCACCTTTACCGGGCCTCGTCCGGAAGTCTGCCCCCCGGCGCATTGATCTATGCGGGGACGCCCCTCGATGCCATCTATGTCACCACCAACCGGACTCCCATGGAAACGGAGGCGTATCAGAGCTTCGATCCGCCCATCGATTTTGGCAACTGCGACAGCATTCAAGTCGTGCTGGCGACCGCCGAGGTGCTCCCCGCCTCCGCATCGATGAACCTCGAAACCCCCGGTGGAACGCTGGATCTGGGAGCCCAGATCTTCGGGTCGACGCGCGAGCGCGAACAGACCGTCGAGTTCGCCTTGCCCACTCTGCCACGCCGCCTGCGAGTGAGTGCGATTCACGTGGTCTTTCATCGCAATCCGTCGCAGCGGGACCAGAGCACGAGGGTCGCCGTCCAGGGGTTCACATTGGTGCCCAGGGCCTTCACGCCCCAACTGTAGCGGAGAATTCTGAGACGATTCCGTTCTCCATCCGACTACATAAGCAAATACAAGAGAATGTCCTCCACGGCGGGGCAATCTCTTTTCATGCCCCGCCCTGTAGGACCCCGCGGCCCCCGCGCTACACTCGTTTCAGATGACGCGCTCGCTCCACGCCGCCAATCTGCTCACGTTGCTTCGGCTGGTCCTGGTTCCCTTCGTCATCCTTGCCATTCTGGACGGCCGCCACACCCTGGCGCTGGCGTTGTTTGCCGTTGCCGCCTTCACTGACGTGCTGGATGGCGCCGTCGCCCGCCGCTTTCACCTTGCCACCCCGCTGGGCGCCCGGCTCGACCCGGTGGCCGACAAGTGCCTGTTGAGCGGAGTCTTTCTGGCGCTGGCCGGCGTCGGCGCCGTGCCCTGGTGGTTGGTGGGCATCGTCTTCGGCCGCGATCTCTACCTCCTGGCGGGGGCTGCAACTGTGATGTTGCTCACGCCCGTCAGGGAATTCCCTCCCAGCATTTGGGGAAAGGCATCCACCTTGGTCCAGATTGTCACGGTGGTGGCGTCGATGGCCGGCCACTCCTCCGCCATGCTTTGGCCCTGCGCCGCTTTCACCATCTGGAGTGGCATCCATTACACCTGGCGTGCGTTTCGGGTGTGGCGCCATCCGCGATAGCGCCGGCGATCTTGTCGCCGGTGGGTGGTCCGGACTTGGAAGAACACCGGCGACAAAGATCGCCGGCGCTACATTGACGAGGTGTGCGCGCGGGAGTAGTCTATAAGTGGGACGGGGTTTCCGATGACTCGCTACTTACCGGCGCGACATTACCTCTGGCTGGGAATCGCAGCCGTCGTGCTGGCCGGCTTCTCCGCATGGGTGGGGCGCGATTTCCGGCTGGCGTTCATACCGGCGGTTCTCTTTGTGCCGACCGCCGCGTTCCTGTTCTTCATGGCATCCCGCCCCGCCGTCGAGATTCACGAAGGCTACCTCTCCATCGGCAAGCGCATTATCCCCTGGATGGACATCCGGCGCCTCGACCGCACCGGGTGGATCTCGCCGCTGATTGTCCGTATCACCCTGTTCGACGATTCGCGCCTGGTGCTGGTCTATTCCGGCGATCTGGATTCCTGCAACCGCCTGCTCCGGCATTTGCGGCGCCTCTCGCGCGATGCCCTCATCGATGGCATCCCCTACCGCCAGTATTGGGGTGAGGTGCTGGCCGCCGGCCCGGAGCGCAAGCCGGCGCCGCCGCCCCGCTATCGCATCCTCAAGCCCGAGGACGAAGCCGAGGTCGAGCGGCTGTACCAGCGGCTGAAAACAGTCGGCAATCTGGACCAGAAGAACAACTCCACGGACGAGAAATAGTTCGTGGCCCGCACTCGTTCCTTCCGCCTCAAGCTGCTGGCCGCCTGCGTGATTCTCGCGGCCGTTGCCATTCTCGGCCGTTCGCTGTGGCTTCCCTGGCTGGGCTACGCGCTGATCCACGACGACGGCCCGGCCAAGGCCGACATCGCCGTGGTGCTGGCCGGCGACTACCTGGGACATCGCATCGAGAAAGCCGCCGAGCTCGTTCGCGAGGGTTATGTCCCCGCCGCGCTCATTAGCGGTCCTTCCGGTTTCTACGGCTTGCACGAGAGCGATTACGCCATCGCGTATGTCGTCCGCCAGGGCTTCCCGGCGCAGTGGTTCATCGCATTACCGCATACGGCGCTCAGCACCAGGGACGAAGCCCCCGTCGTGCTGGCCGAGCTGCGCCGCCGCAACGTGCAAAGCTTCCTGCTGGTGACCAGCAACTTCCACACGGCCCGCGCGCGCCGCACCTTCCTGGCCGCCGCGCGCGCCATCGGCGGCGGTCCCGCCATGCGCACGGTGGCAGCCCCCGACGAGTATTTTCAACCCGATTCCTGGTGGCGCACTCGCGAAGGCCAGAAGACCATCTTCTTCGAGTGGTCGAAGACCCTCGCCTACGCCCTGGGCATGTGACCGTAGTGGCGCGGACTCTCAGGCTGCCGTCTCCGCACTCCTGCGGAGACGTTTTCCGCACCGGAACCACGCTTCTTTTCGGCTTGGGCGTAGAATGTGGCTATGGGAGCCGAGAGACGCTGCGACTGCTTCTCGGCGGCGCCGCCGATGCGGCCATCCGTTTTGACGATTTGTGCCAATTGCTTGAGAGCCTGGGTTTCGAAAAGCGCGTGAGGGGAAGCCATCATCTATTCCGGAAGAGCGGCGTCGAGGAGAAGATCAACTTGCAGAGGGCGGGTGCGCAGGCGAAGCCGTACCAGGTGAAGCAGGTCCGTTCCGTGATTCTGAAAGCGAAGCTGGGTTCCAGACCATGATCAAATACGAAGTCATCATCCATTGGAGCGACGAAGACGGGGCGTTCATCGCGGAGGTGCCGGAACTTCCTGGATGTATGGCCCACGGTGTCACCCACGAAGCCGCGCTCGGCAACGCACAGGATGCCATTCGCCTCTGGATCGACACCGCCAAGGAGTTCGGCGACCCGATTCCAGAGCCGAAGGGGCGGCGCCTGATCTTAACCTGATGGGCGCCGCGGATCCTGGGTAGGGCGTGATAGCCTGGCCAGCTCCCAACGGGGACGGTGAACCGCCCCGATCCCGGCTGGTCAGTTTCCCAACATGGGGACGTGCGGAGGCGTCGCTCGTGGGAAGGGGATCGTCATAGGCTTCCTTTTGAAATGGTCACGGAGCGAACTGGCTATCAATTTCGTGTGCGGCTACTCGTGCGGCTGTTAAATCGCCTCGCTGTAGCGCGCAGATCAACTCCCCCGCGTACGGGATGGCCAATCCTGCTTTCGCAGCGTTCTGAGGGCCAAAAGCATAGCTGGGGGAAAGCGGAGGATAATGAAGTTGAGGTCTTAGCAGATCGGCGACGTGTCCGCGACGGCGATCATTGCTGGGAGGCGCCGCGAATTGCGGCAATATCCCGTTCCAGGTCATCCATCGTGTAATTGTGGTAGGCCTGGGCGCGCCGGAGGAAGGCCTCCGTCTCCCACCGTGAGCGCAGCCCGAGCATCTGCTGTACCTGCGCCGTAGTAATCGCGCCCGACCGGTACGCCTCAACAGCGACCGCTTCCAGCACCGCACGAGACGCACCCCCCGCCTGAGCGGCCAGCACCTGCCCGATTTCGTCCGGGATATCGATGGCGACGTTCACGACGGTCCCCCTTCCTTCATTCTACCGGCAATTGCCCGGCTGGTACCACAGAAGTCCGAGCTATGCCACCGCGATCTTCAGCGCAATCGCGTGCTCGCAGGGCTTTTCCGCCGGCATCGCGACCTTCAGCCCGCTTTCATCCTGCGACCATTGCAGCTTCCCCTTGAACCCCAGCAGTTCCACGTTCGCAACCTTGCCCGCCGACGCCAAAGACTTTATGACCACCTCCCGTTCCGGCCAGCCCATCACGAAGGCATAGAGCGTTGCGCCCCTGGCGGTGAAACGGACATCCTGCGCGGTGAACGGCTTGCCGCTGTCGCGCCCGCCGGCCGAGCGCGTGGCGCCAGGGGACGTATCGGGAATGCCCGGCAGCGGTTTATAGACGCTGGCATCTCTCACCGTTCCCTCCACGCTGGGGCCTTCGCCGCAAACCTTCCAGGCGCGCGTGCCATAAATGCCTTCGCTGTTGACTGCCATCCATGCCGTGATTTCGGAGAGAATCGACATCTCTTTCGGATCCAGCGTTCCGTCCGATTTCAGCGGGAAGTTCAACAGCAGCGTCCCGTTCCGGCTGACAATATTGACCAGCATGTCGATGCACTGCTTGGGCGTCTTGTACGTGACGTCGCGGTCGTAGTGCCACCCGCCGATGCAGGTGTCGGTCTGGAAGGCGTTGGGCCAGATGCCCTGCGCAATGCCGCGCTCGAAATCCAGAACGCAAGTTCCAACCTGGCAGTCTTCCATGCCCTTGCTGTTGTACACGGCTTCCACTTTGCCGCCGTGAAGGCGGGCGCTCTGATTGTAAAGATGCGCGACAAGGCTCAGCCCATAGCGTTCGAAGCGAATCACGCCGTCGTGGTACAGGAGATCCGGCTGGAGCTGATCGACCAAGTCCTGAAGCCGCAGCAGGTACTGCCGCTTCCACGATTCCGGCACCTGGCTCACGTCCCCGGGCTGCGCCGCCGGCTGGTGCTTCTCATGGTAGAGATCCGCGTACTGCGGGTCGTTGCCGTCATACGGCACGCCCGCCAACGGCCCCGTCTTGTCGCTCCCGAAGCAGGTGGCCATCCATTCGTAGCTGGCGTGCAGGTGCTGGCTGACGCCGAAGCGCAGGCCTTGCTTCAACGCCGCGTCCTTGAACATCTGGGCAATGTTCTTTTTCGGTCCGGTGGCCACCGCGTTCCAACGCGGCTGATGCTTGGAGTTCCACAGGTCGAAATTGTCGTGATGCACGCCCATGCTGACGAAGAACTTCGCGCCGGCTTTCTTGTAGAGCGACAACAGATAGTTCGGGTCGAAGTTCTCGGCCTTCCAGGTAGGGACCACATCCTTATAGCCGAACTTCGACGGGTGGCCGTAGGTCTTGACGTGGTAGTTGTACTGGCGGTGCCCCTGTATGTACATCTGCCGCGCGTACCAGTCGCCCATCTCGGGAGCCGATTGCGGCCCCCAGTGCGCCCATATGCCGAACTTGGCATCGCGATACCAGTCGGGGATCTGGTAGTCCATCAGAGATTGACGCGAGGCTTTGAACGGCCCTGGCGCTATGGCGATCTCCGGTTGCTGCGGTTGCGCGGCGGCCAACGCGGGGATCGCCCCCAGAAGTCCTACTGCGGTGCGTCTGGTCATGCTTCCAGAGTAGCGCGCGGTAAGCTGGAAGTAGACCCATGAAGCACATCGACGAGTATCGCGACGCCAAAATTGCGCGCGCCCTCCTCGCCGCGTTGGAACGCAAAACGACGCGGCCGTGGGTCCTTATGGAGATCTGCGGCGGGCAGACCCACACCCTGATGCGATACGGCATCGATACCCTGATCCCGCCTCAGATCGAGTTGGTGCACGGCCCCGGCTGCCCGGTCTGCGTGACGCCGCTCGAAGTGGTGGAGAAGGCTATTCAAATCGCCTCCCAGCCGGACGTGATCTTCGTTTCCTACGGCGACATGCTGCGCGTGCCCGGCTCGGCTACCGACCTGCTGCGCGTCAAAGCCTCGGGCGGCGACGTGCGCATCGCTTATTCGCCCATGGAGGCCGTCAAAATCGCGCGCGCCAACCCCCAGCGCCGCGTGGTCTTTTTCGGAATCGGTTTCGAGACCACCGCCCCGGCCAACGCCATGGCTGTCTTGCAGGCCAAACGCGAGGGCCTGCGCAACTTCTCCATGCTGGTCTCCCATGTTCTGGTGCCGCCCGCCATACGCCTGCTGCTCGAATCGCCCGCCAATCGCGTCCAGGGATTCATCGCACCCGGTCACGTGTGCGCGGTGATGGGCTATTGGGAATACCATGCGCTCAGCGAGCAATACCGGGTCCCCATCGTGGTAGGGGGATTTGAGCCGGTGGATTTGATCGAGGCCATCGGGATGCTGGTGGCGCAGTTGGAAGAAGGCCGCGCAGAGGCCGAAAATCAGTACGTGCGCTCGGTCACGCTCGAAGGCAACCGCATCGCCCAGAAAGTTCTGCAGGAGGTTTTCGAGGTGACGGACCGCAAATGGCGCGGCATCGGGGCCATCCCGCAAAGCGGCTTCCGCCTGCGTCCCGAGTTCGCCGAATACGACGCCGAGAGAATCTTCGGCCTGGCGGACACGGTGGTGGAAGAGCCTGCCGAGTGCATCAGCGCGCAAGTGCTGCAAGGCCTGAAGAAGCCCGTCGATTGCCCCGCCTTCGGCGTCCGCTGCACGCCCGAAAGCCCGCTGGGTGCGCCCATGGTTTCCTCCGAAGGCGCTTGCGCCGCATATTATCAATACCGGCGTGATACCGTGAAATCGTCATGACGTGCCCCGCGCCCCTGGTCACCACGGATAAGATTCTGCTCGGCCACGGCAGCGGCGGCAAACTGAGCGCCGATCTGATCGAGAGCATTTTCCTTCCCGCGTTTCGCAACCCCGTGCTGGCGCGCCTCGACGACCAAGGCGTGGTGACCATCAACGGCGCGAAGCTGGCCGTCACCACCGATTCGTTCGTGGTCAAGCCGCTATTCTTCCGCGGCGGCGATATCGGCTCGCTGGCCGTCCACGGCACGGTCAACGACTTGGCCATGGGCGGAGCGCAGCCGCTCTACCTCACGGTGGCCTTCATCCTCGAGGAAGGTCTGCCCACGACGACGCTGCGCCGCGTGGTGGATTCGCTGGCCGCGGCCGCGCGCGCCGCCGGAGTCCAAATCATCACCGGCGACACCAAGGTGGTGGAAAAGGGCAGCGGCGACGGCATCTTCATCAACACCACGGGCATTGGGCTGGTGCCCGAGGGCGTGGAGCTATCCGCCGGCGCCGCGCGGCCCGGCGATCGCGTGATCCTGAGCGGCTCGATCGGCGAACACGGCATGGCGATCCTCTCCGAACGCGAAGGCCTGGAGTTCGAAACCGCGCTGGAGAGCGACTCCGCTTCGCTACACACACTGGTGGCCGCCATGCTCGCGGCCGACGGCAGGATTCACACCCTGCGCGACCCCACGCGCGGCGGCGTCTCCAGTTCCTTGAACGAGATCGCGAAGCAATCCGCCGTGGGAATCGAGATCGAAGAGAGCGCCATCCTGGTTCGGGAAGCGGTGCGCGGCGCCTGCGAGTTGCTTGGCCTGGACCCGCTCTATGTGGCCAACGAAGGCAAGCTGATCGCCATGGTGGATGCCGCCGCCGCCGATGCGGTGCTGGCCGCCATGCGCCGCCACCCGCTGGGCCGCGACGCCTGCATGATCGGCGCTGTCACGGCCGCGCACCCGGGCATGGTGACCATGCGTACCCTGCTCGGCCCCAGCCGCATTGTGGACATGCTGGCCGGCGACCAGTTGCCGCGGATTTGCTGAAACCTTATGAGACGACTACTCGATACCCTGGCGCGCGACCTCGGCTACGCCGCGCGGACGCTGCGCCGCAATCCCGGATTCGCGGCCACGGTGGTGCTCACGCTCGGCTTGGGCATCGGCGCCACCACCGCCATCTTTACCGTGGTCAATGCGGTGCTGCTGCGTCCCCTGCCCTATCCCGACCCGGACCGCCTGGTCTATATCGCCATGAGCTTTGGAGAGCCCGGCGACCACATGTTCTCCTACACCATGGATTACCCGGCGTGGAAGGACCACAACCGCACCTTGAGCCAGATTGCAGGCTACAGGATGTTTCAGGCCAACTTCACCGGAGGGGGCGAGGCGGAACGGATCACCGGCGCTTATGCGACCAGGTCCCTCTTTTCGCTGCTGGGCGTCCACCCCATGATGGGGCGGACTTTCCTTCCCGAGGAAGATCGCCCCGGCGGTCCGCCAGTCGCTATTCTGAGTCACGCTTTCTGGAAGCGCCGTTTCGGCGGCGATCCCTCGGTCATTGGCAAGGCTCTAACTCTGGATGCGAGCACTTATACCGTTATCGGTGTACTTCCGGCGACGTTCCTGATTCCCGACCGGGGAGAATCCGATTACGACCTCTGGGTGCCCTTTGCCGTCGGCGACACCGGCAAGGCGAAGGAGATTCTGGTGCAAGTGATCGGCCGGCTCAAACCCGGCGTTGGCATCGGCGCCGCGCGCTCCGATTTGGAGCCGCTCATGCAGCAATTCCGCAGGGGGAGGAAGAGGAGCGTCGTCGTGTCGGACTGGCACGAAAGGGTGGCGGGCGGCGCACGGCGCCCGCTGCTCATCTTTCTATGCGCGGTCAGCTTTGTGCTTCTCATCGCCTGCGTGAATGTCGCCAACCTGCTGCTCTCGCGCGCCGCCGCACGCGACAAAGAGATGGCCGTCCGGCGCGCCCTGGGCGCGGGGAAGGGCCGCGTCCTCCAGCAACTTCTTACGGAGAGCATGCTGCTGGGCCTGCTGGGTGGAATCGCCGGCCTGGCGCTGGCATTCTGGGGCAAGAACCTTCTGATTGCCTTGATCTCGCGCAACCTGCCGGCGCTCGCGCCTATCGGTCTCGACTACCGCGTGCTGGCTTTCAACCTGGGGCTGGGGTTGCTCACCGGCGTGGCTTTCGGGCTGGCGCCGGCGCTCCAGGCATCCCAGGTTCAGTTGAATGAATCCCTCAAGGAAGCGGGCCGCAGCGCCGCCGACGGGCGCTCGGGCCACCACCTGCGCAACCTGCTGGTGGTTTTCGAGGTCGCGCTCGCCATGGTGCTGCTGTGCGGCGCCGGCCTGCTGCTCAGGAGTTTCTTGCGCATGCGCGGCATCGATCCCGGCTACCGGTCGGACCGCGTCCTCACCTTGAACGTCAACCTGACGTTTTCTCAGTATCCGAAACCGCTGGACCAGACCAGGTTCTTCCAACAGGCGATCGAGCGGATCAAAGTCCTCCCCGGCGTGCAAGCGGTTGGCGCGGGCACTTCCATTCCCCTGGGAGGTTACGCCATGAGCGTATCGGGAATGACCATCGAAGGGAAGCCGGATATCGACGTCGCCTCATCACTGGTGATGGTAAGCCCGGATTACTTGCGGACCTTGGGCATTCCCCTGGTGCTGGGGCGCTCCTTCGGCGACTCCGATCGGGAAGGCACACCCAGCGTCCTCATGGTCAATGAATCCTTCGCCCACCGTTTCTTCCCCGGCGAGAGCTGCCTGGGCGGAAGAATCCAGAACCCCGCCCGGAAGACCGACTGGACGATCGTGGGCGTGGTGCGCGATATCCGCCCCTGGCCGGAAGTGGCGGCGGCTCCGGAGATGTACCTCTCTTACTTGCAGGCCGAACAGGTGCATCTCAGGATGACCGGCGGGGAAATGGGGTCCGAAATGGGCCTGGCAATCCGCACGGCGGGGGACCCGATGAGCCTGGCGGCGGCCGTCCGCAGCCAACTCGCCCAGATCGATAAATCCCAGCCGGTGCACGACGTGAAGACCCTGGAAGAGCGCCGGGCCGGATCGCTCGCTCCGCGGCGCGTGAACATGCTGCTGGTCGTCACATTCGCAGCGCTGGCGCTGATTCTCGGCTCCATCGGCATCTACGGAGTGGTGTCTTACTCGGTAGGCCGGCGCACCCACGAAATCGGCGTCCGCATGGCGCTGGGCGCGCACCAGGGCCAGATTCTGGGGATGGTGCTGCGCAACGGAATGGGTCTCATCGCCGCCGGCGTCGCCATCGGTCTTCTGGCCAGCGCCGGACTGACGCGGCTGATCTCGAGCGAGCTTTGGGAAGTTTCCGCTACCGATCCGTGGACCTTCGCGGCGGTGGTGACCCTGCTCGCCGCCAGTGGTTTTGCCGCCTGCCTGCTGCCGGCCTGGCGCGCGGCGCGGGTGGAACCCACGCGGGCTCTACGTTACGAGTGAGGCCAGTTCTTGCAGCCGCAATCGGCCGGTATAGATGGCCATCCCTAACGCCACGTGGATGTCCATGGCCAGCAGCGCGCGCACTTCCTGCATGGTGGTAATGCCGCCGGCCGCCGTCAACTCCAGTGCAGTCGCGGCGCGCAGCCGGCGGAACCAAGCGAGGTCCGTGCCTTGGAGCATGCCTTCTTTGTCCACATAGGTGCAGAGGAAGCCGGAACAGTAGGGTTCGAGTGAGCGGAGCACTTCTTCCGCCGTGAACTCCGTGGCCTCCCGCCATCCCTTCACCACGATGCGGCCGTTTCTGGAATCCACCGCGACGATGAGCCGCTCGCGGCCCACCGCGGCCCGGAGCGCAGCCAGGAACGGCGCGTCGATGCCGGTCTTGGTGAACGCCGATGTGCCCACGATCACCCGGTGCGCGCCCTGTTCGATCAGCGCTTGCGCGCGCTCGACGGTGCGGACGCCGCCACCCACGCGCGCGACGGCTTTCGACGCCAGCATGCGGACGATGCCGTCGTTCGAACCGCGGCTCATGGCGGCGTCGAGATCGATCACCTGGATTTGGGGAAAGGGGGAGAATTGGCGCAGCATCTCGTCGGGGGAAGCGGCCTCGAGCGCTTTCTCGCGGCCTTGGATGAGCTGGACTACTTTGCCATCCATGAGGTCGATGCAGGGGAAGATCATAGGGCCTCTGTGGGGCAGATTTTCAATCTGCGGCCGATTTCCAATCGGCCTTGGCAGGCCGGCGGCGGTTGCAAACCGCCGCGCAGGATGCAATCCTGCCCCACAATCATGCCGGCCTCACGGGGATGCCGCGTTTGTCCAAGGCTTCTTTCAACTGAGTCACGGTGTAGGTTCCGTAGTGGAAGATGGAGGCCGCGAGCGCCGCGTCGGCGCAGCCGTCGGTCAGGACGCGGACGAAATGCTCGGGCGTGCCCGCGCCGCCGCTGGCAATGATGGGGATGTGCGTGGCGCGCGACACCGTGCGGGTCAGGGCGCAATCGAAGCCGTCCTGCACGCCATCGGTATCCATGGAGGTGAGCAGGATCTCGCCCGCGCCGAGCGATTCGCCGCGCGCCGCCCACTCGATGGCGTCGATGCCTTCATCGTCGCGGCCGCCGCGCGTGTAGACGTGCCACTTCCCGGCACCGTGGCGCCGCGCGTCGATGGCCAGCACCACCGCCTGAGCGCCGAACTCCTGGCTCAACTCCGTAATCAGCTCCGGCCGGCGCACCGCCGCCGTATTCACCGATACCTTGTCCGCGCCCGACATCAGGATGCGCCGCGCATCCGCCACCGCGCGTATGCCGCCGCCCACGGCCAGCGGAATAAAGACCTTGCGAGCCGTGCGCGCCACCACATCAGCCATGATTTCGCGGGCATCGCTGGAGGCCGTAATGTCGAGAAATACCAGCTCATCGGCGCCATCGCGGTTATAGCGGTCCGCCAATTCCACGGGATCGCCCGCATCGCGCAGATTGACGAAGTTGACACCCTTCACGACGCGCCCGGCAGTGACATCGAGGCAAGGGATGATGCGCTTGGCTAACACGGCAGCTCCACAAAGTTCCGCACAATCTTCAAGCCCACCGGGCCGGATTTCTCGGGATGGAATTGCACGCCGAAGACGTTGCCGGCCTCGAGCGCCGCGGTGTACGGCACCTCGTAAGTGCACGTGGCCGCCGCGCGGGCGTTCTCCGGCACATAATAACTGTGCGCAAAATACACGAACGGGCGCGCGCCAAGGCCGCGGAGCAACCTCGATTCGCGGCGCACTTCCAACTCATTCCAACCCATGTGCGGAACGCGCGCGTCGAGCGGGAAGCGCCGCACCACGCCTTCGTAGAGGCCCAAGCCGCGCGCCTCGGGGGCCTCCTCGCTGGCTTCGAACAGGGCCTGCAACCCCAGGCAGATACCCAGGAACGGCACGCCGGCGCCAATGCGCTCCAGGAACGTCTGCCGCACGGCCAGCGCATCCAGGGCGCGCATCATCTGGCCGAAATGGCCCACGCCTGGCAGAATGATCTTGGACGCCTGGCGCAAGCCGTCGGAATCCCGCACCAGGGTGTACTCCGAGCCCAACTCGGCGAGCGTATTCTCCACCGAGCGCAAGTTGCCGGCACCGTAATCGAAGACCGCGATCATAGCAGCCCCTTGGTGGAGGGAAGCTGGTCCTTCAAGCGCGCATCCTTGGAGCAGGCGAACTTCATGGCCCGCGCGAAGCACTTGAAGATCGCTTCGAGCTTGTGGTGGCTGGAACGGCCGTAGAGCACCCGGGCGTGCAGATTCGCGCCCGCGTGGTTGACAAAGCCGCCGAAGAAATCCTCCACCAGCTCGGTCTGCAGGTCGCCTACCAGCCGCGCTTTCACGAGGTCGCGGTAGACCAGCGCCGGCCTGCCGCCGAGGTCCAGCGCCACCAACGCCAGCGTCTCATCCATGGGCATCGCGAAATAGCCGGCGCGGTTGATGCCTTTGCGGTCGCCCAGGGCCTTGGAGAACAATTGCCCGAGCACGATGCCCACGTCTTCCACGGTGTGGTGCTGATCCACGTCGAGATCGCCATCGGCGCGCAGGGTCAGGTCGAAGCCGCCGTGCTTAGTGAACAGCTCCAGCATGTGGTCGAGGAAGCGGATGCCGGTTGAGATTTCGTACTTGCCGCGCCCTTCGATCTTGAGCGCGCCCGAGATCCGGGTCTCCCGGGTATCGCGCCGAACGGTAGCGCTCCTCATGACTCGAACACCTCATCCAGGTAATTGATGTCGTCCACAATGGCGAAGGCGCCCTCCGCCTGAAACAGAAACACCAGGTCGAGATAGCGTCGATTCGAGGGCGCGGCGACGCCGATAAACGGCACCCCGGCCGCCCGCGCGCAGCGCGCGTCATCGGGCGTGTCGCCGATGTAGTAGAGCTTTGAATCGCCGCTGGCGAGGGAAATTTTGAGCAGCCCATCCGGCGCCGGTTTGGGGTTCGCCACGTCGTACATGCCCACAATCGGATCGAACGCCAGATGCGGCGCGAAGCGATTCAAGGTGAGATCGACCTCCGGTTTGGGGCGGCCGGTGAAGATCGCGAACCGGAACCGTTGGTTGAGCTTCTCCAACATGCCGGGCCGCGCCACCCATCGCTCCCGCAGGATCAGCCCGTCGGTCCCATTGCCGAGAAAGAGTCTTTGGAAATGGTCCACCACTTCGGTGAAGGGCACGGCGACGCCGGCGTCGGCGATGATGTGGTGGGTGAGTTTCCAGTCGTCGTTAAAGCCGCCGCGGTTCTTGTAATCTTGGATGCGTTCGGGAGCGATCTCGACGCCGGTGAAATGCGCCACGGTGCGGGCGATGGTCTCGCGATAGGATTCGGTGACGTCGGCGAGCACGCCATCCATATCGAAAACCAGAATCGGCCGGCTCATTTCTTCCAGACCTCGGTGAGCGCGGCCAGCAGCCGGCGCGTCTGCGCGCGGGTTCCCACCGTGATGCGCACGCAGCCGGGCGCTTCATAGCTTCGATCGCGCACCAGGATGGCTTGCCCGCGCAGCGCATCGCGCACCTCGATGGCCCGCTTGCCGAAATCGCCCAACACGAAATTGGCGGAGCTCGGCACGTAGCGGATGCCCAGCTTCTCGAGGCCAAAACACAGCAACTCGCGCGCGGCCATGACCTCGGCGACGTAGTTCTGAATGTACGCGGTATCCTGGACAGCCGCTTGCGCGGCCTCGACGGCCAGCGAATTCACGCTGTAGGGGGATTGCGCCTTGCGCAGATACGCGATGTTGGCTTCATGCGAGAACAAGCAGCCCAGCCGCATGGCCGCCATGCCGAAGACTTTCGAAAACGTGCGGCACACGAAAAGGTTGGGAACGCGCTCGATTTCGGTGAGCGCGGTGACGCCCGAAAACTCGTAGTAGGCCTCATCCACCATGACCACGGCTTTGCGCGCGCGGTGCAGGATGCGCTCGATGCCCAGCAGGGAGACGCCCGTGCCGGTGGGATTGTTGGGATTGGCCAGCAGGATGGCGCGAGTGCGAGGCGTGATGGCATCCAGCACCTGCTGGAGCGGGAATTCCATGGCCGGCGGCTGGTAGGCGATCTCGGTGATTTTCGCGCCCGCCACCTCGGCATAGAAACGGTACATGGCGTAGGAAGGCTTGAGGAGGAGCACTTCCTGGCCGTCGTCCACGTAGGTGTTGACGAAGGCCTGGATGGCCTCGTCGGTGCCGTTGGTGAAGGTGAATTGGCCGGCTTCGACGCGGAAGTAGGCGGCGATGGATTGTTTGGCCTCGCCGTATTCGGGATAGATTGACAGGCGGGCGGCGTCGAGGCGGTCCTTCAGGGTCTTGATGACGTGGGGGGAGCAGCCGACGGTGTTCTCGTTGAAATCGAGGCGGAGTTTGCCGGCGCGGCCGGCGGTGGGGGGAGAATAGGGGGCCATCGCGAGGACGGCGGGACGGGGCTTGATGGCGCCTTTGGGGAGTTTGGGAGGCTTCATGAAGGCACCTGGCGCGCGCGGGAAGCGTCCCGATGAGTCGGGACGCGGCAGGCAGGAGTGCCTGCGCTACGGGGTGGGGTGGGGCAGCGCAGCTCGACGGAGCGGGCGTGGGCTTCCAGGCCCTCGGCCCGCGCGAGAGTCGTGATCGCGGGGGCCAGGCGGAGCAATGCGGCGGAGGTCAATTGCTGCACTGAGATTACTTTGAGGAAGTCTGTTACGGACAGGCCGCCGCGCTGGCGGGCGGCACCGGCGGTGGGGAGCACGTGGTTCGGGCCGGAAGCATAGTCGCCCGCCGCTTCGGGGCTGAATGGGCCCACGAAGACGCTGCCTGCGTGCTTCACTTGGGCGAGCAGGCGGTCGTCCGGAATGCTCAGGTGCTCGGGCGCGAAACGGTTGGCGATTTCGATGGCTCGCTCGAGCGAGGGCACTAGGATTACCGCCGAATTCCGGGCAATCGATTTCGCCGCCACCTGTGGCGCGGGCAGCAGGGCAAGCTGGCGGTCCACTTCCTTGGCGACGGCGACCGCCAGGCGTTTGGAGGTGGTCAGCAGGATCGCCGAGGCATCCACATCGTGCTCGGCTTGGGCCAGCAGGTCGGCCGCCAGGCAGCGCGGATCGCCCTCGGCCGCGATGATGAGGATCTCCGTCGGGCCGGCGATGAAATCGATTCCCACCTCGCCCGCCAGCAGCTTCTTGGCGGCCGCCACGTAGATGTTGCCCGGGCCGACGATGCGGTCCGCGCGCGGGACCGTGCGGGTGCCGAAGGCGAAGGCCGCAATGGCGTGTGCCCCGCCCAGTTGAAAAACCTGGCGTACGCCTAGCAACGACGCTGTGCCGAAAACTTCAGTCACGGCTTTGGGGGACGCCGCGCAGATGGCCGGCACGCCCGCTACTTGCGCTGGAATCACGGTCATCATGAGAGTCGAGAATAGCGGGTAGCGGCCCGAGGGGATGTAGGCCGCCACGGTATCGAGTGGGCGGACGATCTGCCCCAAGCGCAGGCCGGGCGCCATTTCGCGCGACCATTCGCGCGGCAGTTGGCGCTGGGCATAGGCGCGAATGTTGGCCGCGGCCATCTCCACGGCACGGCAGAACTCCGGAGCCAGCTTCCTCCGCGCCGCGCGCAATTCGGCCTCCGGCACGCGCACCGATTTCCGCTCGAGCCCGTCGAACCGGCGCGCGTATTCGAGCAACGCTCGGTCGCCGCGCTTGCGGACGGCTTCCAGGATCGGACGCACCACGGCTTCCGCCTGCATCAAGCGCGCTCTACGGCGCGCCAGCAGACCGCGAATTTCCCGACTCTCCAGAATTCGAATCACAGCACGATCTTGTTGAGCGGGTACTCGACAATTCCCTGGCCGCCCGCCTCTTTCAGCCGGGGAATAATAGTGCGGACGGTGGATTCGTCCAGAATGGTATTCACCGCCAGCCACTCGCGGTCGCTCAGGTGCGAAATGGTGGGCCGCTTGAGCGCCGGCAGCACAGCGAGCACGGCCTCGAGGTTCGCCTGGTGCACGTTAAGCATCAGCCCGACCTTGCCCAGCGCGTTGATGGCGCCTTCGAGCAGCATGGTCATATCTTCAAGCTTGCGCCGCTTCCAGTCATCCAGCCACGCCTGCTTGTTGACAATCAACTGGGTGTTGGATTCGAGCACGGTGTCGATGATCTTGAGGTTGTTGGCGCGCAGCGACGAACCGGTCTCAGTGACCTCAACAATGGCGTCGGCCAGCACCGGCGGCTTGACCTCGGTGGCGCCCCAACTGAACTCCACCTTGGCGGTGACACCTTGACCCGCCAGATAGCGCCTGGTGGTGGCCACCAGCTCGGTGGCGATGATCTTGCCTTCGAGGTCTTTCACCGTGCGAAAGGCCGAGGATTCGGGTACGGCCAGCACCCAGCGCACCTTGCCGAAGCTCTGCTTGGCGTAGACCAGGTCGGCGACGGCCAGCACGTCGGCTTCGCTCTCGATGACCCAATCGCGGCCGGTGAGACCGGCGTCGAGGATGCCATCCTCGACGTAGCGCGCCATTTCCTGGGCGCGGATCAACATGCATTCGATATCGGGGTCGTCGATGCGGGGGAAGTACGACCGGCTGCTGGTGGTGATGGCGAAACCGGCGCGCCGGAACAAGTCGATGGTGGCGTTTTCGAGGCTCCCCTTGGGGATTCCGAGCTTGAGTTTCATGCCTTGCCTCCGTAGACCGCATGGGGGTCGTAAGTTTGCTCTTCGGCCACCTTCCACTCGCCGTTTTCGAGGCGCCGGAAGAAACAGCTCGCATACCCTTCGTGGCACACACCCGGACCGAGCGCCTCCACCTTCAGCAGCAGCGCGTCGCCATCGCAATCCGTCGAGATTTCTTTCACCACCAGGCGGTGGCCGGAGGTTTCGCCCTTGAGCCACAGCTTGCGCCGCGAACGGCTATAGAAGGTGGCGAAGCCGGTCTCGACCGTCTTGTCGAAGGCCGCTTGGTTCATGTAGCCCACCATCAAGACGCGCCCGCTGGCGTGGTCCTGAACGACGGCGGTAATGAGGCCATCCGATTTTTGAAAATCCAGATTCATGTGACTGCAATAAAAAAGCCCGCCGGGCCCCAAGTGGGCACCCCTCAGCGGGCGTCCTTTCCGATTCGATTTCAAATGAAATCAGAACACCACCCGTCGCGTCGGGGCATGATGGTCGCTATGATGCCGGGCAACGGTGGCTGCTCTCATAAACTGCCAATATAGCACATACTGGAGAGAATGCGCGTGGCGATCGATGCCGTTCCGCTGCTCATCCGGAGCGCCGGTGTCAAGAACTACCTGTATCACTGGATCGAGCACCTGCGGCGCGCCGCCGGGGCGGATACCATCGCCACGTTCCCCGCCCTGGGCGACCTCGGCCCGCTGCGGCACAACCGCTCGATCGCCGGCGGATGGCGCACCGGGACGGGTTTGGCCACGCTGGCATTGGCCAACTACACCCGATTGCCGGTGCTCGACTGGGCCACCCGCGGCGCCGATGTATTCCATTGCTCGGGCATCACGCGCCATCCGCCGCGCCGCGCCCGGCTCACCGCGACCATTCACGACATGACGTGCTGGCTGATGCCGGAATTGCATCCGGCCGCCAACCGCCGCGCGGACCGCAGTTTCGAAGAGATCCTGCGGCGCGCCGATGGCCTGATCGCGGTTTCCGCGAGCACCAAGCGCGATGCGGTCCGCGTGCTGGGGCTTGCGCCGGAGAAGATCTCGGTGATCCACTCGGGCATCGCCGCGCCGTTTTTCGACCCCAGCGCCGAAGTTATCGACGCGGTGCGCGCCCGGTACAGCCTCAACCGTCCTTTCGTCTTGTTCATCGGCACCATCGAGCCGCGCAAGAACATCGACCTGCTGCTGGACGCCTTCGACACCCTGCCGGCGTCACTGCGCCAGGAATTCGAGATGGTAGTGGCCGGCCCCATGGGCTGGGCGTCGGCGGAGACCGCGGCGCGGATGCGCACGGTACGCTACCTGGGTTACCTCCCGGAGCCGGACATCGCGCCACTGACGGCCGCCGCCACGGTGTTCGCGTACCCCTCGCTGTACGAAGGCTTCGGGTTCCCGGTGGCGCAGGCGATGGCCGCGGGGACGCCGGTGATCGCGTCGAACGTCTCATCGCTGCCGGAGATCGCGGGAGATGCGGCCCTGCTCATCGATCCCCGGAGTGTGAGCGAGCTGCGGGACGCCCTGAGCCGGCTGCTGCTCTCGCCCAGTCTGCGCAGTGAGCTGGCCAACAGGGGGCGGTCGCGCGCCCGCGCCTTTCGGTGGGAGGAGTGCGCCGAGCGGTCGCTGGTCTTTTTCAGGGAGGTCGCCGGGTGAGGCGGGGCTGGGCCGGGGGCGGGTTGCGGATTGCCAAGCGGGCCGACAGGGTGACGTACTTGTTTCGAGATGTCGAGTTGTCATTCATGGGGTTATAAGCCGCTCTGTTTCAATGGGTTGCGGAGATGGGCCGAGATTTCTTGACGCATTTTGAGGGTCTTTTTTGCAAGATGCGTCAAGGGGTGATCAGGGAGGTGGATGGCGCTGAGGGGAGCGAGGGGATGGAGCATTGGTTCCTGCTGATTCCGGTATAGCAGACGAGAATTGGGCTGATGGGGATTGAAACCCGGAAGTGATTGAAACGATTCAGAAAACTCAGGGTAAGAATCTGGTCACCGGACCGGGGCGGTGCGGGGACGGCGGAGGATAGGGCGGCGTTCGGTTGAACGG